>Ga0081539_10000641_pt1 | contig 70679 bp, 60 predicted proteins | sample TabmetS4T2R2_FD_71023 | JGI IMG/M metagenome (GOLD analysis project Ga0081539, IMG submission 71023) | Tabebuia heterophylla rhizosphere microbial communities from the University of Puerto Rico - S4T2R2 | ecosystem: Host-associated > Plants > Roots > Rhizosphere ...
GCTGTACTTGAATTTAAAACATTACTGGTTGACGCAGACCCGCAGGCAAACAGCACGACAGGTGTGGGCTTCGACCTTCATAACATAACACACAGCCTGTACGATTGCATGGTGAATAACATGCCTGCGGCGGATGTGATTTTAAAAAGTGAAATTCCGAACCTCGATGTTATTCCTTCGCACATTGACCTTGTAGGCGCAGAAATCGAAATGATAAATTACCCTCATCGTGAACAAGTGTTGAAAGGAATTCTTGAGCCGGTGAAGAGCGAATATGATATAATTATTATTGATTGCTCTCCGTCACTTGGCTTAATTACGGTGAATGCGCTTGCTGCTTCAAACAGTGTGATTGTTCCTGTGCAATGCGAATTTTTTGCGCTGGAAGGTCTTGGCAAATTGTTGAATACAATTAAAATTGTTCAGAGCCGACTTAATCCGCGACTTCAAATCGAAGGCATTTTGATGACGATGTATGATGGTCGTCTTCGTTTGTGCAATCAGGTTGTAAGTGAGGTGCGTCGTCATTTTGAAGAAATGGTGTTCACAACAATCATTCATCGCAACACACGTTTAAGCGAAGCACCCAGCTTTGGCAAACCAGTGATATTATACGATGCCGATAGTAAAGGCTCTATCAATTATTTGAATCTTGCAAAAGAAGTGCTGCAGAAAAACGACATGACCAAAATAAAGCAGGCAGAAAGAATACTTGAATAGTTGCCAGTTACCGGTTTCCTGTTTCCGGTAATACTACTCAAAAAGCAAAACTGGTAACCAGTAACAGGCAACCGGTAACAATAAAATTTCTCTCATGATGACTACTCCAAAACAAAATAAAGAAGCGCTTGGTAAGGGAATACGTTCCCTGTTGCAGAATATAGATTCTGATTTAAAAACAACACAAGGCGGTTTGAAAAGCAACGTAGTTGATGCAGTAACATCTGTGGTGCGAATTCCGCTGGAGCAAATTCAAACCAATCCACGCAACCCTCGTCATGATTATGATGAGCAATCGTTGAATGAACTTGCTGCGTCAATTAAAGTGCATGATATTATTCAACCGCTGACTGTATCAAAAATAGCATCAGGAAAATATCAGTTAATTGCAGGGGAACGCCGTTATCGTGCAGCAAAGATTGCAGGTTTAAAAGATGTTCCGGTTTATATCCGTCATGCAAATGATGCGGAATTATTAGAGCTTGCCTTACTCGAAAACCTGCAGCGTGAAGATCTCAATGCCATCGAAATCGCTCTTAGTTACAAGCGCATGATGGATGAGTTGCATTACACACAGGAACAGGTTTCGGAGCGCATGGGCAAAGAGCGAAGCACAGTTACAAACTATATACGACTATTAAAACTTCCGCCCGATATTCAGCTTGCAGTGCGCAATAATGTTATCAGTATGGGTCATGCAAGAGCACTCATAAACATTGATACTGTGGATAAGCAACTCTATGTTTTCAATGAAATTAAAAGCAAGCAGCTAAGTGTGCGTCAAACGGAAGAACTTGTTCGTAAGATGTACAAAGCGCCTGTAAACGGTGTTAAATCTTCTTCAAAAACAGAGCTACCACCGGCATATAAACGGATTGAAGATAATTTAGCGTCTCATTTTGGTACGAAAGTAAAACTGAACCATAGCAATAAAGGTCATGGCAGTATTACACTCGAATATTATTCATTGGCAGAACTGAATAAAATACTCGACCAAATGAATATACAGGTAAGCTAAACATGAGTTGTATAAAAATTTTTATAGCATTCATTTGTATTTTTCTCTTCACCAATTTGCATGCACAGAATAACAAGCAGCAACTTGCCAACACAAATATTTTAGATACTACAAAGCCAAAGCACGATACAACAATTATTGCAAAAGATTCCACTGCAAAAAAAACAGCAGCAGATACACTTATAAAAAAGAAGCATGAACCTGCAAAAGCAACGCGACGTTCAGCGATTATTCCGGGATGGGGACAAGCATACAATCATCAGTATTGGAAAATTCCGTTGGTGTATGGAGCGCTTGCAATCCCTGCCACAACATTTATTTACAACAACAAGTGGTATAAAAAAACACGCGATGCGTACGAGATTGTCGTTGACACGCAGACCAACCGTTATAACGAGATAGATCCAAAACTTATTAATAGCGAAACAGGTCAGCCACTTGATGCGCAATCTCTGCAATATTACCGCAATGCCTTTCGCCGCGACAGAGATTATTCTATTTTGTTTTTTCTTATCGCGTGGGGCGTAAATGTTGTAGATGCCACTGTTTTCGGGCATCTCAAAGATTTTGATGTAAGCGATAACTTAAGCGTGCATGTACAACCCGACTATAATCCCATGAGTAAAAAACTCAATCTAGGTCTTGCATTTAATATTAAAACTCCACAGCGAAAACAGTTACCTTCATTTTGATGCGGTGTTGTTTAGATAACATCACACGTTATTTTTTCAGGTTTATTTTTATGAGACGAGCTGAAGTAATTCTATGAAACTTTGGTTGCGTCGCACTCTTGTACGTTTATATCGCTACGCAGCAACAGGTCTCCGGTTTCTATTTTACAATTGATTTTTTTTACCGCACCATAGTAGATGGCTAATGTGAGTGGCGATAAAACAAGGATTTATAGAATGGTGTTGAATAACCGTATTGGAAAAGAAATAAGTAAATTTGAATAAAGTTTTTTATTGATAGTTAGTTAGTGAAACAAATAATTTGCTTAAAGCATTGTGTATGGCAGAAATAATTCAAAAACCACCGCGTACCATAATGGAAGTATATAAAATGCTTCCCGAAGGAACTTTGGCTGAACTAATTGATAATGTTATTTATATGCCTCCATCACCAATACGAAGCCATCAGGAAATCTCAATTGATCTCTCTGCTCAACTGCATGTGTGGTTTAAAAAGAATAAAAAGGGGAAAGTGTATGTTGCACCCTTTGATGTTTATCTTGATGAAACCAGCAATGCGGTTCAACCGGATATTATCATTGTGCTAAACGACCAGTTAAATATCATTGAAAACAAAGATCACATTCATGGTGTTCCCGCTATACTCATCGAAATACTTTCCGAAGGCAATAAAAATCATGACCTTATCCGCAAAAAAGATTTGTATGAGCGTTTTGGTGTAAAAGAATATCACGCAGTTGATCCGGATACAAAACTTGTATTAACCTTTGAGCTTGTTAATGGAAAATATCAAAAAACGAAAGAAACAATTGGTACACTTTTTTCAAATTTATTGCAACAGGAGTTTGAGTTTTGAATTCTATACATTAATTCAATTACAAATTATTACCTACTCCCTCAACAATCTAAATTGTTTTTTATCTCCGTTTACTTCAGTTGTAATATAAATCAGCCCTCTAAAATTTATAGCAGTGACAATAGTTTGTTTGCTGTTTCCTGACGGTATATCCAGCGATAAAAGTTTTAAGAGTTTACCCTCTGCGGAAAACATGCTTAAACCATGTAAATTTGCACGCCTGCCTAAAAAAGTGTAATGTATAATGAAGGAAAAGCTGCAGCAGTTAGCCCGCGAATTAGAAGGTGATTTACATTTCGATAAAACGATGCGCATTTTATATGCAACAGATGCATCGGCATATCGCGAAATGCCTTTGGCGGTTGCAATACCAAAAAGCGTTGGCGATCTAAAGAAACTTATTTCGTTTGCAAACGAAGAAAAAACTTCGCTCATCCCCAGAGCGGCAGGCACTTCCCTTGCCGGACAAGTTGTCGGTAATGGAATCGTTGTTGATGTTTCAAAAAATTTTACACAGATACTTGAATTCAATAAAGAAGAACATTGGGTGCGTGTTCAACCGGGCGTAATACGCGATGAGTTGAATATGTTTTTAAAACCACATGGCTTATTCTTTGGACCCGAAACTTCAACTGCAAACCGCGCTATGATTGGCGGCATGGTGGGCAATAATAGTTGTGGCTCTAACTCTGTTGTGTATCGCAGCACACGTGAACATTTGCTGGAAGTAAAAACGCTGTTGAGCGATGGAACAGAATCAACATTTAAAGCATTGAGTATTGATGAGTTTCATGCAAAGTGTGAAGGAGATTCTCTTGAAGCAAAGATTTATAAAAAGATTCGAAGCCTATTGAGCAACTACGACAATCAAGTTGAAATAAGAAAAGAATTTCCAAAGAAAACAATTGAACGGCGCAATACAGGTTATGCAGTAGATGTTTTGCTTGAAAGTGCACCTTTTACAGCAGGCTCAGAAGATTTCAATTTTTGTAAACTTATTGCAGGTTCAGAAGGAACACTTGTTTTTATTACAGAAATAAAACTGAATGTTGTTCCGCTGCCACCTATAGATATAGGATTATTGTGTGTCCATTTTAATACAATAGATGAATCGTTAAGAGCAAACTTAATTGCACTGAAATATAAACCAAGTGCAAGCGAATTGATAGATCATTATATTCTTGAATGCACAAAAGATAATATTGAGCAACGCAAGAACAGGTTTTTTGTACAGGGTGATCCGGGAGCAATTCTTGTAATTGAATTTGCAAAAGAAAATCGTGAAGAGATCGTGCGTATTGCACAAGACGTTGAGGCAGAAATGCGTGCAGCGAATCTTGGTTATCATTTTCCATTGTTGTTTGGAGATGATACAAAAAAGATTTGGACGTTGCGTAAAGCAGGTCTTGGTTTGCTGGGTAATTTACCCGGCGATGAAAAAGCTGTCCCTGTTATTGAGGACACTGCCGTTGATGTAAATGATTTGCCTGAATATATTCGTGAGTTCAACGAAATTTTAAAGAAGTACAATTTGTACTCTGTACATTATGCACATGCAGGAAGTGGTGAGATACATTTGAGGCCAATTATTAATTTAAAAACAAAAGAAGGTAATACGCTCTTTAGAAAAATTGCAGAAGAAATTGCAACGCTTGTAAAAAAATACAATGGTTCATTAAGCGGCGAACACGGTGATGGAAGATTGCGCGGCGAGTTTATTAAACAAATGGTGGGCGAAAAAAATTATAATTTGATGAGAGAGATCAAATACACTTTTGATCCGCAAAATATTTTTAATCCCAACAAGATTGTTAACACACCTTCAATGAACACAATGCTGCGTTATGAGCCCGGGCAGCAAACACCAGAATTCAATACAGTATTTCGATATTATAATCAGGATGTGTTACAGCATGCTGAACAATGCAACGGCAGCGGTGATTGCAGAAAAACACATTTATCAGGCGGAACTATGTGTCCTTCGTATATGGCGACACGCGATGAGAAAGACACTACAAGAGCAAGAGCAAATGTGTTGAGAGAATTTCTTACACACTCCGATAAAATCAACAGGTTCGATCATGAAGAGATAAAAGATGTAATGGATTTGTGTTTGAGTTGTAAAGGATGTAAATCAGAATGTCCTTCCAACGTTGATATGGCAAAGCTGAAAGCCGAGTTTCTACAACATTATTATGACGCTAATGGAGTTCCATTCAGAAGTAAGTTAATCGCGAACTTCAACAATTCTGCAAAGCTTGGTGCATTGTTGCCAAGCATGTACAACTTTATGATGACAGGCAAAGGTGTAAGTAATCTTGTGAAAAAGTTTTCCGGTTTCGCTGTTGATCGCTCCATGCCTACAATGTACAAGACAACGTTGAGGAAATGGTATAAAAAGAGAAGGTTACCAGTTGCCGGTTACCAGTTACCAGAAAGTGGAGATCACAAGAATATCGAACAAGGAACAAGGAACGTTGAATTGGGAAGAAAAGAAACAGGAAACCGGAAACCGGAAACCGGCAAAAAAAAAGTCTATCTTTTCTGTGATGAGTTTACTAATTACAATGATACAGAAATTGGCATTAAAGCAATTTTGTTATTAGAGAAATTGGGTTATGAAGTGATAATTCCGGAACACAAAGAAAGCGGAAGGGCATGGCTATCGAAAGGTTTGGTGCGCGATGCCAAAAAAATTGCGAACGAAAATATTGCGTTATTAAGTTCATTGATAACAGATGAAGCACCTTTGATTGGTATCGAACCTTCTGCTATTCTAACTTTCAGAGACGAGTATGTTGATCTTGCTGATGACGATAAGTTTGAAGCTGCAAAGCAACTTGCAAAAAACGTTTTCACAATTGATGAATTTATTGCAAAAGAAATTGAGCGTGGAAATATAAAAGCTGCTCAATTTACAACCGAAACAAAGAAGATAGTACTGCACGGTCATTGTCAGCAAAAAGCATTATCATCCGTTGCACCTACGGTGAAAATATTATCACTTCCGGCAAATTATAAAGTTGAAACAATTCCATCAGGTTGCTGTGGCATGGCCGGTTCTTTTGGCTATGAGAAAGAACATTATGATATTTCGATGAAGATTGGTGAGTTGGTTTTATTTCCTGCGGTGCGTAAACAAAGTGATGATGTAATTGTTGCGGCACCAGGTACAAGTTGCCGTCATCAGATAAAAGATGGGACAGGAAGAATTGCTAAACATCCGGTGGAAGTGTTGTATGAAGCGCTTGAAAGATAATGAACTTCTACGTTGGAAGTTATTTTTCCGCGGGATCCTGCGCACAACAAAAAAACTTTAATCAACTTCTCTGCCTGACAGTACCACGCAGACAGGGCATCGGCGTGACGAAAAACAGAATATACTCTCATCGCGAATACCGAACGTTACAAACGATATTAAAAGATTAACCACATTCCGCAACTATTCACAACTTAGAAAAATGAGAAACATAGTAATAGTTGGAGCAAGTAAGGGACTTGGAAACTCAATGATAGACGGGCTTGGAAAAAAAGATGACACCTTCTTTCTAATTTCCAGAACTATACCAATGAATTTGGATTTGCAAACCGATTACAGAAAGATTTGGATACAAGCAGACTTATCAGACCTTGGCGCCATAGAAACAATTTTGCAAGCGATAAGCATGACACCCGTTGATATAGTAATTTATAATGCAGGTATTTGGGAGAAAACAAATTTTGAAGATGTTACACTCAATGAAATTGTTTCTATCATCAACGTTAACTTAACCAGCGTTATTCTGCTTACTCAAAAACTGATTGGTAATATTCGCCGCGGACGACTTAAAAAGATAATCTTCATTGGTTCAACCTGCGGACTTGAAAATGAAGGATCGGATACTGTTATTTATAGTGCCACAAAATTCGGTGTTCGTGGAGCGACCCACGCATTGAGAGAATATTTACGAAAAGATATGATTGCTGTTTCTTGTATTTCACCTGGCTCAATTGCAAGTGATATTCACTTTAACGAAGGCTCGGAAACGGCTCTTAAAAAATATTCGAATGAACGGATGCCGGTTTCCGATATAGTCAATATTATCAACGTAATATTAGACAGTTCCATTGCTGCTTGCATAAAAGAAATTCATGTTCCCGCACTAAAGGATACAGACTTATAGCTGCCAATAATAACGAAAGACAAAAAACAAAAGATGAGTAAATACTGATAAAAAATTCCCCCAAAAAAGGATTTGCAATAGCCGAGTCGGCAGGGGTCCCTATAGCTTAACAGCGCGGAATAATAATTGATAAATTATGCTAAAAAAGCTGATTAATGCGCACTTGAATCATTCGCGCTTCTTTTGAGATTCCGTAGGTGATAACTCCGGAAAATTTATTGAAAGGCGCCAACAAAATTCCTGCTCCATACGCAGTATGCAACATGTTAGAATTTTCCGGTGGCATCCACACTCTGCCATTATCAAAGAAAATAAGCAAGCCTGCTTTTGCATTAAGCACACGGGTTTTTAAATTGGTAATAAAACGAAACTCATTGTTATCGTAAAAAGAGGTTTTGCCCCAAAATCTTTCTCTCCTGAAACCACGTAAACTGATTGGACCGCCAATCACAGCGTGCTCATAAAATTGTGCACTGTTTATTACATTAGAGTTGCCCACAATTGAAGCAGCGCCCGCACGCAAAGCCAAAGAAAATTTATTTGCAAGCGGAATATATGCCTGAAATCTTGCGGTATAGTTTTGGAAAAATTCTTTTTGTGTTGTGTTGTAAGCATAAGTGGCATTGGCTAAAAACGTAACGCCTTTGGTAGGGACAATTGAATCATTTAAATGCAAAAAGCTATAAGTAAGTTGTGTGCCTGCATAATTATTTTTTTCAAACGTATTTGTATTGTGATCCTCAAAAACTTTTGCAACATATCTTTCAGTGTCATTTATTATTCTCACGCTTTGAAAAAACACGGAAGCAGAAAAATTGTTTCTCCCAAATTTTCTGTTGATGCCGGCGCTTGCGTACCATTCTTCGCTCCGCATTCGATTATAATACAAGTTTTTTATTGTGAATGGAGTTTCATTGCCAAGCCCGTAAAAGTTTGTCCATCGTATGGCATCATAATTCGCAAATAAAGAAATGTCCCAATGATGAATTACACTCGGATATATTGCTTTATACGTTGCGCTGATTGCTTTTTGAAAAAGCGAATAATGCAAATCAATCAACTGCTTTGTGGCATAAGGTTGTCTGCGCCATTTGTAATTTATAAATCCATAGCCTAACCCAACATATAAACGGTCTTCATTGCTGTAAAATATCGAAGGCTTAAAACCCTTCGTGTTGTACTCATGATTAGCATAGTCATAAGCATGAATGGCACTGTCACTCGAAAGATGCAGTCTTGCTTTTTTTGTTATAAAAACATTTTTTTCATCATCGTAAATGTGAATTTTGTTGCTGCCGGTTTGCACAACAGAATCTTTGTCTTCACCACCAATAATGCGCAATTTGATGGCATTTGAATTTCCTTTCACGTGATAAATATCTTCACCTGCAATGCCAAACAATCTTATTTCTTTTGTTTCGCCGGATTTAAATGTTCTTGAATAAAGAGGAACACTATCCTTTGTTCCTTCTTTGTTTATTCTGAAAATATTTACAGATGTTTCACCATCGTTTCCTTGTCTCACGTCAAAATAGTCTCTCTTTTTGCTGCCGGCAATTTCTGTTTCTTTCGCAAGAAATAAATAATATTCTGTTGCCCATGTGATAAGGTGTTGGCGACGTGATTTTAATTTTTCAATAATTTCCTTTCCGCACACGGCATATATTTCCGGCGGTAAGCCCATTATAGAGCGTGCAATTACAGAATCGGTGAGTGACTGCTGAAGACTTTTTCCAGCATTTATCCAATCATTTAAAGTAAGCTCATTTGTGAAAAACCTATCCATATTTCGTTCTTCCCAATTAATTGCTTTCGCACTTTTCATATCGTAATCGAAGTTTTGCATGTAACTTAAACCCGCAGCCGAAATCATCAGATTAATAAGCACACCGTTGTGTGTATAAAACGCCTGATCGCGATCTTTAGGTAAAGGCTGATACAATGCTTTATCCAACGTATCTTTTATGCCCCATTGCCAATTATTTTCATGCCTGTCCCAATCTGCAATAAACATATCAAACAATCTTGCCTTTATAAAAGCATTTTGGTCTGCTTTATTGCTGTTGTCATCTTGTAATGTATCAATCACGTCTTTGGTGTCGTAAAATTTTTTGAAGTTACCCAAGTTATCCGCATCGCTCCAATCATCTTCAAGTCTTTGTTCAAACAGATACAAATTGTTTCCGTATTTTTTGTTGAATGTATCAAGCGAGGGCTGACCGGGCACATAAAAAAGCTTTGGATTGGTATGATAAATGCCCGCATTTTGTAACATTACAGGCAAAGCAAATGCACCATAAGGATGCGACATAGATACACCGTCATCAATTATATCTTCGATAAAAGTGTTTTTATATTCGTTCGGCACAACTTCTTCTCTTGATTTGTTGATTGAACGTATTGAATATTTTTTATCGTTCTGTGTTCTTAAATGCAATGTTTTTGTCTCGTTGCCGCCGCCTTTCTTGTAAGGTGTTAATCCGCTATAAGCCGTATCAAGCCACAAGACCGGCACACGCACAGGGGTTGTCCATTCTCTGCGGCGGTTGTATCCCCAAAGCCGTTCATAAAATTTTGATCTTTTGTACTCTGCTCCAGCAACAACTGTTTTAAAAGTGGTATCTCTGCCCGTTTGAGCAACAGTCATGTCAGTTAAAACGAACAATAATACCAATAAACAAATACGAATTGTGTATATCATCTCGCAGAACTGTTACAAAGCTAATGCCAGCATAATATTTGCGTTTGGGCAGAATTATTCCATGAAAAATAATATCGCTTATTTCAATACATTTTTATGATACCGGCTGAGGTACACTATGGCATCGCCTGTTGCGTCGCAATCACTTTATCTGTATATCTATGGGCGTCTTTAGTTTCCGGTGCAAGTTTCATTACTGCTTAAAGGCTTTAGGAATTTAGGGGGTCGTTGTTACTGTCAACGTCTCCTTCAATCTTATATCTCTCGATGATGCAGCAATCATAATTCTGAAATCTCCCGGCTCAACAACCTTTTCCAAATCTTTATTCAACATACTCAACATTTCAGGCGTAATGGTAAATGCAACTTCTTTTGTTTCACCTGCATTTAAATGTATTCTTTGAAAGCTTTTCAATTCTATTACCGGTCTTGAAACAGATGCAAGCAAATCATGAATATATAATTGTATCACTTCACCGCCCGCTCTATTGCCCGTGTTTTTAATTGTAAATCTTACAACGGTAGAATCGTTTGTACTGATGTTGTTTTTATCAAGGTGAATATTGCTGTACTCAAATGTTGTATAACTCAATCCATAACCAAAAGGAAAGAGCGGTAAGCCACTTAAGTTGTAATAATCGTCACCTCTGCCTGTTGGCTTGTGATTATATACTAAAGGCAATTGCGCTTCACTGATTGGAAATGTAATCGGTAATCTTCCAGCAGGATTGTAATCTCCAAACAATACGTCAGCCACTGCGTTACCGCCCTCTTCTCCCGGATACCAAACATCAAGAATGCCCTTTACTTTATTTATCCAATTGTTCATGGTTATTGCACTTCCACCAACAAGCACTACAACAACAGCCTTACCTGTTGCTGCAACTTTCTGTATCAATTCTTCCTGATGCCCGGGTAATGAAAGCATAGCTCTGTCCTGAAACTCGCCTTCATGAATACCTGCAACAACAATGGCAACATCACTTTTATTGGCGATAGAAACTGCAGTGTCTATTTTTCTTTTCCAATCGTGAGCAACATCAACATTCCATATCAATTTTAAATGTGCATTACCAACGGGTTCAAAGAATTCTATTTTGATGTCATAGCTTTTATCTTTTTCAAAATAATAATTGGTAAGCATGGTGCTGTAGGTTTGTTTCTTCCAGTTATCAATAAGAAGTTTGTTATTGATGTATAGCCTGAAACCATCGTTACCATCCAAACCAATTTTAAATGTTCCTGTTTTTGGTGAATGTATTTTTCCTGTCCATCCTGCAGAATAAAAATCAAGCGAAATTTTTTTATCGGGTGAGGAAAGTGTCCACAAAAAATTTATTTGCTTATCAACTCTTGTAACTGACGGTGTTCCACTCAATGTAATGTTATTAAAATATTCGGCATCTAATCCTTCTTCATTTTTTGAAGTGCGTAGATACGTTGATGGTATGATATTCCAATCATTACTCAAAACATCTGCACCTTGTGCATACAATACTTTTATGTTGTTGCCTGCTCTTTCTTTTATGCCGGTGAGAATATTTACTTTGTTATTTCCCGGACCACTGTAACCGCCAAGTCTTGCAGCTGTTGCATCTTCACCAATAACAGCGATGGTGTGAATATTTTTATCCAGCGGCAAAATATTCTTATCGTTCTTTAATAATACAATTGATTCACGTGCAGCTTCTCGAGCAAGTGCTTTGTGAGAACTACCTTTTATCACTTGCTGTATTTGCTCTTGCGGTACATAAGGATGTTCAAACAAGCCCAATGCAAACTTTGCTTTTAATACGCGTGATACAGCATCGTTAATTCTGTTTGTATCAATTCTTCCATCGAGAAATGGTGGAATAAAAAGTTTGTAGTGATTATAATCCGTTTGAAAGATAACATCGAGTCCACCGTTGATTGCATTTGCTCCTGCTTGTGCATAATCTTTTGCAGTGTAATGTAGCACCACATCGCCGCCAACAGCATTTGCATCGGAAATGACAAAACCATTGAAATGCCAATCACCTTTCAGTTTATGTTGCAACATCCAGCTATTCGACGATGATGAAGTGCCATCAACAGTATTATAAGAACTCATTACAGAACGCATGCCTGCACGTTTTATCGCTGCTTCAAAAGGCGGAAAATGAATCTCATCTAAAAATCTCTCGTTGAAGTGAATTGGGTAACTGTCTCTGCCGCCATCACCAACATTTGCAATCAAATGTTTTGGGGTTGTAATGATGCCCATATTTTCAAAAGCGCTTACAAAAGCAACACCCATCTCAGAAGTAAGAAATGGATCCTCACCATACGTTTCTTCTACTCTGCCCCAACGAACGTCGCTTGCAATATTGATAACAGGCGAAAGCACTTGTCTTATACCACGCATTTTTGTTCCGGTCGCAATAGCTGTTGCCACTTTATGCATTAGTGCGGTATCGAAAGTTGCAGCAAGCGCAATAGACTGTGGAAAAGATGTTGCATCTTCACGCACCAAACCATGCAATGCTTCATCGAATGCGATAATAGGAATACCAAGTCTTGTGTGTTCAACAAAATATTTTTGTATAGCGTTTATCTTTTTTGCAAGAACCAATGCGCTTTCATTTGTGCTGTAATTAAGCATTTGTCCGCCTGCATCTCCTTTTGAGGCAGCGCTTACCTGAAAACCAAAAATGCCGTTCTTGTATTGAAGTGAATCAGCATTATCCAAATCGCCGGATATCATAAACATTTGCCAGAATTTTTCTTCGGGCGTCATGCGGTTGAGCAAATCTTTCACACGCTCATTAATAGAGAGATTGGGATTTTTATAAGGCGGAATTATTTGGGCAAAAGAAATTATGTGAGCAAGTAATAGGAATAAAAAGAGAATGGAAATTTTTTTCATAGCGTGTGAAGTTAATAATGAAGGAGTGATAATGTTGTTCAAAATAAACCAATAGCGGGAAAATTTTATCTCTGCATAATCGTCTGACCGTCCCGGTCTGACCATTGCTGACAAGGAACGAAATTAAAACTACAGTAAAGATTTTTGTCTGACTTAAACTAAAACTCAGACCGGGACGTTCAGATTTTATTCCTTAGAATATTAATCATCTTAAACTAATATTGCACGTTTAAATTTTTATGTGTATAGCTTGAACTCTTTCAAATCTTTGCCGACATATATTGCAACAGTACACGAGTGCGACGCAACAGAGTTCAATAGTAGTACAGTGGTCGGGCTCATAAAAATAAAAGGGGATAAGCTCTAAACTAAAATTATTCTTCAATGAGAAAATCAAAACATGAATGTGATGTAAACAGTTGTATGTTATGTAAGCTGTGTTTGAAAGAATGGAAGCCTGCTGTAAATCTGCATCGTAAAAATTTCCATTACAAAAAAGGTGAAGTGCTTTTTAATGAGGGTGATAAGGTAAACGGAATTTATTTTATTTATGAAGGAACAGTGAAGGTGCATAAACATTGGGGCGAAAAAGAATTGATAGTGCGGTTTGCAAAAAAGGGTGATATTGTAGGGCATCGCGGATTGGGTTTGGGCAAAGAAAACTATTTTCCGATAACTGCTACAACGCTTGAGCCTGTTACCGTTTGTTTTATTGAACTTGATTTTTTTCTTGCATCGCTGAAAGTGAACCACGACTTTGTTTATGAGCTTATGATGTTTTATGCAAGAGAGCTACAAGAATCGGAACGGAATATGCGCAATCTTGCACACATGTCTGTGAAAGGACGCATTGCACAGGCATTGCTTACATTGAAAAATAAATTCGGCAAGAATGAGCATGGCTTTATTGATCTTGTATTAACACGTCAAGATTTAGCGTCTTTTGCAGGCACCACTTATGAAACAGTTTTCAGAATGCTGGGTGAATTGGTTGAACAAAACATAATTGCTACAGAAGAAAAGAAAATAAAGATTATTGATGAAGATAAATTGCAAGGGTTACTATCCGTAGAATGATTTTGCATTGTTGTTGTACTTCTAATTCTTATTCATCATTTCAACAGCATAGAACAGTACAGTATCATTTTCATTTACCGTTACAATTGTATTCAATACTTGCTATTCGAATACTAAAACACCTGTTGCTAATGAAACTGATAGCTGTAAATTCAAAAAACATTATTTCCTCGTGTAAAGAATTTTATAAGTTGTTTAATAAAGTTTTTCTTCTTTACCTGCTCGTATGCGTCAAAACATTGTATGCACAAACTGCAAGCGAATGGAAAGCTATTTCTCCCGATGGCTCCTTAGTAATTACGCTCACTAACAATAACGGAAAATTGTATTACAACGTTTTGTCTTCAAGCGATGTAATTATAAAACCTTCACAACTCGGCGTTGAGCATGATGACCAAAATTTTACGAGTAATCTTTCATTTGTAAAGACATCCTCAAAAAAGATTGATGAGCATTATACTTTAAAGATTGGTAAACAAAAAGTAAATCATGCAACAGGCAATGAAACAATTGTGGCATTTAAAAACAGCAATAATGCCATTGTTTATATTGACCTTCGTGCTTACAACGATGGCATTGCATTTCGTTACCGTTTTGAGACACCTTCAAAAAAAGTCACCGTAACAAAAGAAGCAACAGAGTTTGTAATTCCTGAAGGAAAAAGTTGGATACAGAACTATGATTTGCCTGCCGATTGGAATCCTTCTTATGAAGGTGCTTATGAGAACGGCGTTTCGGTTGGTACAGCAGCGAAAGACAGCAGTGGCTGGGCTTTTCCTGCATTGTTCAACGCAAACAATCACTGGCTCCTGATTACAGAAACAAATCTTACAAACGATTACTGCGGCACACATTTACAGCAACATTGCGAGAACGGAATTTATAAAATCGCGTTTCCAACTTCCGGTGAAGCGAATGGTTTAGGTAGTGTTTATCCAATAGTAACAATTCCTTTTTCAACTCCGTGGCGCGTTATTATAACAGGAAAAAATCAGGGAACGGTTGTGGAATCAAATCTTGTGTATCATCTTTCTGATCCTAACAAAATCGGTGACGACAGTTGGGTAAAACCGGGTCGTTCTTCATGGAGTTGGTGGAGCGACCATCCCAGCAGTAAAGATTTTAACAAGCTCAAGAACTATATTGATCTTGCAAAAGAGATGCAGTGGGAATATTCCCTTGTTGATGCCAACTGGAACATTATGCATGGGGGCAATATTGAAGACCTGACAAAATATGCGGCTTCAAAAAATATTGGATTAACACTTTGGTACAATTCAGGCGGTACTCACACCAAGATTTCAGAGCAACCTCGAGACATAATGAATGACCCTGTAAAACGAAAAGAAGAATTTAAAAAGCTGCGCGAATGGGGCGTTAAGGCAGTAAAAGTGGATTTCTTCAACAGCGATAAACAAGGCATTATACAACTTTATCACGACATACTTGAAGATGCAGCGAAAGAACACATCATGGTTATATTTCATGGCTGCACTTTACCAAGAGGTTGGTCAAGAACTTATCCAAATCTTCTTTCAATGGAGGGCATAAGAGGTGCAGAGCAAATTGGATGGGACACTGTGTTTGCAAATAATGCACCGATGTACAACACTATAAATGTGTTTACAAGAAACGTGGTTGGGCCAATGGACTATACGCCCGTTACTTTTTCTGACACAAAATGTTGTTCCCATACAACCACCAATACACATGAACTTGCATTAAGTGTTTTGTATGAATCCGGAATGATGCATTTTGCTGACAGTGATTCTTCTTACAGAAGTCAAAGTGATGAGGTAAAAAATTTTTTGAGTACTGTGCCAAACACTTGGGATGAAACAAAATTTATTGAAGGCAAACCGGGTAAGGAAGTATTTCTTGCAAGAAGAAGCGGGAACACTTGGTACGTAGCAGGTATTAACGGTGAGAATACAGTGAAACAATTTTCTTTCAATTTAACTTTTTTGAAAAATACATCTTATAAGGCAAAAATATTTTCTGATGGTAATAATTCACGTGAAATAAAATCAAGCGACACTGTTTTAGCAAAAGATAAACCTTTTACAGTGCATCTTTTATCAAAGGGTGGGTTTGTGATGATGCTTACAGAAAGATGAACGTCGGTAATACAATCATAAAAGTTTTCCCCAATCGCAAAACAAACGTTAGGTTATTTTTATTTCGATTCATTCTATTTTTTTGGTGAACTAATGTTTCTGCTTTTAATTTGCACTACCAATTTGGTAGACTAATGAAAAAATTAACTCTTTTCCTCTCTTGTTGTATGCACCGATGTATGTGCAACTGTTATCGTGACTGTTGTTGTTGCTAATGCAGACAAACACACACACTTATGCAACAATAGTTTATCATTACCTTTCTTATTCAACAACATTACAGCAACTTGAATTTTTTATGACGTACACTTCTGAATATAAATTGAACACATTAATCCACCAAATTAGTGGACTAAATGAAACAGATGCCATTGCACTACTCGCAAATGCATTCAGAGGAGAAGTTGTTTTTTCAACAAGCTTTAATCTTGAAGACCAAGTAATAACCTATCTCATTCATAACAACAATATTCCTGTTGAAATTTTTACGATTGATACGGGAAGATTGTTTGAAGAAACATATCACGTTTGGAATCGCACCAACAAAAAATACAATATCAACATAAAAGCATATTATCCGCAGTTCAACAACTTACAAGAATTTATTGAAGCAAACGGACCGAATGCTTTTTATGACTCTGTTCAATTAAGAAAAGAATGCTGCTACTTAAGAAAAGTTGAGCCATTGCAAAGAGCATTAAAAGGAAAAACAATTTTGATAACAGGTTTGCGTGAAGAACATTTGCCAGAAGGAAGACATGTTGATAAACTCGAGTGGGATGCAATAAATCAGGTTACAAAATTTCATCCTTTATTGCACTGGTCATCAGAGCAGGTAAGCTCATTCATTTTTGAAAACAATATTCCATACAATGCATTACACAATAAAGGTTTTGTAAACATAGGTTGTGCACCTTGCACACGTGCAATAAAACCGGGTGAAGCATACAGCGCCGCAAACTGGTGGTGGGAAAAGAAACCGGCAACAGAAAAAACAAATGCAGTGTATGCGTTGTATTAGATCGTGAAACGTGATTGGTGTCTGCACACTCGCAGAGTGTCTGACACCTTCATGATAAGAGACGGACGATCAACGGAAATGAAATTTATTCACGATTGACGTGTTTTAAAATCAGAACAATGAAACAACGTTACGGCAAAGTTTATTTTATAGGAGCAGGTCCGGGTGATCCGGAATTGCTTACTGTAAAAGCCGTGCGCATATTATCAGGGGCTGATGTTGTTATTACAGATAGATTGGTGAGTGAAGAAATACTTCATGAATATGTAAACAAAAATACAGTGATAATTCCTGTTGGCAAGCAAGCAAGCAGCAATGCATCAACACCACAGTTGGAAATAAACGATCTTATTGTTCAGTTTGCATCATCATATAATAATATAGTAAGATTAAAGGGTGGTGATGTTTCTTTATACTCCAACATTCTCGATGAACTCATTACTGTAAAACAATACAACATTCGTTACGAAATAATTCCCGGCATCACTGCTGTATCAGGCGCTTCTGCTTATACAGGCGTTCCGCTCACTGCACGCAATCTTGCAACGGGTGTTCGCATTCTCACCTACTACAAAGACACAACCATCTCTGATGATACATGGAAACATCTTGCATCTTTTGAAGACACGCTTGTGTTTTATATGAGTGGCGCCGCTTTGTCGCAACTCGTGAATAAATTATTGCAAGCCGGTGCAGATGCAACCATTCCTTTTATCGTTGTTGAGCAAGCAACAACACCGAATCAATTTGTACATCAGTTTACACTTGGTGAATTTGATTCGTTGGAAATTCATCCGCAGTTTGTAGCGCCCTCATTAGTGATAATGGGTAAAGTAACAACATTGCATAAACAGTTTGCATGGTTGCCCAACAACGAAAGAGCATCATATTTTAAGTCTTTAGAAAATAATCCTGAATTAATACAATTGATAAATAATATACAATCACAAAATGTTAGCAGGGCATAAACTACAATCGTTGAATGAACTTTTGCAAGGATCTTCAAGAGAAGAACTTATTTGGATAAGCGGATACATTGCAGCGCTTACAGCAGCGCCGCCTGCCCTAAAAAAAGAAGCAGCAGTAAAAGAATTTGTGCAGGATGCTTCTTTCACCATGCCTGTTTGCACTGTTGTTTATGGAACTGAAACCGGCAACTCAAAAAAGGTTGCAACAGATTTCAGCAATAAGTTAAAGAAGCAAGGTGTACAAGTAAAACTAAAAAGTCTTGACCAATACAAATCCGCTGATTTAAGTAAAGAAGCATGTATGATTGTGGTGATGAGCACTCAAGGTGATGGTGAGCCACCCGCTGCTGCAAAAAAATTCTATGACCATATTCATCAAAATGAAATTGCTCTTGGACATTTAAAATATGGTGTGCTTGCGTTGGGTGATTCTGCATATCCGTTATTCTGCAAAGCTGGTGAAGATGTTGACACTCGTTTATTTCAGTTAGGTGCAAGAAGAATTACGCCATTAAGAAAATGTGATACCGATTTTGAAAGCGATGCAAACGGATGGATTGATGAATTCATCAACGCTGCATTAAAATCAGAAAGTGCTGCAGCAGCAAACGGAACTGTAAAAATTAAGCAGCCTGTAAAATCGGGAAAGAAAATTTATGATGGCACTATTGCAACGATTATAAATTTAAACGACACAGGTTCTAACAAGCAAACCTATCATATAGAAATTACAACAGAGGAAGCGATTACTTACGAGCCCGGCGATTCGATCGGCATTGTTGCAAAGAACAACAAGAATGCTGTAAACAAAATTTTTGAAATGCTCGAGCTCAAAGCCGATGAAGAACTTTTTTACAAAGAACAATCCTTTAGAGCAATAGACCTCTTTATCAATAAGCTCAACATTCAATATTTGCCCGAAAGAATTGTGCAGCAGTATGCAAAGCTGGTGAAGAAAGATATTCCCTCTGTGAAAATGGATTTAGCAGATTTGTTACGCATTTATCCTGCCGACCAAAAGTTGAATGTGCAGCAACTCGTAAATATTCTTGACCCCATCACGCCGCGATTGTATTCTGTTTCGTCGTCGCCTTCTTCACATGGTGAGAACGAAGTGCACATTATTGTAAGCCGCAGCATTTTCAATGTTGGGGCGCAAACGCGTTATGGTTTGTGCTCTGATTATTTAAGCGGTTTTGAAGAAGGTGATGCATTGCAATTCTATGTACAAAAGAACAGCGCATTTCGTTTACCCGACAGCAACAACGATATGATTATGATTGGTCCGGGCACAGGTATTGCGCCTTTCCGTTCGTTTCTATTTGAGCGTGATGCACAGGGTCATCATGGTCGCAACTGGTTGTTCTTTGGTGAGCAACATTTTGTTTCGGACTTTTTGTATCAAACAGATTTGATTTCATTACTTGAAACAAAAGTGCTCACAAAACTAAACACTGCTTTTTCACGCGACCAAAAAGAAAAAATTTATGTGCAGCACAGGATGCAGCGACATGCGCAGGAATTGTTTGATTGGATAAATAGTGGCGCACACATTTATATCTGCGGATGTAAAGACCCGATGAGTTACGATGTTGAAAAAACATTAACCGGCATCATCGCAATGCATGGCAACATGAGTGAGAGTGAAGCAACAGCATATTTAGAAAACATGCACGAGAACGGACGCTATCATAAAGATGTGTATTAATGTTTGAACCACGATTTAACTGATTTGTCTGATTATGCTATAAGAGGGGTTTTAAAGAATTAGCGGCGTCAGGAGAATAAGAGGAAAATCTTAATTCATATAAATGTTCAAGACAGTTCAGAACGTACAAGTGAGTGACACAACAGGCGATGAGCAAAGCGGTAAAGCTCACTCAATAAAAAAAAAAATTAAACATCATAACGACTAATATTTTAAACGACCTATTTACTCCCCTTTAGGGGATGGGGCAAAATTTATGGCAAACGAATCACCCGTTGAACGAATAAAAAAAGCAAGCAGAGGATTGCGCGGCACACTAAAAGAAAGTTTGCTTGATGAACATACAGGCGCTATTCGCGAAGATGATCAGGCGCTGGTAAAATTTCACGGCATGTATTTACAGGACGACCGCGACCGTCGCGATGAACGTGCCGCAAAAAAACTGGAGCGTTTGTATTCTTTCATGGTGCGATTGCGGTTGCCCGGCGGTTTGCTAACACCGGAAAGATGGGAAGCATTGCATCATGTGGCAGGCGAGCACTCAACAGGTGTGATAAAAATTACTACGCGGCAAACGATACAACTGCATGGCATTTTAAAATCGCATGTAAAACCTGCCATGTCTGAATTTAATAAAGTGCATCTTGATTCGATTGCTGCATGCGGTGATGTGAACAGAAATGTTGTATGCGGTGCGCATCCGAAATATTCTGCAATTCATGAAGAAGTTTTTGAGTATGCAGGAAAAATAAGTGAGTACTTATTGCCCAAAACAAAAGCATGGTACGAAATATGGCTCGATGAAGAAAAGCTTGCAGAGGTGAGTGAAGAAGACCCCTTGTACCAAGACCGTTATTTACCGCGCAAATTTAAAATTGCGATTGCCATTCCACCTTATAATGATGTGGATGTTTTTACAAACGATATTGGGTTGATCGCAATCATTGAAAAAAATAAATTAGTTGGATTTAATGTTGCGGCAGGGGGTGGCATGGGCACAACTCATGGTAATCCCGAAACCTACCCGCGACTTGGGACTGTTTTGGGTTTTGTAAAGCCTGATAATTTGCTGAAAGCGGTGTATAACATTGTAACCGTACAGCGCGATAATGGTAACCGCAGCGACAGAAAATTATCGCGTTTAAAATATACTATAGACCGCATGGGTGTTGATGCATTCAAATCAGAAGTGGAGAAACGTGCTGAAGTAAAATTTGCACCCGCAAAAAAATATGTGTTTACACAAAGACAAGATGAATTTGGATGGCATCAAAATCACGAAGGGTTGTGGTATTACACTGCGTTTATTGAGAATGGAAGAATTTATGATGATGAAAAAGTGCAGTTTAAACAGGCGTTTTATGAAATAGCGCAATCAAAGAAAGCATTATTCAGGTTTACATGTAATCAGCATTTGATTGTCGGTGATATAAAAAATGAAGACAAAGCATTTGTTGACGATATTTTGAATAAATATGGTGTCATTGAATTCACCAGCAGTGCTTCACGTGCTCGCAAAAGTGCATTGGCTTGTGTGGCACTAAACACTTGTCCGCTTGCACTTGCCGAAGCGCAACGTTATCTTCCCTCATTGATGACAAAGATAGAAGCGCTGCTTGCAAAACATCAACTCGAAAATGAAGAAATTTCCATTCGTATGACCGGCTGTCCTAACGGTTGTGCAAGACCATACATCTCGGAGATTGGTTTTATAGGAACAGCTTTAGGAAAATATAATTTGATGCTGGGAGCAGATGTGATTGGAACAAGATTGAATAAGTTGTACAAAGAGAATTTAAACGAAGACCAAATATTGAATGAACTGGATGTATTGTTTCAAAGGTTTGCAACATCTCGAAAGGAGAAAGAATCTTTTGGAGATTTTGTGGTGAGGGAACGGATTGTTGAGTAGTTGAGCGGTTGATAGGTTGAAAAGTTAATTAGTTAATTGGTTAATTAGTTAATTGGGAGATTGGTTAAGAGTGGAGAAATTTCAATGAGTAACAAATGAATTATATAGCACCTGATTATTCTTCTTTTAGGGGGATAGAAGCGTTTTTCTCATCGTGACTATAACCAATCCCGGCATCCCTCTCTTTTTAGGGAGGGAAAATGGGGGCGGTGTTTTGTGGAATTTGAATTTGTTTTGTAATCTTCTTATCATCATTGCTCTGCGAAGTCTCCAGACTTCGCAGTAATTATGCTTCAAGTCTCCAGACTTGAAAACATGTATCTACCTTTGCATTCATGCAACACAACAGCGACGATACAAACTCCCCTTTAGGGGAGGGGGGCATAAGTTCTTCTTCAGACGATGTCAACAAACTCTTTCCAATTTTTTTAAAGCTTGAAAATCTAAGTGTATTACTGATAGGCGCAGGCAATGTTGCATTAGAGAAATTGCAAGCAATTGTAAACAATGCCCCAAAAACAAAAGTGACAGTCATCGCAAAGCAAGTGTATCCTGCATTTGCAGAGTTAGCAAAACAATATGCTTCTGTTGAAATAATTATTGCTGAATACAATTCTTCTTATCTCGATGATTGCGACATTGTAATTTCTGCCGTGAATGATTTACAATTGAGCGAGCAAATAAGAAACGATGCCAAACGAAAAAATAAACTCATTAACGCAGCAGATAAACCCGAACTGTGTGATTTTTATCTTGGCTCCATCGTTACAAAAGGCAATTTAAAACTTGCTATCTCCACGAATGGAAAATCGCCAACCGTCGCCAAACGTTTAAAAGAAATTTTTAATGAACTGCTTCCGGAAGAATTAGATGAAGTACTTAATAACATTCAACAAATCCGTGAAAAACTAAAAGGCGATTTTCAAAATAAGGTTCATCAATTAAACGAGATAACAAAAGTGTTGATAGAAGAAAACAAAAAAATGGCATAGAATATTTCTTATCAGCATTGGAGCTTATCCCGAAAATTTCTCAAGGAAATATATTAATGGAGATATTCATTTCAAATCGAAGAATGCTTCGTTTACTGTACAAGGAGAGCAGATGGTTTAATTTCCTCAAACATATAAGGTGCAAGAAATAAAAAGCATAAGAAAAGAATTTTTAAAATGAAGTTGAAAAGTAACACAATGGTTGTTAATTAAAGTTCAAAACAGCAGAAATGAGTGACACAACCGGTGGCAAGAATAACAATGAGTTTTCTTAAAGCTTTTCTTAAGGCGGTTTAAGTGTCTTTTCATTCCTATTTTTTATCAATGGCATAGAATTAGCTTTTCGTTAGCACTTTAAAATCCAATAGACATGAAAAAATCCAATTTCCTTATTGGTCTCTGTATTCTTTTGTCCTCGTGCGCAAAGGAGATCAATAACTTATCAAACACAGCAAATAGTAGCACAAGGACTTCAGCACTTCAGCCGGCTACGCAATATGGTGCTTTAATGGCAGCAGGCAACGATATACTAGCTAAAATAGATATTCTAAACAGCCTGAATGTTAAATATCACAGATACACCATTACAATGACACAGTGGAAAGGTTACGATGGTGGATATGATCAATTTGTAAAGGCAGGTTTTCACCAGGTATGTAATATTAATTACGACGTACAGGCTTCAGCAGGAGAAAAGCCTGTTCCCTTTATGAAAGACACTGTTACCTACAAGAAAAAATTAGATGAAATATTAACCAAATACCAACCGGAAGTTGCGGTAATTGAAAATGAGGAAACAAATAAAACTTATCATACAGGGTCAATGGATCAATATCTGGCACTGCTTCGCAATGCCGTAAGTATTGCCCATTCAAAAGGAGTAAAAGTAGCGAATGGTGGCATTCACCCACAAGGAATCTGTTATTTTGTTTGGAAAGATTACAAAGATAAAGGCATGAATAGAGAGGCAGATGACTGGATGAATTTAACATTCAACAGTGGTATGAGATATTCTGCTTTACATCCCGAAAAAAACAATGGGTATAACTTCTATTGGCGTCAAATAGATACCTTGTTAAATGGCTTCACTTCCATAGATGTTGACTACGTAAACGCGCATATTTATGAACCGATTAACGATATGGGCGACGGCGTAAACACGCTTCCCGGTTGTATAAAAACGATGGCAGATTATATAAAAAGAAGAACCGGAAAACAGTTAATAACAAATGAGTGCGGTCAGCGCAATACTAATGCTAACCTTGTAAACAGCATGTTGCAGGCATTTAAAGAGGGGGGTTATCCTTACGTTATTTGGTTTAGTAAAGATGGAGCTGCAACAAAAGCGCTGAATGAAACAAATGGTGTTTTAAGAAACAATGGCATTGCCTATAGAGATTTTGTATCTACTCATTAGAGATTTGCTTTCGGTAATACCTACTTGTTAACTAACCGGAACTATAATGTGATTACATTATTGTTCCGGTTAATGTTTTTCGGAGCATCTTCAATATTTTATTAGGCTTTTCATATACCTGTATTCTAAAATCATCTTGATAACGAATGAAAATATTTTCTCTCAAAGTTGTCTAACTCAAAATGGCTCAAACTCAAATCAAAGAATCCTAATCTCAGTTTAAAACAATAATTATATTGCGCCTTAAATTGTCTTTTTTTGCGAACGATATTTATTTTTGTGCCCTAAATCAGAAGTCTCCAAAAATCCTCCGGAATATAAGTTGTACTCTAAAAGCATGACATTTTATTATTTGAAAATGGGTTTATAAATAGTGATTGGTGTTTTTCACAATAACTAATTGCTGTTTATTAAAGTGTTTTTAATAATATCTTCATTTAAATTTAATATATATGGCATAAAATTTGGTTATATCCGAGCCGATTCGTGCTAAATATGTAGAACTTGTATCAAGTGGAGTATTTCAGTACAAACCAAACTTAGCTGGCTTTATGCTTCGTGTGCATCTGCAAAGACTGAAGACTCATTTTCCAAAAGATTTTTCCAATACCGATGAACTAAACTGCGACAATTGAGAAAACCGATTGTTTTTTTGATTTTTCAAGAGGTAAACTGTTCAGCTACGCAATTGACAAGGGAATCTCCTTAAGTTGTACCAAAGCCAGAATATTTACAGCAATCTTCTGAAAGGAAGACTGCTATAAGTTTAGGTGTTTAAATAAACTCGAACCTTTTATCAATTTTAACAGAGATTGAAATGCAAAAAACGATTTTCGCAGCAGGTGTTATTATCTTTTTGTCCTCATGCTTAAAAGAAACAAATAATCCCTCTAAAGATATAGGATTACAGTCTTTAAATGCTTTATCTCATTCGGATGCTACGTTGCCCGGACGAACAAACTTTGGGACTATGGTGATAGGAGATTTCGATATACCCAAGAAAATAGATATTACTAAAAATTTGGCCGTTGGTTACGTTAGATATACAATTACCTTGTCCGACTGGGCAGGCAAAGACAACGGTTTCGAGCGATTTACCAGCGAAGGATTCCGCATTGTTTGTAATATAAATGCATATCCCCAACCATCGGAAAACCAGCCACCTGTTCCTTTTGTAAAAGATACCATTGCCTATAAGAAAAAATTGGATGAGATATTAACAAAATATCAACCCGATGTGGTAGTGATCGAGAACGAAGAAACAAATCAAGGATATCACACCGGTTCTATGTCTCAATATATTGCACAACTAAAAGCAGCCTCCACCGTAGTTCATTCAAAAGGTCTTAAGATGACTAATGGAGGCATTCACCCGCAGGGAATTTGCTATTTTGTGTGGCTGGATTATAAAGAAAGAGGTATGGATAAGGAGGCAGAAGACTGGATGAATTTAACCTTTAACACAGGTATGCGATATGCAGCATTACATCCTGAAGAAAACGGCAGTTTTAGCTACTACTGGCGACAAATTGATACTCTTCTGAATGCCTTTACTACAATGAATATTGATTATATAAATGCTCATATTTATGAACCCATTAATGATATAGGTAACGGCAAAAAAACTATTCCAGGTTGCATACCAACAATGGCAGATTATATAAAAAGAAGAACAGGTAAACCCTTAATGTCAAATGAGTGCGGTCAGCGAAATCAAAACCCAACGCTTGTAACCAGCATGCTACAAGCATTTTCCGATGGAAGGTATCCATATTCAATTTGGTTTAGCGGCGATACAAACAACGGAGCAAGAGCGCTTCAAAATCCCGCCGGTATTTTAAGAATAAATGGACTTTATTATAAAACGTTTGTAACCGTTTATAATTTAAAGCAAGAGTAAAGTAAACAGCAGTAACAATACTTTTTACAATTCCGGTTGCGTTTCTCTGACTGTAATATATAATATAGAAGCATAAATAATCTTCACTATCAATCAAAATTCTTTTCCTTGTTATTTTTCGGATTGGTGTTGTGAGCAATTTCTAACAAGTACACAAATACACAGTTTAACCCTCCGGCAGTAGTAATGGTAAATGTCCAGTCAATCCAACTGATTTTATAAAGAATAAGATAAATAATTGTTCCATAATAAGGCGTCATACATATAGGACAACTAAATATTGGTTTCCACAAATACTGTGGCAACCACGTTTTAAACCATTTATAAACAAAATGAAAAATCATTCCTTCGGTGCATATCATATAAACAAACAAAACCGTAAGACTAATAATCAAGGCATGTTCTATCATAAATATTTTTTTAATTCATTCCGGCTTGCATAGCATTAATTAAAAAATCATGCCCGATAAAAAAGCTGATATAATTGCTCACTTAATTCGCAGATTCACCCGTCATTGACAAATGCCTTTAATTCTATGCTTTTCAAATAAATGCCTTCTTGGTTTTGTTGCTTTATAATCAAGAAAAAGCCATTATTCCTGGATGCAAAGTGGCTTATTTTCAACTCAAAATTGCTTCAGAATTCTTTACCCACCTCTTAACAAACTTTTGTAAGCATATTATGTCAAAACAGCCATAAAACACAAATTAAAAACAGAATTAGGTACTAAGATTGCATTATTAAATTATTCATTCAGCAACTAAAAATAAATTCATGAAAACAAAACTCAACATCACCATTTTTTCCGTGTTGATAGCATTGCTAATGTCGTGCAGCACGGGTCGTTATACTGCTTCCGCACAGTATGACGCAAATGACGATTATTATAGTCAATCTGACCCAAATAATAGTTATGAAAATTATGACAACAATAATTATGGTAACGACGAAGATTACAATGATGATTACGAAGACTATGATAATTATGGTACGACCGATGTAAGCATGGATGTGTTTGTAGATGCTCTTACCCCTTACGGGAGATGGATAAATTATCCGTCGTACGGTTCTGTATGGGTATGTGGTATATCAGGTTTTACTCCATATTCTACAGGTGGACATTGGGTTTATACCGTATATGGATGGACTTGGGTTTCTGATTATCGTTGGGGTTGGGCTCCTTTCCATTACGGACGGTGGGCATTCGATGCAGCTTATGGCTGGATGTGGGTTCCTGGCTATGAATGGGGTCCGGCTTGGGTTAGCTGGCGCACAGGTGGCGACTACTACGGCTGGGCACCTTTAACACCAGGCTTTAATATCAGTATAGGTTTTGGTAATTATTATATGCCTGCTGACAGATGGTGTTTCGTACCACGACGTTATATCACCAATCCTTATTTGCCAAGATATGTGGTTCCAAGAGGTCGCAACGTTACAATTATTCATAATACGACAATTATAAACAATACAAACTCTTACCGCAATACAAGATACGTTGTTGGTCCTAATAGGAGAGAAGTGGAAAGAGTTACCGGTAACAGAATAAACACTCTTAGAGTAGATAATGATACGAGAGTAAACAATGGAACCAAAATAGTGAACAATAACACTGTAAAAATTTACAGACCTGAAATTAAGAAAAATGACAGGCTTACACCGCAACGGGTAGAAGTAGTTAAACAAAGAGTTCAGGAAAGAATGGAGGTAAAGCGCAATACTCCTCAACAGCAAAATAGAAATGTGATAAGAAATCAGGATAGAAATAACAACAACAATCCTGTAAACGATCCTCGTGTGCAAAGAAATAATCCGGTAAATAGGGATCCTGTTCGGCGGAACAATGATCAAAGAAACAATCCGGCGCAAAACAATCATGTACCGAACAAAGATCGTAAACCTAATTTCAATGATCGTAATCTTAATGATTATAACAGGAATAACATACCGGATGACAGACAAAAAGAATTACAACGTCAAAGAGAATTTGAAAGGCAGCAGCAAATGGAAAAACAAAGAGAGATGAATCGTCAACAAGAAATGAACAGGCAAAGAGAAATGGAGCGGCAACAACAAATAGAAAGGCAGAGAGAATTGAATCGTCAACAGGAGATGAACAGACAGCGCGAAGTGGAACGTCAGCAACAAATAGAAAGACAAAGACAAACGAATAAGCAGGAGAATAGACCTGATTTCAGAAGGAATGATTATAATCAGAATAAAAATAACAGGTCTTACAATCAGAGAAACTGGCAGCAGCAACAGCAGCCTCAAAGAAATGTGCCTCAATCTCAGCAACAGCAGCAAAGAAGGCAAAGACCTTAAGTGACTTTGGATGTGTGGAATAGTTAAACCGGCAGTGATGCCGGTTTTTTTATGCGAAAGGGCTAAACGGCAAATGAGGATCCGCACCCACAGGTAGCAGAAGCATTAGGATTATTAAAGGTGAAACCACGATTGTTTAAACCATTTTGCCAGTCAATCTGCATGCCGTATAAATACAATTCGTGTGAAGCATTCATAATACAAGGAATCCCGTCTAATTCAAACTCTGTATCGTCATTTTTCTTATCATCAAAACCAAGCACATAACTTAGGCCGCTGCAACCCCCGCCTTTAACACCAACGCGTAATTTTTTATTCGCATCAAAATCGGGTTCATTCATTAATCTTTTTAGTTCTTGTGCTGCTGTTAAGGTAAACGTAACAGGAGCGGATAATACAGTTTCCATATAAATTGTATTTATAATTGCAAAGATAACAACGGCTGCAAAGGCTGCTTTGTTAAACAGTTTTGAATTAAGAAATATATTTTAGTCATAGAAGCCTATTTTTGCAAAAACTTAATCAATTGGACGACTCAACAACAAACATCATCATCATTTCGGTAGTAGCGCTGCTGCTTGGTGGCGGAACTTTATATGTTCTGTTTTCAAAAGACACCCCCGACTCTAATACCAATAAAGAAGATGCGAATGCCGGTAATCCTTCTGTGCAAGTTCAGTTACAGGCGTATGAAAGACTAATTATACTTGCAGACAGAATTGCCATTCCAAATCTTATAAGCCGCGTAAATCAACCGGGACTTTCTGCGAAAGAAATGCAGGCGCTGCTTACACAAAGCATAAAAGAAGAGTTTAATTATAACATAACCCAGCAGATTTATGTAAGCGCCGATGCATGGGCAGCAGTAAAGAATTTAAAAGAACAGAATATACTTATCATAAACCAAATTGCAAATGTATTGCCGCCGCATGCAACAGGTTTGGATTTAAATAAAAAACTGCTCGAGTATTTAATGAATGATAAAATAGGCACTCTGCATGAAGTAGTAAGTGAAGTGCTAAGCTATGAAGCAAAAAAAGTGATAGACTCTTAAATACTGCAAACACTGCTCTTAACGAATGCCCACATGAGCGATAAAAAAAGATATACAGATAGCGGCATTGAAATAAAACAAGTTTATACTTCTAACGACCTTGCAAAAACTCCTTTAGAAGAACCCGGTGAAATGCCTTTTACACGCGGTATTCAACCCGATATGTACCGAGGTAAATTGTGGACAATGCGGCAATATGCTGGCTTCTCAACTGCAGAGGAAAGCAATAAACGTTATCATTATCTTCTTTCACACGGTGTAATGGGCTTGAGTGTTGCGTTTGATCTCCCTACACAAATCGGTTATGACAGTGATCATCCTCTCGCCGAAGGTGAAGTTGGAAAAGTAGGTGTGGCAATAGATAGCATAGAAGATATGCAACGCTTGTTTGCCGGAATAAAACTGGAAGATGTCTCTACATCAATGACCATTAATGCGACAGGGTTTATTTTACTTGCTTCATATGTTGCGGTTGCAAAGCAGCAAGGCGCTGATTTAAAAAAAATCTCCGGCACAATTCAAAATGATATTTTAAAAGAGTATGCTGCACGCGGCACTTACATTTATCCGCCTAAACAATCCATGCGCATCATCACCGATATTTTTGAATGGTGCAGCAAAGAGCTGCCAAAATGGAATACCATTTCAATTTCAGGTTACCATATTCGTGAAGCAGGCAGCACGGCTGTTGAAGAAATCGCGTTTACGCTAAGTAATGGTAAGGCTTATGTAAAAGCCGCGCTGAATAAGGGTTTGGATATAAATGTCTTTGGTAAACGACTTTCATTTTTTTTCAATGCGCATAACAATTTGTTTGAAGAAGTTGCCAAGTTTCGTGCAGCAAGAAGAATGTGGGCAACAATGATGAAACAGCTTGGTGCAACCGATGAAAAAGCTATGATGCTTCGTTTTCATACACAAACTGGAGGCAGCACTTTAACCGCCCAACAACCTTTAAACAATGTAAGTCGTGTCACTATTCAAACACTTGCAGCAGTGTTGGGTGGCACACAAAGTTTGCATACAAACGGATATGATGAAGCATTAAGTTTGCCCACAGAAGAGGCAGCACGAACAGCATTGCGCACTCAGCAAATTGTTGCCTTTGAAAGCGGTATTACGGATACTGTTGATCCGCTTGCAGGAAGTTTTTTTCTTGAATCACTCACGGATGAAGTGGAAGAAAAAGCTTGGGAATTGATTGATAAAATAGATGCGATGGGTGGGAGTGTACAAGCTATTGAAGATGGTTTTATACAGAATGAAATTGCAAGAAGTGCTTACGAATATCAAAGAAAAATTGAGAGCGGTGAAAAAATAATCGTGGGTGTAAATAAATTTGTTCTTGAGGAAGAAAATAAAATTCCTCTTTTGAAAATTGACGATAGTATTAGGGAATTACAATCGCAAAGGCTAAAAGCGTTGAGAGAAAAAAGAGATAAAGAAAAAGCGGCTGCCTGTTTACAAAATGTTGCGGCTGCTGCAAAAAATAATACTAATCTAATTCCATTTGTAATTGAGTCTGTGGAAAATTATTGTACCCTTGGTGAGATTGCAGATACTTTGCGAGAAGTATTTGGAGAATACAAGTAGAATATTTTATGGTTTCAGCAGCAGAACGAGAACATATCTCCGATTCCTTAGTGCTACGTAACGATAGTTCCATCTTCACACCACTGTTAACTCTGTTCAAAAAAATCAGATTTTTTGTATTTGAAGAAGTAAGTAAAGAAATTAAAAGGGGCTTTGCAGAAACGAAGGCAGGCATGCTTTAAAAAATTAAAGCACATGCGAATAATGTAATTTAAATCTTAGTCAAAACAGGTCATAGAAAATTGATAACTCAAAAAGGAGTTTTACACAAGCGGTAATAAATGAGAGAGCTGTGCTTAATGACTGTAAATCAGAGCGGCAGACAAAAAATTGTATAATTTGGATTAAGTTTTAATTAAAAAAAGCCCGAATTTCGTTGGTAGATTGAGAATTTTTATGTTTTTTTAATTCAAAATATCCCTAATGAAGTTATTTGTTGACGATTCGAAGGATTCTAAAATGACGCTATTTATTGGTATTCTCTTTACGGTAGCTATTATAGCGTTGATTATTATCGGTATTATAGTTCCAAATAGCTAAGAGAATAAAACCAAGGCGGTCTATTCGATTTGCTCTTGATTCAATATCAGGAGAGCAGAATGTTTCTTGTTTCAAGCGAAACATATTAAATTTTTTGCCTAAAAGAACATATAACTAACGGGGTTGCGAATTAAGCAACCTTTTTTTGTTTTATTTCTTTCATAAAATATAACTCAAAAACAATCTGTTCTTTAATACTTTACTCTTCATAATACAACTACTTTAAAAAAGCACTCAGAAGAAAACGTTGTTTAAATTTATTTGCAACTTCAACTCTGAAAACTTGCAGATGCCATTTGCACAACAGATGAAAGGATTGCGACGCAACAGGCGATGCTATGGAAAGTCGCTGCTGGTATCATAAAAGTTATAGCAACTAAAAAGCAAATACAGGAGACGGATATTTTCTATTAGTCCATTTAAGAAAACTTTCTGCACATTCATTTTGCTTCGTTTAATATAATGCTATTTTTGCTGCCATTAAATTGAATTAAATGGGATGGATCATTTTTATCATTGGTACTATTGGCTGGCATGTAGGTATGTACGGCATGTTTAAAAAAGCAGGCATTGAAGGTTGGAAAGCATTTATTCCTTTTTATAATACATGGTGTATTGTAGAAAAATGTAACATCAAAAAAATTTGGTTTTGGTTACAGTTTATTCCCATTGCAGGGCAGTTTATTACAATTTGGATTACCATTATATTTTCAATGTACTTTGGCAAATTCACTGTTACAGATCATGCAGCAGTTGTTTTTTTACCCTTTATTTATTTTCCTTATCTCGGGTTTTCTAAACAGGTGCGCTGGGGTGGAAAAGAAGTGGTTAAGCATTACAAAAAATCTGTTGCACGTGAATGGATAGATGCAGCCGTATTCGCTATTGTAGCCGCAACACTTATCCGCACGTTTATTTTTGAAGCATATACTATACCTACAGAAAGTATGGAAAAGACATTGCTTGTAAACGATTTTTTGTTTGTAAACAAGTTGAGTTATGGACCACGTTTGCCACAAACACCATTGAGCTTTCCTTTTGTGCACAATACTTTGCCCGGAATGCCCACCACTCCCTCTTATCTAAAATGGGTTCAAATTCCTTATAACCGATTACCCGGCTTTACAAACGTAAACCGATATGATGTGGTGGTATTTAATTTTCCGGCTGGCGATACTATTATCAATCTTGTGAGTTACGGTTCTGCACGCCCTTATTACGATGTATTGCGCGAAGAGTTTCATGGCGATCGAGAAACATTAAAAGCAAACTATCCCATACTTGTTCATCCTATGGATAAAACCGATAATTACATTAAACGTTGCGTTGGTGTACCAGGCGATGTTGTTGAAGTGCGTAATGGACAGTTATATGTAAATAATCAACCCGCTGCTGTTGCATCCGGTCAGCAAACAGATTATATCGTTGAAACAAGCTCACCTTTTACGCCCGATTTTTTTCAAGCTAAACTGGGCATTGATGTAGATAATCCCGGTGATGCTTTACAGGTTGGTAATAACAATAACAGTTACATCATTAACATGACTGCATCAGAAGCTGCAGCAGTAAAAAAAGAGCCAAACGTTAAAAGTATAACGCCTTATTTACTTGATAGCAACACGGCAGTATTTCCCTACGATTCAAAAAACTTTTCATGGTCGCCTGATCATTTTGGTCCGTTGCACATTCCAAAGAAAGGAGAAACGATTACCGTTTCTTCAAACAATATTGAATTGTACAGAAGATTAATTACGGTGTATGAGCACAACACATTAGAAGAGAAAGATGGTAAATATTTCATTAATGGTAAAGAAACAAACACCTATAACATTAAATACAATTATTACTGGATGATGGGTGATAACCGCCATCGCAGTCAGGACAGCCGTTTCTGGGGCTTTGTACCCGAAACGCATATTGTGGGGAAGGCATCATTAATATGGTTTAGCTGGAATGGCGGACCAAGGTGGGATCGTTTCTTTAAGTCAATAAAATAGCTTGCACTAAGGCTGTTTGATTTTTTTGGCGACAAGCTTTGTTGCTACTATTGAGCTTCGTTGTGTCACTCACTTGTACGCCTTGTTCGCTAATCAACAATGTGCAACTTGTTAAATCATAAACAGTTTTTATAAGTTTCTATAAATAGTTTATCTTAAAAGTTCTCGTGATTAGGGGAACTTTTTTTATTTAAAACATTGTATATGAAAAATGAACAATTCAGTTTTTCATTCAAAGTATATAATTCAATTGACGAGTTGAGCAAAGAAGACGCACAATTATTACACGAAGCAAAAAAAGCAACCAATAATGCCTACGCACCATATTCTAATTTTTTTGTAGGCGCTGTTGCTAAGTTAAAAAATGGCGTAATGATTAGCGGTGCTAATCAGGAGAATGCGAGCTTTCCTGTTGGTATATGTGCAGAGCGTGTTTTGCTTTCGTCAGTTTCATCACAATGCCCCGGCGTTTCTATTGAAACGATTGCAATAAGCTACGATAACAGAAACAGCGAGGCTGAAAGTAATAAACCAATAAGCCCTTGTGGCATTTGTCGCCAAACTTTGGTTGAGTATGAACAAAGACAGCAACAGCCTATTCGTTTAATTCTTAGCGGAATGGAAGGAGAGGTGTACACGATTGAAAAAGCGGATTTGTTGCTGCCGTTAAGTTTTACAAATAACGATATGAAATAAATAAATAATTGGTAGTACAGGATTAAAACTCAAAACTTATTTCAGAATCTGTAGCAGCAAATCCAACACAAGTAAGCACCAATCCTTTTGCAAGATCTTCTTCTGTAAGCACTTCATTCATGCTCATCACAATTTTTCCATTTATGCAATAAGCAGCGCAAGTGCTGCAGCGACCGCCTTTGCAGCTGTAAGGTAACTCAACGCCTTCATTAAGCGCAGCATCAAGAATGCTTGTTGGATAAGCAACTTGCACGTGATATGTTTTATGAAGATGATGAACAATTACCTTCTTCGGGGTTGTATCTGCAAGTAAAGGAGCAGGCGGCGGAGTGTCAATAACAAAATGTTCCTTACGAATTTGATCACCTGAAAATCCAATCAGTTTTAAAGTAAACTCTGTCATGCGCATAAAAGCAAGCGGTCCACAGAGATAAAAGTTTAAAGTTAAAAGTTGAAGGTTGAAAGTTTTTTGTTCAAGAATCTTTTCCATCAATGCATTATTTAAATGCAATGGAGTGTATTTATCAGAGATTGGTCTGCTAAAAAATTGTATTATCTCAAACCTTTCTTTAAACCGTTTCTGTAAAAAATACAATTCTTTTTTGTAAATAATATTCTCTTCATTTCTGCACTGATTAATAAGAACAACTCTTGTTGCTGAATGATGATATAACAATTCTTTTATCAAGGCAAATACAGGCGTAATACCGCTTCCCGCCGCAATAAAAAAATAAGTCGTACTTAACGGTTCATGAATGGTAAATCGTCCGGATGGGGGAAGGGCAGTTAACTTATCACCCTCTTTAAAATGATCAAGCAAATGGCGCGATATTTCTCCATTTACTTTTCTTTTTACAGTAATAAAAAGTTGTTCATCAACAAAAGGTGTTGAACCAAGTGAATAAGATCGTCTTACTTCTTTTTGATTATGCCTTATTAATAGGGTAAGAAATTGCCCGGCTTTATAATCAATGGGTGTTTTATCTATTGGCTGCAGATAAAAAGATTTAGTGTCTTTTGTTTCAGCAACGATTTTGGTAATGCGTAATTGCAACTCCATTCTTCAATAAAAATCAATCATGAATCAAAAAACAAATTTTCAAAACAGCAAGTTCTAAATAAATATTGAAATTAAACTCAAATCAGGATGTTTACAGTCTCTAAAAGGATAGGTGTTCTTAAAATAAAGTCTGTATTCCATGTGTAACTCTAAACTCATGTTGCAGTAACCATTTTTTTCTCCATAAACCACCACCATAACCTACCAAACTTTTATCACTCCCAATTACGCGGTGACAGGGAACAATAATTGCAATCTTGTTTTTACCATTTGTTTGCGCTACTGCACGAATTGCTTTTTCGTCACCAAGCGACCTTGCAATCTCAAGATAACTCTTGGTTTTTCCAAAAGGAATATTTAAAAGCTCACTCCACACTTTTTGCTGAAATGCAGTGCCCTCCTGATATACAGGTATATCAAATGCTTTACGTTTGCCGTTAAAAAATTCTATCAATTCTTCCGTGCATTGATGCATCACTTCACTTATGCCCGGCTCACCATGAATTACCTGATCTTTATTATCTACAAAACTTAATTCAGCAATATAGTTGTCTGTACCTCCAATCTTCAGCAATCCAACCGGGCTTTGATAATATGTGAAGTATAAATTGCTCATTATACGGGCTATGAATTTACCCGCTGTGAAAGTTAATTATTTTTTGTTCGTGAAATTCAGAAACATCAAAGCGATACTGCTTTATTTTTACATATTCCGAATAAACAGAATAAAAATTTTATAAATGAAGCTCGCTATCATAAATGGTCCCAACCTTAATTTGCTTGGCACACGCGAAACAGATATTTATGGCAATATGCCTTTCGAAAAATTTTTCGAACAATTGCAATCTTTATTTCCTTCAATTAATTTTTATTACTATCAAAGCAATGTTGAAGGTGAGCTAATAAATGAAATTCAACGTGCAGGATTCGATTATAATGGCATCGTTTTAAATCCCGGAGGTTACACCCATACGTCTGTTGCATTAGGTGATGCAATTGCAGCCATAAGAGCGCCGGTAATTGAAGTACATATTAGTAATGTACTTGCGAGGGAAGAATTCAGAAAAATATCGCACGTGTCTGCAAAATGTAAAGGCACCATCAGCGGTTTAGGATTAAAAGGATACGAACTTGCAGTGCGTTGGTTTGCAGATAATGTGTGACTAATGTAAGCCAAACTTTTAATTCGCTTTGCCGCATGTTCGAACATTCGATTGCCACTTTCAAAGCAAAACTACAAATCACAAACTGCAAACTCTCCTTATCTTCGCCCACTATGAAAAAGGAAGTGGTATTAAGTGGTATAAGACCTACAGGTTTTGTTCATTTGGGAAATTATTTTGGTGCCATACGTAACTGGGTAAAAATGCAACATGAATACGATTGTAAAGTTTGTGTAGTTGACTGGCACAGTTTAACAACACATCCCGATACAAAGGAATTGAAAGAAAATGTGCACAGGTTGTTATCGGAATTAATTGCGTCAGGAATTGACCCCGATGCTTGCACGTTATATGTGCAAAGCGATGTGCCCGAAATAGCAGAACTTTTTTTGTACTTAACCATGCTTGCTTATAAAGGCGAATTAGAAAAAACACCAACATTTAAAGAAAAAGCAAGACAGCATCCAAATAATATAAACGCAGGTTTACTTACTTACCCAGTGCTGCAAGCGGCAGATATATTGATTCATCGTGCAGTAAAAGTGCCTGTAGGGAAAGATCAGGAGGCACATATTGAAATGACACGAAACTTGGCGGAGCGTTTCAACAACCGTTACGGCGAAGTGTTTCCCATGGCTTATGCTTTTAATTTTGGAAGTGACTTAATAAAAATATTAAGCCTTGATGGCAGCGGAAAAATGAGTAAGAGCGCGAATCAAATGAACACAATTTATTTGAATGATGATGATGAACTGATTCGCAAAAAAATTATGAAAGCAAAAACAGATGCAGGGCCTCAACAGTCAAACTCACCCAAACCTGATTATATAGAAAATCTTTTTCTCTTGCTTAAGTTGGTTAGTGCAAAAGATGTAGTAGAAGAATTTGAGAGGGATTATAACAATTGTTCAATCCGCTATGGCGATATGAAAAAACAGCTTGCATATGATATGGTGAAATTTATTGCATCAATAAGAGAAAAAGCTTTTGCAATCCAAAACGATAAAGCATATCTTTCAAAAGTGATTTTGCAGGGGAAAGAAAAAGCAAGAGAAAGCGCAAATGCTACTCTCAAACTGGTGAGAGAAGTGATGGGAGTGAATTATGTGTGTGAATCGTGAGTTGTCAATTGTGAACCGTGAGGCGTGAAACGATAAACGTAAGAGAAAATCATAAGTAGTGCAAAATCATAAATCCAAATCCAAAATCGTAAAATCATAAATAGTAATGGCAAAATCTAAGCAGAAACCAAAACACATTGCTGTAGCAGGAAACATAGGTGCAGGAAAAACTACTTTAACCGAATTGCTTAGTAAACATTATAAATGGATACCGCATTTTGAAGATGTTGAACACAATCCTTACCTCATGGATTTTTATGAAGATATGCCCCGCTGGAGTTTTAACCTGCAGATATATTTTTTGAATAAACGTTTAAACAATTTGCTCGAAATTCAGCGCGGCACAGAAACCGTGATACAAGATAGAACCATTTATGAAGATGCTTACATATTTGCACCCAATCTTCACGACATGAGTTTAATGAGCAAAAGAGATTTCGACAACTATCATAATTTTTTCCAAACGCTTAAGTCAATGATTCAACCTCCGGATTTGCTCATTTATTTAAAAGCATCTGTACCTACACTGGTAGGGCAAATTCAAAAGCGTGGTCGTGAATACGAAGAAAACATTCGTCTTGATTATTTAAAGAAACTAAATATACTTTACAACAAATGGATTGATGACTACAAAGAGGGTCAATTGTTGGTGATTGATGTTGATAAAAACCATTTCCCCGAAAACGAGGAAGATCTTGGTGAAGTGATCAGCAAAATAGATGCGATGTTATTTGGATTGTTTTAGAGGCAATAGAGAATGATCAATAGTGAAGGTCTGTGCTGTATGATTGACGTTGTCACTCACTATTAACTACTCACCACTCACCATCTCACACATCTGAAATCCCCACTCTTTTTCTCACATACTTGTCATTGTGTAATTCATTCAACATAAAATGTGCAATATTTCCTGCTTTAATAGTGAAGAGATTTTGTAAAGGAGAATAATCTTCACGTGTAACATATTTGCCATTGGCATCTTTATCGGTTATATCGGGGCAGCAAACATAAGTCCAGTCGAGTGCAGAGGCGTCAAGGTATTCATAAGCTTTTAAATGCTCCAGTGCAACTTCTTTATAAAGTGGCGGATACTTTGGATTATATACGACAAATCCGTAATTATCATCTTTTAAAACTCCTGTGCCGCCCACTGCAATAATCCGTTTTACACCAGCTTTTCGCATTTGTTCAGATATGTTTTTTATACCCAAACTTCTTGTTTTATCGGTGATATTAACGGCCCCACCTAAAGCTGCTAAAACAGCGTCGGCGTCCTTTACTGCATCAAACACTTCATTTGCATCAAATACGTATCCTTTTATCACAATGAAGTTCTCATTGCGTAAACCTTCGTCAAGATAGGGTTCCGCGTTTCTTACAAAAGCTCTCACTTTATTGCCTTCTGCCAATGCCATTTGTACAATACGCTTACCAACCTGACCCGTAGCTCCGAATACAGTGATTGTCATAAGCCGAAATTTCAGCAAAAATATCAGTTTAGTGAAAATATCTGCTCACTAAGCTCATCCACATTTATACCAAGATGGCTTTCGTCGTAAACACAATCACCGTTTTTAATTACTAAAATTTGGGGAGACTGATGATAAACGCCAAAATCTTCGGCAATTTTATCCGATACTTTTCTAAAGCGAATGAGATCTAAAAAATGAAAATCTGCATTTGTAATGTCAGGTGTTTTCTCAAGTCTTCTTAAGGCGATGCTGCTAACCCCACAGCGTGTGCTGTGTTTGAATAATACTTGTGGTTTTTCAAATGACCTTTCCTTAATAGCGTTAAGTTGCGCTACTTCGGTTAGCGTGTTCCAATTTAACATTTGTGATAATGATTGTTTACCTTCTAAAATAATTGGGGTCGTGGGAAGGGCAGGTACTGCTTCTGCGGCTCTCAACGCACGATGAAAAAACGCCAAGCGCCAAACAAATAAGCACAACTGCCAAAATTATTTTCTTCATAAACGTTGTTTAATTACTCGTGTGAAAGAATGCAAATTTAAAACACTAAAGGGGCATAATCAATGGGTAGTAACTTAAATGTAGTTTAAAAATTGCTTGCATTATAATTTTTAATTTATTTTTTGGAGTTTGTATCGCTTTGTTAATATCAACTTTTATTTAGGCGTTTCATGCCGGGATATTGAGTCATTTAAATGATTTCAAAGATTATAAAATTTTATGTTGATTGATTTATGTATTATGCTGTTCAAGGCTTAAACACAAATCAGCGACAAATCTTATGTAAAAGCAAATCAATAGAACTTATTGGAGAATGGTTGAATAAATGGACAGGTAAGTTGTAAAGGATAATATTCTTCTTTATTTAGTGAATATTTCCATTTACGATTTTACATATAATTGCCTTATCATTTTTTGTTTGTATTTCTTTTACAGGCACTTATTAAAAAATATCTCGGTCATACGAAAGAATAGTGTGTTTATTAAAGACCTTGAATTGTCAATAGGAGAGACGGATAGAGATTCTGTGGACCAATTAATAGGGAGGAACCCAATACTTCATAAAAGTGAATAACTTTTTAAGGCAATTATTAACAACAACCTTAGAGAATCTCTTATCAAAAGACAACTTGAAAAAATAAAACAATAGGCGATATACTGATGTTTCATCAGCAGTGTCCCAGTGCCCAATAAATAAGAATAAAAACTACAATGGTGCCAAGGCAGCCACCACCCCATTTGTATGCTCCGTAACCGGCTATTAAAGTTCTTAACCAATCTCTCATATTAAAGAATTTATGAGAGTTTAAATCAAAAAATGATGCCAGATTTGTAAGTGAGTAGTGAGTAGTGAATAGTGAGTGGTTTAAGACAGCGGGGAATTTTTCGCCCTCAACCCTCCAACTCCTTACAATAATATCCCGCACTTTGCAATGCCAATTCAATTTTGTGTGGTGAAACATTTACCGTTTCTACACGAAGAATTCTATCCACATCCTCGGTATCAATATTCCATTTTAAAATTCCTTGTATGGCTTTAAGCAAAGGATACAATTTGCGGATGTGATTCATTGTTTCCACATTTGTTTTGAATACGAGTATTTCCATAAAAAATATTGCGATTGGTGAATAGTGTGCCAATTAACCAATTAACTAATTAACAACGTTATTCAATTCCTGCGTCTGTTTTTTTATCCACTTCTTCGCTTCTCCATCCTCTGCAACGGTTTCTCCATTCTTGTTTAAATTTTTCTCTCTCTTCGGGCGTCATGGTACTCCATTTTGATAACATTTCTTTTCTCCATTGATGGTCGCGTGGGTCGTAATGTCCTTTACGCCAGCCTCTGCCACCGGGAAAACCGCCAAACAATATTTTCGCAAGCACCAATATGCCAAGTGCCTGCCAAAAATTTATAACACTTACATGCAGCACTACAACAAGTACGTTGTTCCATAAGCTCATTACAATAAAACTAAACAGTGCAATACATGCCAATACAAAAACAGGGATTAGCGGAAATAACCATCTTTTATTTCTTCTCATGATTTTTTATTTTTTAATAATTAAGTAATTCGTCGCGAAGCACCTGCAGCCGTTCTCGCAAATGCAGTACAGCATAGCGTTTTCGCGATATTAATGTGTTGATTGTTTCACCGGTTTGCTCTGCGATAATTTTAAACGGAACGCCTTCCAGTTCATTTAAAACAAACACAACTTTTTGTTCTTCGGGTAGCTCGTCCAATGCATTATTCAATGCATCCCAAAACAAAGAACGCAGATATTCTGTTTCAGGATTATCTTGAGTGTCGAAAAATAATTCACTCCAGTTGAGTGATTCATCATCCTCAACATTCATATAAACATCTTCAATCAAATCCGGCTTTTTCTTACGTTGCCTGTCTGTTATTTTATTTCGGGTGACAGTAAACAACCAGCTCGTTAACTGTTCTATGGGTTCTGTGTTGCCTATAAACTGATAGAACACATCCTGTAATATATCTTCGGCATCGGCTTCGTTGCTTACGCGTTTACGGATAAATCCCAGCAGGCGTTTACTGTAATCATTTATTACTTGTGTAATGTTACGTGTGTGCGCTGCTGCCATGTCCTTTTTTATTACAAGTGAACTCTCCATCTTTAGTAAGGCAGACGAATGAGGGGAGAGGTATATTTTAAAGGAGAAGAAAAAATGTTTTGGATTAAAATTATAATAAAGTTTTGTCTTCGTTCTTCATTTTGGTTATTGGCAGCAATGCCGACAAACATAAATAGGAGAGAAGCACTAACATTCGTCATGGATGTACAATTGTTTTTTAAATTTTAAATTTGTAGAAATTAGTTTTATGGAAACAGTTTTAACAGAGGAGATGCTTCAATATTTTTCTCAACTAAATAAGGAAGAACAAAAGAGCGTAGTTGATTTAATTAAAACATTTATCGAAAACCGAAATGAATTTGCGCCAATTACATTGGAAGAATATACTAAGGAGCTTGAAGAAGCAGATGCGGAAATCGAAGCGGGCGATTACATGACACATGAAGAAGTAAAGAAAAAAATCCTTAAATAAGCACAATGCCTGCATCAGAACGTGCTATTCAGCAATTTGAAGATGCTATTGAATATATAGAAAAAGATTCTGTCGCAAATTCGGAAAAATTTAAAAGAGATATTCTTCAAAAAATTGACAGATTATTGACGTATCCGGAAAATTACTCTCTCGATAAGTATAAGTTAAACAATGATGGAACATTCAGAGCCTTTGAAATTCATCGCTACAGAATTTCTTACAGGTATAAGAAGAATGAAGTCCGCATTATTAGAGTAAGACACACCAAGATGAACCCGTTGAGTTATTAGTTTTAATCGCCTTAACACAATTATTATCCCGCGTTTCGAATGTTTACAACTTCCTTTTCAATTGCAACTTTGGAATTGCACGCCACAGCTCAATAAAATTCCAAACGTACAAGAGAGTGACACAACCGGCGATGCCATAAAAAACAACTGCTCGTCACCAAAAAATTTAAAAACACGAAACACAAAACTCAAAACAAAATTCTATTCCTTTTTCTTTCTTCTCTTTGACTTTTTCATTGGTGTTTCCGTTTCTTCATCGGGCTTTAACACCCACTCATAATCGAGCTGACGCTTTTCTAAATTGCCTGAAATAACGCGAATAAAAACTCTGTCGCCCATGCCAAACCTGCGTCCGCTGCGCCTTCCAACAAGACTGTAATCACTCTCCACCAAACGAAAATCATCATACTCGCTAAGACTAACGATGCTCACAAGACCTTCGCATTTGTGCGCAACCGTTTCAACCCAAAAACCAAAACCGGCAACGCCACTTACAACGCCTTCGAACACATCGCCAATAAAATTGCGCATGTACTCCACCTGTTTGTATTTGTTAGCTGCTCGTTCACACTCCATTGCTGCTCGTTCACGTTCGCTGCTGTGCTTGCATTTTTCTTCCATCTTTTTGTCCATTGCAGGCTTGCCGTTGAGACAACTTTGTAACACGCGATGCGCCAACACATCAGGGTAGCGGCGAATGGGTGAAGTGAAATGACAATAATTTTCAAAACCAAGACCGTAGTGACCAATATTCTCCATTGTGTAATGCGCCTTTGCCATTGTGCGAATTCCAAGCTGCTCCAGCACATGCTGCTCTGCCTTGCCGCGAACATCTTCAAGCATGGTGTTGAAACTTGCAGCAATTTTTTCAGGAGAACTTATATCAAAACGATGACCATATTTTTTTGCAAACTCCATAAACGGAACAAGCTTTTGTTCATCAGGTGTGTCGTGAACGCGATAAGGAAATGGCACGTCCTTCTTGTTCACTTTTATTTTTGAAACATTTTCTGCAACGGTTTTATTCGCAAGCAACATAAACTCCTCAATCAACTGATGGGCCTCTTTGCTTTCTTTTACAACAATACCAATTGGTTTTGCTTTTTCATCAAGCACAAATCGCACTTCCTGCGAGGAAAAATTTATCGCTCCATTCTTGAAACGCTGTGAACGCAAATGTTGTGCAATGCGATTGAGTAAAATAATTTCATCAGCATGTGTGCCTTCACCATTTTCAATAATGGTTTGTACCTCTTCATAAGTAAAGCGATGGTCGGAATGAATAACCGTTTTGCCCAGCCAATATTGTTTTACCTCACCTTTTATGTTCATCTGAAATACCGCAGAGAAAGTAAGTTTATCTTCATGAGGTCGTAACGAACACAACTCGTTTGAAATTCTTTCGGGCAACATTGGATTTACTCTGTCGGGCAAATAAACTGACGTTGCTCTTTTGTAAGCCTCTGCATCAAGCACCGTTCCTTCTTCAACATAATGCGACACATCTGCAATGTGCACACCAACTTCGTACAAACCGTTTTTCAAAGCGCGAACAGATAATGCATCATCAAAATCTTTTGCATCAACAGGGTCAATGGTAAACGTAAGAAGGTCGCGAAAATCTTTTCGGTTTTTCAAATCGCTTTTACTTATTTCATCGGGTATGCGTTCACTTTCTTCAATTGCATCATCGCTAAATGAAAGCGGAAAGCCATTTTCGGTAAGCAGCTCTTTCATCGCAATATCGTTCTCATCTTCTGCTTTCATTACACTCACCACTTCGCCGATTGGTTTTTTATCATCTTTTTCCCACTTTATGAGGCGCGCAATCACCTTGTCTTTATTTTTTGCGCCGTTCACATTTTCGAGCGGTATATAAAGATCAGGCATTGGCTTATCGGTGTCGGCAACAAAAAACCCAAAGTTGGTAGCAAGCTGTAGCGTGCCCACAAATTCATTCTGCCGCCGCACAAGCACATCAGTCACCCTGCCTTCACGCCTGCCTGTTGCAAAATTTTCTTTCGTCACCTTCACACGCACCGTATCACCATGAAGCGCTGTATTGAAATTACCCGGTCGCACCATCACATCGCCTGTGCCTTCTTCAATAACCACATAGCCAATACCGGAGCGTGTAATATCGAGCGTTCCCTTCAGCGTATGATGGTCATCGTGTGACTTATGTTTATGCTTACCTTTCTTTTTACTCATACCGCTTGGTGTTTTTAGGAATTTAATTACGTTTTTAGTTTTTATTTTTTATGCACTTAGCTTTAGTACTACTTTGAGCGTCTGTTGTGTCACTCACTTCATCGTTCTGAATTCTCTTCAACACTAACATCCAAGCTTTCAAACACTCAAACATTCAAGGCTCTATTTCTTTAAAGTTCTTTATAAAATTCACAACAATTTCGTCGAAATATTTTCCTTCATTAAATAAAAATTTGTGCCGCACCGGTAACACATACAACGGCATTTGCTGTAATTGCTCACTAAACTTCAATAAACGCACAGCATCCTTTTCTGTAGTAATAATAATTTTATGTTCGGCATCTATCGAAGCGAATTTTTTTTGAATGTCTTTTAAGTCATCAATCCTGAAAATGTGATGGTCGCTGTAATCAAGCTGGTAAAATGCCTCTGTATTTTCTGATAAATATTCTTTCAATGGCTTGGGATTTGCAATTCCACAAACCAATAACACTTCATGATGCGGTGAAAGCGTTCTTTGTTCACGAGAAATGACATGATAAGGCCAACTATATTCCATTGTTGTGAAAAAAACTTTTTGATGTTCTTTTGGGTTTAGCGTTTCAACAATTTCTTTTTTTTCTGCTTCATCAAGATTAGCAGGACATTTAGTAACAACAATTATATCTGCCCTTAATGCAGACCTTCTTTCGTCTCTTAAATTGCCTGTTGGTAAAAAAAAATCTTTTGTATAGAGGTCATCGCATTGTGTAAGTAAAATATTCAAACCTGCACGTACTTCGCGATGTTGAAAAGCATCGTCGAGAATGATTGTTTGCAAATCCGGTTTGTCATGCAATAGTTGAGGGATCGCCACCAAACGTTCTTCACCTACAGCAATGGGGACATCGGGAAATTTTATATGAAATTGCATTGGCTCATCACCAATTTCCAGTGCTGTGGTATTTTCATTTGCCAAGGCATAACCTTTCGTTTTACGCTTATAACCGCGGCTCACTGTTGCTACTTTAAAATGAGGACGTAATAACTCAACAAGATATTCTGCCATCGGCGATTTTCCCGTACCACCTGCAACAAGATTACCTACACAAATAAGCGGGAAATTAAACTGTGCAGATTTAAAAATATTTTTATCGTATAAAAAATTTCTTATAATAACAATTAAACCATACAATAAAGACAACGGTAGCAACAATACTCGAAAAGACTTAAGAAAAGGATTGTTGAGATTCATAGATTTTCTCGCCAGTTATGCAAACGGTTTAAAGGTACAGTAAAAGTTTTTGACACTGAAGACACGCTCGCCAATAGGTTCATAAACATAGAATAAATTCAAGGTACACTTATAGAAATTGTTGTAATGATTGTTTGAATTTATTTGCTTCTTCTTTTATAAATTTTTTGTCTATAGTTTTTGTGAAGGGAATGGAAGCAATTTTTTTGTATCCTGTCCATTGCACAATTTCATTTTCGTAATTCATGTACTGGTCATTAAATATCCATCCGACCGCTTCTATGTTTTTTTGTTCGCAAACTGCAGCAGTGAGCAGCGAATGGTTAATGCTGCCAAGATAATTCCTGCTAACCAAAATTACTTTCGTGTTTAGTTTTTGAATAAGGTTAATTACAAATTCATTTTCATTTAAAGGAGTCATTATACCGCCTGCGCCTTCAATGATGAGATAGTGAGTAGTGAGTGGTGAGTAGTGAGTGCACAATTGACCATATTTTTCAACGATTAAATCAAGCTTAATGGTTACGTTTTCATTTCTTGCTGCAATATGCGGAGATGCCGCTAAAGAGAGTTTATATAATTCCGGATGAATGACAGATGTTGAATTGCTAATTAAATCTTTTATTTGTAAAGCATCTGTTCCATCTGCAAAACCCGCTTGTACAGGTTTCCAGTAATCTGCGTGTAAAGCTTCGGTAAGAATTGCAGATACAATGGTTTTGCCAATTCCTGTTCCAATGCCAGTTATAAAAATCGGTTGGGTCATTATTTAATAGTTATAATTTATTTGTTAAACGAACGATGCAGTAATGTAAAATTAATCGAGGCGGTTGCATTAAACGAGTTGTTTTCGACCCTTTAGGGGTTGGGGGTTTTAAAAAATGAAAACACTGTTGTTCCATAATTTCTTTGAAAGCTGAAGCCCTTGAATTTTTCGTAATTGTTGCGGGGTGTGTGTTCTAAAACAAAAAGACCATTTTCAGCAATAAGATTTTTTGAAACAATTATTTTAGGCAATTCATCAATTTCACCTAAAGCATAAGGTGGACCCGCAAAAATAAAATCATAACGTTCGTGGCATGTTGAGAGAAAATTAAACACATCCATTTTAATCACTTTGCAGTTTTCTATACCAAGCATTTCAATATTCTTTTTAATAAATGCATGCATTTGCGAATCCTTTTCTACAATGGTTAAATCTGCTGTACCCCTTGATGCAAGCTCATAGGTTATATTGCCCGAGCCACCAAAAAGGTCTAGTGTTTTTATGCCGTTAAAATCAATTCTGTTTTGAAGTATGTTAAATAAGCCTTCTTTTGCAACATCAGTAGTGGGACGTGTGTAAGGCATTTTTGCAGGCGGGGTAATGCGTCTTCCGCCAAATTTTCCCGAAATAATTCTCATACTTCGTATTGAACGAATGAAGCAAAATAGTGCAGTGGATAATCATGAAAGCCTTCTGCCGCAAACAGCTCTTTGTTAACAGGCTCAATAGAAAAATTATTGAGGTAACCACGAAGCGTTTCATACAGAGGAGAGGAAATGTCAATCATGCCGCTTACGTAAACGTTAAGTTCCTCGATAGGCAATTCATAAGTTTTGCAAATATTGAGCACATGATACAATGCATCTTCGGGTGCTCTGTAAAAAAATCTTTGTATCAATTGCAGAGCGCCTTTTTTAAAAACAGAAACGATAAACCATGAATAGTAAAAAACAAGATGAATTTTATTTTCCTCGCTTTCGTTTTGCTGACCCTTTAGCAGTTGATAATATTTGTGAATGTTATTATTTATTGGTTGATAATTTCTCAACGCAGAAGAAGCTGCATGTGGCAACATTGCCAACACTTCATAATCATGTAAGTTATTTTTATAAAAGCTTGTTTCAATATCATTACCAAACATAAATTTCATGTAAGAGGTTGCAGCATCATCATTGTAAAATTCCGTTGGGATGCAAATGCAGTTTTCGTTCGACCAAATGCAGCAAGCCTTATCAAACGTTGTTGTCAACAGCCTTGAATGCAGCTGTATTTCTTTCAACAGATTTTCGAAATTGTAAGCATCGGTTTGTTTGAATGTAAAAAGCTCGAAAGCGTTTATCGTATTTGTATCATTGCGTTTGCACCAACAGGCAACATATTCATCGCCCGTTTCTATAAACAAAACGCAGCCGGATAAATCTTCACTGTATATTCCAAAAGTCTTGCGCACCATAGGTGCAATAATACTAAATAGTGCTGAATGGGCAATGGTGTGAACTGTGAGCGTTGAACTGCAAGTCGGGAGAGCGAGTGTGAATAATTGATCAAATTAACTACGCGTTATTGTTATTGAATGTTACTTTTGGGTAGGCGTAACAGTTCAATAGAGTTCGAAACGTTGAAGTGAGTGACACAAGCGGCGATGCCACAACGAATTAAAGCTTGGTTCAAAAAAAAATTATATTTCGACAAATTAGCTATTCATTATTTATCAGTTCTCTTACCCTTCCGGAACCAAGATATATCTGGAATCCAAACGAAAGATTTAGGTTGCTTGATGTAGGAGTGCTTCCAAACCCGATTATTCCATTATATTTCAGCAATGCTTCGAGAGCGACATTTGAAGTAATAAAATATGCATAACCCGGTCCTGCCCCGAGACCTAAACCGTTTGTGTTATCGCCAACTGAAGGATTATAACCTTCGATGCCCACATTTGCCTCAACAAAGAAACGGCCATGCCGCAACATATTTACGGTTGAGTCGCTAATGTAATAACGTCCAAGCGCACCAATGCCGTAGCTTACGTTTGTGCCGGCATTTTTTGCTGTTGCTAAACCAACATTGAGATACAAACCTACTGCAAGATTATCTCTGATAAAGAAAGCAAGTTTTGGATCAATACGCATGTTGAAGTTTCCACCCTTGTTTAAATTGAGATTGAAGTTGGCTAAATCTGCGCCTACCAATAAGTTTCCTCTGTGAATCTGTGCTTTTGTTACCGAAGCAAACAGCGTTGCAATTGCGAGTAATGTGATAATCTTTTTCATGGATTGTTTTTTATGCGATTAACTATTATGGTCAGGTAAATTCCATGCCATTAATTCTTTAAAGGAGAAGTTTTATTATAAGGAGCGAACAAGTACATTTTTGCTGTGTTAAATATAAAAACGTAGCAATTTATCTACAAGTTGAAAAGTTACAAGTTACAGGTTGCAAGGTTTAAGGTATAGGTAAAAGGCTTGTGGTTGAAATGCTGCAAGTAAAGAAAAGTTTTTATGTGAATAAAAAAACTAAGTCAGCTATGAGCTATTTCTTCCCCATCCCCATTTTAAAAAATAAGGAAATGCCCGTGCCCATGTCGGTACGTCGTGCCTGCCATCCGGAAGTTCAAGATATTCAATATCATTGTTTGTATAACCTTTGTGTTTAAGCTCTTTTATTAGATCGAGCGTGTCATCTATTGAATCAATGATGCCATTGTTGTTTCTGTCTTTTGTTTCGTCTAATGCACCGCATTCGAAAAAGAACTTAAGCCAAGAAGAATACTTTCCTTTTTTTATTTGATTGTGCACAATGCGGTCTGTTGCGTCACTATAACCATCTTTATAGCTTTTACTGCGCCACCAGAATGAGCCGCTGAACATTCCGATTTTTGAAAACCCTTGTGGATGATTCCAAACAATATCCAATGCGCTTAATGCACCAAGCGAAAAGCCCGCAAACGATTTTTCTCTGAAAGATTGTACCGAAAATTTTTTATGAATAAAAGGAAGAAGTTCTTCAAAAATAAATTTGGTGTACAAACCAGCTTTTGCTCCGCGACCTTTATAATCTTTCTGTTTCGCCACACCATATTCCATCTTTCTGTCAGATCCGCAATGAATGCCGACGCATATCAATGGTTCAATAATGTTTTCTGCAATGAGTATATCCAGTATCTCTTCAAAAGGCATTTTAGGAAGATCTTGCCCATCGTTGATCAATAACAAACTTGTATTTTCTAAGTGAGAAATATTTGCAGGTAAATAAACATCCACCTGAACATTTCTATGAAGAAAATTTGATTCAATTGTATTTTGTTTTACCGAAACATGATTCAACGCTATTCTCTCGATTGCCATATTTTCAAAAATAAGGTAAAGCGTTTGGTTGTGGAAAGTTTGCAATTAAAATATGCCGAAGAATAATTGTCATTTATACAATTTTTATATTAACATCTATTTTTTAGAAAGACGCATCGAAAAAAATTTAGAAGAAATCAAAGAGCCGCTATAAACAGTAGCGGCTCTTATAATGTTGTTTAATCATTTTTGCGATGTGAAAAAATTATCTGGATTTTAAAACCTTTTGCGGGCAATTATCTGGAAATAATTAAACTAACTCTTTGCAGCTGATTGCCATTATTTAATTCAAGATAATAGACTCCTGAAACAAGCTTCTCCAAATTGAGCATATACAGGTTTTTACCTTTTGCTGCAACATCTGTTTTACTAAGCATCTGCCTTCCGGTTGGATCGTAAATTTTTAGTAGCACTTTTTCAGCATTATTGCTGTAATAGCTTACTGTTACTTTATCCGTTGATGGATTAGGATATAGTGAAATTGTTTTAACTGCTGAAGATTCAATTAATAGTTGGCTTGCATTAAACGAAACTAATCCGCAAGAATTTGTTACTGTTACACCGCTCGATGTATTGCTGCAGCCACTGCTGTTAGTTACAATCACTTTGTATGTACCAGTGGTTTTGGCGTTGTATTTTCTGTTTTTTGCCTTAGGAATATTATTGCCATCTTTTACCCATTGATAAGTAAAACCGGTTCCGCTGTTTGCCTGTAAAGTAACAAAACCGGTTTGACAAATATCCAGACTTCCTAAAGGAGTAATTGTTGCCGCAGGTAAGCTTAGCAATTGAATTGTTGTAATTTTTGAAGTGCTCCTGCAACTTACTTTATTGGACTCTACAACCTTGTAATTTCCTGCCTGATTTGTTTGATAAGTTGAAGCATTTGCTCCACTGATAGAAACACCGTTTCTCATCCACTGGTAATTAATATTTGCTTCAGTGTTTGCCGACAATAAAACAGCAGTGCCACTGCATACTTTAACCGTGCCTGATGGTGAAACTGTAGCTGTTAATTTATTTTCATCAATTACACCATCGCAATTATTATCTAAACCGTCGCATATATCAACAGCACCCGGATGAATCGTTGATTTAGTATCATCGCAATCATTACCGTTTCTTACATATCCTGCAGGAGCCGAACATGCTTTTAAAGAAACTGATGGATTTCCGTAACCATCCTCGTCTGCATCACGATAAAATGTAGATTGAACTCCCTCATCAATCAATCCGTTACAGTTATTGTCGAGGCTGTCGCAAATTTCCGGCGCACCGGGATAAACCGTTGCGTTGTTATCGTTACAATCGGTGTTATTTGTTACATAACCTTCAGGTTTGGAAAAGCGGTGAATGGTATCATTTGGATCGCCGTAACCATCCCCATCTTTATCGCCATAAAAAATTGACGGACCATCAATAATGTCATCACAATTATCATCAATACCATTATTTTTAATTTCCTCTGCACCGGGATGTACAGAAGCATTATTGTCATCGCAATCACTACTGTCGCGAACATAACCTTGTGATACGGGACAAGCCTTGACAGAGTTATTGATATCACCATAACCGTCTTTGTCTGCATCACGGTAATATTTAACCATTGCACTTAATTCATCAATTTGACCGTTGCAGTTATTATCTAATCCATCGCAAAGTTCAGGCGCTCCGGGATAAATGGTTGCATTGTTGTCGTTGCAATCTGTTTTATTAGTAACATAACCAATCGGTAAATACCATGAAGCTATTGAATCTGATGAGGTGCCATAACCATCACCGTCTGCATCGCGATAATATATTAATGTATCAGCTGCCGGAGGAAGCGCTTTTGTCCATCCGTCTGATAAGAGTTGTCGCATATTATTTAAAACAGAAGTATATGCAGAATTTGTAGCAAGGTTTGTATATTCATGGGGGTCTGAAGTACGATCGTACAGTTCCTCTCCATGCGCTCCCCATGAGTTATAACGATATTGTTGAGTAGTTACACTTCTCCCCATAACCGAAGATCTTTTTACCTGTGAAAAAACAGCATTTTTGTATGGTGCTGATGGATTTTTAAGCAGGCGGACAAGACTTGATCCTTCTATTCCGTTAACAGGTGGAAGCGCACATAGCTCCAATAATGTGGGATATATATCTGCAAATTCTACAAGCTGTGAGCAGACTCCGGCAGGCTTTCCCGGTGCACAAATAATAAGAGGAGCATGGAGCGATTCTTCAAACAGTGTTTGTTTGCGCCACAACCCTTCATGCTCTCCCAAATGTTGCCCATGATCCCCAAAGAAAATCACAATTGTATTTGACCATAAATTTTGGCGATCCAACTCATCCAGTACCAATCCTAACTGCGCATCCATTTGGGCAACCTCACCATCATATGCATGTATTGTTCTTTTCCATTCAGTATTGGGTTTTATAACTTGAACGGGAAGGGCAATTGGAGGAATATCGGCACGATCGTTTAAAGGTGTTGAGGGTAAAAGAATATTACCGGAACCGTTGCCTGTGAAGCCGGCTTTTGTATTTCCATATTCATCTATAGGCAATAACTCTTGCACAGAGGCGACTCCATTTTTATTCCAGTATTTCTGACTTGGAGTAAATACGTCGTGAGGTGACGTAAACCCAAGTCCATAAAAGAAAGGTTCGGCTGATGGTCTCTGTAAACGATTTGCCAAATGCCTCGCCATATTTCCATCGAAAATATCGGAATCCTTGGCAATATCTGTCACCCACCAGGTTGCAGGTGCATAAGCTTCTTGCGCTTTTTCTTCCTTATTATTTGCGGTACGTAAATCATCATCATCACTGCCATGCGGTTCTGCGTAATCCCATGCAATGTCACTTTCAAAAAGTCCGTGCATAATTTTACCATACCGCTCGGTATGATAACCATTTCGTTTAAAATATTCAGGTAAAAAAGTAACATCGCCGCTTAGCACACTTCGGGGTTGAGTAGAATTATCAAAAATGCCCGTTCTGTCAGGACGCCAACCCGATAACAGCGCAGTACGGGAAGGGCTGCATAGAGGAAACTGTACGTATGCTTTTGTAAAAAGCATACCATGTGTTAACAGCCGGTCTATGTTAGGTGACACTACTTCAGACATTCCAAAACAGCTAAGTCTATCGTTTAAATCATCCACTGCAATAAACAAAACATTATAGCGTGGTTGCTGCGCTTGCAAAGCGCCAGAATAAAGAAAGAAAAATATTGCTGCGACAAATGCAGACATGAATTTTCTTTTTAAAACGCAATTTGTTTTTTGATGAATGTAAATGCACGAAGTATCACGTGAACAAATTACACGGGTATGCAAAATCTGTTTTGATTTCGCGGGTAAGGGATCTCTCATTTTATAGGTTTAATAAGGCGACTAAAATAATATAAAAATAAGTGTGATAAAAAAAGTTTTCGACGGAAGTTGAAAATGCTATGGTGAAAAGAATATCAGATTAATTCTTTGTTATCGTTCTGCAATGGTGTGGCAAGGCTGGTGTTGAGAAAATTTTTTGCAGATATTCTATTAGAGCGCAGCAATATGCTCAACAGTTTATTAATGTAATAAAGTGAAACCAAATTGTATCTGCGGGAGTAACTCTGCATTTAAAATCTGCAGATGCCACAAGTTATTACAGATAAAGTGCTTGCGACGCAAGGGACGATGCTACAAAGAACTAAAGGTAGTATCAAAAAAAAATTAAAACATCCATATCGCAAGCGTAAATTTTATTGGGTTGTTTTCTTTGGTTTTTTTCCACCTAAAAATGGTTGCATGTACGATGGCATTAAGTGTCGAGGCTTGCTTCGTTTTATTATTGTTGGATGTTGGTACTCCATGTAATAAATACGCAACAAAATCAGGAAGTAGGAGATGAGCAACGGACCAAAAATAAGACCGATAAAACCGAAATATTTTAAACCCATGATAACGCCGAGAACTGTAACAATGGGGTGCACATCTGCCATACGTTTGGCGAGAATAAAGCGAATTACATTATCTATACTGCCCATTATTAAAGCACCCCATAAAACAATAAAAATACCTTGCCATGTATTCCCAAGAATAACCTGATATACTGCAACAGGAATCCACACTATACCGCTTCCAACCACGGGAATAATTGAACAAAATCCAGCAATAACTCCCCAAAAACCCGCCTGTTCAACACCTGTAATAGCAAAACTTACAAACGCCAGAAAACCTTGAGCAACCGCAATCAACGGTACACCCACCGCATTACTGAATGTTTGCGCCACCAACTCATTGCCAAACATTTTTATTTTATCTTTTTTAAAAGGCAGATAAAAAACAATCGCAGCTTCCATACGATCGAGATTCAATATCATGAAGTATAAAAAGAAATACATCATGGTAATGGTGGTGAAGAATCCAAGACCCTGATTTAAAATATAAGAAAGTATAGTGGTTGAGTAAGAGGTTATAGTAGAGTAGGTGTCGCTTGAAATAATCTGAAAGCCTGTTTTCTCCTGCACTATGTCATTAAAATGTTTTAAACTGTTGATGATGTCTGTTGGGTTTACGAGCACATGCGTTATTCTGTTATAGAGCAGTGTAACAAGCAGTGCAATCGGCATAAGAATAATAAAAAATGAAACAATAATTATCAATATCGCAGCGCGGCTTTTTCTCCATCTTCTTTTTTTAACGAGATGTTCCACCGAAGGTTTGCTAAGCACATAAAATATTACGGCAGAAAGAAACGCAGAAAAAAACTGAATAAGACTCATCAACAACAGCCCGGCAAAAATTAATATAATTGCAAGAAAAAAGTAACGATTAACTTTATACTCCCTGTTTGTTTCCATGAAAAAAATTTGGTGACAACGTTGGCTTATTTTTCAAAGATATTCTTTCATTATAAAAAACACTGTTATGAATTTTATTGGCAAATTTATGGCGGGCATAGTTCTTGGCGCTGCTGCCGGAGCCGCTGCCGTATTATTCTTTCAAAGCGAAAAAGGAAAAGAAATTTTGAGCGACTTAAAAGATGCTGCCGGTGATGCAGGTGTTAATCTTAAAGACAATCTGAAAAATTTTGAAGGAGAAATGAATGATCTGATAAAGAAAGGAAAAAAATTTGTTGATGATTTGGAAAAGAAAGCACGGGATGCTGCCTCTTCTTTTTGATATTTTTTTGGTGACAAGCTTTGAATCTTTACTCATCGCCTGTTGTGTCACTCACTTCATCGTTCCCTTTTCAATTAAACCGTAGCGATCAGGAAGAGGCTCGTTACTGCATTGATTGCTCGTGACATGCATGTTTACAAAATGAAGAGTTCCGAAATTAAATCCGGAACTCTTTTTTACGAGACTCATGTACAACAATTTGTTGAAACAAACTGTTGTAACAAAAAAACCCACTCGCTTAAGGCGAATGGGTTGTTGTAACCATAGGGTTGATTGTTATGACAGAAAATACAGGTTTCTGCCCCCCAGAACCTGCGACTTCTTCTTTTGTTATGTTAATTCAATTATTTTTATTAGCCATAACCGATTCCTGAAAAATTTTGTCTTCAAATCAAAGAGCATCCAAATAGTCCATTATATCCTGAACTGTTTTCTTTTCCGGTGATACATCTGCAATAATATCCCTGATAATTGTTGTATCCTTCGTTCCTAAATAAAGATCATTACCAATTTTTGAAACAGTTACAATTTTAAATGTTTCACTAACAGGAACATTTTCGAGATAAAACAGGCGATGTTCATAATCGGCTCTAAATCGAGCCACCAAAAACTCTTTTGTTGAAACCAAAAAAACAGCCGTGTTTTTATTGGTAAAATTTACTGGCAGAATAACAGATATTTTTGTACGATCGCTGCTGCTGTTATAAAACCTATCGCAATTAACCCAATTAAATTTTCTCGAAATCATTTCATAGAAATAACTTGTATCTGCTCCTGTTCCGCCATTTTTTTTCAACATGACACTATCCTCCGATTGAACCCACGTAAAACCTTCACGGCTGTTTACCGATGTATCACCATAAAAAACCTTCATCGCTTCATCACGTTCCAGTGCAGGAAATTTTATTCTTACTGTTTTATCATTCGCCATTTGCAGCGATGACCCATTTTGAGCAACGTTTATCCAAAACGCTCCTCCGCTCACTAACAATTGATCGCCGCTTGTAGTAGATTTTCCAAAACGAATAACATCGCCTTTCGAGTTTATGTGATCTATCGAAACATCTACATTGCCGGATGTAGTGGTGGCAGGGCTGTTTGCAGAAAATGTTATTATAACAGCGTTACCAAAATCCAACGACGCGCCTGTCGCTGCATCAAAAGATTTTGTTTGAGAAGGTGGTGTTAGTATTTGAAAAAGTTCATTCACTGCGGCAGCAACCGGGATAGTTTGTACCCAAGTAGTGTCATTGTAAGGATTGGTTGGGTCTGGGATAAATTCATTAGAATTCTCTTTTTTGCACGAAAAGAAAGCTAAAGTAATGAGAACAAAAAACAGATAACGATTCATGCGTTGTTTTTTTCATCGTTAAAATCTGACAGGTTTTTACGCCTGTCAGATTTACATTACACTTGCTGATTTAATGAATAGATACGTATTGCTTTTACAGTGTTGCCCGACGGTTCAAAAATTATATCTCAACCCCAGCGATAATCCGCCCACATTTATTTTTTGTGAAAATGGCTGACGTGTTCCAGTCATACTGCTCAACCTGTATCGCACATAAGGCTCTGTAAATAACCTGAAATTATCATTCAGTTTTGTGGAAACGCTCAAACCAAAATAAAGACTTACACCGGTGTTGCTTTTATAAATGTTGTATAAATTAATATCTGCGGCATTTAAAGACGCATCAAGAATCTCTCCCTTATAATTGGTTTTGATGTTTAAAATAATGCCCGTGTTAAAAGCTGCCTTTAAACGTTCGCCGTTTGTTTCATAACCAATCCATATTGGTATATCTATACTCTTGTAGTGATTGTAAGAGAGCTTGTAATCTTTACCGACTTGCATAAAATTAGATGTATCAAGCAGCGTCATTGTTTCACCGGAACTGTTGGTTAAAGTTCTTGTGATAACAACGGGAATTGTTCTCGTGGCATTTTTATTCAGGTAATTGAACTTCTCATTTATATCAGAATATTGAAGTCCTGTTTTTAAAGTAAAATGTTCACCAATAGCGGCGCCAACTCTTACACCAAATGTGTAAGACAATTTCATAGTAGAAGTACTGTCTTTGCTTCGCAGATAGTTAACATTGTTTGATGAAGTTCTGCTTACAGGAATATCAGGTGATCCATATACTTCAACAAAAAGATTTTTGATAATAGGAGAGTGGGTCTTTATAGTAATTTCTTTTGGAATGGCTCTCTGTGATTTTTCTTGCGAAGAATCTTTTTCTGATAAATGTTTTTGATTGTTTTGTTCTGCGGTGATAGGTTCTTTTGGTTTTGTTGTTTCATTTAACTGATTATTTTTTTGCAGTTCAAGATTTTGTTGTGAGGTTGTTTGCTCTTTATTTACCTCGTCTGTTCTATTCTTGCTTGCCGCATTCGTTTCTTCGTTTCCTTTTGTAGCTTCATCTTTAATAACAGGTCTATTGTTGTTAATTGTATTGCTTTTATTTGTTGCTGAATTAGTATTCTTATTTAAACCCGTTTCACCTCTTTTTTTCTCACCGTTATTATTCAACGAAATTTTATTTTCCTGTAAAGACACTGTTGAATCTTTTTGAGTAGCTATTGTTTCATGCTTTTGATTTTTGTTTTGTAATGAATTATTTGTTGCAGGTGCGGGGTTGGTTTGCTTTTGTGAAGAAGCAATATTTTTATTTTGCGAAGGGGTTCTTCCTTCAAAAATAAAATAGCTTGTTGCACCGCCAGCCATTAACAGTAACAATAAAAGGATAAGCAGAGGTCTCCGCTCTTTATTTTTTCTCTGTTTTATTCGTCGCCACATATCTTCAGAGACCGGAGAAGAGTAATCTCCAAGCTTCTTTCTGAAGAATTCATCAAATTGATTTTCGGTCATAGTTATATCGCAATTTTTTGATTTAACAGAATTTGCTTCTGCAGCAACTTCCGTGCTTTCACCAACTGACTTCTGCTGGTTGCAGCCTGTATGTTTAGCATGGCTGCAATTTCATCGTGGCTATATCCTTCCATTACATACAAGTTGAAAACAACGCGATACCCATCTGGTAAACTGCTGATGAGTTTTATTAATTCGTCTTCACTTAAATTGGATAAGGCAAAAGATTCTGTATGAGGAACTGCAGCATCATGATTACTGATTTCAACAAAGCGGTTTTTCTTTTTCTGGATTGTTTTTAGTGCGCTGTTTACAACAATGCGTTTCATCCACCCTTCGAACGAGCCCTCGAACTTGTATTGATGTATGTGAGAAAATATTTTTATAAATGCTTCCTGTAACATGTCTTCTGCTTCGGGTTTATCGCAGGAATAGCGGAGGCAAATCGTCATCATCTTGCCTGCATATTGCTCAAAAAGCATACGCTGACAAGCAACATCATTTTGTACACAGCCTTTAATGAGTTGCTCTTCTGTCACTCCGGTTTTTAAAAATTTTACACGTACGATTTGTTTTATTCAATATTAAGTTAACGAAAAAAGGGTTTAGGCGTCGTCTGACTTTGATACATCAGATACGCCGCTATAAAAAAACGTTGCCTACCATATAAAAATATCCGGCAGGCAATTTATTTTGAAGATTTATTAGAGTTTATGATGCCAAAAACTGCGAGTGTATATAATCAACAACAGAAATGAGATTTTGAGTTTGATCATAAACAGCTAACTGCCTGTCTGCACCGGTTCCTTGCTCCAGCATCTTATGAACGTAATTGATAGCATGGCGCGAACCGAGAGAGTCAACCACATCATCTACGAAATCAAGCAACTCATAAATTAAAACACGGGTGTTTACTTCGGATTCTTTTCCAAAATCTATGAGCTGACCATCTATTCCATAACGACCGGCACGCCATTTATTTTCGTTTATGAGAGCACGCTGATACATCATAAAATTCATATTCTGGCTGCGCAACTTGTAAAGCTTTGCGCAAATTGCCTGAAACAGTGCTGCTATGGCAACTGTTTCGTTAATAGTCATTGGCACATCGCAAATACGAAACTCAACAGTGTTGAAGAAAGGATGAACACGCAAATCCCACCAAATCTTTTTCGCATTATCAATACAATTTGTTTTGATGAGAAGGTTTACATAGTTATCATAAGCTTCTATACTTTCGAAATAATCCGGAATACCTGTGCGGGGAAATTTATCAAATACTTTTGTACGGAACGACTTGTAGCCTGTTTTTCTTCCTTCCCAAAAAGGAGAGTTAGTGCTTAAAGCATACACATGGGGAAGAAAATAACGTGCAGAGTTGGCAATATGAATCGCCATTCTTCTGTCTTCCATTCCCACATGCACATGCAAACCAAAAATGAGATTGCTGCGGGCGGCTTCCTGCAGTTCGTTTACAATTTGATTGTATCGTGCATGGTCTGTTATCAATTGACTTTGCCAATGACTAAAGGGATGTGTGCCTGCGGCAGCCACCCACAAACCAAGGTCGCCTGCAATTTGCGAAATGGTATGGCGAAGTACGGTAACGTCTTTGCAAGCTTCATCAATGTTCTGGCAAATATCTGTGCCTACTTCCACTACTGCCTGATGCATTTCTGCTTTTACTTTGTCTTTAATAACTTTTTGTCCTTCGGTCACGATTTTTTGTTCATGACTTTTTAGTTCCCGGGTTTCGGGGTCGAGAACCATATATTCTTCTTCTACACCAAGTGTAAAGTGTTTGTAGCTAATAGTTGCCATCTTGAGGAATTTGTAATTTGGGATTGGAAATTTGGTGTTAAACCCTTTGTGTGTTTTTCTGCTTTTTGAAAGTAAAAAATATATCCATTGATTAGTTTAAATACTACCTCACATTGTTCTCCGTTTTTCGATTCTTCTGTTATATATTTTTCATCAAAAGCGGTTGTAAAATGTTCCATAGAACGTGATGAGTCAATAATTTGAGAAGTTAAAAGGAATTTTTCATGAGATGGAAATTTAGCAAGCTTTGAAGTAAATATCCTAAGCAGTTTTGCCTCAAGGTAACATTGAAGGTCTTTATAAGCTCTATAATTCATGTAAAATTTGGGTTAGTAGTGTTAAAATGCGAACTCCTAATTTAGAATTTCAATTTACATTCAACTTGCAACTCCCAATTACAAATTCCCAATGCTCTCTCCCACAGCACTCCTCTTCACATACTCACCCCATGTTAAATTATCTTTTCCGTCTTCATGTGCCTGTGCTTTTTCAATGGCATAGCTTGCAGCAGTCTCCACAACCCATGCAAAATTTTCTTCACCCACGCTATTGCGGTCAGCATCTGGTGCTGGATTGCAAAAATCTATTGCATAGGGAACACCATCGCGAACAGCAAGCTCAACCGTGTTGAAATCATATCCTAAAAATTTATTGATGCGTAACACAATCTCTTCCATCTGCTGTAAGCGCTCCTGTTCAGGCGTAAAACTTGCCACATAACGCAGGTGATGGGGGTTGCGCGGCTCATAAGGCATTATACGGACATACTTTCCGCCAATACAATAGCAACGATAATATTCCTCAAATACAATTTCTTCCTGCAACATCATTACAAGCTCGCCAGTCTCTGAATATTTATCGAAAAAGTCTTCCACGCTGCTTAATCTGTAAACGCTCTTCCACCCGCCGCCGGCAAAGGGCTTCATGTAAGCAGGAAATCCAATATAGTTAAAAATATTTTCCCAATCGAGCGGATAAGCGAGGTTGGCGAAAGAATTTTCAGAGGTATCGGGTGGCATATCTCTTGAAGGCAGCAACACTGTTTTAGGTACCGGCACATTTATAGTTGTGGCTAAACAATTATTGAAAAACTTTTCATCTGCACTCCACCAAAATGGGTTGTTGATAACCGCTGTACCACACAGCGCAGCATTCTTTAGATAAGCGCGGTAGAATGGAACATCCTGACTGATACGGTCGAAAATTACTGCATATCCGGTTGCCACGCCTTGCATTATCTTATCAATGCGTACAGGTTCGGCGGAAATACCATCAGCATTTTTGCTGTTTACTCTTTCGATAAATGCCTGTGGAAAAGTGCGCTCCTGACCGTAGAGAATGCCAATTTTTTTCATAAAAGTTAGATTGAGGTTTAAACAAAGTATGTTGAAAAAAGCCAATTTATAAAACTAATGTGAATTGAGATAACTCACCAAATAAATTCTTAGGAAATTAATGGAAGAGATTATGGAAGCTGTTACAGCAATTTTTGAAGCTCATTTGGTGGGAGTGATGTTCAAAAATTAATAAGATGAGAGAATAATATTACTGTAGCTCGCTTTGAAAGTTGCAGTAAAAATGAGGCTTGGGAAAAATTCTTACGACTTCAAATATAAAATTTCAAACTACCCAACAGTTTTCAAAAAACCTCGTTCCAAAAGATTTTCCTTATAGTTTCATTTTCTCACCCTTACAAAACCTACCTGCTTTCTTGTCAGTTTTTAAAGAATAGTTGTAAACTCATTTTTCCCATTCACTTTCGCCTTGACCATTTCAATTTTTAGTGCAGGAAATGATACTAAGATTTTGCAACCTGAAAAGTTGTGCCTAATTTTATTGCTACAACCTTTAGCGAAGATTTTATAAAAAATTAAAAACGATATGCTATTATTTTTGTTAAATAGAATTATATGATACACAGCTAATTTTCAATTGTTTACATAAGTTTATTTTCTTTTTAAATAAGGTTAATCAGTATCACTTTCAGAGAATTTCGAATTTATTTATGTCATCTCCAGAATTTGTTAGTTTATGAGTAATAATGCAATGATTATAATTGAAAACCAACCGTTTCCGTTAATTAATTGGATAAAATATTCGTTTCAAAAAGAGCATATAATTTTATTATCATGTGAAGGCTTTCGAAAAATGACTTTTCGCAATCGTTTTATTGTAGCAGGCGGTACTGGATTGATTCCCCTCTCCACTCCGTTGGTTTTAGGAAGAAATCAGAAGATACCTTTTAAAGATGTGAGGATAAGTTATCAGCAAAATTGGCAGTTAAGGCATTGGCGAACCTTGACATCATGTTATAACAAATCACCCTTTTTTGAGTACTATAAAGACGGACTTGAAATTTTTTTTATGGGGAAATGGCAGTTCTTATTTGATTGGAATATGGCAATTTTAGGCTGGCTAAAAAAGGTTTTAATCTTTCCGGCAGAAATCATTGTTGCCGAAGAACCGCCTGAAGATGCAGAAGACCTGCGAGAAAAATGGCTGCCGAAAAATTTTCAAAACGATACTTTTGAAATTGTTTATCCACAAGTTTTTGAAAACAAAATAGGCTTTCAAAAGAATCTAAGTATCCTCGATTTGCTTTTTAATATGGGTCCGCACGCAGCCGATATTTTAAAATCATCGCCTTTAATAGTACATTCTAATAGACCATTCTAACATCAAAATAACATACAGTGTAAGAACTTTTTTATGCCGAAAAACAGAAACATCATCCTCAAAACTTTTGAGCCGCTTCATAATTTTTGTCAACGCCTATGTTTAATATTTAATTTAAATAGAGATTTATAAAACGTTGGTTCGTTTGTTTTTAGGTTCCTCTTTGAAACTCCTTCCTATCATCTTCAGTTGTAACCGAAACAGGAAGCGAACAGCATCGGAATTACAACAGAGTAATTCGCCAAGGCAGTTCAGAGCGCTTTCTAACGAACATGAATTTTTATTGGGAAAAGGGAATATCTGTACAAACAAAAGCCCATTTATAGACTGTATTCTTCATTTCCTTTACCATAGATATTATCTTCACCAAAATTTACAACGATGAGCACCCATAATTTTTCTGTGACAGGGAATATTGTAAATGTCCATAATAAACAGATTTATTTTGGCGAGATAATAATTGAGAGTGATAAAATAATATCAGTTCAAAAAATAAAAGATGAGCCATCGCAAACAGAAAATTTTATTCTTCCCGGTTTTATAGACAGTCATGTGCATATAGAAAGCAGTATGTTGGTTCCAAGCGAATTTGCGCGAATTGCGGTAACGCATGGCACAGTAAGCACTATTAGCGACCCTCATGAAATTGCAAATGTTTGCGGAACAGATGGTGTTAAGTTTATGATAGAAAATGGAAAGAAGGTTGCTTTTAAATTCAATTTTGGAGCGCCGAGTTGTGTTCCAGCTACCACATTTGAAACTGCCGGCGCTGCAATTAATAGTGATGAGATAAGAAAGCTATTGCAGAGAGATGATATAAAATATTTAAGTGAGATGATGAATTTTCCAGGTGTTTTATTGAAAGATAAAGAGGTAATGAGAAAGATTGCTCATGCCCAAGAACTTGGAAAACCCATTGACGGGCATGCGCCGGGATTAAGAGGAAAACAAGCAAAACAATACATAGAAGCAGGCATAAGTACCGATCATGAATGCTTTACAAAAGAAGAAGCGCTTGATAAATTGAAATACGGAATGAAAATTATTATTCGCGAGGGAAGCGCTGCAAAAAACTTCGAGGCATTGATTGAATTGCTGCATGATTATTCTGATAAAATAATGTTTTGCAGCGATGATAAACATCCTGACAGTTTGGTTGCAGGTCACATAAACGAGCTTTGTGCAAGAGCAATTGCAAAACGAATTGATGTGTTTAAAGTTTTGCAAGCGGCATGTGTAAATCCCGTTGAGCATTATAAGCTTGATGTTGGATTATTGCGCGAAGGCGATGCAGCAGATTTTATAATCGTAAAAAATTTGCAAGATTTCAAAGTAGTTCAAACTTATATTAACGGAAAGCTTGTTGCAGAGAACGGCAAATCATTTATTGAACAAGTTGAAACAGTTGCGATAAACAAATTTAACTGTAGTGAAATTTCTGTTGAGGATTTGAAATTTGAGCACAAGAATAAAAAAACAATTCCGGTGATTGAAGCATTGGATGAACAACTTATAACAAATAAGATAACCGTTGTTCCAAAAGTTGAAAATGAAAATATTGTTAGCGATACAAACAATGACGTTTTAAAAATTGTCGTTGTAAATCGTTATAAAAATGCTCCTGTTGCAAAAGCATTTGTAAAAAATTTTGGATTGAAAGAAGGCGCTATTGCATCAAGTGTTGCACATGACAGTCACAATATTATTGCCGTTGGTGTGGATGATGAAAATCTCGTCCGGGCAATAAATCTTATTATCAAAGAAAAAGGTGGCGTTAGTTGTGTCACCAAAACAAAAGAAAAAATTTTAGCATTGCCTGTTGCAGGTTTAATGAGCAATGATGATGGTTATAAAATTGCAACTGCTTATACTGAAATTGATAAAACGGCTAAAGGAATTGGTTCCACTTTATCAGCTCCTTTTATGACGTTAAGCTTTATGGCACTACTTGTTATTCCTCATTTAAAATTGAGTGATCTGGGTTTGTTTGACGGAGATGCTTTTAAATTTATAAACGAAGTGTGATATTTTGCATACAACCACACACGAATGCAAGCATGCAAATGAACGCTAAAGATTGATATGCATTTTTGGTACAAGTGAGTGGAAACAACAAAAGATGCTCGTTTCATAAAAATCACTCCCATCATCTTTAACAGTAACAAATAAAAAACCGGCAGAAAGAATTCCACCGGCTTCGTTTATACTCCTATTACGAAATCAATATCCTGGATTTTGTTCGAGATTCGCGTTTACATCAGTTTCTCTTTGCGGTATGGGCAGTATGAGCTTTTCGGCATTGTAAGGCAAGCCGTCAACATCTTTTTGCAAACGTTTTAAAGTATAAAGCCTGTCACCTTCGAATGCAAGTTCTCTGAAACGTTCATCCACAAAATCGTTTCCTGTTACACTTTCTAATGGTTCTGCATTAGAACGCTCTCTTACAATGTTGATGTCATCAAGAGGAGAAGCGTCGCCAATGGGAGTACCGCCTTTTCGCAAATTGGCTTCACCTCTTGTAAGATACATTTCTGCAAGACGCACTACAGGGATGTATTTGTAAGCTTGTATCCATTTGTTTGTGTAATAACCATCAAACCCACTGATGCTAATGCCATAAGTGAAAAAGTTGCTTCTTGTATCACTGGGGTCGTCAAAAATATTGAAATAACCTTGGTCAACTTGGGCATCCCCTCGACCAACGCCTTCAGGAGCTTGAGGCGAATAAAAGGTGGTTAGTCCATTGTTTGAAGTACCCGCATTACTTTGATTGGTTTGTCCAATGGCAAAAATGTCTTCGGGGGAGTAACCATCAACATTGAATGCTTTGTCATAAGGTGATGCAAGATCATAATTGCCAGACTCTATTATGTCATTCGCCATTTCCGCAGCTTTTGCATAATCCTGCATGTTCATGAACACCCGTGCCAGATATGCTTCTGCAGCATATTTGGTTGCTCTTGTTCCATTGCTTTCAGGAAGTTTTGAAGCAGCGTCCTGCAAATCGCTCAATACCTGTTGATATACTTCTTCAATAGTGGCTCTTGAAGGTTTATCTTTTGTTGAATCATAAACATATACCGGCGCAAGAATCAATGGCACACCACTGTTTTGTGCAGTTACATTGCCTGCCGAGTAAGGCTGTGAAAATAGATTAACGAGTTCGAAATATGCTACACCGCGCATAAACTCTGCTTCACCTGTTACAATATTTTTTTCGTCCTCATCTTCTATTAAATCTATTTTATCAAGTACCGTGTTTGCATCGAGTATAATGATATATGTGTTTTCCCAAATGCCTGTTGCAATGCCGTTATCACGCAATTGCTCTTTGTCCTGATACTGCCTGTATTCAGTAAAAGTTCCCACCCAATCCACTTGATTTTGTGAAGCGAGTAAGTCTGGGATAAGCTTAAACTGTTCGCCGTAAGCGCTTGCATTTTGGTATAATTTATAATCGCCAAACAAAACTGCTCTTACGTCGTCTGCCGTTTGTATCTGCCCTGGAGTAATACTATTTTGAGGAAGAACATCAAGCTTTTTATTACACGATGTTGTGACAAGTGTTGCAAATGTGATTATATAAAAATATTTTCGTTTCATTGTTTTGCTTTTTAGTTTGTAACTGTTTTTATAACACTCACGATTAGAATTTAATGTTTAAACCAATGGTAATTGTTTTTGGTTGTGGAATGGTATAAAAATCTTGTCCGTTGTCTATGTTACCTAAAGTTGCAGTATTTACCTCGGGATCGGCAGGATAATCAGTCTTAGTCCAGAGATTTACACCTGTTGCAAAAATTCTTGCAGACTGAATGTGTAAAGTTTGGGTGACAGTTTTTGGAAGTGTATAACCAAAAGTAACATTTCTTAAGCGTATGTATGAACCATCGTACAACCATCTTGATGATGTTTCTTGATAACCAGAACCAAACCAATAGCCTATTCTTGGGACATTTGTTATATCGCCCGGCTTTTTCCATGCATTCAATATATCTAATGTTTGATTATCGAATCCATTGTAAAACCCGTCGGACATAAAATACCCTCCGGCATTGTTTACTTTATTACCGTGAACAAAATAGAAAAATGCACTTAAATCAAAACCTGCATAAGAAAATGTGTTGGTGAAACCACCCGTCCAGTCAGGGATAGATTTACCCAAAACAACTCTTGCTGCATTATCAAAATCGCTGGTAGGTTTGCCATCTTCGCCGAGATAAAGTGCATCACCTGTTTCGGGATCAACACCTAAAAATTTTTGTCCATAAAACACACCGATTGGTTGTCCTTCTACTGCTCTTTGCACTACCGTAAATCCGGCTTCGATAATCTGACCTTTTATATCAACTACTTTGTTTTTATTATAAGCAACATTTACAGATGTGCTCCATCTAAATCTTCCAACAAGATTGTTTGAGTTAAGGCTTATTTCAATCCCTTTGTTATCCATGCTTCCAAGATTCTTGAAAATGGTTTGGTAACCGGTTGTTGCAGGAATATTGATCGCTAACAAAAGATCTGTTGTATGCTTTTTATACACGTCAATTTCGCCTGAAATTCTGTTTTTGATAATGCCAAACTCAAGACCTATATCTGTTTGTGCGGTCTTCTCCCATTTTAAATTTGGATCACCTAATTGTGCAGGGGTAAATCCCGGCAACCCTGGATAGTTAGCAACATTATATAGCGAGAGGAAATTACTTTCACCTATTTCTGCATTACCGGTTAAACCCCAGCTTGCTCTCAATTTTAAAAAGCTTAAGAAAGAGGCGTTCTTTAAAAAGTCTTCATCCGATAATATCCACCCAACGGATACTGAAGGGAACCATCCATATCTGTTCTCTTTTCCAAATCTTGAAGAACCATCGGTTCTTATACTTGCTCCTACTAAATATTTATCTCTGAAAGAATAATTGCCTCTTAAAAAATAAGAGAGAAATGTGTAACGGATATTAGTAGAATTTGCAGCAGTAATTGATGTTGCGCCCGACAAATTTTTAACTGCGTCCGAGGGATATTGTTCACCCGATGCTGAAGATCCCTTGGTATCGTTTTGCAAATAGCTCATACCCAACACTGCGTTCAGTTTGTGGTTGTCTCCAATGGCCGGTGTGAAAGTAAAATAGTTGTTTGTATTAAACGAAGTGCTCTGCGATAAAATAAAAGTTCCTGAACCATTAACGGAACTTCCGTCTATAGTTTCTTTACCAAGAAATTCATCTTCATTTAAATTAAGAATATCTGCGCCAAACTCTGATCTAAAAGATAAAGAAGGAAGGAAAGTATAAGTTGCATAAGCATTTCCAAGTGTGCGGTTGGTTACCTGTTTATCCAAACTAAATTGTGCATCAAATATCCCGTTAGGATATAAAGTGTTGCCATTTATTTTCCCGGTTTGAGGATCGTAAAGAGGAGAGATCGGTAATTGCGCCACCAACTGTCCTGGCGTTGAAAATGCATTATCGTTTGCGACCTTATTCAGTTGTGAACGATCAACAGAAATGTTTATACCAAGCGTTAATTTATCAGAAGCGCTGTGCTCAAGATTTAATCGTCCTCCATATCTGTAAAACTTGTTATTGATTACAATGGCTTCCTGTGTATTATAAAATCCCGAAACAAAAAATCTTGTTTTAGCATCGCCACCATATGCCGACAAATCCACTTGATTTGTTTGCGCGTTTTTGTTATATAAAAGATCTGTCCAGTTTGTATTTACTTCAGCATTTTTCCAATCGGTGCCTAAAGAATAATAATCCAAAATATTTTCTTCGTAGAATGACTTGTAATCTGAAATTGCATCCTCAAGTGTAGGATACCCGGATATTTCGTTATTGAAATCGTAAGCTCCATCGCTTTCTGCTGCAAGCTCAATTAAATCTACATATTGCTGTGCGTCCACAAATTTTCTTTTTCTTGTAGGATTACTGTAACCTCTTGATACGTTTAATTCAAAGGTTGTTTTTTGATTATTTCTTCCCTTTTTTGTTGTAATTAACACAACGCCGTTTGCTGCACGCGCCCCGTATATTGCAGAAGCTGATGCGTCTTTCAGCACTTCTATTGATTCTATGTCGTTGGGATTAAGATCAGCAAGCGGATTGGTTGGATCATTGGTTACGTCCGATAAGCTCGTTGATACAATAGGCAACCCATCTACAACATATAAAGGCTGACTGTTTGCTGAAATAGATGATGTTCCTCTTATCCTTATTTTGATCGCCTGCCCTACTTTGCCGCTTCCCGATTCAACCATAACACCGGGTGCCTTTCCTTGTAAAGCAGATTCAAAACTTGGCGCAGGAAAGTTCTCAACATCTTTTGGAGTAAGTTTTGAAATGGAACCCGTTATATCTCTTTTCACCGCACGTCCATAGCCTACCACAACCACTTCGCTTAAACTTCTTTCCGAAGAAGATAACTGTATCGTCATATTTTCTGTAACAGGCACTTCTTGATCTGCATAACCTACAAAAGAAAACTCTAAACTTTTTGTATTCGCCGGAACAGTAATGGTAAATGTTCCATCCTGTTTAGACAGTGCAACCGTTGTTTGTCCTTTTGCTTTTACTGTAACGCCCGCAAGTGGCGACCCATCTTTCGAATCCGTAATTTTTCCATTCACTGTACGCGTTTGTGCAAACGAAGCGCTGCATAGCAACAGGCACGCATACAATAAAATACATGCTCTCATTTGAGTAGATTTTTAGTTAGTAATAGTGTGTTTCCGGTAAAAAATCCTCTCACTCTTTCAGAGTGTTTAATCATTACAATAAGACATAATTAATTGTGCTTGCTCTCGGTTAATGTGCTTTTCTTATGCAACTTTTGTGTATCAAGACATCGCATTAAAACAAAGTGCTGTTTTATTTATCCTTCATTTTTTGCCGCTTATAAAGATTTTACAACCGTTTTACAATTAAAGTGTGGGTTCAAACTTGGTATGTCAGTATCTGCAAATTTTTTTTTGAAGTAATTATGAGACCGGCAGTATTACTACTATGATGCTCCTGTTGTGTCACTCCCTTATACGCCTTTATCTTTATTGGGCAAGCATTGATTTCGCTTATTAAACTTGTTGTTGAATTTCTATATTGCACCGCTATTGTTTTATTGTTACAAAATCTATTTAAACACCGCGACATGAAAAGAATGTTCTTTACACTTATATACAAGCCGGGCATAAATTGGGAAGATGGAAAAAACTATTGCACAACAAAAACTTTCAGGAGCACAGGAAGTATCATCAACGTTTGCCGGAACAAAACAAGATAATTATCGGCGGAGCATTTCTTGAGAAGGATGAGGGTTTAAATATTTGAATGTAAGCGATGTTGATAAAGCAAAGACAATCGCTGAAAATGATCCTGCAGTAATGTGTGAAGCATTCAATAAGGTATTTCATTCTTTGCAAATCTTTTATCGGTGAGCGAGCGAAGAAACGCTTCGAGATCATCTTTCTCTTGTTCTGTTAAGCCAAGCGGCTTTGCAAGAATGGTATCTCTGTTTATCGCATCGGGAACAATTTTTTCAGGATCATTATAAAAATCAATCACCTCTTTCAAAGTCCTGAACATTCCGTTGTGCATATATGGTGCAGTAACAGCCACATTGCGAAGCGCAATGATTTTAAATTTCCCAAGATCTTCCGCTTTGCCAGATATCACTGCTCTTCCGCTATCGTTTAAATCTTTGCCATTGAACAAACCAATGTTGCGGAATTCGTTCAGCGTAAAGTTTGAACCAAAATGACATTTAATGCATTTGCCTTTTGTATTGAAAATAGTAAAGCCTCTTTTAACTGCATCGCTGACCGCAGCAGAATCATCATAAAATTTCCAAACATCAAAAGGACTGTCGCTTGTTTCGAGTGTGCGCTCAAAATCAGCGATTGCAATTGCAAGATTTTCGCGTGTCGGTTCGCTGTTGAATATTCTTTGAAAATAATTTTTATACTTTTCACTTTGTTGCAATCGTGCTAAAGCGACATCAAGATGCAGATTCATTTCAATGGGATTTTCAATGGGGGCAAGTGCTTGTTTTTCGAGAGTCTTTGCACGACC
>Ga0081539_10000642_pt1 | contig 70613 bp, 74 predicted proteins | sample TabmetS4T2R2_FD_71023 | JGI IMG/M metagenome (GOLD analysis project Ga0081539, IMG submission 71023) | Tabebuia heterophylla rhizosphere microbial communities from the University of Puerto Rico - S4T2R2 | ecosystem: Host-associated > Plants > Roots > Rhizosphere ...
GGCTGGCCGGCTTCGAGCTGGGGAGCCGGCACGCGGGCTGGACCGGCGCCGAGTTTACCGCCGAGTCCCGCTCGCACGTGTCGGTCTACCGGCTCAGCGCGGTGTGAGTGCGTGCCAGTTGACGTCCCGGCCGAGTAGGGCCAGGGTGCCGGCCCAGCCGTCGTCCACCGTGGACAGGATGGGCGCGAACGGCGCGCCCGGTGCCGTGCGGACGGCGCCACCCGGCACGAGCTCAGCCTGCTGTCGCACGGCGGTGAGCAGCTCGTCGTCGTAGGCGACCTCGACGCCGAGGGACGCGGCGACGTCCCAGCCGTGGACCAGCGTGTCGAGCAGGTGGAAGCCGATCACGGTCTCGAGTGGGAACCGCGTGCCCCCGAACTCCGCCATCAGCACCGGCCGGTCGGGGTCGGCGGCGGCGAACGCGGCCACCACGACCGCCGCGCCGGCCTCCCACGTGGCCGGGTCCCCGGGAGCGAACGCGTCGGCCGGCACGTCGGCCAGCGCGGCGGCGGCGAACCCGCGGTCCTGACCGGTCATGTGCGCGAGCAGTGTCCGCAGGTCCCAGCCGGCGCACGGCGTGGGGCGGTCCAGATCGGCGGGCGTGACCCGCGTGACGACCGGCCGGATGGCCTCGACCGAGCGACGGTGCAACTCTCGAATGTTCTGCATAGGCAAACTATCTACCTCAGTAGACGATTGGTCAACCGGTATCGTCTCGGCGCATGAGCGGCCAGCGCCACGACCTTGGAGCGTCGTTCGCCCGCCTGACCAGGGCGATGATGGCGGCGGAGACGCCGATCCTGCGTGCGCACGACATCGAGATGTGGGACTACGCCGTGCTCAGTGCCCTCGAGGACGCCGCGGCCCCGACCCAGTCGGAACTGGCGGCCGCCGTGTACCGGGACAAGACCCGCCTCATCCCGATCCTCGACCGCCTGGAGGCCCGGCGGCTCGTCACCCGCACCCCCGACCCGGCCGACCGCCGCAACCGCGTCATCGCCCTGACCGACGAGGGCCGCGCGGTGCTCACCGCCTGCCGCACCGCCATCCGCGCCATGGAGGCCGACTTCCTCGCCGCGATCCCGGCGGACCGGCGCCGGACCTTCGTCGAGGTCCTGGACCAGCTGACCGACCTGCTCTGAGTAGCCCGCTCTAGGCGCCCCACTCCAGCAGCCGGCGGACGTACGGGTCGGGCTCGTTCGTGAGCACCGGTGGGCTGCCGAGGACCACCTCGCCGCCGGTGCCGTCGATGGTGATCAGCGTGCCCTCGGGCAGGACGCGGTCGCCGGCACGGACGTGCGAGGCCTCGACCGTGAGGTCCGTCGCCGCCACGACGGCCGGTTTGCCCATGGCCCGGGCCACGATCGCGGCGTGGCTGGCCGGGCCGCCGGTCGACGTGAGGACACCCGCCGACGCGGCGAGGCCGTGCAGGTCCAGGGGAGAGGTGTGCGGCCGCACCAGGATCACCGGCCCGTCCATCCGCACCGCCGCGTCCGCGGTCGTCGCCACCCGGCCGGTCGCGACGCCGGGACAGGCGCCGAGGCCACGCGTGAGGACCTCCGCGCCCGCGGTGTCGATCCGTGGCGCCTCGGTGAAAGCAGGGACCCGGCGCACGGCCTCGCGGCGGCTGATCACGCCCGCGTCGGCCAGCTCGACCGCCACCCGCGCCGCCGCCCGGCCGACGAACCCGCCGGGCCGCACCTGCAGCAGCCACAACCGGCCCGACTCGAACGTGAACTCCACCGAGCACGCGTCGCGGTAGTGCGCCTCGACGCGGTCCAGCGCGGCCAGCAGTTCCGCCCACACCGCCGGCTCCCGGCCGGCCAGCTCACGCAACGGCGTGGTCACCGAACGCCCGGACACGACATCGTCACCGCGGTGTCCGAAGAGGACCTCCCCGAACGGCACGGGCTCACCCGTGTTCGGGTCGCGGCTGAACGCCACGCCGGACCCGCCGCGCTCGCCGAACACCATGGCCTGCACGGTGACCGCCGTGCCGAGGTCGTGCGGGATGCCGTGCAGCTCGCGGTACGTCCTGGCCCGGGGTGTGTGCCACGACGAGAACACCGCCTCGACGGCCGGCGCCACCCGCGACAGGGTGAGCGGCACGTCCAGCACCGTGTCCATCATGCCGGGCATCGACACCGGCCCGCCCGAGCGGACCGACACCGACCGCGGCCGGTCGCCCAGCGCCGCCGCCAGCTCCCGCACGGCCGGCCCGAGGTCCGCCGGCAGCCGGCCATCCCGCAGGTACGCCCGGCACGCCGGCGTGCCGATCACGAACCCCGGTGGCACCGGCAAACCCAACCGCAGCAACGAGATCAGCCCGTGTGCCTTCGCGCCCAGTACGTCCGCGCTCGCGGTGACCCCGGGGGCGAGCGGGTGGATCATCGCGGGATGCCCAGCGTGGCAAGGAGATCCTCGTGCAGCTGGAACCACACCACGTGGTAGGACTCGAGGTTGTCGGTCAGGTAGGCCGTGTGGCCCGCTGCCACCCGGTCGAACGCGTACCCCAGCCGCGTCCGGTACCGCGCGAACCGGGGCAGTGCGGCGGACAGGTCCGCGAGCACGGCGTCGGCCCGCCCGTGGAAGTCCGTCAGCACGCCGAGCACGTCGACGAAACGGGTCTGCCACGCCGCGCAGATGTCGAGCAGCTCGGGGTTGAGCACGAGGAATCCCTTGTAGCACCGGGTGACCGCGGCACGCACATCGTCCACTTCGGACGCGACCAGGGCGTCGTCCTCCGCCTTGCCCGCCTCCGTCAGGCTCCACCCGCCGAAGTCACCGGACGTGTGCGTGACGAGCCCGGCGACCGCGAGGTCGATCAGCTCCGACTCCACAGTGGACTCCGGCAGCCCGGTCGCCGCGGCGACGCGGCCGACGACCGTGGATCCCATGCAGCGCAGGGCGTGCAGCACGAGCAGGTCGGTCACCGGTCGGACCTCGCCGAGGCACCCACCGCGTGCGCCGCGCCGCGCCCGGACGCCCGGGCGACGATCTCGCCGTCCCGCACCCGCAGCGCCGCCTCCGTGTCGTCGGCGTCCCGAACCCCGGCCGCGGCGGCCACCGCGCCGTCGTCCAGCACGACCCGGACGCCGGGCGGCCCGAACACCGGCAGCAGGCAGCCCGCGAGGTCCCCCAGCCGCAGCCGCACGAGCCGGCCCAGCTCCGCCCGGTCGCTCGTCACCACGACGACGGTCACCTGCTGCCGGCGGGTTCCTGTGTGCAGGGCAGCACCCATCTCGGCGACGGGCACGCCACGGGCCGGCTCGGCGACTGCCGGTACAAGTCCGGCACCGGGCACCTCCAGCTCGACCGGACCGGGGACCTGCGCGGCGGCCCGGACGGCCTCCTCCGCCGCACCCAGCCGGGCGGTGCCGAGCACCGCGATCACCCCGTCGCCGGCGAACCCCGTCGCCTGACCGGTGAGCAGGTCCAGCAACTCGCCCGGCGGCACCCACTCCTCCCGGACCCGCTGCGCCGGCTGGACGAACGGGAGATGCGGTGGATCCCACGCGTCCGCCAGGTCGAGGCCGGCGAGGTGCTCGCAGGCGCGGATCACGTCGAACGGGTCGCCGAAGCCCGGTGCCGTCTCGGCCAGGTGCCCGGCGCCGCCCAGCAGCGTGAGCACCAGCTCGGCCAGCCGCACCCGGCGGGCCGCGGCGGGTGCGCAGGACTCCAGCGCGCGGCCGAGCAGCAGCGCCTCCAGCCGCGCGACCTGCGCGAGCGCGCCGCGGCCTGGCTCGTCGTCGAACACCCCGGTCAGCGACCACGACCGCAGGTGGCCGCCGGCCGGCGTGTCGCCGGTCAGCGGCAGCCGTTCGAGCCAGCCCCGGGCGAACGCGCCCAGGGCGTCGGCGAGGCCGGGGGAGTGGTGGGCCGGCGCGCGCCGGGGCAGCGAGTCGAGCAGGACCGCAAGGTACAGCGCCCGTTTGCTCGGGAAGTTCGAGTACACCGCGCCGCGCGTCAGCTCGGCACGCGCCGCGATCCGGTCTACCTTGGCGTCGGCGTACCCGCGCTCGGCGAACTCGTCCCGCGCCGCGGCGAGCACGGCGGCACGGTTGCGTTCCTGCTGCTCCGCCCGGCTCAACCGAACCATCGCCATCCCTTCGAATGCCCACACCATCCAGATGACCATAACATCTGAAAGCGAGGGAACACGGAGAGCGTCTACGAGGCCGCGGGTGGCGACGCGGGCCTGCTCCGCCTGGCGGAGGCGTGGCACGAGCGGGTGATGGCCGACGAGGTGGTGAGCCACGCGTTCAGCCACGGCTTCCACCCGCGCCACACCGAGCGGCTGGCCGCGTACTGGGCCGAGGCGCTCGGCGGTCCCACCACCTACTCCGCGGCCTACGGCACCGAGACCACGGTCGTCCGCATGCACAGCGGCAACGGCCCCCACGAGGAGATGGACCGCCGCGCGATCGCCTGCTTCGACCAGGCCCTGCGCGACGCCGGCCTCGACGCCGAGCCCCTGGGCCCGGTCCTGCACGCCTACTTCACCTGGGCGACCACGACGAGCATGACGCGGTACCACGCCTCCGCCGCCGTCCCCGAGGGACTGTCCATCCCGCACTGGTCGTGGGGCGGCCTCGTGACACCGGGCTAACCGCCGATGTCGCGGCGGAAGATGTTCGCGATGGCGCCGAGCGGCCGGGTCGGATCGGTGTACTCGATCTTCTCCTTCTCCACGAAGGTGCCGTCGGGGTTGTGCGTCGTGGTCTTCTCGTACTTCTTCCTGCCGCCCGTGGCCAGCAGGTACATGCCGTACATGCACGCGACCGCGATGATCGCGACCTCGATCACCGGCAGCTTGCCCTTGGTCTCGGCCAGCACCGCGCGGAGCCGGTCCCGTTCGGACTCCTCGGCCCACGCGGCCGACAGCACGACCAGGGCGGCGCTCTCCAGCAGCCGCGGGTCACCCATGAGGTCGGCGCGGGCCGTGTCGACCTCGGCCCGGCCGGCCACCTCGTACATCCGCTCGAGCATGTCCTCCGGCGGCAGGTCGTCGAGCCGCTCGGCGAGGTAGTAGCGGAGCGCCTGGTGGACGCCGTCCACGTCGACCGCGCGGGAGTTGAGTTCGTCGGCGAGCGACGAGGTCATCGCCAGTCTCCTTCGAGGGTGAGCGCGTGGGCCGACCACGCGGGAACGCCGCTGTGGACAGCCTGCCGCACCGCCTGCCGGACACACTCGCCGAGGCCCGCCTCCCGCGCCAGCAACCGAGCACGGATCCCGGCGAGGATCGGGAGCACGTCGGAGGCCACGATGTCCCACCGCGGCGCCACGAACGCACGCAGGCCGACCTGCCGCAGCACGTTGTAGATGCCGAGGTGCTCACCCAGGCCGACGATGTGCCCGCCGCTCGTGCCGCACGCCGCGGAGAGGATCACCCGGGGCGCACTCGCCAGTTCCGCGTACTCCCGCCACCCGAACCGATGCTCCCGGCCACGCTCACTCGACGCGGCGACCGAGTGCGCGAGCGGCAGCGAGCCGTCCGCGGCGAGCATCAGCGCCACCTCGCTCTCCGCGGCGCTGGCGTACCCGTGGGTCAGCAGGGTGGCGAGCTCGACGTTCGCCAGCAGGTCGGTCACCGCTTCCCGGTCGGCCGCGACGCCGTCCAGCACCCGCACGCCGTCGCCGCACCCGGCCACGTACCGTGCCATCGCGTCGGTGATCTCGGCCGGATCGCCGACCCGGGGCACCGTGACCACACCCTCCCGGAGGCGCTCCGGCAACGGCGGCCCGGACACGGTGCTCAGCAGCGCCACCCAGCTCGGCTCGTAGGAACACGTGACCCGGTCGAACGCGGCCACGTGCCAGGGCAGCTGCCGCCAGCCGGCGAACGGGATCACGACCAGGTGGTCGTCCGGCGCGAGGTGCTCGTCGAGCAGCCGGTTCAGCCAGGTCCGGCACGCCTGCCACGCCGCGACGCCGAACGGGTCGCCGGTCCGCCCGGTCCGCCAGGTCGACAGCCGCGACCGCATGCGCACGGCCTCCCGGGACAGGTCGACCTCCGGCAGCGGAACCGTCGAACCCGCAACGGAACCCGCCGCGTCCACGACGGTGAGCAGCGCCCGGACGTCGGCGCCGTCGCTCACCCACTCGAGGACCCCGACCCGCCCCCGCGCGGGCGCGATCGCGGCCACCACGTCGTCCTCGAGACCGTGCCGCGCCCACGCCGGCTCCTCGTCCCCACGGCGCGCCGCCCGGCTGGCCACACCCCGGCGAAGCTCACCGGTGAGCCGCAGATCCGCCTGCGTGGCACCGGGTTCGGCGAACACCGCCGCGGTGACCAGGTCGATCTCGCGCGCGGTGTGCCCACCCGCCAGGGCGGCTACGGCGACCCCGCTGTCGCTGCCGAGGTACGCGGTGCCACCCAGCTCGGCCTTCAGCAGCTCCCGCGCGGTCGGCAGCTGGCCGGCGGCGACGAGGTTCGCGGCCGCGTACAGGTACGCGTCGACGGCCACCGCGCCGAACTCCTCCGACAGCACGGACAGCATCTCGCCCCAGGAGTACAGCGCCTCGTCGGGCCGGAACGTCTGGTCGTACAGCGCGGCCACGTAGAGCGCTCGGCTCGCGGTGCGGATGTCGCGCTCGGCCAGGGAATCCTCGATGAGCCGCGCCAGCCCCGCCTCGACGCGGTCGAGGTACTCGTGCCGGGCGGTACCCGGTTCGGGCACGCCGCGGGTGAGCAGCGCCGTCACCGCGATCAGGTCCCGTTCGGGGTCCGGCATCTCCTCGCCGAGCACGACCTCGACCAGGTCGGCGTCCGGCTCCCGCCCGCCCAGCGCCTGGCACCACATGGCCTGTGCCGCGAACCGTCCGACCGGCCACTTCATCCGGTCCCGCAACGCCCCGGCGTAGGCGGCCCGCGCGTGCTCGGCGGCCTCCTCGTACCTGCCGAACCGCAGCAGGGTCGCCACCAGGGACTCGTGCAGCGACGGCTGCGGGTCGTCGACCTCCGCGAGCAGGGCCTCCAGCTGGGCGAGCGCCGCCGCCGGCGAACCGAGCTCACGGACCAGCCGGGCACGCATGACACCCAGGCCCTGCCGGCCGCTCGGCTCCGCCAGCACCTCGTCGGGCGCCGACTCGAGCAACGCCAACGCGTCGGGCTGCCGGCCGAGCATCCGCAACGCCTGGGTGCGCAGCTGCAGCAGCTCGCTCCGCGCGCCGGCCGGCAGCTGGTCCTCCTCCGGCGCCGGTGCCTCACCGGCCTCCTCGATCAGCCGCTTCGGCATGCGCATCTCGAAGAGCTGCCGCTACCACCACAGGGACACCTCGACCGGCGGGGCGATCGCACGCATCGCGTCCACGACCCGGCTGAGGTCGTCGACCCGGCGGGCCTCGACCAGTGTCTGTGCCATCGCCTTGGCGGTGATGATGGCGGCGGCGGGGTCCAGGTCCTCGATGCGCAGTGCGTCGACGATGAGGTCGGCGATCTCCTCGACGGGGTTGTGCAGGCGCGTGCCGTCGTAGATCGACACGAGCTGCTCGTCGAAGCCGGTCTCGTGGAACACCGCCTGCACGTGGGTCATGACCGACTCGATGTCCGGCACCCCCGTCGAGTCGTCCCGGTTCGCCGTGATCGTGTGGTTCAGCAGCTCCGCGCCCGCGAAGCGAGCGCTGTCGGGCGGCACGGTGTCACGCAGCCGCTCCACCGACACCGCCAGCTCGGGCACCTCGGCGACCCCGCCGGCGCCCGCGAGCCGTACCCGTACCTCCCACCACAGCCAGGTGAGCGCCCACCGGTCCGCGTGCGGGTTCGGTTGACCGAGCTTGGCGTAGAGACTCGCCCGGAACGCCTCCCGGCGGTAGGCGTCCATGCTCGCGAGCTCGTCGTCCGCCGGGCGCTGCAGCTCGTCCAGGCTGTCGACGAACTGGAGCGGATCGCCGATGAGGGGCGTCCGGTCGACGTACTCGCTCAGGTCCTCCTCGAACGAGCCGACGCCCTCGCCGTTCGTCCAGTCGATGAGCATCGAGATCCAGATGCCGGCCTGGCGCGACGCGAAGAACCCCTCGATCTCCGCCTGGGTGCGCACGCCTTCCTTGATGAGGAACCGGATTCCCGGCACCCGCCCGCTCAGTGCGACCGCGAGCGCGGCGATCACCGGCGCGGTGAACAACCGCCACTTCTCGCCGAGGTAGTCGGTGCCGTCGGGGCTCGTGATCACCGGGAGGAAGACACGCAACCGCTGGTTGACCAGCTCCCCGACGAGGTCGCGGAGCGCGTCGAGACCCGCGACGGTCTCCGTGCGGTCCGCCATGTCCTCCGGGATGCCGGCGGGGAGCTCCGCCGGGCCGACGAGATCGCCCGGCGCCAGGTACAGGCGGCCGGTCTCGCTGTCCTGGAACACGACGCTGGCGCGCACGTTCAACCGGCAGCCCGCATCGCAGTGCGCGTGGTCGAGCTCGCCGGTCAGCAGGTCGACGATCCGGGGGACGTCGAGATCCGTGACGATGTGCCATTCACCCCAGCCCTCGAGAGCCGGAGCCGGCGCACCGCACGAACATCTCGCCATACCACCATTGTGGCGGGACGGCGCCCTGCGCGGACGCCGTCCCGGGAATTCACGGTGCGAAATAACCGGCCAGGTCGGCCAGCAGGTTGATCGAGCCGGCGTTGTTGAACAACCACACGTCGCCGGCCGTGCCGACACCCACCGACACCAGGTTCGGCACGGTCTGGCCCGCGACCAGGTTCAGGTTGGACGACTCCGGCCGGGTCGGCGTGGTGCTGGTCCTCGGGGTCACCGACACGAAGGTGTTCGCGGTCGGGGCGATGCCGGTGACGTTGAGGATCACGCCGGTCGCTTTCGCCGGCAGGGTGCTGGCCATGGACAGCGGGATCGCCTGGCCCCCGCCGGGCACCGAGGTCCAGGCCGTGTTGCCGCCGCGGGTGTCGAGCAGCCGCTGCGGGGCCAGCGCGACGAACTTCGAGCCCTTGTCGGACGCGTAGTAGCCGGCCAGGTCGGCGACCAGGTTCACCGCGCCCGTGTTGTTGTACAGGTTGACCGACCAGTTGTCGCCGAGCTTGACGGTCACCAGGTTCGGCGTCGCGTTCGCGTTGGACAGGTTCAGGTTGGACACGTTCGGCCGCGACTCGCCGGTCGGCCACACGGACACGTACGTCCCGGTGGTCGCGTCGACGCCGGTCAGGTTGAGCGTCACCGCGGTGGCCGTCGCCGGTAGGACGTTGGACAGGTTGAGCGTGATCGTGCCCTGGGGACCGACCGGCCCGGGCGACCAACCGAGGCCGGTACGGGTGTCGAGCACGCGCCTCGGCGACTGCGCGGTGAACAGGCCGGTGCCGTCGGTCGCGTAGTAGCCGGCGAGGTCGGCCAGCAGGTTCGTGCTGCCGGTGTTGTTGTACAGCGACACCTTGCGGTCCTGGCCGACCTGGACGGTCACCAGGTTGGGCCGCACGTCGCCGGCGACCAGGTTCAGGTTGGACGCGTTCGGCCGCGGGCGGCTCGCGGGCCACGCGGTCACGAACGTCGGCGCGCTGGCGATGCCGGTCACGTTCAGGACCACCGCCGAGGCGGTGGCGGGCAGCCGCCCGGACAGGTCGACGGTCACCACGCCGCCGGGGCCGAGCGGCCCGCTGCCGGTGCGGGTGTCGAGGACGCGGGTCGGGGTCGTCGGGGTGTAGCCGCCCGCCTTGCCCGCGAGCGCCTCGAGCATGGCCTCACCGCCGCTGACGTAGTCGCCGTCCACGTCGCCGACGATGCCGGGCACGGTCGTGGTGTCGCTGTACTGCCAGAACGACCAGTTGCCCGCCCACCCGCTCGGCACGCTCGGCGTGGCGATGTCGTGGTGCGCGATCCACAGCGGGTAGGCGCTGAACGCGGTGCTGTTGCCGACGCACTCGCTCCAGAAGAACGGTGTCGTGTAGAGGATCGGGGTCACCCCGGTGCGGCGCTTGACCTCGGTCAGGAAGTCGCGGATCCAGGTGACGAGGTCCGCCGCCGTCTTGTCGTAGCACCGGTCGGCGTAGTCGAGGTACGGGTTGTGCTCGACGTCCAGCACCGGCGGCAGCGTCCTGCCGTCGAGGGTGTACGGAGCGTTGTCGAGGAAGTAGTCGGCCTGCGTGACGCCGTCCGTGTCGTTGGGCGTGCCGAAGTGGTAGGGGAACGCGTACATCCCGGCGGCCCTGGCGCCGTCCATGTCACCGCGGTACCACGAGTTCGTGTAGTAGTTGCCCTCGGTCGCCTTGACCCCGACGAACCGGATCCCGCTGCCGGCGACCTGCGTCCAGTTGATGTCCCCGCCGCCGTGCTGGAACCGGGCGACGTCGATGCCCCGCACGTAGTCGGCGGCCGGCGCGGCGGCCCGGGTGCCGCCCGTCCGGTACTCCTCGGGCAGCGGCGCGTGCGCCTTGTCCACATTGTCCCGCACCACCCCGCCGACGACCGGATAGTCGTTTGTGGACGGTTCGGCGCCGGCCGCCGGAACGACCACCCCGGACACGACCAACGCCGATAACGCGGCAACGAGCACGCGTCTTCCTGACACCATGGGCTCCCCCTGGTTTCGGTGGATGTCGCCGGCTCTATCGCACGGCGCCGGGGGGAGGTTACGACCCAACGGGTTTGCTGGACGTCAGGGCAATCGGACACATCAGGCGCCCGGCGTCCCATCCCGCGGCGCTGGACGAGGTGTTGCCCGCGGCCCGACCGGGTACCCGGGTGGGCGAAAAACCGACACGTTGGGAGCAGACACATGCCTTGGGTTCGGAGGCACCGCCGCCGCGTTCCGTACGGCTGGGCCCGCACCACGAGCGTCCGCAGCCACTACCGCAGATCCCCAGGCCACACGTCCCTGGCCGCGATCATCGTGGTGGTCGTCGTGATCCTGATCCTCATCGCGTTGTTCTGAGACCGCCCGCCATGCGGGGCACCTCGACGTGGTGCGTGAGCTACTTGACGGTAGCACCGGGCTCGGACCGCGTTAGCCTGCTCGTATGGATCTGTCGCTCAGCGAGGAGCAGGGCGCGCTACGTGAGCTGGCGCGGGACTTCATCGACCGGGAGGTCGTGCCGCACACCCGGGACTGGGACCGGCGCGAGCAGGTCGACCGGGCGATCGTCGGCAAGTTGGCCGAGGTCGGGTTCCTCGGCATGACCGTGCCGGAGGAGTACGGCGGCTCGGGCGGTGACCACCTCTCGTACTGCCTGATGATGGAGGAACTGGGCCGTGGCGACTCCGCCATCCGCGGCATCGTGTCCGTCTCGCTCGGACTCGTCGGCAAGACGATCCTCAGCTACGGCACGGAGGACCAGAAACAACGCTGGCTGACCCGGCTGTGCACCGGCGAGTCGCTCGCCTGCTTCGGCCTCACCGAGCCGGACACCGGCTCCGACGCCGGCAACCTCGCCACCAAGGCGGTCCGGGACGGCGACGGGTGGGTCATCAGCGGCGCCAAGATGTTCATCACCAACGGCACCTGGGCCGACCTCGCCCTGGTGTTCGCCCGCACGGGTGAGGCCGGGCCACGCGGGGTGACGGCCTTCCTCGTGCCGACCGCCACGAACGGGTTCACGCACCGGGAGATCAAGGGCAAGCTCGGCCTGCGTGGCCAGTCGACCGGCGAGCTGGTCCTCGACGGCGTGCGGGTGGGTGACGACGCCGTGCTGGGGCAGCTCGGCCAGGGGTTCAAGATCGCGATGGCGGCGCTCGACAAGGGCCGCATGTCCGTGGCCGCCGGATGTGTCGGCCTGGCCCGCGCGGCGCTCGAGGCGTCCACGAAGTACGCGGGGGAGCGGCACCAGTTCGGCAGGCCCATCGCCGGCTTCCAGCTGGTGCAGCAGATGCTGGCCGACATGGCCGTGGGCACCGACGCGGCACGGCTGCTGGTCTGGCGCGTCGCCGACCTGGTCGACCGGGGGCAGCCGTTCTCCACCGAGGCGTCGATGGCCAAGCTGTACGCGAGTGAGAACGCCGTCGCCGCCGCGAACCTGGCCATCCAGGTTTACGGCGGCTACGGCTACCTCGACGAGTACCCGGTGGCGAAAATTCTTCGCGACGCCCGCGTGATGACCTTGTACGAGGGCACCAGCCAGGTCCAGAAACTCCTCATCGGCCGCAAGCTCACCGGGCTCAACGCCTTTACATGATCGGCCTTTACCTGATCGCCTTTACCTGATCAACAGTCACGGCGCCGCCGAACCCCCAGAAACCGGCGGCGCCGCGACTCCCCCGACACCTCAGTGGAACCTCAGCCCAGCAGGGCGTGCCACACGAAATGGCTTTCCATGACCAGCCTCCCTCGCATCCGTTTCACAGGGTCGCCCGAAAGTCCACTTCGGAATCAGAACCGGATACCGATAATGACGCCCAGCACCACGCCCATCGAGAACAACCACAATCCCAGTCGCACGGCTGCGGAAAGCGTGAAGATGTACCTCATGACCGTATCCCCGTCCCCTCTTCCCCGTTTTCTTTCGGGTACTACAAGGGTCGGATGAAACGGATTTAGGGGCGACGAACGCTGGCACGCCCGCCGGATGTCATCGAGCGCACGGACTACGTGCCATCTGGCACATTGCCGGCCAGCCGGCGCAACACGTGCACCTCCGAGATCACGAACCGCTGCCGGCTCGTGATGATCAGCCCGCGCTCGCGGAACGTCTTGAGCGCCCGGGCCACGGCTCGCCGCGACGCCCCAATGCTGTCCGCGATGTCCTGCTGTGTCAACGGCATGCCGACCGCGATGCCCTCCGGCGACGGGGTACCGTGCGCGTCGGCGAGCCGCACCAGGAACGCCGCCACCCGCTGCGCGATGTCCATCGTCGCGAAGTTGAGCCGGGCCGCCTCCGCGTCCTGCAACCGCACCGCGAACTGCTTGAGCAGGGCGACGCCGAGGGCCGCCCGGTCACTCAGGCAGGCCAGGAAACCCTCGTGGGAGAACTGCGCGAACTCGATCTCCTGCAGGGTCGCCACGGTGCCCGTGCGCGGCCAGCCCTGCAGTGCCGCGATGTCGCCGATGACGTCGCCGGGACCACGCAGCGCGAACAGCACCACCTGTCCGTCCGGGGCGTTCCGGTACACCCGGACCCAGCCCGACAGCAGCACGAGCACGTGGTCGGTCGGGTCCCCCTCGTGCATGAGCGCCGTGTCGGCGGGCAGCTTGCGGATCAGCGCGCGGTCGAGCAGGAAGTCGCGGTCGGCCGGTGCGAGGTAGTGCAGGAACGTCCCGCTCACGGGCGGCTCCACTAGTTCGACCACCGCATGCCGTAGCTCAACCCCTGGTGCAGCCGGGAGAACTCGAGCGTGACCTCGCCGAGCCGGTCCGGCGCCAGCAGCCCGCCGGCCGGTTCGAAGTCGTCGATGGCCCGCGGCGGGATGCCGTCCAGCCGCCAGATCCGGCGCGGCACGTCGGCGCCGAAGCGCACCCGCACGATGAACCGGTCGCACGGCTGCAGCGGCGTGAGCACGTAGAACGGCGGCGTCTGCGCCCGGGGGAACGCGGTGAACCGCACCCCGTACTCGTGCTTGTCCCCGGCACGCAACGGCTTCGGCAGCCGCACCGAGAACCGCCGGTGGCTCGGGGTGACGCGGTCGGTGTCGGTGATCTCCCCGCCGTAGAGCACGCTCGCCTCGATCGGGCTGTCCACGGCCGGGCCGTTGGCCGGCGCCGACAGCCGGATCTCGATCTCGTCGAGGTCGTCCGCCGACGAGACGATCTCCCGCTCCTCCACCAGTTGCGGCGGGTCGAGGTCCATGCGCATCAGGGCGCGCAGCGAGCACACGTGCCAGCCCTGGGTCAGGCTCGGGTTCTGGGCCACCTCGTCGAGCTGCTCGGCCAGGATCCGGAAGGCCACCTTCATCCGCCGGACCGCGGCACGCGGGTGGTCGCGGTTGATCTGGTGGGCCGCCCAGCTCATCCTGTCCTGCATGAACTGGTGGTTGGCCAACGGGTGCAGCGCGAGCGCCGCGAGCACCGAGATCCGCAGGTCGCCGGGCAGCCGCTCGCACAGCTCGGCCAGCCGCGTCCCCACCTTGCGCCGCACGGTGATCGGCGAGTCCGCCGCCGTCACCCCGCACGCCCTACGCAGTCCCGGGCCGATCCGGTCGGCGACGTCCCCGGCCTGCATGCCCCGCCCCCGCGGTATTTCCAGGAGCTCGTCGAAGGTGCTCGCCGTCATCCGAACATCGTTACAGATTGGCGATTGTCAAGTCCACCGGCAAACTGTCCAATAATTGTCGGTAGTCCGAACGTGGGACATATCTTTGACAAATACGCGCGGACACCCCCGGAAAAAACGCGGACCGCTACGGTCGAAAAGTACGGGTTCGGCCGATCGTGGGGCGTGGGGGCATGGGGATGCCGAGGAGCGGAGCCGGCGGAACGACCGCCGCTCCCGAGCGCGACGACACGACGCGGTACCTCTGTGCCGCGGCGCACCTCGACGACCGGTTCACCGACCGGGTGATCCGGGAGTTCCTCACCGAACCGACCCGCGCGGCGCCGCCCGTCGCAGGGGTACGGGCCGGCGCCGTCCTGGCGGAGGCGGTCGCGGCCCGTGCCCGGCGCAAGATCCGGGACACGCTGCTGGTCACGCTGTTCGCCGGGATCGTCGTCACGCTCTCGCTGAGCATCGTCACCGCCTGGCTGATCGTCGCGGTGATCGTCTTCGCCGGGCTCGTCCGGGGCGGGCCCGACCACCGGCCCGGGGTGGTGCGGCGGCTGCTGCCGGCGATCAGCGGAGGGCTGGTCGCCGGCGCGCTGCTCGCCGTCCTGTTCGCCGCGGGCGGCGCCACGACGAGCTACTCCTACGACGACCCGGACCTGACCCCGGCCGCGGCGCTCGCGATCGGGCTGCTCGTGGTCCTGCTCGGCGTGCTGCTCGTCGACGAGTTCGTGGTGTGGCGCCACCTCGAGGAGCGGTTCCCGCGCGGCCACCCGGTCCCCGACCCGGCGCCGGGCGAGCTGTCGCCGCACGAACGGCCGGTGTACCTGTTCGGCGCCCGGCCCTTCCTCGTCCAGCTGCGCCGCCTGCTCCACCGTAAGGTGACTCCTCCCGCCGAGGACGGCGAGCCGGCCGCGCCGGTGATCGTCGCCCGCGGGTACCGGATGTTCGTCGGCGCGGGCGAGCCGTACGGGCCGTGGTCGCTCGCGGTGCCGCTGCGGCCGCGCCCGGACGCCGACGGGGTGCTGCCGCTGTGCGCGGCGACCCTGTACGAGCGCGTCACCCGCGCCATGGACTCCCTCCGCGACGCCGCCTACCTGGGCCCCGGTGGGCGGTTCGCCGACCTGCGGGTCACCGAGCAGGTCGTGGTCGCCGCCGATGAGCTGATCGGCAACCTCGACCGGGCCGGCGACTTCCTCGCCGGTCCAGCGGCCGTCCCGTACCCGTTGTTGAGGGGGCAGCGGGTGCGGGAGCTCCGGGAGCAGCCCCTCGAGTGGGCCAGGTACTACCTGCGTTTCCAGGTCGAGGCGTGGGACCGGGACTTCGTGGTGTCCGCGTTCCTGCACCTGGCCGTCAGCGACACCACCCTCTACGTCGAGTGGACGCCGTGCGTGCTGCTGCCCCTCCGCAAGGAGTACCGGGCGATCGACGCGCGGCCGGACTCGCCGCTGCCGCCGGTCGCGCGTGCCGTGCTGCGGTTCCTGACGCTCCCGCTGACCATGCCGGCCCGGCTGCGTGCCGTCTGCTCGGTCATCCGCCCGAAGCGCCGCCCGCCCGGCCAGCTGGCGCCGGAGATGTACGGCGTCGCGCACAGCCTGCGTGAGCTGGCCGCGGACACCGACGTCCAGAACTACTTCCAGCTGGCCGACCGCGGCCGCTACCTCAAGGTGCTGGAGAGCCGGCTCATGGACACCCTCGTCGAGGCCCTCGGCGCGGCCGGGTACGAGGTCGCCGCGCTCGAGCGGCAGGCGGCGACGGTCGCGAACAGCAGCGTGTACCTCGGCGGCGAGGCGAGCGCCGCCGCGCCGGTGCGGGTGGCGTGATGGAGAGCGGTTGGTGGGCGCCCGTGGTGTCGGACGGGCGGGCGAACCGGCTCGGTTTCGTGGTCGACGTGGTCAGCTACGGGCACCGCAGCGAGCCGGCGCAGGAGCGGATCCAGCACCGGCTGCAGGCGCTGCTGCGGAGCGTGTGCGCCGACGTCGGCGACGACTTCGACGAGGTCGACCGGGACAGCGGCACCGGCGACGGCACGGTGGTGTTCCTGCCGACCGCCGCCGACCCGGTCGAGCGGCTGCCGGCGCTGCTGCGGTCGTTCGCCACCCGGCTGGCCGAGGACAACCGGGAGACCAACGACCGGATCCGCCTGCGGATGGCGGTGGGCACCGGGGTGGTGGCGGACGGCGACCGCGGGTTCGCCGGCCCGCTGGTGGTGAACCTCAGCCGGCTGGTGGACAGCGAGCCGCTGCGCCGCGCCGTCGCCGAGAACCCGTCGGCCGACCTGGCGGTGCTGGTGCTCGACGCCGTCCGCCGCGAGGCCGCGCCGGGCTACCTGCCGCTGGTCGCGGACTGCGTCGAGCTGGTCGACGTGGCGATGAAGGAGTTCGTCGACCAGGCGTGGCTGTGGGTCAGCGCCTAGGGCCGGTAGGTGCCGAATGACCAGAGGTTGCCCTCCGGGTCGCGGGCCGAGTACTCGTGCGAGCCGTAGTCCATGTGCTCGAGCCCGCGGACGATCGTCGCCCCCTCGGCGACCGCCCGGTCGTGGTGGGCGACCGGGTCCGCCACCACGGCGTAGAGGCTGACCGGCGAGGCGAGGGGCGCGGCCCGCTCACCGCCGAGCCAGCCGGGGTCGCGTGGGCCGCTGACCATGATCTTTCCCTCGCCGAGGGACAGCACGGCGTGCCGCACGACGCCCTGGTCGTCGTGGAAGACCTGCTCCTGCGTGAAGCCGAAGGCCTTGACCAGCCAGTCGACGGCGGCGTTCGGGTCGGTGTAGCGGAGCGCGGGGTAGATGCTCATGCGGGCACGCTAGGTCGCGGGCGGCCACGGGTATTGGACGGAAGGGAACCGGGCCAGGTACTCCCCGGGGGTGGTGCCGGCGAACTCGCGGAAGTCGCGGTTCATGTGTGCCTGGTCGTAGTAGCCGCAGGCGGCCGCCGCCTCGGCGATCCGCGTGGTGGGGAGCAGCCGCAGCAGCTGCTCGAACCGCAGGATCCGGGCGACCGTCTTGGGGGCCAGGCCGATCTGGGCGTGGAAGCGGTTGACCAGGTGCCGCCTGCTCCAGCCGACCTCGGCGGCCAGCTCGGTGATCGGGACGTTGCCGTGCGCGCGCCGCAGGCGGTGCCAGACCCGGGCGACCTCCGGCGCGGGCTCCGGGCCCGCGCCGGCCAGGCGGGCCAGGTCCTCGCCGAGCCGGCCGGGGCGCAGGTCCGCGACCTCCGCCAGGTCGACGATCCGGTTGGCCAGCTCGCTCATCGGCACGCCGAACAGCCGGTAGGTGCCGAGCGGGGTCAGCTTGAGGTCGAGGCAGTCGATCTCCCCGTGCTGGTCGACGAGCGTCCCCCGGTCGGTCGGGCCCGCGACGAACGCGGCGGGCAGCCCGCCGAACGGCTCGCCGAGGTTGATGATCACGGTGACGGTCGTGGACGGCAGGGCGAGCCACGTCAGGCCGGCGTCCGCCGGCTGGCGGAAGTGCACCGGTGCGCGCACGTGGAGTGAGGTGTCGGCCGTCACAGGTGCAGCTTAGGCATAAACCGTTGTTGCAAGTGCCTGGTGATTGCCGGTCGTTGGTATCTAGGCTGAGCGGCGTGTCCCAGTCAGTAGCGATGCACCTGAGCGACGGCCTGGTCGACGCGCCGACGTCGCTGGTGTTCGGCGGCGTGGCGGTGCTCGGCATGGCCGCCGCCATGGTCGGTGCCCGCCGTGACCTCGACGACCGGACCGCGCCGATGGCGGGGCTGGTCGCCGCGTTCGTGTTCGCCACCCAGATGCTGAACTTCCCGATCCTGCCCGGCGTGAGCGGCCACCTGCTGGGCGGCGCGCTCGCCGCGATGCTGGTCGGGCCGTGGGTCGGCGCGCTGTGCGTCGGGATCGTGCTGGTCGTGCAGGCGCTGGTGTTCGCCGACGGCGGGCTGACCGCGCTGGGCGCCAACATCACGAACATGGCGCTGATCGGGACGGCTGCCGGCTATCTCGTCGCCCTGGCGTTGCGGCCGCTGGCACAGCGCGGCCGCGCAGGCCTGTTCGCCACGGCGTTCATCGCCGCGTTCGGCAACACGGTGATCGCCTCGCTCGGCTTCGTGCTCGAGTTCGCGATCGGCGGCGACGCGGCGTTCTCCCTGACCGCCGTGGCCGGCACGATGGTCGGGCTGCACGCCCTGATCGGCCTCGGCGAGGGCCTGATCACCGCGCTGACGGTGACCGCGGTGGCCGCCGTCCGGCCGGACCTGGTGCACCTGCTGCGCGGGACGGCCAAACCCCTGGAGGTCCGGACATGAGGCGGTGGCCTTTCTTCGCCCCGCCCACCCCCGGACCCCGGCCGTGACCGCCCTGAAAGGCGCGTTCAGGACGCTCAATGCCCTGAAAGCGCCTTTCAGGGCACCGGCGGCCACCGGCGTCGGGCGGTCGGGGTCATGAGCGCCGGGCACGCCCACCTCCTCTACCACCCCGGCGACTCACCCGTGCACCGGTTGCCCGCCCAGGTGAAGATCGTGGCGGCGGTGCTGACCGTGCTCTGCGTGGTGGCCACACCGCGGGCGGAGTTCTGGGCGTTCGGGGTCCACCTCGTCCTGGTCGTCGCCGTCGGGCGGGTCGCGCGGGTGCCGGCCGGTCACTTCGCGAAGCGGGCGTTCATCGAGGTCCCGTTCGTCCTGGTCGCCGTCCTGATGCCGGTCTTCGGCGGCGCGGCGGGCGCGCTCGCCGGCTGGAACATCCTCGCCAAGGGCACCCTCGGCGTGCTCACCTCGCTCACCCTCGCCGCGACGACCACCCCGCGCGACCTGATCGTCGGCCTGCAGCGCCTCCGCACCCCGGCCGCCCTGACCACGATCGCGACGCTCATGCTCCGCTACCTGGACGTCATCGCCGCCGAGGCCCGGCGGATGCGGCTCGCCCGGATCTCCCGCGGCCACGACCCGCGTTTCCTCTGGCAGGTCGGCGCGACCGCGCGCGGCATCGGCGCCCTGTTCATCCGCGGCTACGAACGCGGCGAACGCGTCCACCTCGCGATGCTGTCCCGCGGCTGGACCGGCGCCATGCCGGACCGGGGCGCCGCGGCCCGCCCCGCCACCTGGCTCGCCGGCCTCACCCCGGTCCTGGCGACGGCCGCGATCCTGGGCACGGCGGTCCTCACGTGACCCCCGCGCTCGACGTGAAGGGCCTCGCCTTCGCCTACCCCGACGGGCACCAGGCCCTCTACGGCATCGACCTGCGGGTCGAGCGGGGGGAGCGGGTCGCCGTGCTCGGCCCCAACGGCGCCGGCAAGACGACGCTCGTCCTGCACCTCAACGGCGTGCACACGGCCGGCGCCGGGCACATCGAGGTCGCCGGCCTGACGGTCGAGAAGGCCAACCTGCACGAGATCCGCCGCCGCGTCGGCATCGTCTTCCAGGACCCCGACGACCAGCTGTTCATGCAGACCGTCGGCGAGGACGTGGCGTTCGGCCCGGCGAACTTCGGCCTGCGTGGCGACGCCCTCCGGCAGCGGGTGCACGAGGCGCTGGCGGCCGTCGGCATGACCGGGCACGTCGACCGTTCGCCGCTGCACCTGTCCGGCGGGCAGCGCCGCCGCGTCGCGCTCGCCACGGTCCTGGCCTGCGACCCGGAGATCCTGGTGCTCGACGAGCCGTCCGCGAACCTGGAGCCGGTCGCCCGCCGCGAGCTGGCCGAGGTGTTGCTCTCGCTGGACCGCACCATGCTGATGGTCACCCACGACCTCCCGTACGCGCTGCAGCTCTGCCCCCGTAGCGTGCTGATCGACGACGGCGTGGTGGTGGCGGACGGTCCGACCCGCGAGCTGCTGGCCGACACGGCGCTGCTGGCCGCGCACCGCCTGGAACTCCCCTACGGTTTTCGGCTCGACTAGGCAACCCCACCCACCGAAGGGCGCGTTCCAGCTCGTGTAGAGGCACGACACGGGAGGTCGCCGGTGAAACGGTCCGAGGAGAACGCGTACCGCGAGTACGTGACGGCACGGATGGAGGTCATGCGGCGCACCGCATACCTCCTGTGCCGGGACTGGCACACCGCCGACGACCTGGTGTCGATCACGATCAGCAAGCTGTACCGGCACTGGTCGCGGGTCGGCGGCACGCAGAGCCTGGACGCCTACGTCCGCAAGGCGCTGCTGCGTACGTGGCTGGACGAGAAGCGCCGGCCGTGGCACCGCCGCGAGCAGGTCGTCGAGGAGCTGCCCGAGCTGCCGTCCGCGGCGGAGTTCGCCGTGGTCAGCCGTGCCCAGCTGCTCGACCTGCTCGACGGGCTGCCGCCCAGGCGCCGGGCCGCCGTCGTGTTGCGCCTCTACCTCGATCTCTCGGTGGAGGAAACCGCCGAGATCCTCGGCTGCTCGGTCGGCACCGTGAAGAGCCAGACCGCGCGCGGGCTCGACACGTTGCGTGCTCGAGCAGCCGAGGCCGACTAACCGGAGAGGTGCGGGGAAGAATGGACAAGCAGCTTTTCGATGACGCGATCGGGGAGGCGCCGCCGTCCACGGTCAACGTGGACGCGGTCATCACCCGCGGCCGTCGCGCGGACCGGATCCGCCGGGTGGCCAACCCGGCGGTGGCCGCCGGCGTGGCGGTGGTGCTGGCCGTCGGCGTCATCGCGTACACCATGACCAGGGGCGACGACGGCGGTGCCGGGGTACGGGTCGGCGGCCAGACGCCGACACCGGGCACGTCGACATCGCCCGGGGGGCCGGCGACGAGCGAGACGAAGCTCCCGACGAGCGGGCTGCCGGAGGCGTGTTCCCGGCCCCACCTCGAGACGGGTGCCCAGGTCATCGCCCGCCTCGACCCGGTGCTGAGTGCCGCCGCCCACGCGCAGCTGCCGAGTGCGCAGTTCGAGACCAACCCGGTGAACGAGTACCCGGACGGTGTGCTCCACGGGGCGCTCGAGCTGTTCCAGGTCACCGGGGAGACGCCGGCCGACAAGCCGATCTGTGACGTGGACACCTACTTCCTGGCGCGGGCGGTCGTCAGGACGCCGGAAGGGAAGGGCAACTTCCTGATCGCCGTGCAGCCGGCCTACAACGGCGGGGGAGTCGGCATGTCGTGCCCCCCGCCCGGTTCCACCGGCGGTGAGCAGACGTCCTGCGAGGAGGTGACCACTCCGGAGGGCCACCGCGTCCTCAAGGAGACCCTGGCGCTGGAAGGCGGTACCACCATGAACAAGGTGAGCATCGTCCGGGCGGACGGGACCTCGGTCAACGTCGAGTCCGCGGACATCGACACCGACGTCAAGACCGCGGGGGCGCCGACCAGCCCTACGCCGCCGCTGACCCTCGACCAGCTGATCGCCATCGGCACCGACCCCGGGATGACGCTGTTCCCGTAGGCACCGCTGGTCACCGCGCGAGGAAGTGCCACCCGAGCCAGCCCCAGACGAGCACCGTCAGGATCCGGCCGGCCCGGGTGGCCACCAGCGTCTCCAGCAGCTCCGGCGCCCTGGTCGGCCTGGTTAGTTGCAGAATGAGACCGGCAACGCCGAACAGCACGAAGCCGGCGCCGAACACGGTGCTCATCGCCGCACCAGCAGCCAGCCGGCCCACAGCCACAGTCCCCAGCCGGCGACCCGCAGCGGGTAGATCTCCAGGACCGGGTCCATCAGCAGGCTGATCGTGAGGTCCCGCGCGAGCAGCGCCACCAGCTCCCAGACCCCGAACGCGAGCACCCAGACCAGCCACGGCAGGTGGCCGCGGTCGATCCTCGGCGGTGCGGCGCGCCTGCCGCGGACGAGCACCAGGGCCAACACGGCCGTCGCGGGCACGAGCACGACGACCAGCGCGCCGGTGCTGTGGCTCGCGAAGGTCGCCCCGAACGCGGCGTAGGCGAGGCCGGCCGTCAGTGGCACGGCGCGTCGGACACCCCCGTTGTTCCGGGCGGGCGTCCCAGCGGGCAGGATCGGGGTCATGAGCACACTTTCGCCGCTTAACGAGGTGCACACCAGGCTCGGCGCGTCGTTCACCGACTTCGCCGGCTGGTCGATGCCGCTGCGCTACGGCAGTGAGCTGGCCGAGCACAAGGCGGTGCGGGAGGCCGCCGGCCTGTTCGACCTGTCGCACATGGGGGAGATCGAGCTGACCGGCCCCGAGGCGGCGCGGGCGCTGGACTACGCGCTGGTCGGCAACCTGTCCGCGGTGAAGCCGGGCCGCGCCCGGTACACGATGATCTGCGACGGCGCGGGCGGTGTGCTCGACGACCTGGTCGTCTACCGCATCGGCGAGGACCACTTCATGGTGGTGGCGAACGCCTCCAACGCGGCGGTGGTGTTCGGTGAGCTGAAGTCCCGGGCCGAGGGCTTCGCGGTGGAGGTCGCGGACCGCTCGACCGCGTGCGCCCTGATCGCCGTCCAGGGCCCCCGCGCCGCGGAGATCATCGGTGCGGTGTCGGACGCCGACCTGGCGTCCCTCCCGTACTACGGCTGCGTCCCCACGATCATCGGCGGCCACGACGTCCTGCTGGCCCGGACCGGTTACACGGGCGAGGACGGCTTCGAGGTGTACGCGGAGTCCCCGCACGCGGCGGACGTGTGGGCGACGGTGTCCGCCTTCGACTTCCTGGTCCCGGCGGGCCTCGCGTGCCGCGACACGCTTCGCCTGGAGGCCGGAATGCCGCTGTACGGCAACGAGCTGACCGCGGACATGACCCCCTTCGACGCGGGCCTGGGCCGGGTCGTGAAGTTCGACAAGAGCGCTGACTTCGTGGGCCGCACCGCCCTGGAACGCCGCCGCGACTCCGATACGGCGGAGCAGGTGCTGGTCGGCCTGGTAGGCGAGGGCCGCCGCGCCGCCCGCCACGGCTACCCCGTCCTTGACGGCGACACCCAGGTAGGCACGGTGACGAGCGGCGCCCTGTCACCCACCCTGGGCCACCCCATTGCGATGGCGTACGTCCCGCCGGCGCTCACGACGCCCGGCACCAAGCTGACGGTCGACATCCGCGGCAAGGCCATGCCGGTGTCGGTGGTCAAGCTGCCGTTCTACAAGCGGGCGTGAGTCTCACGCGCTGCGGTCGGAACAAGTCACCCGCCCGAGGCCGGCCCGCCTCACCGACAAGCCAAGCACCGACATACGTTTCGGCGCCTACGAGGCCGCCGCGGTGTCCTGGGCCTTGGCCACCGCCTTCGCCAACTCGTCGCGGTTCATCTTCGAGCGGCCCTTGATGTCGAGGTCCTTGGCCAGTTTGTCCAGATCGGCCTTGCTCAGGTCGTCCAGGGCGGGGGACGGCTCCGGCGCGCGGCCCTTCTTGCGGCTCTCGACGCTGCGGGACAGGGCCTCGAACAGGTCGACGACCTTCGTCGGCTCGGACGGCTCCTCGGCGGCGACGATCTCGCGGCCCTCGCGCTTGGACTCGATCAGCTTCTCGACCTGCTCGGTGTAGTTGTCGTGGTACTCCTCCGGCCGCCACTCGTCGGTCATGGACTCGATCAGGCTGACCGCCATGTCGATCTCCTTGCCGCGGGCCGTGGTGATCTCCGGCAGCGACTTCAGCTCCTGCGCCGGGTCGCGGATGTCCTCGGGGAACAGCAGCGTGTTCAGCACGAGCAGCCCGTCCCCGGCACGCACCGCGGTCAGGTACTCCTTGCCACGCATCACGAACGTCGCGATCCCGGCCCGGTTGGTCTTCTCCATGGCCTGCAGCAGCAGGCCGTACGACCGGCCGTACTCCTCCTTGGCCGGCGCCAGCCAGTACGTCTTCTGGAAGTGGATCGGGTCGATCTCGTCCAGGTCGACGAACGAGTTGATGTCGATGGTCCGCGACCGCCCCGGCGCGATGGCGTCCAGCTCGTCCGGCTCGATGATCACGTACTCGCCGCCGCCCAGGTCGGCGCCCTTGACGATGTCGGAGTACGCCACCTCCTTGCCGGTGCGTTCGTTGACCCGCTTGTACCGGATCCGGTCCGAGGTGCCCCGCTCGAACTGGCGGAAGCTGATCGTGTGGTCCTCGGTCGCGCTGTACAGCTCGACGGGGATCGTCACCAGCCCGAAGTTGATGGCCCCGCTCCAGATTGGTCGCGCCACGGCACTGCCCTCCCTTGAGTCCCGGTGGTCATCATGGCCCCTTCCAGCGACAACGCACCACCCCGTGGATCGAAAGGCGCACGTTTGCGTCTCGGAACACCCGGGTACCACCACCGCGAAGGGTCAAGCGAGCTTGATGGAGGAGCCCTGCCATGGTGGACGTTTCCCGGCTGCCCGGTCCGATCGCCGAGACGTGGGACTGGCAACGGCTGGCCGCCTGCCGCGGCCGCAACAGCGACATGTTCTTCCACCCGCGTGCCGAGCGTGGCCAGGCACGGGAGGAGCGGGTCGCCAAGGCGAAGGAGATCTGCCGGCAGTGCCCCGTCATCGTGCAGTGCCGCCACCACGCGCTGACCGTGTACGAGCCGTACGGCATCTGGGGCGGCCTCGACGAGACCGAGCGTCGCGCCGCCTATGCGCACCGTAAGAAACTGAAGGTCAGCTGACCAGCCCGACGACGGCGCCGACCACCCGCGACCCGGCCAACAGCACCGGGTCGTTGTGGTCGGCGCCGCGTATCTCGACCACGGTGACCGGCCCGGCGGCGGCGTCCGCGACCGCACGGCTCTGCCCGGGCGGCACGATCGAGTCGGCCGAGCCGTAGACCACGACCGTCGGCACCCGGATCCGCCGCACCTGCTCGGCCACCGGGAACCGGTCCCTGAGCAGCAGCCGCACGGGCAGGAACGGGTAGTGCTCGGCGGCGGTGTCGGCCAGCTCGGTGAACGGCGACCGCAGCACGAGCCCGGCCGGCGGGTGCTCGACGGCCAGCCCGCTGACCACGGCGCCACCCAGGCTGTCGCCGAAGTAGATCAGCTTCTCCTGGGCGATCCCCAGGTCATCGACCAGATATGAGCGTGCGGCGCGCACGTCGAGCGCGAGCCCCGCCTCCGTCGGATCGCCCTGGCTGTCCCCGTACCCCCGGTAGTCGAAGAGCAACACGGCGAGACCCGCGTCCCGCAGCTCGGCCGCCAGCTCGGCCCGGTGCGTCCGGTTGCCCCCGTTCCCGTTGGCGACGAGCACGGTGAAGCCCAGGTCAGGACCGTCGGCCGGCACGAACCAGGCCCCGAGCCGAACGCCGTCGGCGGCGGTGAGCCGCACGTCCCTGGCCCCGGGCAGGACGGAGGCGGCCGCCGGGACCGGCCCGCCGGTGGGCAGGTAGATGAGCCGCCGCTGGAACAGGTAGGCGAGCGCGACCACCACGACCACGAGGACGACGATCATCGCGGCGCCGTAGACCAGCCATCGAGGCACCCGCCCAGTGTTCCCGATGTGCCGGTCATTAGGGTTTTATGGGTGCTGACCATGCAGGACGCGTTGCTCGCCTTGACCAAGTACTGGACCGACCGGGGTTGCATGATCGTGCAACCGTTCAACACCGAGGTCGGCGCCGGCACCCTCAACCCGGCGACCATCCTGCGCGTGCTCGGTCCCGAGCCGTGGCGGGTGGCCTACGTCGAGCCGAGCGTGCGGCCCGACGACGCCCGGTACGGCGAGAACCCCAACCGGCTGCAGACGCACACCCAGTTCCAGGTGATCCTGAAGCCCGACCCGGGCAACCCGCAGGAGCTGTACCTGGCCAGCCTCGAGGCGCTGGGCATCGACATCCACGCCCACGACATCAGGTTCGTGGAGGACAACTGGGCGTCCCCGGCGCTCGGCGCGTGGGGCCTGGGCTGGGAGGTGTGGCTGGACGGCCTGGAGATCACCCAGTTCACGTACTTCCAGCAGGCCGGCGGCCAGAACCTGGACCCGGTGTCGGTGGAGATCACCTACGGCGTCGAGCGCATCGTGATGGCGCTGCAGAACGTCAGCCACTTCAAGGACATCGCCTACGCCCCCGGCATCTCCTACGGCGAGGCCTTCGGCCAGGCCGAGTACGAGATGAGCCGCTTCTACCTCGACGACGCCGATGTCGAGACCCAGAAGCGCCTGTTCGAGGACTACGCGGCCGAGGCCCGCCGGATGCTGGACCTGCGCCTGCCGGTGCCCGCCCACGTGCACGTGCTGAAGTGCTCGCAGACGTTCAACGTCCTGGACGCCCGCGGCGCCGTCTCGACCACCGAACGCGCGAAGGCCTTCGCGCGGATGCGCGGCCTGGCCCGCGAGGTGTCGACCCTGTGGGCCGAGCGGCGCGCCGAGCTGGACCACCCGCTGGGCCTCTCGGAGCTCCCCCTGGCGGCCGACCCACCGACGACGTTCGCCACGGTGACCGCTCCCGCGCCGCTGCTGTTCGAGATCGGCACGGAGGAACTGCCACCCCACGAGGTCACCCGCAGCGCGAACGCCGTCCGCGACGCGGTGCGGTCGAAGCTGTCGGCCACCCGCCTGTCCCACGGTGACATCGAGGTCCACGCGACCCCGCGGCGCATCATCGTCCTGATCGACGAGGTGGCCCCGGCAGAACCGGACGCGGAGCGCTTCGTCCGCGGCCCGAGGGCGAAGGCCGCGTTCGACGCCGCCGGCGAACCGACGAAGGCGGCGGCAGGCTTCGCCCGAGGCCAACAGATCGACCCGAGGGCACTGGAACGCGTGGACGTCGACGGCGTCGAGTACGTAGGCGTGACGAAGACCGACCGAGGCCGAGGCGCGGTAGAGGTCCTGACCGGTGTCCTGGGCGAGGTGGTCGCGGAGCTGCGCGCCGACAAGAACATGCGCTGGAACGACCGGAAGCTGTCGTTCACCCGCCCCGTCCGCTGGCTGGTAGCCCTGCTGGGCGAGGAGGTGGTCCCGGTAACGGCGTCAACCCTGACGGCCGGCCGCACCACCAGAATCCACCGAACGGCGGCAACCCCCGAGGTGGAGGTCCCCACCGCCGCCGGCTACCTGAACTTCCTGGCCACCCACGGAATCGTGGCATCGGTGACGACCCGCCGCGAAACGATCGTCCACACCGCGGGCGAACTCGCCGCCACCGCAGGCGGCACGATCGACGTGGACGCCGAGAAGACGTTGATCGACGAGATCGCCAACCTGGTGGAGGAACCGAACGCCATCCTGGGCGGCTTCTCGGAGACGTACCTGGAGCTGCCCCAGGAGATCCTGACCACGGTGATGCGCAAGCACCAGCGCTACCTTCCCGTGCGCAAGCCGGATGGCGCGCTGCTCCCACACTTCGTGGCGGTGGCCAACGGCTCGTGTGACCAGTCGGCCGTCCGAGCCGGCAACGAGGCGGTGCTGCGTGCCCGCTACGAGGACGCGAGCTTCTTCTGGCGCGCAGACCTGAAGGTGGCCCCGGAAACCATGAAGGCAGGCCTGAGCCGCCTGGCCTTCGAGGAGAAGCTGGGCTCCATGGCCGACCGAGCCGCCAGAATCGCAGCGGTGGCGGGGAACCTGGGCACCACACTGTCCACTCAGGACAAGTCCACACTGGAACGCGCCGCGACCCTGGCGAAGTTCGACCTGGCCTCCCAGATGGTGATCGAACTGACCAGCCTGGCCGGCGTCATGGCCCGCGAGTACGCCGCCCGCTCGGGCGAACCCCAGTCAGTGGCCGAGGCCCTGTTCGACATGGAACGCCCAAGGTCCGCCGGCGACAAGCCCCCGGCAACGACCCCGGGTGCCGTACTGGCACTGGCAGACCGCTTCGACATGCTGGTGGGCCTGTTCGCTGTGGGTGCCGCCCCCACGGGCAGTTCGGACCCGTTCGGCCTACGCAGGGCAGCGGCCGGCGTCATCACCATCCTCCGCGCCCACCCGGCCCTCGCGGACATCACTGTGAGGAGGGGCCTGACCGCCGCGGCCGAACAGGTACGCGCACAAGGCATCGAGGTCCCGGAGAAAACGCTGGACGAGGTGGCGGAGTTCGTCACCCGCCGCTACGAGCAGCAGTTGCTGGACGCGGGCCACGACCACCGCCACGTAGCAGCGGTGCTCCCGCTGGCGGATGCCCCGGCCGCAGCGGAGTCCACCCTGCGCGAAATAGAACAACGGGTGGGGGACAAGGACTTCGCGGCCCTGGTAGCCGCCCTGCAACGAGTCCGCCGAATTGTCCCGCCGGCCACGGAGCCCCAGTACGACCCGGCAAAACTGACCGAGCCGGCGGAAACAGGACTCCACCAGACGCTGGCCAAGGTAAAGGAAGCCCAGAGGAACACCTCCCTGGCGGACTTCGTACTGGCGGCCACCCCCCTGACCACCCCGATCAACACGTTCTTCGACGACATCCTGGTAATGGCGGAGGACGCGGAAATCCGAGCAGCCCGCCTGGGCCTACTGGCCACGATCAGGGACATGGCAGCCCCAGTCCTGGACTGGCAGGCCCTGGGCACAAGCTTCACAACGGAGTAGCAAAGCCGGCGAGCGGAAAGAGCGGAACCCCCGCGTCGGAAAGCGGCGTGGGGGAGGACGGCAGACGCCGTCCACCTGGCCGAACGGCGATGAGGGGCGAGACCGCCGCTCCACAACGGAGTGGCGGAACCGGCCTGGCGGCAGACACTTGCGGCCAGGCTAACGGGCGAGCGGAGAGAGCGGGATCGGCGCCCCGCGCCGGAAGGCTGCGTGGGGCGAGGACGACAGAAGCCGCCACCCGTCCGAATGGCAGTGAGGGCGAGACCGACGCTCCCCAACGGAGCAGCGGAACCGGGCCAACGGCAAGTGCAAAACGGGGCCTGGGCAAGGGAAAGATGGGCGGCAGAGGAGTGGGCTGCCCAGGCAAACCACGAACGCACAAAGCCGAACTGTCCACTCAGCCCAGCTTGCCAACCCGAAGCCACGAACACTGTACAAGCCGAACGAACCACCCCAACCCCGCTTGCCAACCCGAAGCCACGAACACTGTGTAAGCCGAACGACCCACCCCAACCCCGCTTGCCAAACCCCTCGACACACCTCCCCCGGACCCCCGCCCCCGAACCCCCCGGAACCAGGGAACGCTCAGAGAAGAACAACCTCCCGAGACCCCTCAGACCCCTTGACAATCAACTGCTCCCGCTGCTCCCGAACCGCGCGATACACAAAATCCCCATACCCAACCAACCGCCGAAGCGCCTCAGTCAACGTCACCCCCTCCCGCTCAATAACATTCTCAAGAGCACGCACAGTATCCGGCGAAACAGCAACATTGATCCTCTTCGGTTCTGCCTTAGCGGAGGTTGGCTGCCCACCGGACTCCGTCCGTGCGCCCTTAGCCGACATGGTCACATCCAGTTGCGTGAGGTTCGGGCAATCGGGTTAAGTGTATGTGTGGTGCTGGCGCGGATGCAACACGAGAGCTACACGTAATCGACACTTACCGAGTGTTGTCATCCTGTGCTCGGAAGGTTACGCTCAAACCGGGACAGCCTTGCTGACCTGCACGGACAGCCCGTGGCGGCACCCGGCGTGGCGAGGAAGCGCCGGGCGCCGGGGAGGGGCGAACGAATGCCTGACACCAGCTCCGCCCGCCGGCACGCGGAGCGACCCCCGCTGCGCGTGAGCGGGCTTGAACCCGTTGACGGGACCTGGTTCGAGACCGGCGACGAACCACCCGCGGACCTACCACTCATCGTGCTCATCCCGGTGCCTCGGCTCACTGGTCACGATCACGGTCGAACCGGTTCGGGTTGACGTTCGCGCCGGCGCCGAAGAAGGCGCCGACGATGGTCGCGGCCGCGCCGAGCAGGATCGGCAGCACGATGCGCGCCAGTTCGGTCGCGAACGAGGTCGAGATCGCGCCCGCCCACAGGCCGAGGACCAGCGCGAGCACCGTCAGCAGGATCAACGCGCCCACTCCGAGCAGCACCCACTTCTGCATCCGCAGGTAGTGCCGTCGCGCGGCCCGCTTCGCCTCGATCTCGGCCTGCCGCTCGCGTAGTTCCAGCTCCTTGCCCCGCGCGATCAGCTCCTTGTTACCCGGCGTGGACCGGTCCACCCAGGTGCCGTCCTCGGTCACCTCACCGCCGGCCGGGTGGCGTCGCCGCCCTGGCCGGCGCATCACTGCCCGTCCGGCAGCGGGATCGTGGCGATCAGCGGTTCGTCGACGGGTTGCCGTTTGCAGTCGTCGTACCAGGTCTCATCACGCGACTCCTGGTTCGAGCCGCGTCGCTGCTCGTCGTCGCGGGGCGTCCTGGTGTCCCTCATGACTGACGTTCCTCCGTCGGCGTTCGCATTGCGAACATCACTCTAAAGAGCAGGGTAACTCCAGAATGCCACATAAACAATGTCTATACCGTGGCCCGAGTCTGTTGCTTATGTGTATGCAGCGTGCGAGACTTGACGGACTGGGCTGACAAGGCAGGAAGTGATGGGTCATGCTGGGTAACCGCACGGACGTCGAGGAAGCTCCTGACGAACACCTCGTCACTGAGCCGAGGCGTATCAACGTCGCCATCTCACCGGACACGATCCGTGCACTCGAGCAGGTCATCGAACACGAGGGAGTGACCCTCACCGAGGCACTCCGCCGCCTGATCGGTTACGGCGACTTCGTCTACCGAGCGGTCCGCCAACGCGGCGAGCAACTCTTCCTGAACGGACCGGAGGGCACCAGGGAAGTGGTGTTGCTCTGACAGACCCGGGGATCTCCCACGTCCTGGAGGGCGCCTTCGTTCAGCGCCCCGAACGCGCCTTCCGGGACACCCCAACGGTGAACAGCCAAACGGTGAACAGCCAAGCGGAACGGCTCAGTTCCGCCATCCCGGCACGCTGCCCCGCCGGACCCCCGGGGCGGTGGGCCACCCGGCCAATGCCCCGAAGGTGCCCTCGGATCCGGTAGCCGAGGGCACTCTTCAGGGCATTGGCCGCCGCGCTGTCCCGCCCAGCTGGTCAGTGCAGTGGCGCCGAACGCGTTGCGGGAGTCGCTTCCCAGGCGGGCCTGCCGAACCAGCGGGCGAGGTGGTCGTTCAGGTCCTGCTGGTGCTCGCCGATCCAGGCGACGTACCCGTCGGGCCGGAGCAGGACGGCCGGAACGTCCAGTGCCGCCGTGGGATCCGCGACGAGGTCGACGCGGTCCGGCCAGCCCTCGACGGTCAGGCGTTCGGTGCGGTCGAGCACCAGGCCGCGGCCCCGGCGCAGCCGGTCGTAGAGGCGGCCCTGTTTCAGGTCGACGTCGCGCAGGCGGCGGCCGAGCAGGTCGGGGCCCGACCCGAAGTCGTAGCGGATGCCGATCGCGGTGATCTTCTCGATCAGGTGCCGGTTCACCTCGTTGAAGTCCATCAGTTCGGTGAGCAGCCTGCGCACGGCCCGCGCGCCCGGTTCGGTGGAATGCAGTAACACCTGGGCGCGGGTGTTGTTCAGCACGTCCTCGGCGACCGGGTGCCGTTCGGTCTGGTAGGTGTCCAGCAAGCTGTCCGGCGCCCAGCCCCGGACCTGTGCGGCCAGTTTCCAGCCGAGGTTGACCGCGTCCTGAACGCCCAGGTTCAGGCCCTGACCGCCGGCGGGTGGGTGGATGTGCGCCGCGTCGCCGGCCAGGAGCACCCGCCCGACCCGATACCGCTCGGCCTGCCGGGTGGCATCGCCGAAGCGGGACAACCAACGCGGGGAGTGCACGCCGAAATCAGTTCCGGCGATGGCGCGCAACTCCCGTTTGAAATCCTCGAGGGTGGGCGGTTCCGCGCGATCGCTGACGCCCGCGCACGGGACCACGACGCGACAGACCCCGTCGCCGAAGGGCCCGAGGCTGAACACCTTGTTGGTCTCGCGGATTCTGGCCACCGCGGCGGCGATCTCCTCGGGCGGCGCACTCACCGCCAACTCGCCCATCAGCGTGTCGTTCCGCGAGGGCTCGCCGGGGAAGCCGACGCCGAGCAGCTTGCGCACCGTGCTGCGCGCGCCGTCGCAGCCGACGAGATAACGCGACCGCAGCCGCTCCCCGTCGCCCAGTTCGACGGTCACCCCCTCGTCGTCCTGCTCGACACCGGTCACCGCACACCCGCGCCGGACCTGCGCACCCAGCTCTGTCGCGTGTTCCTCGAGCAGACGGTCGATGACCGGCTGCGGAATGCCCAGCAGATACGCGTACGCGGAATCCAGGCCCTCGGGCACGGGTGTGGCGATGGCGGCGAAGATGCCGCCGACCGGACGCCGCCTCCCGCGTGCGAGGAAACGATCCAGCAGTCCGCGCATCGCCATCAGCTCGAGACTGCGAATGTGCAGACTCACGATGCGGGCGAACGACGACACGGGCTCGGGTTCCTTCTCCAGAACGAGTACCCGCACATCGTGCAGCCGCAGTTCGGCGGCCAGCATCGCACCCGTCGGCCCGCACCCGGCGATGATCACGTCGTGCGGCGTCGACGAAGCTGTTGTGTTCATGGGAGTCGCCTTTCGCGAATTGCCTGTCAGGCGCTCCCGGTGGCGACTACCTCAGTCGCGCGATCGTGGCTGGCGGGGGAGCACCCACTGCGGACACTGCGTTCATGGGTCTCACCTCCTACCGGTAGATCACGATCGCCGCGAAGCTAGCACTCCGGCGACGCGGCGCGCAATCGACATCACGCCGGTCGCCGTCTCGAGGTCGAACGTCAGTCCTCGCCGGCGAACTTCGGGGTGCGGCGCCGTGGTTCCCGGCCCTGGGGCTGGCCAGGCGCCTCGCGCGGCTCGAGGTCCGGAATCGGCCGCCGTTCCGCGGTCCCCTTGGTCAGCTCGACCGGCTCCCCGTGGTGCCGCACCGCCAACGACGGCCCGTCCAGCAGGGTGTAACTCGCCCCGGTCTGGTCGATCTCCACCGCGAACCGGCTGTCCCGGTAGGTCAACCGGAAGGCGATCCGCCTCAACGCGGACGGCAACCGCGGCGCGAAGGCCAGGGCTCCGCTGTGGTCACGCATCCCGCCGAACCCCGCCACCGCCACCATCCACGCGCCGGCCAGCGAGGCGATGTGCAGACCGTTGCGGACGTTGGCATGCAGGTCGTGCAGGTCGGTCAGCGCGGCCTCGGCGAAGTAGTCGTACGCCAGGTCCAGGTACCCGACCTCCGCCGCCATCACCGCCTGCACACACGCCGACAACGACGAGTCCCGCACGGTCAGCGGCTCGTAGTAGTCCACGTTGCGCACCTTCTGCTCCGCCGTGAACGCGTCTCCCCGCAGGTACATCGCCATCACGAGGTCCGCCTGCTTCACGACCTGCTTGCGGTACAGGTCGAAGTACGGGTAGTGCAGCAGCAGCGGGTAGTTGGCGGCCGGCGTTTTCTCGAAGTTCCACTTCGCGTGCTCGGTGAACCGTTCGGACTGCGGGTGCACGCCCAGCATCTCGTCGTACGGGATCACCATCTTCGCCGCGGACTCCTGCCACGACGCGATCTCCTCGGGCGTGACACCCAGCGAGGAAGCGACACCGGGCTGGCGCGCGCACACGGCGGCCGCCTCGCGCAGGTTCCGTTGCGCCATCAGGTTCGTGTACACGTTGTTGTCCACGACCGCCGTGTACTCGTCCGGGCCGGTCACCCCGTCGATGCGGAACCCGCCGTGCACGTCGTGGTGGCCGAGGGACTGCCACAACCGCGCGGTCTCCACCAGGAGCTCCGTCGCGTGGTCGCGTTCGAAGTCCTCGTCGTCCGTCGCGTTCAGGTAGCGCGCCACCGCGTCGGCGACGTCCGCCGACACGTGGAACGCGGCGGTCCCCGCCGGCCAGTACGCCGAGCACTCCGCGCCGTCGACCGACCGCCACGGGAAGGCGGCCCCGCGCAACCCCAACGCGTCCGCGCGTTCACGCGCCTTGTCCAGTGTCGAGTGCCGCCAGCGCAGCGCGTCGCGGGCCGACTCCGGGACCGTGTACGTCAGCACCGGCAGCACGAACGTCTCGCTGTCCCAGAAGGAATGCCCGTCGTACCCGGGGCCGGTGAGGCCCTTCGCCGGAATCGCCCTGCTCTCGCCGCGGGCACCGGCCTGCAGGATGTGGAACAACCCGAACCGCACCGCCTGCTGCAGCTCGTCGTCGCCCTCGATCTCGACGTCGGCGGTGGCCCAGAAGTCGTCGAGGAACGCGCGCTGCTCGGCGAGCAGGCCCCGCCAGCCGGTCTGCCGGGCGCCGGCCATGGCGGCGGAGACCTGCGCCCGCAGCGCGGGCGCGGACCGGCGCGACGACCAGCCGTAGCCGATGTACTTGGTGACGGTCAGGCGCGACCCGCTCGGCACGTCCACGGCGGCGGTGAGCCGGGCGAGGTCGTCCTCGACGTGCATCCCGCACTGCAGGCCGTCGTCCGCCTCGATCTCGTGGTTCATCGCCGCCGCCACCCGCAGGTTGGACCGGCGGGTGCGGTGGATCAGCACGGCGTAGAGGTCGCCGGCCGTGGCGTCCTCGGAGATCAGCGGCGCGTCCAGCGCGGCACCCACCCGCGGGTCCTTGGACGCGGACTCGATCGGCTCGTTGGCGAGCAGGTCGGACTGCAGCACCAGCTGCGCGCCGCCGTCGAGCGGCTCGACCTCGTAGTGGATCGCGGCGACCGCGCGCTGGGTGAACGACACCAGCCGCTCGGTCCGCACCCGCACCCGCCGCCCGGTCGGTGACTCCCACACCGTGTCACGGCGCAGCGTGCCGGACCGGAAGTCGAGCACGCGGTGGTGCTCGATCGCGCGGCCGTACCGCATGTCCAGCGGCTCGTCCTGCACCAGCAACCGGATGATCTTGCCGTCGGTCACGTTGACGACCGTCTGGCCGTCCTCCGGGTAGCCGTAGCCGGCCTCGGCGTAGGGCAGCGGGTGCCGCTCGTAGAAGCCGTTCAGGTACGTGCCGGGCAGGCCGCGCGGCTCACCCTCCTCGAACGTGCCGCGCATGCCGATGTGCCCGTTGGACAGCGCGAAGATCGACTCGGTGCGTTCGAGCGCGCCGAGGTCGAGCGTGTCCCACCGCAGCTCCCACGGCGCGACCTGGAAACCGTGCGTCATAGCAGCTCCGCGAGATCCTGGACCACGACGTCCGCGCCGTGCGCCCGCAGCTCCTCCGCCTGGCCGACCCGGTCGACGCCGACCACGTAACCGAAGTGCCCCGCCCGGCCGGCCTGCACACCGGACAGCGCGTCCTCGAAGACGGCGGCGTTGGCCGGCGCGGTGTTCAGCAGCTCCGCGCCGGCGAGGAACGAGTCCGGCGCCGGTTTGCCGTTGAGCTTCCGCTCGGCGATGACCACGCCGTCGACGCGGGCCTCGATGTCCTTCGACAGGTCCGCGGCGTCGAGCACGGCCACCGCGTTCGCGGAGGAGGTGACGACCGCGATGCGCAGCCCGGCCTTCTTCGCCGCCTCGACGTAGCGCCGTGAGCCGGGGTAGGGCTGGACGCCCCGCTCGGCGATGATCTCCTGCACCCGCACGTTCTTGCGGTTGCCGACGCCCTGGACCGTGTCGCCGGACGGGGGCGCGTCCGGCGGTCCCTCCGGCAGCTCGATGCCGCGCGAGCCGAGGAACGCCCGCACGCCGTCGAACCGGGGCCGGCCGTCGACGAAGTTGTTGTAGTCCTCGTCCGTGAACGGTTGCTGGCCGCGCTCGGCGAGCAACGGGTCGAACGTCTCCTTCCACGCGGCACGGTGGAGCGCGGCCGTGCCGGTGAGGACGCCGTCGAGGTCGAACAGCAGCGCGGTGATGTGGTCTGGGAGCCCGAGCACGGTGTGCACGCTACCGAAACCGAAGGTCAACCGCTGGACACAGTGAACGTTAGACGCGGGAGTTTTCGGCCGGGCCGGACCGAGGAGGGTGCCTCGCCCGTGCGCACCGCGCCCATGGCGAGGTAGAACGCCTCGGCGAACGGGTCGGAGTCGATGGTGAACGCCGTGAGCCCGACCTCCCGCGCGGTGGACACGGCGTGTGCGAACAGTAGCCGCCCCACTCCGCCCCGGAGGTGGTCCGGGTCGACGAACATCAGGTCGAGCACGCCCACCGGCGGCTCGCCCTCGAGCGCGTAGAACCCGACGACGAGGCCGTCCCGCTCTGCCACGGTGACCCGGCGGCGGGCCACCTCGTCCGGCCTGACGGCCAGCTGGATCCGGCTGCCCGCGAGGAAGTCCTCGTCGTACCCCCAGTGCGCCTTCGAACGCACGGCCAGATCGCTGACGTAGTCCGCCTCGTCCGGCCGCGCGGCTCTGAGCTCCATGCGTACAGCTAATCGATCTCCAGGTGCGCCCACAACACCTTTTGGAACCGGTCGTCGAACTCCTCGTAGCGGGCGCGCAGGCGCCGGCCGGGCCAGTCGGGCGGCAGCAGCTCGTCCGGCAGCAGCGGGTCGGCCAGGAAGTGGCGCAGTACCGCCGCCGCCAGCATGAAGCTCGACGGCAGGTCGGCCGCCTCGTCCAGTGCCGACATCAGCTCACGTGCCCTGGCCGCCCAGCCCGGCAGGTCCCACAGGGACTCCGCGAGCCCCGGCGCCTCGGGCCGTCCGGTGAGGAACGTGCACTGCTCGGTCACCGGCGCGGGCCGCTCGCGGAGCAGGTTCGCGGGCCGCAGCCAGGTGCCCTCCCGCAGCTCGGCCAGCCGCAGCTCGGTCATCGCCGTGCGGAAGGCGGTGCGCTCGGCGGGGGAGCGGCGCGCGGCCGTCACCACGGCGATCTCCCAGTCGCCCGTCCAGGCCCGCACCGACGGCGACCGGCTCTGGTCCTGCCGCGCCTGGCGGTTGCGCAGGCGGCGGGTCAGCTGGTAATCGCCGTTCACCTGGGTCAGGTCGCGGGCCGCGACCATCCGGGACAGTGCCACCCGGATGGTCCCCTCGGCGATGCCGAACAGCTCGCCGACGCGCACGAGGGTCCGGGCGGGCAGCCGTGGCGGGTGGACGCCGAGCAGCGCGCTGAGCACCGCGGAGCGAGCGGTGAGGGGCCGTAGTCCGGAAACCTGTCCTGAAGTCACTGCCTTACGTCCTGGTGTCGCGTGTCCAAGAAATGTAACATCGACCGCATGCCGGCTACTCATGTGGTCACCAACCAGGTTCCTCCGCTCGTCGGGCACGATGTGGCCGCCGACGCGGCCCTCCTCGACGGCCTGCACCGGCACGGCGCCGGCTGGGCCGAGGCCGAACTGCACGAGCTCGGTCAGCTCGCCGGGTCCGAACAGGCCCAGGAGTGGGGGCGGCTCGCCAACTCCCACCCGCCGGTCCTGCGCACGCACGACCGCTACGGCAACCGGATCGACGAGGTCGAGTATCACCCGTACTACCACGAGCTGATGAAGGTCGCGGTTCAGCACGGCATGCACGCCACGGCGTGGCGGGACTCGAGGCCGGGCGCGCACACCGCCCGCGCCGCCCGCTTCTACACGTGGTCGCAGGTCGAGGCCGGCCACGGCTGCCCGGTCTCGATGACGTACGCGGTGGTCCCGGCCCTGCGGCTCAACACTTCCCTCGCCGAGCGGTACGAGCCGCTGCTCGCCGCCCGCGAGTACGACCCGGGCCTGCGGGTGCCGGAGACCAAGCCCGGCCTGACCGCCGGCATGTCGATGACGGAGAAGCAGGGCGGCTCGGACGTCCGCGCGAACACGACACGTGCGGTGCCGCGGCCGGACGGCAGTTATCTGCTGACCGGCCACAAGTGGTTCACGTCGGCGCCCATGTGCGACCTGTTCCTGGTGCTGGCGCAGGCACCGGGCGGGCTGTCGTGCTTCCTGCTCCCGCGCGTGCTGCCGGACGGGACGCGCAACCGCATGCACCTGCAGCGCCTGAAGGACAAGCTGGGCAACAGGTCCAACGCGTCGTCGGAGGTCGAGTACGACGAGGCGGTCGCCTGGCTGGTCGGCGAGGAGGGCCGAGGCGTCCGGACGATCATCCAGATGGTCAACATGACCAGGCTGGACTGCGTGATCGGCGCGGCGGCCGGCATGCGGCTGGGCGTCGTGCAGGCCGTGCACCACGCCACGCACCGCCAGGCGTTCGGGGACTACCTGGTGGACCAGCCGCTGATGGGCAACGTGCTGGCCGATCTGGCGGTCGAGTCCGAGGCCGCGACCATGCTGATGATGCGGCTGGCCGGCGCGACCGACGCGGCGTTCGCCGGCGACGAGAGCGAGGCCGCGTTCCGCCGGCTGGGGCTCGCGGTGAGCAAGTACTGGGTGTGCAAGCGGGCGGCCACGCACGCGAACGAGGCCCTCGAATGCCTGGGCGGCAACGGTTATGTCGAGGACTCCGGATTGCCGCGGCTGTACCGGGACGCGCCGCTGAACTCCATCTGGGAGGGCTCCGGCAACGTGGCCGCGCTGGACGTGTTGCGTGCCATGACTTCCGGTGGCACGGAGGCGTTCTTCGCCGAGCTGGACGCCGCCGCCGGCGCCGACGCCCGGCTGGACGCGGCGGTGGCCGACCTGCGCGGGCGGGTGGCCGACGGTCCGGACCAGGCCTCGGCGCGGCGGCTGGTGGAGCGGATGGCCCTGGTGCTGCAGGGGTCCCTGCTGGTCCGAAGTGGACATCCGGCGGTGGCGGACGCGTTCTGCGCCTCCCGGCTGGGCGGCGACTGGGGTGTCGCGTTCGGCACCCTGCCGTCCGGAGTGGACACCGCCGCGATCGTCGCGCGGGTCGGGGTCAAGTGAGGTCCCCTGGGTTGCGGTAGCGGTACCGTGGGTCAGGTGCGTGCGTGGCGAGTGGAGCGCCCCGGCCCGGCGGCGACCGGGCCGCTGACCGTGCGTGACGTCCCGGTGCCCGCGCCCGGCCCGGACGAGCTGCTGGTCCGCGTGCGGGCCTGCGGCGTGTGCCGGACGGACCTCCATGTCGCCGAGGGTGACCTGCCCGTCCACCTCCCCGGCGTCGTGCCCGGGCACGAGGTGGTGGGCGAGGTCGAGCGGGCGGCGGGGGAGTTCGCGGTGGGTGACCTCGTCGGCATCGCCTGGCTGCGGCACACCTGCGGGACGTGCCGGTTCTGCGTGCGTGGCCGGGAGAACCTGTGCCCGCACTCCCGCTACACGGGCTGGGACGCCGACGGCGGTTACGCGGAGTACGCCGTGGTGCCGGCCGCGTACGCGCTCCCGCTGCCCGCCGGCTACACCGACAGCGAGTTGGCGCCGCTGCTGTGCGCGGGCATCATCGGCTATCACGCGCTGCTGCGTGCCGACCTGCCCGCCGGCGGCCGGTTGGGGGTGTACGGCTTCGGCGGGAGCGCCCACCTCGCCGCGCAGGTCGCGCTGGCGCAGGGCGCGACGGTGCACGTGGTGACCCGGAACCCGGCCGCGCGGGCGCTGGCGCTCTCGCTCGGGGCGGCGTCGGCCTCGGCGGATGAGCCGCCGGAACCACTGGACTCGGCGATCATCTTCGCCCCGGCCGGCACGCTGGTGCCGCGTGCGCTCGCCACCCTCGACCGGGGCGGGACGCTGGCGCTGGCGGGCATCCACCTGACGGACGTGCCGCCGCTGAACTACCAGGCGCACCTGTTCCAGGACCGGCAGCTGCGCAGCGTCACGTCGAACACACGCGCGCAGGCGCGGGAGTTCCTGTCGCTCGTGGCGGAGCACCGGCTGCGGGTGTCCACCACCGACTACCCGCTGACGTCCGCCGACCGCGCGCTGCTCGACCTGGCCGAGGGCCGGGTCACCGGCGCCGCGGTGCTGGTCCCGGAAAGTTCGTCCCACGAACTATGATGTCGGGGTGGGCAGGGAAAACGGTATAGGCGTCGTGACCGCGCTGGTGCGGTCCACGTTCCTGGTGAACGCCGTGTATTCGGAGTCGGCGCGGAAGCACGGTCTCACGGCGCAGCAGGGGCAGTTGCTGTGCGTGCTGATGGTGCGGCCGTACGGCATGGGGGAGCTGGGGGCGACGCTGGGGCTGGCCAAGTCGAGCCTCACGGGTCTGGTGGACCGCACCGAGCGCAACGGTCTCGTCCGGCGCGGGCACGACCCGGAGGACGCCCGTGGCGTGCGGGTTTCGCTGACGACGCGGGGGAGTGGGCTGGCGGACACCTTCTACGCCGAGACGTGCCGCCGGGTCGACGAGCTGTCGAAGGGGCTCAGTGCTGACGAGCGTGCCGCGCTGGCGGAGCTGCTCGGGCGCATCGTGGCGGACAACGAGGTGCCGGTGGTCTTCGCGGAAAGCTCTTGAAGTTCGTACTGCGAACTACTTATAGTTCGTAGTACGAACTAGCTGGAGTGTGTGATTGTGTCTCTACCCGAAGTGGTTTTCGGCTTCGGCGCGCACAGCCGCGTCGGCGAACGCGCGGAGCTGCTGCGCCTGACGGCGCGGGCCGACCGTGACGGCCTGGACATCTTCTCCCTGTCGGACCACCCGTACCTCGGCGACCGCCTGGACGCCTACGCCACGCTCGGTTACGTCCTGGGGCGGACGGAGCGCCTGGCGGGCTTCGCGAACGTCACCAACCTGCCGACCCGCCCGGCCCCCATGCTGGCCCGCGCGGTGACGACGTTGTCGGCGCTGTCGGGTGATCGCGTCGTGCTCGGCATGGGCGCCGGTGGCCTGTGGGACCGGATCGCCGACATGGGCGTCCCCAGGCTGACCCCGAGCGCCGCGGTGGACGCCTTCGAGGAGGCGATCACCCTGGTCCGCAGGCTGTCCGGCGGTGGTCCGCCGGTCACCCACACCGGGCACTACGAGGTGAACCACATCGACCCGGCCCCCACGCCCGCGCCGCCGGTGTGGACGGGCTCGGTGGGCGCGAAGTCCCTGGCCGCCACCGGCCGCGTCGCGGACGGCTGGCTCCCCGGCCACGCGGCGGACTGGTTGAGCCCCCGCTACCGCGAGTCCCGCCCGATCATCGACGCGGCGGCGGAGTCGGTGGGCCGCGACCCGAGCGAGATCCGGACGGTCTTCAACTTTCCCGGGCGGATCACCGAGCGTCCACTGCCCGCCACCCGCGACCACGAGGGCCGCTGGCTCGGCGGCTCGTCCGACCAGTGGATCGAGGAGCTGACCGGCGCGGTGCTGGAGTACGGGGCGTCGGGCTTCATGCTGTTCTCCCCGGAGGGTGGCACCGCGGACGCCGTCACCCTCGGCCGCTGGGCCAACGAGGTAGCCCCAGCGGTCCGCGAGGCGATCGCGAAGGAAAGGGTTGTATCGTAGCGATTTGCCGGAGGGCAGCACCCTCGGATGCTGTCTTGCTCGTTTGCTGGGCCAATGAGGTTGCCCGGCGGTGTGCGAAGGCATTGCCCGGGACGGGTTGCAATCATCAACCCGGGCTGAACCAGCGGGTCAGGGCTGACTTCAGGCCGTCGGGGTCCGTGCCTGCCCAGGCCACATAGCCGTCGGGGCGGATGAGCATGGCGGGGGCTGGGGCGTCGTCGGCGGTGGCGGGGACGTGGCGCACCCGGTCGTTCCACGGCTCCGCCACCGCCGCCAGGTCGTGTCCGCCGGTGAGGTCCAGGAGCATGGGGCGGGCGTCGTGCAGGAGTTCGGCGAGGCGGCGGGGGTGACCGTCGACGGTCAGGTCCAGACTTGGTACGAACCGGCCGGTGGGTGCGGCGGGGTGTTCCTCGCCCATGTCGTAGCGGACGTCGGCGCCCGCCATCAGTTCCGCGATCATCCGCACGTTCTCCGTGCGGCCGAGGAGTTCCGCGAAGAGTTGGCGTAGGGCGGTGACCTCGCTTCCGGGATGCAGCAGGGCGGTCCGGTCGGCCTGGGTCGCCATGTGTATGCGTTCGCCGCTCGCGTGGCGTTCCGTTTCGTAGCTGCCCAGCAGGCCTTCCGGCGCCCGGCCCCGCAGCGCGGCGGCCAGTTTCCAGGCCAGGTTGGCCGCGTCCTGCAGCCCCAGGTTCAGCGTCGGCCCGTTGCTGACGTGCGCCGCGTCGCCGGCGAGGAAGATCCGGCCCGCGCGGTAGCGGTCCGCCAGCCGGGTGTTGCGGCCGCACAGGCGCCGCGGCAACGTGGGCGCGCCCTCGGGTGGTGGGGTCAGCGGCAGGCGCGCGCCGATGACCCGTTCGACGCTTTCCTCCATCTCCGCCAGCGTCATGGGGCCGTCCGTCGGATGGCGCTCCCACTCGACCGTGTTCACCAGCTGGGGGCCGTGCGTGAGGAGGGTGAAGACGCCGCGCTCGGTGCGGTAGAAGTGCGCGGGGATCTCGCCGAGGCCATCCACCACGACACGGCCGCCCGGCCTGACGTGGTCGCTCGGGCCGATCAGAGCCCACCGCTCGACGACGTTCTCATCGGTGACGCCGGGGAAGGCGATGCCCGCCTGCTTCCGGACCAGGCTGTCGGCGCCGTCGCAGCCGACGAGGTACGGCGCCGTGAACGTCGTCTCGGCGCCGTCCGGGCCGCGGGCCACGACGGCGACCTGCCCCTCCGTCTGGCTGACCGACAGCACGTCCCACCCGCGCCGGACCTCCACGCCGAGCTCCGCCGCGCGCTCGCCCAGCACCCGTTCCAGCTCGCGCTGGGCGACCGGCAGGAGGTACATCGGGTTCTCAGCGCCGAGCACGTGCAGCGGCAGCGGCATCCCGCCGAAGAAGAACCCCGGCGCGGGTCGCGGCGCCCCGCGGCCCCCGCAGCGTTCGAACAGGCCGCGGTGGTCGAACAGCCGCACGACCTGGCCGGCGAGGCCGTGTGCCTTGTCCGCCGGGTCCGGTTCCGGCCGCCGTTCCAGCACCAGCGGCGAAACCCCCGCGAGGCGGAGCTCGCAGGCGAGGAACAGGCCCACCGGCCCACCGCCCACGACGAGGACGTCGAACATCAGGATGCCACCTTAAGATACACGAGTGTTTCTAATGGTCGGCACCGTAGTGAGCCGCGATAAGATACGCAAGTGAATCTAAAGCGGCGACGTGGCACCGTGCTCGAGGACGCGATCCTCGACGCCGCGTGGGACGTGCTGGTCGAGCACGGCTACCACGGCTTCACCTACGAAGCGGTCGCCGGCCGCGCCGGCACGAGCCGCCCCGTGCTCTACCGGCGCTGGCCCCAGCGCGACGACCTGCTGCGTGCCACCGTCGCCCGGTTCCGGTCCACGCAACCGATCGAGGTGCCCGACACCGGCGACCTCCGCGACGACGCCATCGGCTTCCTGCGTGATGCCGGCGCCGGCCTCACACACCTGGTCACGCTGATCAGCGTGCAACTGATGGACTACTTCCGCGACACCGGAACCAGCTTCACCGAGCTGCTCGCCAGCCTCCGCGCGCCGGGCGTGCCGACCCCCTTCGAGACGATCGTCGCCCGCGCGGTGGAGCGCGGCGACCTACCCGACGTGCCCCGCTCGGCCCGCGTGGTGAACCTGCCGTTCGACCTGTTCCGCCACGACGTGCTCATGACGCTGCAACCGCTGCCGGCGGAGTCGATCCGCGAGATAGTCGACGAGGTGTGGCTGCCACTGCTGGGGATGTCCAGACGGTAAACCTTGGACCCCGACTCCGACGCCGAGCCGCGTGCCGACTAGCCGGACCGGTGTCCGATGCGGCATCGTCAACGCCGCGTCGTCAACATTCTGGGAGTGATCGTTCATGCCGGGTACCGAGGTCGATGTGGTCGTGGTCGGGATGGGGCCCGGCGGAGAGGACGTCGGTGCCCGGGTCGCCCGCGCCGGGCTCGAGGTCGTGGCCGTGGACGGGCGGCTGGTCGGCGGCGAGTGCCCGTACTACGCCTGCGTGCCGACCAAGGCGATGATCCGCGCCACCGACGCCCTCGAGGAGACCCGCCGCGTCCCGAGCCTGGCCGGCACCGCCGAGGTCACCCCGGACTGGAGCCTCGTCGCGACCCGCGTCCGGGACGAGATCACCGCCAACTGGAACGACCAGGCGGCCGTCGACCGGTTCGAGGACACGGGTGGCAGGTTCGTGCGCGGGTGGGGGCGGCTGACCGCGCCCCGCGAGGTCACCGTGGCCCGGCCCGACGGCACGGAGGAGGTCTTCACCGCGCGCCGCGGCGTCGTGCTCAACACGGGCACCGACCCGGCCGTGCCGGCGATCGACGGGCTGGCGGAGACGCCGTACTGGACCAACCGCGACGCCGTCGCGGTCGAGGAGGTGCCCGGGTCGCTGGTCGTGCTCGGCGGCGGGCCGGTCGGGTGCGAGCTCGCGCAGGTGTTCTCCCGCTTCGGCGCCACGGTCACGATCGTCCAGCACGCCGACCGGCTCGTGCCGGCCGACGAACCGGAGGCGGGTGACGTGCTCGCCGAGGCGTTCGGGGCCGAGGGCATCACCGTGCGCACCGGGCTGTCCGCCGCGCGGGTCAGCTACGAGAGCGGGCAGTTCCAGGTCAAGCTCGACAACGGCGAGGTGATCACCGCCGACCGGATGCTCGTCGCCGCCGGCCGGCACACCGACATGAAGGCTCTCGGCATCGGCACGGTCGGCCTCGACGACAGCGCCCGCGGCGTCACCGTCGACGAGCGGATGCGTGCCACCGACGGCCTGTGGGCGATCGGCGACATCACCGGGCACGGCGCGTTCACGCACATGTCGATGTACCAGGCCCGCATCGCGGCGGCCGACATCCTGGGCGAGGACGACGCGGAGACCGCCGACTACCGCGCCACCCCGCGCGTCACGTTCACCGACCCGGAGGTCGGCTCGGTCGGCCTGTCCGAGGCCGCCGCCCGCGCGCAGGGCCTCAACGTCCGCACGGGCACCGCCCAGCTCGCGACCGACACGACCCGCGGCTTCATCCACAAGGTCGGCAACGCGGGCTTCATCAAGGTCGTCGAGGACGCCGACCGCGGCATCCTGGTCGGCGCGACGTCGGTCGGCCCGAACGGCGGCGAGGTCCTCGGCGCCCTGGTGGTGGCCGTCCACGCCGAGGTCCCGACCAAGCTCCTCCGCCAGATGATCTACGCCTACCCAACCTTCCACCGAGGCATAGAAACCGCCCTGACCAACCTCGCCTAACCGCGTGTCCAACGCTCCGGACCCGCGTGTCCAACCGTCCGGACCGCCGAGTTCGACAAACGCGTTGGGCGCCCGGCCAACGCGTTTGTCGAACTCACGTGTCGCGAGCGTTGGACACGCCGGTCGTGGGCGTTGGACACGCCGGTCGTGGGCGTTGGACACGCCGGTCGTGGGGGTTAGGGGACGGGGGCGGGGCGGGGGGTGGTGCTGGTGATGTCCTGTGTCGTGCCGGTTTCGGTGGCGCGGAGTAGGGACTCCATGATGTCCAGGACGTGGTAGGCCAGGGTGCCGTTGGCGCGGTGTTCCGTGTTGGTGGCCAGGGCTGACGCCAGGTCCGCCACGCCGGTGCCGCGGCCCGCGTTGCGGTGGCCGGCCGACGGGGCGACCGCCGTCCAACCCGAGTCCGGGCGGCCCGCCGTCTCCGGGGTGAACACCTGGACCTCACCGGCGAAGTTGTTCGGGTCCGGCACGGACAGCGACCCCGCCGTGCCGTAGACCTCCATGCGGGGCAGGGCCGCCTCCCACACGTCGAAGCTCATCAGCAGCGTCGTCAGCGCGCCGTTCTCGTGTTCCAGCGTGCCCGTGACATGCGTCGACACCGCCACCGGGAACGCCGTGCCCGCCCGGGGACCGCCGCCGATCACCCGTTCCGCCCGCGGGGTCGACGCCATGCCGGCCACCCGGCGCACCGGACCCAGCAGCGTGACCAGAGCCGTCAGGTAGTACGGGCCCATGTCGAACAGCGGCCCGCCGCCCGGCTGGTAGTAGAACTCCGGCGCCGGGTGCCAGCGCTCGTGTCCGGGCGTGACCATGAACGCCGTCGCCGCGACCGGTTGGCCGATCATGCCGTCGTCGATGCACCGCCGCGCGGTCTGTATGCCCGTGCCCAGCACGGTGTCCGGCGCACAGCCGACCCGCACGCCCGCCGCCGACGCGGCGGACAGCACCTCGCGTCCCTCCACAGTGGACAGGGCGAGTGGTTTCTCGTTGTACACGTGCTTTCCGGCCGCGATCGCGGACAGCGCGACCTCCGCGTGCGCCCGCGGGATCGTCAGGTTCAGCACGAGGTCCACGTCATCGGCCTCGTACAGCGACGCCGGCGTCATCATCCGCACCCCGGGCACCTCGCGTGCCGGGTCCAGATCCGCCGCCGCCACCAGGGAAACACCGGACAGCTGGGGCAGCGTCGCCAGGTACTGCCCGCTGATGTTGCCGATGCCGACCAGTCCCACCCTCAGCGCGTCGCCCACCGCAACCCCCTCCTGATCATCTCGTCCACGGCCGGCAGTACCAGGTCCGCCATCCGGTGCCCGACGGTCGTCACGAACACCCGCCCCGCCCCGTGCCGCCGCAACCACGTCACGGGCATCGTCGGCGTGCCGATCTCCGGCCGGTCGGGGTCCGGCAGGAACGCCGTCGTCGCAAGGACCTCGTTGCCCGGGTCGGCGTGCACGTAGTACTGCTCGCTGTACACCTCGAACGTCCCCAGCCCCGCCACGACGGGATGATCCGAGGTCACCTCCACCGGGTAACGCACGAACTCCTTGTGGTGGTGGATGAACTGGCCACCGGTCAGCAGGTGGTACTCCGGCTGGTCGCGGAACGAGTCCACCATTCCGCCGTGCCAGCCGGCGAACCCGGTGCCCGCCGCCACCGCGGTGCGCAGCCCGTCAAGCTGTTCGCGGGTGATCTGGCCCATGGTCCAACACTGGACGATGAGGTCCACTCCGGACAGGTCGTCGAGGTAGGCGTCCAGCGAGTCCGAAGTGGAGACGTCGAAACTTTCGCCGGACAGGAACTTCGCGTACCGATCGGTCGTCGCCACCGGATCGTGGCCTTCCCAGCCGCCACGGACCAGCAGCGCGTGCTTCGTCGTCACCTGATCAGGATGACACGAACCCACCCGTGGTGGCATACACAATACTCACGGTGCAGCCGCGGCCGGCGGCTCGAACATCCGGGTCACGAAGTCGACACCGAACTGCCACGCGCCCGGGATCAGCAGCAGGCCGACGACCACGAACGCGGGGAACACCAGCAGGCGCTCGACCCGCTTGCCCGTCCGCAGCCGCAACGGCTTGGGCGGGCGCAGCTCGTACCACGTCTCGCCGGCGATCGGGATCGGGAACAGGAACGGGCAGCCCGACTCGGTGAGCGCGTCGCCGAGGCAGTGGGTGAAACAGCCGACCGCGACGGCGATGCCCATGATCCCCGACATGTGCCCGAGCTCGGCGAGTGGATCCGGCCCGGCCACCCGCAGCCACCACACCACGCCCGCCGCCGAGACGACCAGCATCCAGTCGCCGAGCGCGTCCTCCGCGAGCAGCAGCCCCAGTACCGCGACCGCCGCCACCGCGTACGGACCGCCCGCCTCCGTGCCCGCGCTCGCGGCGAACCCGAGCCCGACGGCGAACAGGACAGTGTGCGACAGGTGCCGGTGAGTGCCCTTGCGGCGTTCGTCCCGGGGGCCCTTCGTGATCTGGTAGATCGCGGCGGACGCGTGCCGCAGCAGCCAGGACAGCGCGCGGGAGAACGGGCCGAGCAGCTTGGACGCGCGGGCGTGCGGGTGGTCGAGATCGGGGAGCAGCGCGAACCCGGACGTGGTGACGGCGAACAGCACGGCCTGCTCGATCGACGTGAGCCCGACGAACTGCGCCACTCCCAGCCCCGCGCACCACCCGGTCAGCGCGTGCGTGCGGCCCATCATGCGGCTGCGTCCCCCTTCTTCGGTTGTCCGAAGATCGAGTATGGGGTGTGAATGCCTGTGAATCTCGACGGCGCGCCGATGCCTTGCCGCGTGTCGAACGTCTCGCGAGGATGGGCCGCATGAGAGCCCGCACCCTGCTCGCGGCCACCCTGCTCGGACTGGCCGGCACGTTCGTGCCCACCGTGACCGCCACCGCGACCCCGACCTGCGCCGATCCCACCGCGCCACTCACCGTCGAGGAGCAGCGGCTCGCGCTGCCCAAACCACTGGAAGTGTTGCAGCGCAGCGGTTTCGACCGGTTCGAGCGGGTCTTCACGCCGGCGCTGTGCGCGCTGCCGAACGCCCGCGTCGCCACGGTCGCCATCAGGGCGCAGGGCCGCGCGCTGTGGGAGGCGGCCGTCGCGCGGGCACAGGGCCGCCTGCCGGCCGGCACACTGCCGGTGACCGACGACCGGCCGCTGTACTGGGCACGCCTGCAGCTGACGCGGTCGCTGCGGCAGTGGACGCCGTCGTTCCCGCTGACCGCCGAGGAACGCGTGGCGCTGCTCGACGCGCTCGAGCGGTCGTCCCGTGGCCAGGACTCGGTCGCCTACCCCGGGCACACGCTCCGGATCCTGGTGAGCGGCTTCGACCCCTTCCAGCTGGACCTGGACATCCGGCGCAGCAACCCGTCCGGCGCCACCGCGCTGGCGCTCGACGGCACGGTGATCGACACGCCCGCGGGGAAGGCCCGCGTCGAGACCGCCATGTTCCCGGTCCTGTGGGACCCGTTCGCGGCGGGTGTCGTGGAGCGGACGTTCGAGCCGGTGCTGCCGCGCGTGGACATGTTCACCACGGTGAGCCAGGGCCGGGTCGGCCGGTTCGACGTGGAGCGCTACAACGGGCGGTGGCGCGGCGGTTTCCCGGACAACGACAACCTGTCGCGCACCGGCGTGATCCCGATCCCGCCCGGCGTGCCGACGGTGACGCCGCCGCCGGAGTTCGTCCCGACCACGCTGCCCTACGCCGCGATCGTGGCCGCCCCGACGGGCCGCTTCCCCGTGTTCGACAACACGACCGTGACGGAGATCCCCGCGGGCCAGACCACCCCGGTGACGTCCCCGACCGGCCCGACCCCGGGTTCGGTCGCCCGCGCCGGTGGCGGCGGCAACTACCTGTCGAACGAGATCGCCTACCGGGCGACCCTGCTGCGGGACGCCCTCGGCCTGCGCATCCCCGGCGGCCACCTGCACACCCCGGTGCTGGAGTTCGGCGCGGGCAACACGACCGAGCTGACCGACCCGGTGTTCGAGACCAACCAGCTGGACATCATCAACCAGGTCCGCGCCGTGCTGGTGGTCGCCGCAGGCACGCCCTGAAGGACCCCTTCGAGACGTTGAGTGTCCCGAAGGGGTCCTTCAGGGCAGTAGACGCGGGCGCAGGTAGGGGATGAGGTAACGCAGTGTCTGGGCGGCGTCCGTGGTGACCCCGCGGATCACTGCCCAGGCAAGGGGTTTCCCGGTGCGCGTGGTGGCATGCGCGCAGAACCGGGACACCTCGCCGCCGTCGGACGTACCGCGATGAACCCGGAACGGCGCGCCGCCAGCGAACCCCGGCAGCGTCGCCGGTTCGCCCGCCGCGGCGAAGAACGAGTGGAGGGCGCCCTCGATCGGCTCCCTCCCACACGTGACCACCACGTCCCCAGGGTCCTCGCCCACCTGCACCACCACGCGCGGGTCGTAGCGGGCGCAGAGGCCCGCGAGGGCGGCGGCGATCCCGTCGGCGCCGGCGGGCGGGGTGGCGACCAGGTAGGTGACCCCACCCGGCACCGCCATCCGGCCGGTGTGGAACCGCCGCCCGCCGCCGATCCCGAAGACGTCGAGCACCGTGCGGGTCTCCGCCGCGTCGGCGGTGACGATGCCGATGTGCCAGCCGTCCCCGACCGCCGCCCGCCGTCTCACGACAGTGAGCGTCTCACGACAGCTGGGGGCCGACCTCCGACGCGATCAGGTCCACGTGGTCGAGGTCGGTCATGTCCATCAGCTGCAGGTAGATCCGGCTCGCGCCGGCCTCGGCGAACCGGGACAGCTTCTCGGCCACCTCGGCCGGGGTGCCGGCGGCGCCGTTGGCCTTCAGGTCGTCGACCTCCCGCCCGATGGCCGCCGCGCGCCGGGCGACCTCCGCGTCGTCCTTGCCGACGCACGTGGTGACCGCCGCCGAGTAGGTCAGCTCGCGCCCGCCCGCGGCCTCGCGGACCCGGCCGAACTGGGCCGCCGTGTCGGCCACCGACCGGAACGGCACGTTGAACTCGTGCGCGTACGCGGCCGCGATGGCCGGCGTGCGGGTCGGCCCGTTGCCGCCCACGATGATCGGGATCGGGGACTGCGCCGGCTTCGGCAGGCCGGGGGAGTCCGACAGCTGGAAGTACTTGCCGTCGTAGCTGAACGTCTCGCCCAGGGGCGTGGACCACAGGCCGGTCACGATCGCCAGCTGCTCCTCCAGCCGGCCCAGGCGGGCGGACGGGAACGGGATGCCGTACGCGCGGTGCTCCGCCTCGTACCAGCCGGCGCCGAGGCCCAGCTCGACCCGCCCGCCGGACATCTGGTCGACCTGCGCGACCTGGATCGCCAGCACCCCGGGCAGCCGGAACGTCCCCGCGGTCAGCATGGTGCCCAGCCGGATCGTGGACGTCTCGCGGGCCAGGCCGGCCAGCGTGATCCACGCGTCGGTCGGGCCGGGCAGGCCGTCGTCCGGGCCCATGACGAGGTAGTGGTCGGAGCGGAAGTAACCGCTGAAGCCCGCGGCTTCGGCGGCCCTGGCCAGCGCCAGCTGCGTGTCGTAGGAGGCGCCCTGCTGCGGCTCGGTCATGATGCGGAGATCCATGACCGCCATTCTGGACCGGCCCTGGCGCGGACCTCGCGGGGACCTGATGCGCGCTCCGCTAGCTCCGCGCGGCCAGGTGCAGACACGCCCCGACCGCCAGCACCAGCACCCCCAGCACCATGACGGCCACCGCCGCGGCGATCACGCCGAAGATCACCAGCACGCCGCCGGTCAGGTCGACGGCGATCCGCCCGGCCCTGCGCTGCCGCCCGCGTTCCGGCGCCTCGTGCTCCCGCAGCATCCTCGACAACCGGGGGTCGGACTCCTCGAACCACTGCTCGATGGCTCTGAGTTGGCGGTCCTCGTCATGACTCAGCACGGCGGACTCCCACGTGTCAACAGGCCGGACACCCACCGCCCGCCCTAGCTCGTGCCCCCGGGGTACCCAATGACCAGCTCGGAAACACCTGCGGGACGCCGTTTTCTAGCGGGAACGCAGAGCTTCCTCGACCGAGTCGTACACGGTGAACATCTCCGCGGTCCGCGTGACCTCCATGGTGCGCCGCACCCGCTCGCCCGTGACGAGCAGCAGGCGGGTGCCGCGGTCGGCGGCCAGGGTCGTCGCGCGCATGAGCGCGGACAGGCCGAGCGAGCCGAAGAACGTCACCTCGGACAGGTCGATCACGAGACAGGGCGCCGCCGCCACGTGCTCCGCGATGGCCGACTCCAGACCCGGCACCGTCACCAGGTCGATCTCACCCAGCACCGACAGCACGACGCAGTTCGGCGCGGGCCGTTCCGTCCGCAGCTGGACTGGGTAGGACACGCCGGAAAGCCTATGGCAGCCGGCCGGTCTCGTCACCAGGGGGCACCCGGACGGCCACAATCGCGATGTCGTCGCGGTGCGGCTCGACCGAGAAGTCCTCCACCGCCTGCCGCACGGCCGTGATGAGGCCGTCGGCGGTGCGGTTGCCGGCCCGGCGCAGTGCCGCGGCCAGCCTGTCCTGTCCGAACAGCTCCGCGCCGCGCCGGTGCTCGGTCACCCCGTCGGTGTAGAACACGAGCGTGTCGCCGGCCAGCAACACGTGCCGGGTCGGGTAGACGGCGAACTTCCGCACGAGCCCCACCGCGCTGCCGTGTGTACCCAGGTAGGACACGTTGCCGTCGGCGTAGACGAGCGCCGGCTGCTCGTGCCCGGCCAGCACCAGCTCCACCTCGACCGAGGCCGGCTCGGTGCGCTGACGGGTGATCATCGCGAGCGCCACGGTCGCGAACTGGGACGGGTCGCCCGCCTCCAGCATCATCTCGTTGAGCAGCTCGAACGTCCGGTCGAGCGGCTGGCCGTCACGCAGCAGCACCCGCAGCACGTCCCGTACGAGGCCGGTGCGGGCGGCCGCGCGCGGGCCCTTGCCGCACACGTCGCCGACCACCGCGAACCACCGGTCCGGGCCCAGCGTCAGCACGTCGTAGAAGTCGCCGCCGACGTCCGCGCCCGCGCTCTCCGGCAGGTACGCCGCCGCGAACTCGACGCCCTCGGCCTGCGGCAACGCCCTCGGCAGCAGCGCCTGCTGCAGCGCCTGGGAGGTCGCGACGTGCGCGCTGTCCCGCTGCGCGTTGTCGATCGCCTGCGCCGCCCGCCGCGCCAGCTCGGTGAGGATCAGCATGTCCTCCGGCCGGTGCGCGCGGTCACCCGTCCGGCCGAGGCTGACCGTGCCGACGGCCCGGCCGCCGACCCGCAGCGGCATCGCGACCCCGTCGAACGGCGCGCCGAGGGCCGCCGCGTCGGCGCCGTCGTCGAGCAGCACGCACAGCGCGCCGTCCGGCTCGGCGAGCGGCGCCAGCTCGTCCCGCAGGTCCACCAGGACGTCCTCGTCGACGTGCGTCATGGCCTCGAGCCGGAGCCGGCCGCGTGGGTCGAGCAGGTGCAGCGCGCACCACCGGCCGAGCCTCGGCACCAGCACCTGCGGCACGATCGCCGCGGTGAGCCGCACGTCGAGGGAGTTGGAGAACATCTCCGTGGCCTCGGCCAGGTAGGTCATCCACAGCCAGCGCTCGCGGTCGGAGCTGTGCTGCTGGTCGGCCTCGACGGCCAGCGCGGCCCGGTACGCGGTGAGCCGGGCCAGCTCGGTCGCGGTCGGCGTGGCCAGCGGGTCGTCACCCGTGCTGTCGCCGTGGACCACCAGCCGGGCGACCCGCGGCGGCGTGAGCGGCAGCGGGACGACGATCACCGCGTCCTGCGACCGGTCACCGCACCCGGCCAGCTCCTCGGTGCCCGCCTCGGTCTCCAGCAGCACGGTGGCGCCCGCCGCGCCCAGCACGTCGCAGAGCCGCCGGACCAGCTCGGTCACCGCCACCGGCAGTGACAGGTCGTCGGCCATCGGCAGGTGCAGCAGCCAGCGCGCCGTGTCCGGGGCCGGCCAGGACGGCGCCGGCGCGCCGGTCGGGGCCGGTGGCGGCGGCGTCAGCAGGCCGAGCGTGAACCAGATGTGGTGGCCGTGCCGGTCGTGCCGGCTGCCCCACGCGTCGGCCACCCCGTCGACGAGCGAGAGGCCGCGCCCGCCGGGGTCCTCCCGCGTCCGCGCCGGCTGACCGGAGCGGCGCAGCTCCATCGGCGCCGGGCCCTGGTCGGTGACCGTGATCGTCACCGCGCCGGCGTCGGCGACCACCAGCTCGATCGTGAAACCGGTCCCGGCGTGCAGCACCGCGTTCTCGCACAGCTCACTGGCGAGCAGCACGGCGTCGTCGATCAGGTCCTCGCGTCTCGCCTTGGCCAGCATCGCCCGTACGAACCGCCGCGCCGCACTCGGCGCGCCGGCGTCACCAGGGAACTGGGCTCGTCGCGAGAACACGCCCAGAGTGTGCCTGGTGGCGGAACGTGCATGAACGCGCACTCTTGACGACGGTCAGACCCGCCTAGACTGCTCACCAAGCGCAACCGAGTGGAGGGCCCATGGCAGCCCCAGATGTCACGGCCGCCGAGCACGACGAGCAGGGTGACCTCGACGGCCTGCTCACCGAGCTGGTGGCGGCGATGGCCGCCGTCCGCCAGGGCTCGTTCGACGTGCGGCTCGCCCGGCGCGGCGGCGGCCTCGCCGGCCAGGTCGTGGACGGTTTCAACGCCCTCGTCGAGCTGCAGGAACGGCGCAACCGGGACCTGCTGCGGATCAGCCGGGTCGTCGGCCGCGAGGGCCGCATGCTGGAGCGGATGGACGAGGACCAGTTCGACGGGTCGTGGGCGTCCGGCGCGGCGGCGGTCAACTCGCTGATCGACGACCTCGCCCGGCCGACCTCGGAGATCGCCCGCGTGATCGCGGCGGTCGCCGAGGGTGACCTGTCGCAGCACATGGCGCTGGAGATCGAGGGCCGGCCGCTGCGTGGCGAGTTCAACCGCATCGGCCGCACCGTGAACACGATGGTGGACCAGCTGTCGAGCTTCGCCGTCGAGGTCACCCGCGTGGCCCGCGAGGTGGGCACCGAGGGCAAGCTCGGTGGCCAGGCGGACGTGCACGGCGTGTCCGGCACCTGGCGGGCGCTGACCGACTCCGTGAACCTCATGGCGTCCAACCTCACCAACCAGGTGCGGTCGATCTCCTCGGCCGCGACCGCGATCGCGCAGGGTGACCTCTCCCGCAAGATCACCGTGAGTGCCCGCGGTGAGATCGCGGAGCTGGCCGAGACCATCAACTCGCTGACCGACACGCTGCGCGTGTTCGCGCACGAGGTCACCCGCGTGGCCCGTGAGGTGGGTACCGAGGGCCGCCTGGGCGGTCAGGCGACCGTGCCGAACGTGGCCGGCACCTGGAAGGACCTCACCGAGGCGGTGAACCAGCTGGCCGCGAACCTGACCGAGCAGGTCCGCAACATCGCCCAGGTGACCACGGCGGTCGCGAAGGGCGACCTGTCGCAGAAGATCACCGTCGACGCGCGCGGTGAGATGGTGGCCCTCAAGGACACCGTGAACACGATGGTGGACCAGCTGTCGTCGTTCGCCGACGAGGTCACCCGTGTCGCCCGTGAGGTGGGCACGGAGGGCAAGCTGGGTGGCCAGGCCCAGGTCGAGGGCGTGTCCGGCACCTGGCGCAACCTCACGGAGAGTGTGAACCGGCTGGCCTCCAACCTGACCGGGCAGGTCCGCAACATCGCCCAGGTGACCACGGCGGTCGCGAAGGGCGACCTCGGCCAGAAGATCACCGTCGACGCCCAGGGCGAGATTCAGGAGCTGAAGTCGACGGTGAACACGATGGTGGACCAGCTGTCGTCGTTCGCCGACGAGGTCACCCGTGTCGCCCGCGAGGTGGGCACGGAGGGCAAGCTCGGCGGTCAGGCACACGTGAAGGGCGTGGCCGGCACGTGGCGGGACCTGACGGACAACGTGAACTACATGGCGTCCAACCTCACCAACCAGGTCCGCAACATCGCCCAGGTCTCCACCGCGGTCGCGGAGGGTGACCTGTCGCAGAAGATCACGGTGGACGCGCAGGGTGAGATCCTGGCGCTGAAGTCGACGGTGAACACGATGGTGGACCAGTTGTCGTCGTTCGCCGACGAGGTCACCCGTGTGGCCCGTGAGGTCGGCACCGAGGGCAAGCTGGGTGGCCAGGCCCAGGTGCGTGGCGTGGCGGGCACCTGGCGCGACCTCACCGACACCGTGAACTACATGGCGTCGAACCTCACCGGCCAGGTCCGCAACATCGCCCAGGTGACCACGGCCGTCGCGAAGGGCGACCTCTCCCAGAAGATCACGGTCGACGCGCAGGGCGAGATCCTGGAGCTGAAGTCGACGGTGAACACCATGGTGGACCAGCTGTCGTCGTTCGCCGACGAGGTCACGCGTGTGGCCCGTGAGGTGGGCACGGAAGGAAAGCTGGGTGGCCAGGCGCAGGTGAAAGGTGTGTCCGGCACCTGGCGGGACCTGACGGACAACGTGAACTACATGGCGTCCAACCTGACCAGCCAGGTCCGCAACATCGCCCAGGTCGCCACCGCGGTGGCCGAGGGCGACCTCGGCCAGAAGATCACCGTCGACGCGCAGGGCGAGATCCTCGCCCTCAAGAACACCGTCAACATCATGGTGGACCAGCTGTCGTCGTTCGCCGACGAGGTCACCCGCGTGGCCCGTGAGGTGGGCACGGAGGGCAAGCTCGGCGGCCAGGCCCAGGTCAAGGGCGTGTCCGGGACGTGGCGGAACCTGACCGAGAACGTGAACCAGCTCGCGTCGACGCTGACCATCCAGCTGCGTGCGATCGCCGGCGTGTCCACGGCCGTGACCAGGGGCGACCTGACCCAGCAGATCGGCGTGCAGGCCAGCGGCGAGGTCGCGGACCTCAAGGACAACATCAACCAGATGATCGTCACGCTCCGCGAGACCACCACGCAGAACAAGAACCAGAGCTGGCTCGACTCGAACCTCGCCCGCATCGGCGGCCTGCTGCAGGGGCAGCGCGACCTCATCGCCGTCTGTCAGATGATCATGAACGAGGTCGTGCCGCTGGTGGACGGCCAGGCCGGCGCGTTCTTCCTGAACCCGGGCAGCGGCGACCCCGACGCCGAGCAGGAGTGGCGGCTGTTCGGCTCCTACGGGCTCGGCACCGAGGACCTGCCGGTCCGCTTCGGCCGCGGCGAGGGACTCGTCGGCCAGGCGGCCGAGACCAAGCAGGCCATCGTGCTGAGCGGCTCGCGGGCCAACTTCGCGCCTATCCGGTCCGGCATCGGCACGTTCACCCCGACCGCCCTGGTCATCACGCCGGTGCTGTTCGAGGGCGAGACCGTCGGCGTGCTGGAGATCGGGTCGGTCAGCGACTACTCCGAGCTGCACATGCTCTTCCTCGAACGGCTCGCGCTGACCATCGGCATCGCGATCAACACGATCCACGCGAACGTGCGGACCGAGGAGCTGCTGGCGCAGTCGCAGCGGCTCGCGTCGGAGCTGCGCAACCAGTCCGCTGAGCTGCAGCGCACCAACGCGGAGCTGGAGGACAAGGCCGCGCTGCTGTCCGAGCAGAACCGCAACATCGAGATCAAGAACCTGGAGATCGAGGCCGCCCGGCGCCGCGTGGAGGAGAACGCGCAGCAGCTGGCGGTCGCGAGCCAGTACAAGTCCGAGTTCTTCGCCAACATGAGCCACGAGCTGCGCACACCGCTCAACTCGCTGCTGCTGCTGGCCCGCCTGCTGGCGGACAACCCGGAGAAGAACCTGTCGCCCAAGCAGATCGAGTTCGCCAACACCATCCACAACGCCGGCTCGGACCTGCTCGCGCTCATCGACGACATCCTCGACCTGTCCAAGATCGAGGCCGGCCGCGTGACGATCCACCCGGGGCCGGTGGACATCGCGGAGATCGCGGCCGACGCCCGGCGCGCGCTGGTGGCGCAGGCGGAGGAGAAGGGCCTGGCACTGGAGGTCCTGGTCGCGGACGGCACGCCGGCCTCGATGGTCACGGACATCCAGCGCCTGCAACAGATCCTGCGCAACCTGCTGTCCAACGCGGTCAAGTTCACCGAGCGCGGCACCGTCACCCTGACGATCTCGCCGGGCCGGACGGCCGACGAGGTCGCGTTCTCCGTGCAGGACACGGGCATCGGCATCGAGGACGAGAAGTTCGAGATGATCTTCGAGGCGTTCCAGCAGGCCGACGGCACCACGAGCCGGCGCTACGGCGGCACCGGTCTCGGCCTGTCGATCTCCAAGGAGCTGGCGCGCCTGCTCGGCGGGCACATCGCCGTGGAGTCGACCCTGGGCGAGGGGTCCACGTTCACCCTGTTCGTGTCGGTGTCCGCGCCGGGCGGCAAGCGGACCACGCCGCTCGTCGAGACGGAGGACGGCCTGCCGCCGGTCGGCACCCCGATCCTGCGCCCGAGCGTCGGCACGCCCGCGGTCGCGCGGGAGCTGACCGGCGTGACCGTGCTGATCGTCGACGACGACGTGCGGAACGCGTTCGCGCTGACGTCCGCGCTGGAGCTGCACGGCATGACCGTGCTGTACGCGGACAACGGCGCCGACGGCGTGCGGCTCCTGACCGAGCACCCGTCGATCGACATCGTGCTGATGGACGCGATGATGCCGAACATGGACGGCAACGAGACGACCCGCCAGATCCGGCAGCTGACCACCGGCGCCGAACAGACCCCGATCGTGTTCCTGACGGCGAAGGCGATGCCGGAGGACCGCGAGGCGAGCTTCGCCGCCGGCGCGGACGACTACGTCACCAAACCCGTCGACCTGGACCAGCTGCTGGACGTCGTGTCGTCGTGGGTCATGCGAGGTGCGACGCGGTGACCGCGAAGGCACTGCTCGTCGACGACCGCAGGGAGAACCTCGTCGCCCTCGAGGCGATCCTGCAGGGCCTTGCCGTCGAGACCGTGGCGGTCACCAGCGGCGAGGAAGCGCTGAAACGCCTGCTGGTGGACGACTTCGCGGTGATCCTGCTGGACGCGTCGATGCCGACGATGGACGGCTTCGAGACCGCGACGCACATCAAGCAGCGGGAGCGCACCCGGCACATCCCGATCATCTTCCTGACCGCGCTGGACTACGACGCGCGGCTGGCGTTCCGGGGCTACCAGATCGGCGCGGTCGACTTCATCACCAAGCCGTTCGACCCGTGGGTGCTGCGGTCCAAGGTCGCGGTGTTCATCGACCTGTGGCAGAAGCGCGCCGAGCTGACCGCCCAGGCGATGGACCAGATGGCCCTGCAGGACGCGGTGACGAAGGCGTTGGCGCTGCTGGGCTCGAACGACACCGACGGCGCGGCGTCGGTGCTGCGTGCGGCCCAGGCCAAACACGCGGTGCCACGCATGCGGTGACGTTCCCTAGAATCACCGCATGGCAACGGCGGACATCCGCGTCAGCAACGAGGAGCGGGACGCGGCCGTCACGATTCTCGGCGTGCACCTGTCGACGGGCCGGCTCGACCTGGCCGAGTACGAGGAGCGCTGCGGCCAGGCCGCGGTGGCCCGGACCCGTGGCGAGTTGGAGGTCCTCTTCACCGACCTGCCGGCACCGCATCCGGACCTCAGCTCGGCGGCCCCGCCGACGCAGCTGATCCAGAAGGCCGGTCAGCTGGTCAGCCCACCGGTGGGGGGCCGCAAGACCGATCTCGTCGAGACCCCGGCCAGCAAGGCACTGGAGATCGTCGCGGGGATCGCCTTCGGCGTCGGCATCCCGGCGGCGATCCTCATGACGGTGTTCCTCGGGGCGTGGTGGCTGTTCATCCCGGTCGGGTTGGTCATCATGGTCGCCGGCGGCACCGCCGACTCGCTCAAGAAGAAGCCCCGCCCACGAGCCTGAGCGGGGCCGTGCCACGTCAGCCGGTCGCGCCGACCTTGTCGACGGTCAGCGGGCCGGTGACCGACGTGTAGTCGATGGCCGTGCCCTTCGGGACGTCGATCCCCTCGATGTCGCCGGTGTTGAGGACCCACCGTTCGCCGATGAACCGGCCGGTCGCCGGGTCGACGATCAGGTCATGCTGGTTGCCGCCTTCGCCGACGCCGTAGGCGGTGCCCTTCTGGCCGTCCACGTTGGCGTCCTGCTCGGTGACCTTCAGACTCGGCAGCAGTGCGAGCGTCCGGTACATCAGGGCCCGCTCGTCGCCGGTGATGCCGGCGCGCAGCAGGGCCGCGATGACCTGGTAGACGTCCAGGTCCGAGCTCACGATGAAGCCCCGGAACTCGCCCCGGCGCAGCAGGTCGTAGAACTCGCGGGCGTCGCCGGTGGGCAGCGGCTCGTCGTGACCGCACGACGCCAGGCCCTGCCTGGTCTGTTTCCTCGGCAGGTCCGCACCGGCCGCCTTCGCCTTCTCCTCGTCGCCGACCAGCCACTTCCGGTTTCCGGTGACGGTCGTGCGCACCGTGCACTGCTGCGTGGGATCGGCCGACACCCACTCTTCCCGCACCGACTCCTCCAGCCAGGTCAGCCGCACGTTCTTCGGGTGCCGTGACTCCAGCTTCCAGGTGTGCGTCGCGGTGTAGCGGTACTGGCCGGGCTTGAGCGGCTGCTCGGGGTCGGCCTTGTCCGCCGCCGCGTTGAGCTGTTCGGCGGCACTCGCGACCGGGGCGTTGTCGCCCGACCAGACGGCCTGCGCGGCCACCACGCCGACCGCCAGCACGACCGCCGCGGCGGCCGAGGCGATCAGCTTGCGTGGCGGGCGCAGCAGGTTCGTCGCGATGCCGAAGAGCCAGGACCGCGCGGTGCCGCGACCGGGGTCGTAGCGGGCCCGCTGCTCCCAGGCGACGAGGAAGGTCTCGGCCACCAGGTCGTCCGCGACCACCGGATCCAGGCGTCGCGCCAGGTAGCGGTGGAGGTCCCGGGCATGTGTGTCGTACAGGTCGGTCAGCGCGGCGCCGCCCGCTCGCCCGGAGAGGTCGGGACGGTCGGAGTCCACGTTGGTCATCGTCACACCACTACTTGCCGCGGGTCCCGCCAACCGTTCCGGGAGGGCCTGCCGGGCCCGGAAGCGGACGGGGCAAGATACGGGGCATGTCCCACGCCCCACTGCCCCCGGGCGACCAGTTCGGCGTCTCGGTCGACGTCGAGCAGCACGGCGCGGCAGTCGTACTCCGGGTCGCCGGCGAGCTGGACCTGCTGACCACCCCCACGCTCGCCGAGTCCTGCACGCAGGAGCTGAAGAAACACCCGCCCGTGCTGGTGATCGACCTGACCGGCGTCACCTTCCTCGCCTCGGTGGGCATGTCGGCGATCGTCGCCGCCCACGAGGAGGGCGGCGACGCCACGAAGGTCCGCGTGGTGGGCGGCACCCGCGACACCCTCCGGCCGATCCGCGTGACGGGCCTGGACAGCCTCCTGTCGGTGTACTCGTCACTGCCCGAAGCGCTCGCGGACCTCTAGTTACACGGGCACGGGGCGGCTGTGCAGGGTCACCGTCGTGCCGCCGGTGCCGCCGGCCACGCTCAGGTGCTCGACGCACGCGCGCATGAGGCGCAGGCCCTGCCCCCGCGTGCTGTGCCCGTCCTCGGTCGGGGGGAGCCAGGCGCCGCGGTCCCGGACGGTGAACTCGACCCGCCGGGAGCCGTCCGGCGCGCGGTGGATGCCGCCGCTGATCTCGATCGTCTCGCCGCTCGGGGGGTCGGCCGGGCCGATCCGGTAGCCGTGCTCGATGCTGTTGCTGATGGCCTCGTTGACCGCGAGCACCAGGTCGTCGATGTGTGCCGGTGACCACCCGTTGGCTCTCAGCCAGGCCCGAACCTTGTCCCGTGCGATCGACGGCGAGATCCAGTCCGCGGCGAGGACCACGTCCAAGGTCTGCCCGACGTCGGCGCGCGTGGGTTCGTTCCCCACTTGACGCTCGGAGCTTGGCGGCACGGTCGTAATTGTCCCAGCTTTCGGCACTACCGCAGATCGCCGGCGGCGATCGCGTCCTCCACCGTGTGGTAGAGCGCGAGAATCTGGTCGAGGCCGACGATCTCGATCGGCCGGATCACCGGGCGCTGTTGGTCGACCACCACTCGCAACGGCTGGAAGCCTTCGTGGCGCGAGGATTCCAGGGCGCTGTCCCGCAGCGTACGCAGTCCGCTGGAACCGAGGAACCGGACGTGTGTGAGATCGAGCACCAGCGTCCGGCCCGCCAGCGCGCGGAACGCCGCCGCCAGGGCCACCGACAGCCGAGGCGCGGTCAGCCCGTCGACGTCTCCCTCGACCGCCAGGAGCAGCACGTCGGCGTGGTCCTCGGTCCGGACGGTCATGAGCTGCTCACGGTCGGGCCGGTCCTCGACGCCGTCCGGGGTCAGCTCATCGCTCGCTGGTTTCACGAGTGCGAACAGTACCCGGGGCACAATGCGTTCATGGCGATCGACGCGTTGGTGTTCGACTTCGACGGCCTGCTGATGGACACCGAGACCGCCTCACTGCGGGTGTGGCAGTTCCTCTGGCGGTCCTACGGGCTGGAGCTGGACGTCGAGAAGTTCTTCGCGCCGCACGGTGGTGACGTGGTCGCCGAGCGTTACGCGGCACTCGCCGCCGCCGTCGGTCCCGGCTTCGACCAGGCCGAGAGCCACGCCAAACGGCTGGCGTACCGGGAGGAGCTGCACGCCGCGCTCGACCTGGCCGACGGCATCCGCGGCTGGCTGGACGAGGCCCGTGACCTGGGCCTGCGGCTCGCGGTCGCCAGCAGCTCGCCGCGCTTCTGGATCTCCGACCACCTGTCCCGGATCGACTACCTGGACCGCTTCGAGCTCCTGGCCTGCGGTGACGAGGTCGCCGCCGCGAAACCGGCGCCGGATGTCTACCTGCTGGCGCTGTCCCGGCTGGGCGTGCCCGCGGACCGCGCGATTGCCTTCGAGGACACCGTCCACGGCGTGGCGGCCGCGCAGGAGGCCGGCCTGCGGTGCGTCGCCATCCCGCACCCGCACGCGGACCCGGACCGCTTCACGGCCGCCGACCTGCTGCTGACCAGCGCGTCCGACCTGCCGCTCGCGTCGGTCCTCGCCACGGCCGGGGCACGTTGACGTTTGCCTCCCCGATGCGCCGGGTATTGCTCCTGCCGACGACATCAGGAGGTTTTCCTATGATCGGCTTCATCGTCGCGGGTCTCATCATCGGCGCGCTGGCCCGTCTCATCAAGCCCGGCAAGCAGAACCTCGGCATCATCGCGACTCTGCTGCTCGGGCTCGTCGGTTCGGTGATCGGCGGGACGATCGCCAACCTGCTCGGCACGGGCGACATCATGGAACTGAACGTCCTCGGCTTCATCATCGCCGTGATCGCGTCGGTCCTGTTGATCGGCGTCGCCGAGTCCATCGCGGGCCGGTCACACCACCGCGTGACGCGTTAGCCAGGAACCACCACCGTACGAACCATGGCCGTCCCGGCCGCGTGCCCTGCCCACGCGGCCGGGACGTTCTTGGGTGTGACGGTCTCGTGGGCGACGGTCAGCGTGCCGTCCGCCACGCGGCCGGCGACCAGCTCGATGGCCGCCGTCCGCTGCGCCGGCGTCAGCTCGTTGTTGGTGTAACCCAGGAGCCGCAACGGCTTGCCGCGCAGCAGTGACGACGTGACCGGACTGGTCTCGCCGGCCGAGCCGCCCAGGTTGACCCACCGGCCACCGGGCCGCAGTGCTCGCGCCGCCGCCGCGGCCGGCACCCCGAACACCGGGTCCAGCAACAGGTCCACCGGCCCGTCTACCTCGGACTCGAAGCGTGCGGCCAGTTCGTCCACATCGGACGAGTCCAGCATCACCACCGCGTCCGCGCCGGCGGCCCGCGCCCGGTCGCGGCCGCCCACCGAGTGGGCGCCGGCCACGACCCGCCGCGCGCCGGCCGCCCGGGCCAGCTGGATCGCCGACTGGCCGACGACGCCACCGCCGCCCAGCACGACCACCTGCTCGCCCTCGGCCAGCTCACCACGCCAGGTCAGCGCCAGGTGCGCCGCGACCGCCGACAGGCCGAGCGCGGCCATCAGCACCGGGTCGATGCCCTCGGGGAGCGGCACGAGGTCGTCCCCGGGCACCGCGACCGCGGCGGCCATGCTGCCATCGCCGGGCCGCATCCCCGCCGAGGTGGGGAACCAGCACGTGCGGCCGTTCGCCGTCCCGATCCCCTGCACGCCAGGAATGTACGGTGTCGCCGGCACCCCGAAGTACGACCTGCCCGACGCGCACAGCAGGTCCAGCGGGGTGATCGGCGCGGCCGTCACCTCGACCAGGACCTCGCCGGGGCCCGGGGTGGGCGTGTCCCGTTCGACGAGCTTCGGCGGCTCACCGGGGGAATGGAGTGACAGTGCCCAGCTCATGTGGCGATGTCCGGGTACGGCAACGACAGGTGGGACAGGCGGCGCGCGTACTCCAGCTGGAACCCCAGTGGCTCCTGGTGATCGCGCTCGAACATCGCGATGAACAGGGTCAGCGTCAGGAACGGGTGCGCGCCCAGCTCGAACAGCTTCGGGTAGTCGTGGGTGGACAGCGCGGCGCGCTCGTCGTCGTCGAACCTCAGCCAGGTCGACGACTCGCCGAGGTGGCAGGCCAGGATCCGGTTGGCCTCACCGGACTCCCACCACTCGACCGTCCCCTGTGGATCGTCGCGGTAGCGCTCCACCAGCTCGGGGTCGCGGTCGACGGTGAAGAGGAACTTGTTCAGCAGGTACTTGCTCACGCTGGGACTCCCTTCGGGTACCAGGTGAAGTACGCCTCCATGGTGTGGAACAGGTCGTAGGTGTCGACGTAGTCGGCCTTCTGTCCCTCGCCGGCGACGCCCATCATGAGCATGAAGTCCATGAACCCGTGCGTGGCGTTGCCCGGCAGGTGCAGGCTGTCGAGCGTGACCTCGCCGCAGCAGCCGTCGAGGTCACCGGTCGAGATCCACTCGACGGCCTTGCGGTCGAACTCCGGATCCGGGCCGTGCGGCCCGAACTGGCGTGGCCCACCCAGCTCGAGCGACAGGTGCCCGGTCCCTATCACCGCGACCCGCTGGTCCGACGGCCACGACTCGACGAGCTGCCGGATCGTCCGTCCCAGCTGGACGAATCGCTTCGGCCGCGGCAGCGGCGGCGCGAAGATGTTGGTGTAGATGGGCACGATCGGCAGGTCGTTCTGCGGTCGCAGCGTGATGATCGGGCAGGTGATCGAGTGGTCGATCCGCAGCTCGTTGGAGAACGCGAGGTCGAACCCGGCGTCGAGGCCCTCCCGCAGCAGGTAGGTCGAGAGGTCCTCCTGGCCCTTCATCACCATGCGCGGCAGGCCGAACTCGCGTTCCTCGTTGTACCAGTTGGCGTCGTAGAAGGGCGCCTTGCCGATCAGGAACTGCGGCATGTTGTCCAGCCACAGCTGGTGGAAGTGGTCCGAGCCGACCATGACCAGCACGTCCGGCCGCGCCCTGGTGAGGGTCTCGCGGAACGCCTCGACCTTGCGTACCCACTCGTCCGCGAACGGCGGCCGGTCCTCGCCGGTCGAGGTGCTGGCGCGGTAGTAGAAGGGGTGGTGCGTGGACGCGATGACCGCGACCAGCTCAGCCATGCTGGCCTCCGTACGGTTGCGGGGGGACGGACGCGTTGTTCAGATCCACGGACAGGAAGATGTCGTTGGCGACGGGGTTGCGCAGCTCCTCGGCAAGCTGTCCGATGAGCCCGGCGGTGCGTGCCAGCAGTGCGAAGCCGCGCAGGAGTTCGAGTGGCAGCCCCAGGTCCGCGAGCGCCGCGCCGCACACGCCGGCCCCGTTGAGCGGCAACGTCCTGCCGAGCACGCTCGGATGCACCCGCCCGATCGCCCCGAACAGCTTCAGGTGCGGGCCTTCCAGGTGCTCCTCACGGGCGATCTGGAAGAGCCGCGGCGTGCGTGGGTCGCCGTCCTTGTGCACGTGGTGCCCGAGCCCGGGAATGCGTTTGCCCTGGTGCTTCTCGAGGACCTGGCGGGCCAGCTCGTCCCACCCGGTCTCGTCGAGTGGTAGTTCGGTGTCGCGGAGCTCCGCGTGCAGGAACCGCCCGCAGTCCTCGGTCACGCCCAGGAACCGCGACCCGCCGCCGAGCAGCCCGGCCGCGAGCGCGCCCTGCACGGAGTCCGGCGCGGACAGGTAGGTCAGCCGCGTGACGATGGCGGTCGGCGTGAAGCCGTGGTCGGCGAGGGCGGCCAGGACGGCCTCGAAGACGCGGGTCTCGCCCGGGCCGGGGCGGCGTTGGGTGGCGAGCCAGAAGGCCAGCTCCCCGAACCCGACCGTGCCCATGACGTCCTCGGCGAGGTCCTTGCCGAGGAGCGTGATCCTGTCCCGGCTGGAGGCGCCGAGCGCCGTGGGGTACTCAGGCATCCTTCAGCCACTTCCGGATCTCGTCCCCGTGCTCGTCCAGTTCCGGCGGCGGCAACACGTAGCTCACGGGCGTCTCCGAGAACCGGATCGGGTGACGCGTGGTCGGCACCGCCCGTTCTCCCTCACCGACCGTCACGATCGGCTCCAGCTCGAACCGTTCCGCCATGGCGAACCCGCCGTCGATGGTGTTGATCGGTCCACATGGGACGCCCGCGGCGACGAGCAGATCGAACCACTCGACGGCGCCTTTGGCCGCGAGCCGCTCGACCAGCAGCGGCCGCAACTCCTCCCGGTTGGCGGTGCGATCCGCGTTGGTGGCGAACCGCGCGTCGTCGGCGACGCCGGGGATGCCGAGGACCTCGCAGAGCTTGCGGAACTGCCCGTCGTTGGCGGCGGAGACGATGAGGTCGTTGTCCTTGGTGGGCAGGGGTTCGTAGGGGAAGACGCTCGGGTGCGCGTTCCCCATGCGGAAGGGCACGGTCCCGCCGGCGGCGTAGGCGGAGCTGTGGTTGACGAGCCCGGTGAGGGCGGAGGAGAGGAGGTTGACCTCGACCCGCTGGCCTTCCCCGGTGGCGTCCCGATGCCGAAGCGCGGCGAGGATCCCGATGACGGCGTGGTTGCCCGCCATGACGTCGAACACGGAGATGCCCGCGCGGTAGGGCGGCCCGTCCGGATCCCCGGTGAGGCTCATGAGCCCGGAGATGGCCTGCACCATGAGGTCGTACCCCGGCACGTCCCGCCCCGCGCCGGTCCCGAACCCGGTGATGGAGGCGTAGACCACGCCCGGGTTGGCGACCTTGACGTCCTCGTACCCGAGCCCGAACCGCTCGAGCCCGCCAGGCTTGAAGTTCTCGATGACCACGTCCGCCCGCCTGGCCAGCTCCCGCGCCGTCCCCGCGTCCCCATCGTCCCGCAGATCAAGCGCGATGGACCTCTTGCCGCGGTTGATCCCGAGGTAGTAGGTGGACACCCCGTCCCGCACGGGCGGCATCCAGGTCCGGGTGTCATCGCCGCGCGGGCCCTCGACCTTGATCACGTCCGCTCCCATGTCCGCCAGGAGCATCGTGGCGTAGGGACCGGCGAGAATCCGAGAGAAGTCAGCGACGAGCACCCCGTCCAACGGCCCGTTCATAAGCCTCCGTCCGTGCAGCGGACATCTGTCCGCAGTCTTGGCCCGGCCAGGCCTCGCTGTCAAGTCGCTCAGTTTCCCCGCCTCACGCCCACCGTCTCCCGTCGAGCCTCCAGGCCCCTGCACGAAAGTCCCATTCGCCCGAGCCCGCCGGGTGAAAGTTATCCACAGCCCTCGCCGACCAGCGGTTTTGTCACCCCTGCCCGATAGAATGGTGCCGGGGCCGCCCCCCGGGATGGGTGGGGGCTGCCCCGCGTAGGAGGGTCCGATTCGGGCGAGAAACCGCAGGTCAGGAGGCGGCTGTGCGGGTCACGTGGGGGACCTCCGCCAGGCGGGCGTAGTCCGCGCTGATCTCGCCCGCCGCCTTGAGGAGCAGCGGCAGGTGGTGGCCGAGCAGGTGGTCCACCGTGGTCTCCGCCGCGTGGGTGTTGACGTTCAGCGCCCCCATCACCCGCCCCGCCCCGTCGCGCAGGGGGACCGCGACGGACCGGATGCCCAGGGCCAGTTGCTGGTCCGTCAACGCCCAGCCCCGGGCCCGGACCTCCCGCAGCTCCGCGTCCCGCTCCTCCCGGCCCGGCTGCCACCGCGGCACCAACCCCGACCGCGAAGGCTCCGCCAGCACCGCGTCCACCTCCGCGGGCTCCAACGCCGCCAGCAACACCTTCCCCAGTGACGTCTGCAAGGCAGGGAACCGGGTCCCGATCTGCACCGCCAGCGCGACGATCTTCGGCACGGCCACCCGCGCCACGTAGACGATGTCCGACCCGTCCAACCGCGCGATCGAGCACGACTCGTTCGTCGCCGCGGACAACGTCTCCATGTGCGGCCGGGCGATCTCCCACAGGCCCTGCGACTGGACGTACGCCACCCCGAGGTCCAGCACCCGCGGCGTCAACGCGTACCCGGCGCCCGACGCACGCACGTACCCCAGCTCCGCCAGCGTCAACAGGATCCGCCGCGCCGTCGGCCGGGCCAGGCCCGTCGCCGACGCCACCTCCGCCAGCGTCATGACCGGCCGGCCCGGTGCGAACGCCGCGATGACCTCCAGGCCACGCGCCAGCGCCTCGATGAAGTCCGGTCCGGTGCCTTCCCTTGGCATAACGCGGCTCCTCGGCGGTTGACTTCCCCGTGTGGCGGGATCAGAGTAACCCCCGTAAGTGGCCGGCATGCGGACACTTGTCCGATCAAGGGGTTCAATGATGAACGAGTCAAGGCCTGTGCTCCTGCGCGGCGGCACCGTGTTGCCGATGGACGACGCCCGGTCGGTGCTCACCGAGACGGACGTCCTCACCCTGGACGACCGGATCGTCGAGGTCGGCAAGAACATCGCCGCCCCCGGCGACGCCCTCGTGGTCGATGCCACGGGCGGGATCGTCATGCCGGGGATGATCGACACGCACCGGCACATGTGGCAGACGGCCATGCGCGGCTACGGCGCGGACTGGACGCTCACCCAGTACTTCGTCTGGTACTACCTCGACCACGGCAAGCGCTTCCGCCCCGAGGACGTCCACGCCGGCAACCTCCTCGCCGCCATCGAGGCCATCGACGCCGGGGTCACCACGGTCGTCGACTGGTCGCACGGGCTGCGGACCACCGAACACGCCGACGCCGCGGTCGACGCGCTCGAGTCCGTGCCCGGCCGGTTCGTGCTGGCGTACGGCAACATCCAGGAGCCACCCGCCGTCTGGTCGGCGAAGCCCGAGTTCCGCGACTTCGTCAACCGCCGGATCACCGGCAGCGACATGCTCGGCTTCCAACTCGCGTTCGACGTGCTCGGCGACCCGGAGTTCCCCGAGAAGGGCGCGTTCGAGGTGGCCCGGGACCTGGGCGTGTCCGTCACGACCCACGCCGGGGTGTGGGGCGTGACCACCGACGCCGGCATCCGCCTCATGCACGAGAACGGCTTCATGACCCCGGGAACGGTCTACGTGCACGCGTCGACGCTCTCGGCGGACTCCTACCAGCGGATCGCGGCCACCGGCGGCTCGATCTCGGTGTCCACGGAGAGTGAGCAGAGCGCCGGGCAGGGCTACCCGACCTCGTGGACGATCCGCGAGTACGGCATCCCGGTGTCCCTGTCCATGGACACCAGCGTCTGGTGGAGCGGTGACCTGTTCAGCGCCATGCGCACCACGCTCAGCGCCGACCGGTCACGGGCGCACCTGGAGGCGCACGCGAAGAACGACACGGTCACCCACCACGCGCTGCGGGCCGACCAGGTCGTGGCCTGGGCGACCCGGGGCGGTGCCGACGCGCTGGGGCGCGACGATCTCGGCGAACTGGCACCGGGCAAGAAGGCGGACGTGGTCCTGATCAAGAACGACCGGTCACCGGTGTCGTTCCCCGTGCTCAACCCGTACGGCCACGTGGCGTTCCAGGCCCAGCGCGGCGACGTGCACACGGTGCTGGTCAACGGCCGCGTCGTGAAGCACGAGCACCAGCTGGTCGACGTCGACCTGACCGCCGCGAAGGCGGCCGTCGAGCGGACGGTCGAGTACCTGCGGTCGTCGATGGGGGAGGAGGCCTGGGTGGCCGGCATGCACCCGGAGATCCCCGAGTCGAAGATGAAGGAGAACCCGTACTACAGCGACTACAAGAGCACCGCCACGCACACCGGCTAGGAGCCGCCGCCCATCTCCATGCCGTGGCCGCCGCCCATGGACTCGTCCTGTTCGATCTTGCCGCCGACCTGCTGCTGGACCTTGACCATCTCGTCCTCGGACGAGCTGGTCAGGATCCAGCGCTCGCCCACGAGGTAGCTGCCGCCGTAGAGGATGGCGTACTCGAACCAGTCCTCCTGGTCCTTGTCGGTGGGGAAGTCGAGCAGCAGGTAGTCCGTCCTGCCCACCGTGCAGTTCGCCTGGCGGAAGTCGGCGGTCGTGCCCTGGAACGCCGGGGTGCAGCCGACGGTTTCCGCCAGCTGCTCCACCGTGTAGGGCTTGGTCGGCTTCGGGTCGGGCCATGACTTGGTGGTCGCCACGGGGGCCGACTGGGCCGGCACACCGCAACCGGCGGCCACCAGCGCGCACAGGACGGCCAGCAGTCCGGGCAGACGTGGGCTCATACCGCTTTACACGTAGGCGCACCCGCGGGCGTTCATTCGAAGTCGCAGCCGGGGTTCGCGGCGTCCTCCGACAGCGGGGCGCCGTGCGGGTTGACGTAGAGGACGTCCAGGACCACCGCCGTCGTGCCCAGGTTGCGGCCGATGTGGACGTGCTCGGGCTCCTCGACCAGCGACGTCCCGGACGGGTGGGTGAACGAGGTCGTGCAGTCGGACATCGTGCGGGTGAGGGTGCCCGCCCGGACGACCGCGTACAGTGTGCCGTCGTGGTAGTGCCAGCCGGTGCTGCCGCCGGGCTGGACGGTGATCTCCCGCAGCACGTAGTCCGTGGGACCGACGGTCCACTGGGCGAGGATCGTGGCGCTCACCCCGCGTGACGGTGTCGCGCTCGCGACCCCCGGGACCAGGGCCAGCAGGACGGCCACCGCTACCGCGAACTTGCGCATGTCACTCCCCGGGACTGACGACACCGTTCTCGTAGGCGAAGACCACGACCTGCGCGCGGTCGCGGAGGCCGAGCTTCGCCAGGATCCGGCTGACGTGCACCTTGACTGTTGCCTCGGTGACGCACAGCCGGGCCGCGATCTCGCCGTTCGACCGTGCGCGGGCAAGTTCTACCAGCACTTCCCGCTCCCGGGCGGTGAGACCCCGATCGTCGACCGGACTCTGCCCGTTCGGCCTCGGGAGGTGCCGGGCGAACGCCTCGATGAGACGCCTGGTCACGCCCGGCGCGACCACCGCGTCGCCGGCCGCCACGGCACGGATGGCTCCGATGAGGTCGGCGGGCATGGCGTCCTTGAGCAGGAACCCGCTGGCCCCGGTCCGCAGCGCGGCGTACACGTACTCGTCCAGGTCGAACGTGGTGAGCACCAGCACCCGCACGCCGGCGCCGAGCTCGACGATGCGGCGCGTGGCCTCGATGCCGTCCATGGCGGGCATGCGGACGTCCATGAGGGTGACGTCCGGGCGCAGGGCGCGTGCCATGGCGACGGCGTGCGCCCCGTCCCCGGCCTCGCCGACCACCTCGAGGTCCGGCTCCTGTTCGAGCACGGCCCGGAACCCGACCCGCACCAGCGCCTGGTCGTCGACCAGCAACACCCGGACGCTCACCGCTCGCCCCGTGCCCTGAAGGACCCCTTCGGGACGCTCAATGCCTCGAAGGGGTCCTTCAGGGCAGTGAGTCGGGCGTGTACGCGCCAGCCGCCGGCCGGGACAGGGCCTGCTGACACGTCGCCGTCGTAGGGCGCGGCCCGTTCGGCCATGCCGGTCAGGCCGTGCCCCGCACCCGCCGGCGGCGGGCCGGGGCGGTGGCCACCGTCGTCGGTGACCACCACCTCCGCCTCGGTCCCGTCGCACCGCACCTCGACACGCGCGGTCGCGGTCG
>Ga0081539_10000643_pt1 | contig 70438 bp, 62 predicted proteins | sample TabmetS4T2R2_FD_71023 | JGI IMG/M metagenome (GOLD analysis project Ga0081539, IMG submission 71023) | Tabebuia heterophylla rhizosphere microbial communities from the University of Puerto Rico - S4T2R2 | ecosystem: Host-associated > Plants > Roots > Rhizosphere ...
GAGCTGCTGGCGGTGCTCGGTCCGTCCGGCAGCGGCAAGACGACGCTGCTGCGCGCCATCGCCGGCCTCGCCCGGGTCCGCAGCGGCGAGGTCTACATCGAGGGCCGACGGGTCACCGCGACATCTGTACCGGAGCGGAACGTCGCGATGGTGTTCGAGTCCTCGGCACTCATGCCGTTCCTCGATGTCGAGCACAACCTGTCGTGGGGGCTGACCCGCCGCGGTTCCGCGCACGGCCGGCTGCCCGAGCCGGAGGTGCGCCGACGGGTCAGCGAGCAGGCCCGCGGGCTGCGGCTGAGCCGGCTGCTCGGCCGGATGCCGACCACGCTGTCCGCGGGTGAGCAGGGCCTGGTCGGGACGGGCCGGGCGCTGGTGCGCGTCCCGTCGGTCTTCCTGCTGGACGAGCCGCTCGCGCACCTGGACGCGGCGCAACGCTGGTCGACGTGCCGTCGCATCGTCGACGTCGTCAAAGGCCTGGACGTCACCACGATCTACGTCAGCCACGACCAGACGGAGGCGCTCGCCATCGCTGATCGGGTGGCGCTGCTGAGCGAGGGCAGCGTGGTCCAGTCCGGCGTTCCCGAGGAGTTCTACCGGCGGCCGGCCAGCGTGTTCGTGGCCGGGTTCGTCGGGACGCCGCCGATCGGGCTGCTCCCGGCGCGGCCGGTCGGCTCCAGCGACGCCGCGGGCTACCGGGTCGGCGCGCGGACTCTGCCGCTGTGGGCACCGCTGCCGCCAGAGGTCGCCGGCCACGCGGGGCGGCCCGTGGTGCTCGGTGTCCGGCCGGAGCACGTGTACGACGCCACGGAGGGATGCGACCCCCGGCTCGTCACCATGCCGGCCACCGTGGTCCGCGCGACGTTCGTCGGGCCGGAGACCGTGGTCGTCCTGGAGGTGGCCGCGCCCCCGGTGACCGTGCCCGGCGCTGAGCGCAGCGACACCGTCGCGGACCGGGCGCGGCTGCGGGCCCGGTTCCCGCGGGACACGCGGCTGCGGGTAGCGGACACGCTGCCGATCGCCGTCGACGTGGCGCAAGCACACGTGTTCGACGCCGTCAGCGGGGCGGCGCTGTACCACCCCGCTGATTGACCCCGCTGATTGACCCCGCTGATTGACCCCGCTGATTGACTTCGGCGTACTTGCGACGCCGGCTGCTCGATCTGGAGAACGTGTTCCGGGGTCCCAGCAGCGCTACGGCAGCCGGGTCAACAGCTTGGCGATGACGGTGTCCATCGCTTCGCCGAGCCGCCCCTCCTCGGGCGGGGTGAAGGGTCCCGGCCCCTCGGCCCGGGCCCGGTGTACGGCGTCGACCAACGCGGCGGCCAGCGCATCCGGGTCCGCGGGGACGGCTGTGATCCTGGGATGGAAGCCCAGCCGCGATCCGTCCAGGTCGTTGGTGACCGTGAGTCCGCCCGAGACCGCCACCTCCAGCGGTGGATGGCTGGGGTGCGGGCTGTGCATGAGGGTAAGGCCGACGTCAACTTCGGACAGCAGGGTGAAGTAGTCATTCCAGCTCAGCGTGCCGAGGCCGCGGGCGGCATTGCCGCCGGGCAGCGTCACCTCGGGGTGGGGTTCGCCTGCGGTGATCACCTCCCACTCCACTCCGTCGGCCTCCAGCCGAGTGGCCGCCGCGCGCACCGCCGCCACTCCAAGCTGGTACAGATTGCGCGGCTTGCTGGGACGTGCATAGAAGAAGACCCGGACCCGGCGGGACGGGCTTCGCGCGGCGGCCGCTGCTCGCAGCCGGTCGAGATCCAGGTGCGGGGCGAGGATCAGGCCGTGGTTCGCCTGCGAGCCCTCCCGTTGTGCCAGAAAGGCGGCGAGCGGCGCAGAGTTGATCACATGATGGAAGCCGGCGTGGTAGGTGGCGCGCGTGAGCACGAACGGCACCGACCAGGCGTGGAAACCCGGCTCGTAGTCCTGGATCAAGTAGACGACCCGCGCCGGATCCAGCACGCCGATCCGACGGGCGACATCGGCGGCATGTGCGGTGGTCCAGTAGGTGACCACCCAGAGGTCGTCACGGCTCACAGTGGTGTGCGGCAGCAGGCGCTGCGGCACTACGGACAGCTGCACGCTTGCGCCTGTCGTGCTGAGATGGGCACGAATCGCGGCTTGCAGCGGCTCAGCGGGCTGATGGTCGAGCGGTACCACGCGCAGCGGGCGGCCCAGGGCCAGGGCCAGCCGCCGACCGAACTCCAATGCCGTGGCGACCCCGGCGAAGATCTTCTCCGGTTCAAGCGGGGGCAGCACGATCGAGACCGCCGGCTCGACCGGTCCGTGCTGGATCCCGGCCAAGTGCAGGCTCTGACCGACGATGCCGGCGTACACATCGGCGCCCGGTGGCAGCGGCGGCGGTGCCACCGGAACCGAGCCGGCGGCCGCCGGTGCCGCGCCGCTGGGCGCCTGGGCTGTCGGACGGGGGGCGGTCTGGCCCCGGTCAGCTCCGGAGGACCGCCGGGACATGACCCGCCGGGCGCGCCGTCTGATCGACCGAGTCAGTCTCGAGGGTGCTATCGACGACATTCCATCCTTTTCCGACGACTGTTCTGATGACCGATCGTCTGTCAGACCGATCGGCTACCGGTTCGCGGTTCGCCCGACCCAGTCCGCCAGCTCAGTCAGCGGCGCATGTCCGGTGCCCTCCATCCGATCATCCAGCGCGGTCAGCCGGTAGCCGTCCGGCAGCCGCTCCGCGAGAGCGCGGGCAAGCGGCCCGTGTTCTGCCAGCAGCTGGCCGGACAGTTCGGGTAGCGGCAGGCCGATGTCCAGCCCGTGTGGTCCGGTGACGTCGGCCCGCAACACCCGCAGCGCGGGGGTCCCGGCCGCCGCCGCCTCGGCGGCCACCAGGTCGGCCGCCGGGGAGTCACCGATGGCAAGCACCACGTCCGCCGCCGCGACCCATCTGGCACGGACCCACGGATGCACCGGCGCATACTCGCGGTCCGGCGTCGTCAAGGCCACGTCGGGAAGGACCCGCAGCACGGCGTCCGCCCCGCCGTCGTGGGCGGCGATCGCGACCCGCACCGCCTCGCCGATGGCGTCGACCGCCCGAACCTGGTCGGCGCCCACCGCGAGGACGACGCGAGCCGGCCGTCCCTCCGGCGGCAGCCACCCGGCGGGCTGCGGCCAGCTCTGCAGGCTCACCGCGTCGCACCCCACCGCGCGAAGCGCGGCGGCCTCGGCATGTGTCAGGGTGAGCGCCGCATAGGCCGTCGTCGGGGGGGTGAGCAGGTCACGGGCGGCGGCCGCCCAGAGCACCCGGATGACCGGAACCGGCTGATCGGTCGGCGCCTGCCGGGCGACGGCGGCGACGTCATCGCTCAGCAGTACGCCAGCCCCCGGGCTGGCCGACGGCGTGGGGACTCTGACGCCTACCTCCTCCGTCCGAGCACGCAGGAGCCTGCTGAACGGGTCCTGCTGCTCCACCCAGGACAACGCGGCGTCTCGCAGCTGGGTGTTCACCGCAATGTCGTCGACCAGCAGCACCCGCGCGCCCGCCGCGGACAGCAGAATGCGCAGCACAACCTGCAATCGGATCGAGCGAGAGCCCAGACCCAACCGCGCCGAGGTGAATCGCAGGTAGGCCGCCGGTGCCGTCCATTCATCGTTCCGATCGCCGGCCGGCCGGCCCGAATCGGTCAGCACCGCCGGGCCGGTCACACGATCACGCCCAGCGCGTGCCGCGCGTCAGCGACCGGATCCGGCTCGTTCGCAGCCCGCAGCGTCGGTCGTGTCGTGCGCAGGCTCAGCCGCGGGTTCCCGTACGGATCACCCATGTCGTGCCAGGGCTGATAGCGGACCAGACTGACCTCCTGGTCATGCCGTGGTGCACCGGAGCGGGTCACAGACTCCAGATGGACGACGCCGGGCAGTGGGGAGCAGACGTTCCGTAGGCCGCGAGCCAGCAGATCCAGACCCAGCGTGACGTCGCTGCCGCAGAGCACCATCCGCTCGTCCAGCCCACCAACTTCGCGGAACAGCTCGCGCCGGATCGCCAGGCAGGCCGCGGTGACAGCGGTGGTGTTGCGATACCAATCGGTCGGCCCGATGACCGTGTCCTCGCCCGGGCGCAGGCCGCCGAACAGGTGGCCCGCGTAGCCACCGATGCCGAGCCAGACCCCGGCGTGCTGGATCCGCCCGTCACCGTCGAGCAGCACGCTGCCCGCGCAGCCCACGCCCGGGGCAGCGGCCCAGCCGACCAATTCCGCCAGCCAACCCGGATCGGCAACCCGGGTGTCGTCATTCAGCAGGACGATCACGTCGGCGTCGGTCAACCCGGCCGCCGCGTTGTTCACCCGCCCGTAGTGGAAGGGCGCCTCCTGCCACCAGTGCACCCGCACCGGAAAGCCCCAGTCCCGCTGGTACCACGCCTCGTGTTCCGGGGTGTGTTCGCCGTTGTCAACTATCACGACGTCGAACGACGGGCCCTCGGTGTGCCGCAGGCTGTCCAGGAGCGGGCCGAGCATCGGCTCGTTGTGTCGGGTGGGCACCAGCAGGCTGACCCGCGGCCAGGACTCCGGATGCCAGCGCAGCCGGGTGACGCCGTCCTTCCGGACGCAGCTGGCGGGGATACCCCGGTGACGCAGCGCGGCGTCGATCGTTGGCACCGCGACGCCGTCGTCCACCGGCGGCAGCGCCGGAATCCGGGTCAGCGGGTGGGGAAGGTGCAGGGTCGGATCGAGGTCCGGGGGCAGATGCAGCAGCAAGCTCCACGCGGTCAACGGCACGTCGCCCGGCACGGCGGCGGCCGCCGCCAGGTAGTCCTGACGTCGCAGCGCGAAGCACCCGTGGGTGTAGTCGCAGGACAGCAGGGTCTCCGGTGACCAGCCGAAACGCAGCTGAGGTTGAGCCGTGCCGGCGTCGTCCAGGTCGAGGTCCCAAGTGATCAATCGGGCACCGGAGCGGTGCGCCGCGTTGACGAGCTGCGCGATTGCATCGACGTCGAAGATGGCGCCGTCCGGGGCGCTCACCACGAGGACGTCGGTCGCTCGCTCCGGCACCGGCGGATCAAAAGGCAGGACCGACACGGTGCCCGGCGCGCCGTTCTCCGGGCCGTCGACAAGCGACCAGTCGGGGTACGTCTGAGCCAGCAACGACTGAGTGGTGGCCTCCCGCGCAGCCGGGTCCACTCCCGGATGCCGGGTTCTCACCACGACGACGTGGGTGGTTGCCGGGCCCCGGTCGGCGGCGATGCGCTGTGACCCGGAATCCGAAGGCGTCACCGACGCCCTCCACGCAGCGTTCGCAACCTGCGAACGCGACGGACGATGGCCGACCCAATCGCGAAGCTGGCTGAGGACTGCAGTTCCGCGAGCCGAGCGTCGGCCCGGACGGCAGCGGCACGGGCCGCCGTGGCCTCGCGTTCGGCCGCCTCGGCCCGGCTGCGTTCATACAGCACGGCCTGCCGCAGCGCGTCGAGCTCACCGATCAGCTGTTCCACAGACCGTTCCGTCCTTAGAGGTTCCGCGGATAGGGGAGATCGCGGACCGGATCGGGCCCCGGCATCCCGCTCGGCGGCGTTGTCGTCGTCGCCCGTAGCTCCGCTACGGGCTCCTCCTCCGCCTTGCCCAGCGGGCGCCGGACCCCGCCCGGCCTCGCGCCCCCTATCCGCGGAACCTCTTACTGGGGTCTCGGCCCGGGTGGCCCGTTCTGTCCTGCCGCTCATCGCAGTCCGCTTTCGGTGCCGGCCGGCAGCGTAACCGCACGGTCGGCCTGCCTGGCCGCGTCCTCGCCCGACTCCGCCGGCCGGTCGGCCGTCGTCGTTCCGTTCGGCCCCCCGTTCGGCAGCGGCAGCGTCCGATCCACCTGTCGGGCCAACCGGGCCTCCCGGACCCGATGTACTGCCTCCATCAACTGCTCGGCCCGGTGCTCAAAGCTGTGTTCCCTCCGCACCCGCTCCGCGGCGGCGAGCAGCAATTCGTCCGGCACCGACTCCGCCACGGCTCGGGACAGCTCCTCGGGGGAGTTGACCACTCGCACCTCCGGGCCGAACACCGTCTCGAGCCCGGGCACCGGATCGCTGATCACCCGGGCGCCCGCGGCGACGGCGTCGAACAGCCGGTTGGACAGGAATCCCTCGCGGGCCATGTCCTCCCAGTGATCATTGAGCACCACGCCGGCCGACCGGTACAGCGCGCCCAACCGGTCGTTGCGGACCAGCTCGCCCGCCACGTACCGCGGGTCGACCAGCTTCTGCCACCTGGTGCCGTAGATGGTCAGCGGCAGCCCGGCCGCGAGCGCATCGCGGACCATCGGGCGCAGCACGTCTCGCGAGTTGCCCACGAAGAGCACTGGAGGTCCGCTGCCCGGCTCGGTGGAGTCTGGCCGGAACAGCCGCGGGTCGGTGGCCTGCAGCAACGGTTCGACGTTCACTCCCGCCGACTGCGATATCCGCGCCGCCCAGTCGACGCTGGCGGCGAAGACCCGGTCGAACCCGGCCATCTCCTCCGGAGTGACCAGGTCGGGATGGCTGATCACCCACAGGAGGTTGACCGCCCCGGGGACCGGCTCGACCTGATCCAGCCCGCGCAGCACCACCACCACGTCGTCCAGCTGCGCCGTGGGCCGAGTCACGCCCTCGCGGCGATCGACAACCACCAACTGGCCCGAGTTCTCCAGGGCGCGGGCGGTCGCGGCTGCGAAGTGCACATCACCCCACGCGTCGCCCTTGGGGCCCGCTGGGGCAGCCGTCTTGATCGCCCAGCGCAGCCTCGGCGGCTCGGCGATGCCGGCCGGCTCGAGCCGCTCCACCACCGTGAAGGGGCCGCGAACGCCGCGGGCCGTCAGTCCCGTCGGTGCCCACGGGTCGGGAACGTCGAGGCCCGTAGGAGGCGGCAGAGGACGGTCGCGCAGGATGCGCAGCTCGTGGGCGTCGATCGGGAAAGCAAGGCGACCCGAGGTCGACTCCGCGCCGAGGCCGGGCACCACCCGCACCGGGTGGCCGGCGATCAACGCACCGAAGCGCCGCTCGTCGGTTCCCAGATCGGTCTGGCGGAGTGCACCCGGTTCTGCCGGCCCGGGCTGCCAGCACAGATCGGCCAACGCGGCGTCTGTCCCCAGCAGGGGATCGAGGCCGCCCGCGGCGGCAACGTCCGCGGCGCGCAGGGCCGTCATCGGCCCGACAGCCGCCGCCAGCCGGGTGTCCGTCAGCCGCTCGGCGTCCTCAGGTGGGAAACCGGCCAGCAGGGGTGCATACACCGCCGTTCCCGGGGGCAGGGCCGGACCCGTCGGCTGGTCCAGCACACCGTCCTGATCGGAAGGCTCACCGGACGTCCCGTCGGACGGCGCAAGGATCGGCCCCGCCGCGACGCCGGCCGAGTGCACCAGCCCGGCGGTGTCCACCACGATCGGTTGCGCCGCTCCGACGCGCGGATCCGCCAGTGCCGCACGCAGCGGGGCCACCCAGGGAGCGTCCACCACCACCTCAGGCTCCACGACCACGACGACGTCGCCGCTGGAGGCCGCGAAGGCCAGGTTGGCGCCCAGCACCGGCCCCTCGTCGCGAGCGGATCGGGTCAGCACCAGGCCGGGACGGAGCGCCAGCATCGCGTACAGCTGCATCCACGTCGATCGCCTGCCGCCGTTGTCCAGTACCACGATTTCGACGTCCTCGCCGGGCTGGACATGCCGCTGGAGGTGTTCCACGGCCCGCAGCGTCAGCCGCGCGGTGGCCGAACTGGCCAGCAGGACGCTGGTTCGCCCCGTCACCCGCTGCTGTACGGCCCGCCGCTGCGCCGACCAGTCCAGGAACAGCCGGTTCTTGACCGCCTGATCCCAGCTGAGCGACTCGGTGGTGGAGATCCGTGGCCCGAACTCCTCGCCGGCGTGGTAGACGGCGCCGATGAAGTCCAACAGCTGGACCGGGCTGTGCCGGTACAGCCGGACCACCAGGTCGTAGTCCACCATCCGGCGCAGGCCCGGGTCGAAGCCACCGGTCTCCAACAGCAGCGAGCGTTCCACCACCAGCGTGTTGAGATCGACGTGATTGCCGTAGGCCAAGTCGTCCAGGTCGCCCCTGAAGGCAAGGTAGTGCCGGAGTTCGCCGTCGACCATCTCCAGCGCCGAGTAGGCGGCCCGGAGCCCCAGGCCGTGCATCGCGGCGGTCATCAGCTGCAGGAAGTCGCGGACCCACAGATTGTCCGAGTCGAGGAACGCGACATAACGCCCGCGTGCGGCGGCGATCCCGGCGTTGCGGGCCAGCGAGACGCCGGACGGCGGAATCCGTACGATCCGTACCCGGTGGTCAGCGTCGGCGATCACCTCGACGGCGGCCGGGGTGCCGTCGGTCGAGCCGTCATCCACCACGATCATTTCCCAGTCGCTGATGCTCTGGGCTTGCACCGAGGCGATCGCTGCCAGCACCTGGGTGGCACGGTTCCGCACCGGGGTGACCACCGACACCAGCGGGCCGTCTCCTCCGGAGGGCGGCGGCACCGACGCCCAGCGCGCCCGGAACCTGCGTTCCGGGCCCGCGTCGCGGTGGCGTCCACGACGTCGTCGTGCGGCGTAGGCGTCAGCGGTCCAGCGTTCACTGGCATCCCGGATGAGGCTGATCAGTTCGCCCCGCGGCAGCCCGGGCATCTCTGCCGGCACCGGAACCGGGACGTCGTCACCGGCGGTGCTCAAGAAGTGGCCCAATGCCCTGCCGGGATGCCTCGCGGCCTCCGGATGCGCGGCCAGCCAGCGGCCGTCGTCGAACAGGGGGTGCGGTCCGTATCGGCCCGGCCCACGGAACAGATACCGAGCCAGTGGATCGGAGGTCGTGTGGGCCCAGTGCAGCGGGTCGTACCAGGACGGGTCGAACAGCGGGGACGGGGTCAGTAAGTTACGTCGGCCGACATTCAGATAGTGGGTCAGGGCGGCGGCGACAGTGGGCAACTCGTCGCTGGTCTGCTGTCGGTACCAATCCGCGTCGAAGATCCCCGACGCCATGATCCGGCGAACGTGCCGGATTCGGTCCGAGCGTCTGATCGCGGCCTTGGCCAGTGGAGCCCGCCTCACGCCTGCCCGAAGCCGGTCCCGCATGGTCAGACCCCCGCACGGTGCCGGGAGCGCCCCAGCCGGTCGTAGTCTGCCTCGGTGCGCCGCAGATGCTCACGTACTCCGGCGAATTGCTCGGGATAGGCCCGCTCGCAGGCGGCAAGCATTCGGTCGGCCCCGAGGCGGTACGGGTCGTCGCGCAGCGTCTCGATCTTGACGAAGGGCAGCCGGCCGTCCAGTGCGCGGTCCCAAAGGGAGATCATCGGGTTGTAGAAGGCGTCCCGCCGCAGGTACTGGCGGGTCTCCTTGATCAGCATCCCGCGTCGAAGCTCGCGTCGCGCCTCGCGCAGCGTCCTCATCGGCGTGATGCGTCCGGCGCCGGCCAGCAGCAGGTCGCGCCGGCGCTCGTCGAGGTTGCGCACCGCGGTCAATCGGGCTCGGCGTAACCGGCCGACCCGCTCGTCCCACCAGGTCGGCTCGAAGTACGGCTCGCCGATCAGCCCGGCCGCGTTGAGCAGCCGAGACAACCCGCGCTCATACTGCGCGATCACCTCGGCCCGCCGGTTCAGCGGCACCATGCTGCGCCAGAACGCTCGCAATAGCGGTGAGCGCAGCGCGTCGCGCCCGAAGCCGAGGACGAACGACTGCAGGTGCGGCTCCACCTCCATGCTGCGCGTGACACCCCAGAACGCGGCGCCGCGCTCCGCCATCCGCCGCATGATCGTTTGGTAGCTCACCAGCGGGCCGACCACGCTGTCGTTCGCCAGCAGCAGGTGATCGACTCGATGCCATTCCGGGACCGAGTCCAGGCCGACCTTCCAGGAGTAGAAGTCGTAGCCCTCGTTGGTTCTTTCGATCAAATCCCCATGCCGTCGTAACACGTCACGGGCCTCGTCGCTCAGCTCAGCTGTCGTGACGATCACCAGCTGGTCGACAACCCGCCTGAGTTCCTGCAGGTGACGGGTGACATGCGGTGCGACCTCTCCCTGGGGATCGAAGTGGGCGAAGACAGCGAGGCCAGACATCGCGGCGAAGTATACCGGCGGCCCGTGCGACGCTCGGTCACGTTGCCGAGGCGTGCCGGTCCAACGCACGCGATCTTCATTGAGCTCAAGGAGCCTCGTCGGGCGGGGCCGAGGTGCCCGGCGCGGCGCTGGGCCCGAGCTGACGGTCGAGCCGGGTCAGTCGTCGTCACTGGGCGGCACGCCCATGCCCAGCACGGACCAGCCGTGGTCGGGGAAGCCGGCCGCATCCGCCACCCGGGCCGAGGCGACGTTCGCGGGTGCGTGCAGGTACGTGGGGACGGCGCCTTCGTCGAGCACTCGCCGGGCGGCCTGGGCGACGAGCCGGCGGGCGAGGCCGCGGCCCTGGGCGGCGCGCTCGGTGACGACCGCGAGTTCCCGCCCTGCGTCGTCGTGGCGCTTGATCCCGACGCCGGCGAGGTAGCGACCGTCGTCGTCGAGTGCCATGAGCACCTCGCCACCGAAGGGGTGCAGCCACGGCGGGACGACCGGATCGTCCACCGGGATCCACACCCCGGCGTCGGGCAGCGGGGCGGGTGTGGTCGACCAGCGGAAGACGCCCTGGTAGACGACGTGCCCCGGCCGCCCGAGCAGCCCGGGGAGCAGCCGACGGACGCGCTCGATCGTCTCCTCGCCTTGCAGGCGCGCAGCGACGTCCGGCGGCACGCCGATGGCGGCCCGTCCGGCGTCGTCGATGATGCCGATCACCGCGTGCACCTTCCCGTCCCAGCCGGGCGCGGCGTTCCGCGGATTGCCGACGACGGTCGGTGGCCAGGTGGGCGGCCAGGCCCCGACCCAACCGCGGAGGTGCTCGATCAACCTGCCCGGCAGCTCTGGCGTGGTCTCCGCGTTCGCGTACACGCGCCAAGTGTCGCCTACGCCGCCATGGGCTGTTCTTGCAGCCAAAAGGACCCGTTTTGGGGGTCAGTTCGGCTGCATGAATCGGCGCGTCTCCAGTAGCCGCTTGATCTCGGCCACCACCTCATGAGGGCGCTCGGTGAGGTCCGCCCAGGTAAACCTGAGGACGGCGTAGCCGGCGAGGAGCAACCGGTTCTGCCGTCGTCGGTCACGCACAAACACGTCCGTCGCGCTGTGCGCCCGAACTCCGTCGAACTCGATGACTATGCGGGCCTCGGGAAAGAGGATGTCGACGACGCCGATCGACCCCGCGCCATCCTCGACACGGCAATTGGCCTGCCATCCGCCGATTCCGGCGTCACGCAACAGGCCATGCAGGCGACGTTCCCCGCCGCTCACCGCCCCCTGCCGCGTTTCCTCCGCGAGTCTGCGCAGCTGCGGCGTGCCGTGGAGACGCCGACGCTCGCGAACGGCGTCGTCCAGGTCCTGCCACGAGAGAACCTCCCGAGTGGACAGCCAGGCCCACAGGTCGAGTGCGTCGCCGAACGGAAGCTCGCTCAGACAGTCCAGACCCGTGCGCCGGGGCCCCGTGACGCGGATCCCCGGGCCGACGGTGACCACATCGTCCAGCGGTGCCGCAGACAAGTGGACGAACAACGCCCGCCGGGATCGGTAGCCCTTCCCTGCGATGACATCCGCTCCGGGTGGCTCGGCGACGGGAAAGCTGTGCAACAGAGCGGCTGTGCGATGGCTCACCACGGCGTTCGGCCACGTCAGCCGGGCCGCCATCCCGTACTGGAACGGCGTCCATCGTTGTGACGGGCGGGCCAACCCCGCGCCGGCGACCCGGACCCATCGCCCGTCGGCGATCCGCCGCTTGATCTGCCGCGGCGTCCAGCCTTCCACCAGCGCCTGCGCCGTCGTGAACACGCCGCCCTGACGTTCGGCGGCCTGCGGAATCCCTGTCGCAGCCACACCTCACAGTGCCGCGGCGGTGGCCACTTCTTGGGGCCTCGAGCCGACTCTGTGGACGGTGTGACGACGTCGCGGTCTGTGGACTACTCGACGGCAAGTTCGTGCAGGCGAAAGGACCTCAAAAAGGGGTCCTTTCGGCTGGGCGAATGCCGAGGCGGTGATCGACAGGTCATGGGGCCCTCTCGTTACCACCCGCTTCCCGTGTGGCAGGGTGACGCCATGGGAGTCCGGACCTGGATCGAGGGCTGGCCCGTCTACCGCCAGGTCACCGGCACGGACCCGCTGGGCCGCGGCACCGCCGCCCAGTCCCGCCGGTCGGCCGAGCTCCAGCCGCGCACTGCGACGGCGGACCGCGTCGCGCACTCCGTGTGCCCGTACTGCGCCGTCGGCTGCGCCCAGCTCGTGTACGTCAAGGACGAGCAGGTCGTGCAGATCGAGGGGAACCCGGACTCGCCCATCTCCCGCGGCCGCCTGTGTCCCAAGGGTTCGGCCAGCAAGCAGCTGGTCACCGGCCCGCACCGTGAGCAGAAGGTCCGCTACCGCGCGCCGTACGCCACGGAGTGGACGGACCTCGACCTCCAGACCGCGATGGACATGGTCACCGACCGCGTGCTCGACGCCCGGCGCAAGGGTTGGCAGGACTACGACGAGCACGGCCGTCGCCTACGCCGCACCATGGGCATCGCCAGCCTCGGCGGCGCGACTCTGGACAACGAAGAGAACTACCTGATCAAGAAGCTCTTCACCGCGCTGGGCGCGCTGCAGATCGAGAACCAGGCGCGCATTTGACACTCCGCCACGGTTCCCGGTCTGGGAACCTCGTTCGGTCGGGGCGGAGCCACTGACTTCCAGCAGGATCTGGCCAACTCCGACTGCATCATCGTCATGGGCTCGAACATGGCGGAGGCGCACCCGGTCGGCTTCCAGTGGGTGGTGGAGGCGCGCAACCGCGGGGCGCGGGTGATCCACATCGATCCGCGGTTCACCCGGACCAGCGCGCTCGCCGACACCTTTGTGGCGTTACGGGCCGGCAGCGACATCGCCTTCCTCGGTGGCGTGATCAACTACATCCTCACCCACGAGAAAGACTTCCGGGAGTACGTCGTCGCCTACACCAACGCGTCCTTTCTGGTGGACGAGCGGTACGCCGACACGGAGGACCTGGGCGGGCTGTTCAGCGGCTTCGACCCGAACACGGGCACCTACGACCAGACCACCTGGCACTACGAGACGGTGGAGCCGACGAACCCATCAGCGACGGCGGCCTCCGAGCACGCCCGCGAGCATGCCGCCAGCGACGAGCACGGGTCGGGCGGGGCGACGCTGGAGGGGGCGACCGAGGGCATCGCCGCCGACGAGACACTGCAGCACCCGCGCTGCGTGTACCAGATCCTCAAGCGGCACTTCGCGCGCTATACCCCCGAGATGGTGGAGCGGGTGTGCGGCACGCCGAAGGAGCAGTTCCTCGCCGTGTGCGAGGCGTGGACGCAGAACTCCGGCCGGGAACGCACCTCGGCGGTCGTGTACTCCGTCGGCTGGACGCAGCACAGCGTGGGAGCGCAGTACATCCGCACGGCGAGCATCATCCAGCTCCTGCTCGGCAACATCGGCCGCCCCGGTGGCGGCATCATGGCGATGCGCGGGCACGCCAGCATCCAGGGGTCCACCGACATCCCGACCCTGTTCAACCTGCTGCCCGGCTACCTGCCGATGCCGAACGCCGCCTCGCACCCGGATCTGGCCAGTTACATCGACGGCGTCCGCGCGAACAGGCAGAAGGGGTTCTGGCGCAACGCCGACGCCTACACCGTCTCGCTGCTGAAGGAGTACTGGGGGGAGGCCGCGACCGCGGAGAACGACTACTGCTTCGACTACCTACCGCGGCTGACCGGCGACCACGGCACGTACCGGACCACGATGGACATGGTCGACGGGAAGGTCTCCGGGTACTTCCTTCTCGGCCAGAATCCCGCGGTCGGCTCGGCCCACGGCCGGTTGCAGCGGCTGGCGATGGCGAACCTCGACTGGCTCGTGGTCCGCGACCTGACCATGATCGAGAGCGCGACGTTCTGGATGGACGCTCCGGAGGTGGAGACCGGGGAGATCGTGCCGGAGGCGTGCCGCACCGAGGTCTTCTTCTTCCCGGCCGCCTCGCACGTGGAGAAGGAGGGCACCTTCACCCAGACCCAGCGCATGCTGCAGTGGCGCGAGAAGGCCGTGGATCCGAAGGGGGACCAGCGCTCGGAACTCTGGTTCTTCTACCACCTCGGTCGCCGGTTGAAGGAGCGGCTGGCCGACTCCACCGACGAGCGCGATCGGCCCGTGCAGGACCTGAACTGGACCTACGAGATCGACGGCGATCCGGCAACCGGCGAGCCGTCGGCGGACTCCGTGCTGCGCGCCATCAACGGGTACGACCTGACGACGGGCGGGCCGCTGGACGGGTACTCGGGGCTGAAGGCCGACGGCACGACGTCGTGCGGCTGCTGGATCTACAGCGGGGTGTACGCCGGCGGCGTCAACCAGGCGGCTCGGCGCAAGCCCGGCAGGGACCAGAACGGGTATGCCCTGGAGTGGGGCTGGGTGTGGCCGTACAACCGGCGCATCCTGTACAACCGCGCCTCGGCGGACCCGCAGGGGCGGCCGTGGAGCGAGCGCAAGGCGTGCGTGTGGTGGGACGCCGAGCAGGGGGAGTGGACCGGGTACGACGTCCCGGACTTCGAGAAGACCAAGCCACCCGGTTACGTGCCGCCCCCGGGTGCCGTCGGTCCGGACGCGCTGCGCGGCGACGACCCCTTCGTCATGCAGGCCGACGGGAAGGGCTGGCTGTTCGCACCGAACGGGCTGGTGGACGGCCCGCTGCCGACCCACTACGAGCCGAACGAGTCGCCGTTCCGCAATCCGATGTACGGGCAGCGGGCCAACCCGACAGCCAAGCGCTACCCGCGGCCGGACAATCCCGTCAACCCCGCGCCGCCGGTGGATCCGCAGGCGGCGGGCGACGTCCCGGAGGTGTTCCCGTACGTCATCACGACGTCACGGCTCACCGAGCATCACACCGCGGGCGGGATGAGCCGCTCCCTGCCGTACCTGTCGGAGCTCCAGCCGGCGCTCACGGTGGAGGTGTCGCCACAGCTGGCCGCCGAGCGCGGGCTGGAGCACCTCGGGTGGGCCCACGTGATCACCAGCCGGACCGCCGTCGAGGCGCAGGTGGTGGTCACCGAGCGGTTGCGGCCGCTGCGGGTCGAGGGCCGGGTGGTGCACCAGATCTGGATGCCGTACCACTGGGGGAGCGTGGGGTTGGTCACGGGCGACGTCGTGAACGACCTGTTCGGCGTCACCGTGGACCCGAACGTGCTGATCCAGGAGTCCAAGGTGGCCACCTGCGACATCCGGCCGGGGCGTCGACCGCGTGGGGAACACTTGCTGCGGTATGTCGAGGACTACCGGCGCCGGGCCGAAGGGGCACAACAGTGATCGGTGAACGATGATTGGCAAGATCGGGAAGCAGAGCCTCTACGGGCCGCTCGACGACCCCGCCCGGGATGCCGGTCACGCCGAGCCTCCGCCGCGGGTCGGGTTCTTCACCGACACCTCTGTGTGCATCGGGTGCAAGGCCTGCGAGGTGGCCTGCAAGGAGTGGAACAACGTCCCCGACGACGGGTTCGACCTGCTGGGGATGTCGTACGACAACACCGGGTCCCTCGGCGCGAACTCGTGGCGGCACGTCGCCTTCGTCGAGCAGCGCTCGACGAGTCAGACGCCTGCACGGGAGCCGGTCGACCTCGGCATGCCGGCGTTCGAACTGCCCGGGGCGCGCACCGGTGCCGAGAGCCGGCAGGAGTTCCGCTGGCTGATGGCCTCCGACGTGTGCAAGCACTGCACGCACGCCGGCTGCCTCGACGTCTGCCCGACCGGGGCGCTGTTCCGGACCGAGTTCGGCACGGTCGTGGTCCAGCAGGACATCTGCAACGGCTGCGGGTATTGCGTGTCGGCCTGCCCGTACGGCGTCATCGAGCGGCGGGAGGGCGACGGCCGGGCCCAGAAGTGCACGCTGTGTTACGACCGCTTGAAGGACGGGCTGGAGCCGGCGTGCGCCAAGGCGTGCCCGACCGACTCGATCCAGTTCGGCGTCCTCGACGAGCTGCGTGACCGGGCGCACGCGCGGGTCGAGCGGCTGCACGCCGACGGCCGGACCGAGGCGCGGTTGTACGGCGCTGACCCGAACGACGGGGTCGGCGGCGACGGCGCGTTCTTCCTGCTGCTGGACGAGCCGGAGGTCTACGGGCTACCCCCGGACCCCGTCGTGCCGACGCGCGACCTGCCGCGTATGTGGCGGTACGCCGGCGCGGCGGCCCTGGCGTTCTTCGGGGCCGCGGTGTCCGCCTTCGTCGAGGGGCGGCGGCGATGACCGACCGCCCGTCCGGCGAGCCGGCGTACGCGTCCTACTACGGCCGGCCCATCCTGAAGCCACCGGTGTGGAAGGACGACATCGCCTACTACTTCTTCCTCGGCGGGCTGTCCGCGGGCTCGACGCTGCTGGGCGCCGGCGCCGACCAGACCGATCGCCCGGCCCTGCGCCGCGGCAGCCGGGTGGCGGCACTGGGATCGCTCGCCCTGGGCGGCTACTTCCTGGTCAAGGACCTGGGCCGCCCCGAGCGGTTCCACCACATGCTGCGGGTCGCCAAGCCGACCTCACCGATGAGCATGGGCACCTGGCTGCTCACGGCGTACGGCCCCGGCGTTGGGATCGCCGCGGCGAGCGAGCTCATGCCGCGCCGCATTCGCCGCACGACGCTGGGGCGGCTGATCGACGGACTGGCCCGCCCAGCCGGGCTGGCCGCAGCCGCCATCGCCCCCGCCGTGGCGTCGTACACCGCCGTGCTGCTGTCGCAGACGGCCGTGCCGGCGTGGCACGAGTCGCACGAGGAACTGCCGTTCATCTTCACGGCGAGTGCCGCGGTCAGCGCGGGTGGCCTCGGAATGATCGTGGCGCCGCCGCACGAGGCGGCTCCGGCGCGGCGGCTGGCGATGTTCGGGGCGATCATCGAGCTCTTCGCCTCTCGCCGATTGGAGTCGCGACTCGGCCTGGTCGGTGAGGCGTTCAGCACCGGTGAAGCGGGCCGCGACCTGCGACGGGCAAGCACGCTCACCGCGGTCGGCACCCTCGGGTCGGTCCTGCTCGGCCGCCGCAGCCGGGCGGCCGCCGTCGCGTCCGGTGTGGCGCTGCTCGCCGGCGGGCTCTATGAGCGGCTGGGCCTGTTGCGGGCGGGTACGGCGTCGGCCACGGATCCGAAGTACACCGTGGCACCGCAGCGGCAGCGGCTGGAGTCTCGGGTCAACGAACCACGAGAGTGACGCCGTCCCGCTGCGGCTCCAGGTGACCGATCACCGGGTAGCCGTGCAGCTCGCCCGCCACCAGGAGGCCGCCCGACGTCTGTGCGTCGGCCAGGAGCAAGGCCTCGTCCTCGGTGACGGCGGACAGATCGGCGTGCGGGGCGACCCAGTCGAGGTTGCGGCGGGTGCCGCCGCTGACGTAACCCGCGGCGAGCGACTCGCGGGTGCCGTCCAGGTAGGGAACGGCGGCGGCGTCGACGACGGCGGTCACGCCGCTGGCGCGGGCCAGTTTGTGGAGGTGACCGAGGAGGCCGAAACCGGTGACGTCGGTGGCGGATCGCACACCGGCGTCCAGGGCTGCGCGCGCGGCTGCGGCGTTGAGGGTGGTCATGACCTCGATCGCCTGGGGGAAGACTTCTGCGGTCCGCTTGTGCCGGTTGTTGAGGATGCCGGTGCCGAGCGGCTTGGTGAGCGTGAGCGGGAGGCCTGGCTGCCCGGCGTCGTTGCGGAGCAGGCGGGCGGGGTCGGCGATGCCGGTGACCGCCATGCCGTACTTGGGTTCGGGGTCGTCGATGCTGTGCCCGCCCCCGACGTGACACCCGGCGCTCGAGGCGACGTCCAGCCCGCCGCGCAGCACCTCGCGGGCGAGCTCGAACGGCAGGACGTCGCGCGGCCAGCCGAGGAGGTTCACCGCGACCAGGGGCTGCCCGCCCATCGCGTAGACGTCGGACAGCGCATTGGCCGCCGCGATCCGGCCCCAGTCGTACGGGTCGTCGACGACTGGCGTGAAGAAGTCCGCGGTGGACACGACGGCACCGGCCGGCGTGAGGACCACGGCGGCGTCGTCGCCCTGCTCCAGGCCGACGACGAGCCGGCCGTTCCCGCCGACGTGGCGGCCGGTCAGGCCGGCGACCAGGTCCTCCAGCTCTCCGGGCGGGATCTTGCAGGCGCACCCGCCGCCGTGGGCGTACTGGGTGAGCCTGAGCCGGGTGCCGGTGCCCGCGTCCGGGGGCAGAAGCGTCGTCACGTGCCCAGAATGGCTCGCCGATGTCCAGGCGCGCATACTGGCCCTCCGCACCGGCGGACTGGGATCCCCCACGTTCCGGTTCGCCGGTCGTGTCGATCGGCAGGGAGAGCCAGGTGACCGACGTCGAGGACATGCGTCGGCATGTGCCACGAACCGACGCCGTGCTGAGTGATCCGCGCCTCGTTGCCGCCGTCGAGCGACTGGGCCGCGGGACCGTCAAGGCGGCTGTCGCCGCCGCGCAACAACGCGTCCGGCTGGGCGATCTCGGCTCGGACGACGTGGCCGACGCCGCACTCGCGGCCCTCCCGGCGCACGCGTCGTCGCTGCGGCCGGTCATCAATGCCACCGGCGTGGTGCTGCACACCAACCTGGGCCGGGCGGTGCTGTCCGACGCCGCCGTGGAGGCGGTGGTCGCGGCCTGCGGCGCCACCGACGTCGAACTCGACCTGGCGACCGGACGCCGGGCCCGCCGCGGCCGTGGCGCCATGCAGGCGCTGGCCCGGGCCGTGCCGATCGCCGAGGCCGTGCACGTCGTCAACAACGGGGCGGCCGCGCTCGCGCTCGCCGCGACCGCGCTCGCCCAAGGCCGCGAGATCGTGGTCAGCCGCGGCGAGCTGATCGAGATCGGTGACGGGTTCCGCCTGCCCGAGCTGCTGGCCTCCACCGGCGCCCGGCTCCGTGAGGTCGGCACCACCAACCGCACCGCCCTGCGGGACTACGCCGACGCCGTAGGCCCGGACACCGGCTTCATCCTCAAGGTGCACCCCTCGAACTTCCAGATCACCGGCTTCACCGCCGCCGTCGGCGTCGCCGACCTGGCGGCTCTCGGCGTGCCGGTGGTCGCCGACATCGGCTCCGGCCTGTTGCGTCCCGAGCCGCTGTTGCCGGACGAACCCGACGCCGCGAGCACGCTGGCATCCGGCGCCACTCTGGTCACCGCCAGCGGCGACAAGCTTCTCGGCGGCCCGCAGGCCGGGTTGCTGCTCGGCCGCGCCGACGTCGTGGAGCAGCTCCGCCGACACCCGCTGGCCCGCGCGTTGCGGGTCGACAAGCTGACTCTCGCGGCGCTCGAGGCCACGATCAGCGGCCCGCCGACCCCGACCGCACAGGCGCTGCACGGCGACGCCGGCGCACTGCGCGGCCGGGCGGAGCGGCTGTCCGCCCGGTTGCGGGCCGACGGCGTCGACGCCTCGGTCCGGGACAGCGCGGGAGTCGTGGGCGGGGGCGGGGCGCCCGGAGTGGTGCTTCCGTCGGTGGCCGTCAGCCTGCCGCCGTCCTATGCCGCCGCGCTGCGGACGGGCCGGCCGCCGGTCGTGGGCCGGGTCGAGCAGGGCGCGCTGCTGCTGGATCTGAGGTGTGTGCGGCCCGGCGACGATGACGTCGTTTGCGCGGCGGTCCGGGCGGCACACGATCGACTCCGGGACTGACGCCGGGATGCACGTCATCGCGACGGCCGGGCACGTAGACCACGGGAAGTCCACGCTGGTGCGCGCTCTGACCGGGATGGAGCCGGATCGCTGGGCCGAGGAGCGCCGGCGCGGCATGACGATCGACCTTGGCTTCGCCTGGACCACGCTGCCCGGCGGCACCACCGTCGCGTTCGTCGACGTGCCCGGCCACGAACGCTTCGTCCCCAACATGCTCGCCGGGATCGGCCCGGTTCCCGCCGTCCTCCTGGTCGTCGCGGCCGACGAGGGGTGGATGCCGCAGACGGAGGAGCATGTCGCCGCACTGCACGCGCTCGGCGTCCGGCACGCCGTCGTGGCCGTGACCCGATCCGACCTCGCCGATCCTTCGGCGGCGCTACGGGAGGCGCGCAAGCACCTGGAGCGCACGACGTTGAGCGGTTGCAGCGCGGTGCCCGTCAGCGTCCCCACCGGTGCCGGACTCGACGACCTCCGTGCGGCCTTGGAAGCCATGGCGGCCCAGCTCCCCGAGCCCGCTGTCCAGGCACCGGTCAGGCTGTGGGTGGACCGTGGCTTCACCATCCGCGGGAGCGGCACGGTGGTCACCGGAACGCTGCCCAGGGGAATCCTGCGCTCAGGTGACGAGCTCACGTTGCACGCTCGAGGGGGCGCGCGACCCGTCCGGGTGCGCGGGCTGCAGTCGCTGGGGGCCGCCGTGGACCGGGCAACCGCGGTGGCCCGAGTGGCGGTCAACCTGCGTGGCGTGGATCGGTCCGACATCGCCCGCGGGGACGCGCTGCTGACCCCCGACCGGTGGACCAGCAGCGCCACACTCGACGCGCGGATCGACGCCGAGCCACGCGCCCGCGTCCCGGATGCTCTCGTCCTGCACCTCGGCGCTGCCGCGGTGGCGGTGCGGGTCCGCCGGCTCGGGACGGGGACGCCGATGACGGCTCGGCTCTCGCTGGCCCGGACGCTGCCCCTGGCCGCGGGCGACGTCGGCCTGCTGCGTGACGCCGGTCGGCACGAGATCGTCGGAAGGGTGACGGTGCTCGACGTCGTCCCGCCCCCGCTGACCAGGCGAGGCGCGGCAGCCGCGCGGGCTCGTGAGCTGACGGCGCCGGATCGGCCCGACGGCGCCGGACTGCTGAGCCGCCGCGGGATCCTGCGGCTGGCCGAGCTGCGATCGGCGGGCTACGACGCCCCGGCGGGCGCCGTGCCCGCCGGGGACTGGCTGGTCGACGCCGGGCACGCCGCAGACCTGCGCCGGCGGCTCGCCGATGTGGTGCCGCAGCTGCGCGGCCCGCTCGAGCCGGGGCCGACTCTGGAGGCGGTTCGGGCCACCCTCGGGCTGCCGGACGGCGCAGTCGTCCGGGCCCTTCTCCAGCCGCCACTCGCGGTTCGTGACGGCCGTGTCGTGGACGTCACCGCGCCGCCCCCGCTGCCGGCCGCGGTTCGCCGCGCCGTCGCGGAGTTGTCCCGCGACCTGGCCGAGCGGCCGTTCGCCGCCCCCGAGGCCGCACAGCTGGCCGAGCTGGGACTGGGCCGTCGGGAGTTGGCGGCCGCCGAACGCGCCGGGGCGCTGCTGCGGGTCAGCGACACCGTCGTCCTGCTGCCGGACGCCGTGGATCGGGCGGTCGCCGTGCTCCGGGCGCTGCCTCAGCCGTTCACGGTCAGCCAGGCGCGTCACGCGCTCGGAACGACCCGCCGGGTCGCCGTCCCGCTGCTGGAGCTGCTGGACCGCCGGCATCTGACCCGCCGACTCCCTGACGACCGGCGATTGTTGGCAAGGGACCAGGCATGAGCTCCTGGGCACAAAGTGGACGTCGTGAGCGAGCGGGGCGGCGCGACGGCGCCTGGACTGAGGCAACGCGCCGACGGAGTCGTGTGTGGGGCCGAGGGAAGGCGCCGTCAAGAGGTGCCGCCCCGGTGAGCGAACCATTGGACATGGTCCAAATCAGAACGCCACACTGAACCATGGCCGGGGACGTTCGGACCGCCAGCGCGATGCCGGCGCACGCATGACGCCCTTCGCGAAGACCTTCGAGGTCCGCATCGACGACGTCGACCCCAATCGCCATCTCTCCAGCGCTCGGTACCTGGACTACGCCGTTCACACCCGGATCAGCTACATGCACTCGGCCGGCGTGCTGCAGCGGCTGGAGCGGTTGGCGATGGCCCCGGTGGTCTTCCGGGACGACGTCCAGTACCGGCGGGAGCTGCGGCTGAACGACCAGGTGGACGTCACGCTGGAGCTCGCCGGGCTCAGCGAGGACGGCGCACGCTGGCGGCTGCGGCACCAGTTCCTGCGTGGCGACGGCTCGCTGTCGGCTTTGATCCGAAGCGACGGCGCCTGGTTCGACTTGAACACGCGGCGGCTCGTCGTGCCCCCGGATGAAGTGACGAGCGCCATGCAATCGCTCTCCCGTAGCGAGGACTTCGAGCAGCTGCCGGTACCGACCGCGCGGTGAGCGTCACACCACCGCGGCGATGTCCGGTGACCCGCCGGCGGTAGCGTGGCGCCAAAGCCGACCATGCATGATCACGTTTTGACAAGGGAGTCGTGATGTCACAGGCGCCGGTGAAGGTGACCGTCACAGGGGCGGCCGGCCAGATCGGTTATGCGCTGTTGTTCCGGATTGCGTCCGGGCAGCTCCTCGGACCCGACGTGCCCGTGACGCTGAGCCTGCTGGAGATCCCGCAGGCGCTCCGCGCGGCCGAGGGCACCGCGATGGAGCTGGAGGACTGCGCGTTCCCGCTCCTGCAGGGCATCGACATCACCGACGACCCGCGGCAGGCGTTCGACGGCGTGAACGCCGCCCTGCTCGTCGGCGCCCGCCCGCGCACGAAGGGGATGGAGCGCGGCGACCTGCTGGAGGCCAACGGCGGCATCTTCAAGCCCCAGGGCGAGGCGATCAACGCCGTGGCGGCGGACGACGTGCGCGTGCTCGTCGTCGGCAATCCGGCGAACACCAACGCCCTCATCGCGCAGGCGCACGCGCCCGACGTGCCCGCCGATCGGTTCACCGCGATGACCCGGCTCGACCACAATCGCGCCATCTCGCAGCTGGCCGGGCACCTGGGCGTTCCGGTGACCGCGATCCGCCGGATGAGCATCTGGGGAAACCACTCCGCGACGCAGTACCCGGACCTCTTCCACACCGAGGTCAACGGCAAGGTCGCCGCCGAGCAGGTCGAGCAGGACTGGCTGCGCGACACCTTCATCCCGACGGTCGCCAAGCGGGGTGCGGCGATCATCGAGGCGCGCGGCGCGTCGTCGGCGGCGTCGGCGGCGAATGCCGCGATCGACCACGTGTATGACTGGGTGAACGGTACCGCCGACGGCGAGTGGACATCCGCCGCCGTGGTCTCCGACGGTTCCTACGGCGTGCCGGAGGGGCTGCTCTCGTCGTTCCCGGTCGTGGCCCGGGGCGGGCGGTACGAGATCGTGCAGGGCCTGGAGATCGACGCCTTCTCCCGCGAGAAGATCGACGCGTCAGTCCACGAGCTGGAGGAGGAGCGGGAGGCGGTCCGCCAGCTCGGCTTGATCAAGTAGTCACATCTGGCTGATCGAGTGTGCACTTCGGGCGGACACGCCCGGCGTTTCGTCCGCGAAGTGCACACTCGATCATGGTGGCCGGCGCGGCATCTCGTCACCGGGAGTGGTACCGTAACCTGGTACGATTGGAGGTGAGTGGGCGATGGCGATGTCGGCCAGTGAAGCCCGCAAGCGGCTATTCCCGCTGATCGAGCAGGTCAACGAGGACCAGGAGCCGGTGGAGATCGTGTCGAAGGCTGGGAGCGCCTACTTGGTCGCCGCCGACCAGTGGCGTTCGCTGATGGAAACGGCGTACCTGCTCAGGTCTCCAGCCAACGCCGAGCGGCTCGCGCACAGCCTTGCGGATGCCGAGGCCGGCCGAACCGAGGTTCATGAGTTGATCGAGCCGCAGCACGGCGTGGCGTGAAGATCGGCTTCACCAGCGACGGCTGGGAAGACTACGTTTCCTGGGCCGGCGAACGCGCCATCCTCAAGCGCATCAACCGCATGATCGAGGAAGCTGTACGGGACCCGGGGATGGGGATCGGCAAGCCGGAGCGCCTCTCACACGCGCTGTCCGGTTGTTGGTCTCGCCGGATCACCGACGAGCACCGCCTCGTTTACCAACTTCGCGACGACGAACACATCATCCTCCAGGCGCGATACCACTACTGACGCGCACGAGAGTCATGGCTCGAAGACGCAGACTCCGGTGTTGATCGGCCCGAGCGTGGGTCCCACGAGGATCACCTCGCCGTCCGCGAAGAGGCGCTGCAGGCGCTGGGAGTGCGCTCCCCACACGCGCTTTTCGTCATCCGTCATCGTCTCGGCGAAGTTCTCCCGCGGTGCGTGCAGAAAGTAGATCCATTCGGCCATGCCGGGCCGGCGTGGCCGCCCGCGACCGCGCGGTCAAAGGGCAGAGGCGTCGGCGCCTGTGTCGAGTTCTGGACGTGCCATTCGTCGTTCCGGTGAGCCACAGTCAGCAGCAGGTGATACGGAGGCGGCGTGATGCGGTACATGCTCCTGGTTTACGGATGCGATCGCCCCGACCCGGCGAGCCCCGAGATGCAAGGCAAACGGGCCGCCGTCAATGCCTTCATCGACCTGTGCCGGGAGCGTGGCGTGTTCCTGGCCGCTGATCCGCTGCACGGCGTGGAGACCGCGACCACCGTGCGGGTGCAGCACGGCGAGACCCTGATCACCGACGGCCCCTTCGCCGAGACCCGGGAATGGCTGGCCGGCTACTTCCTCCTGGACTGCCGCGACCTGGACGAGGCGCTGGAGCTGGCCGCGCTGTGCCCGCTGGCCGCCGAGGGCCCGCTGGAGGTGCGGCCCGTGCTGGAGCGCGGCGTGACCAGGCGCATGGCGGGATAGTCACCGGATGTGAAGCCGAAGGATCGGTACAGCGGCTCGCCGGCCGACGTCGCGTGCAACTCGACCACCTGGATGCCGCGTTCGTCGTACCAGTCGAGCAGTGCCTGCATCACGGCCCGGGAGAAGCCCCGCCGCCGCCATGGCTCGTCGGTCGCGATCCATTGGATGTACCCGACATGGCCCGCCCGGCTCAACGGGCCCGGCAGCCGTTGCGCGATCGTGCCGACGCCGCACGACACCAGCCCATCATCGTCGGGATGATCGACGACGAAGGCTTCAACGTCGTCGCCGAGGCGTGCGCGCAGGGCCTCGCCGGCCAGCCGGTCCCAGTCGTCCCCCGGATCCAGCCCCATCGACATGAACATGACGGCGGCCAGGCGCACGATCTCCTCGACGTCGTCCAGGGTCGCCCGCCGCGCGAACGCTTCCAGGTGGCTCACCGCAGCCACCTTCTCACGCGCCGGTCAGTTCCACCGGCCTTGCGATGACGTCCACCAGGGCGTTGCGGCGGAGCACCGTGATCGGCAGGTCCACCCCGATGGCCTCGGCGAACATCAGCTTCTGCAGAGCCTGCGCCTTGTTCACCTGCTGCCCGCGCACGGTGAGCAGCAAGTCGCCGGTGTAGAGCCCCGCATGCGCGGCGGGACTGCCGGGCACCACCTCGACGAGCCGCAGCCCCTCCCGCTGCCCGGTCCGCTCCGCGATCTGCGGCGGGAGCGGGGCGGGGGTGCTGACCAGCCCGAGGTACGCCCGGCGCACGCGACCCTCCGACAGCAGGGTCGAGATGATCCGTCGCGTCGTCGTGTTCACCGGCACGGCGAGCCCGAGGCCGCTGCCGGCGACGGCTGTATTGATTCCGACGACGGCCCCGGAGAAGTCGGCCAGCGCCCCGCCGGAGTTCCCGGGGTTCAGCGCCGCGTCGGTCTGGATGACGTCCTCGATGACGCGCACGGCCGATCCGCTCTGAGTGGGCAGGGAGCGCCCCAGCGCACTGACGACCCCGGCCGTGACCGTGCCGGCCAGGCCCAGCGGATTGCCGACGGCGACCACCAGCTGGCCCACCTTGAGAGTGGACGCCTCGCCGAGGCGCACCGGCGGGGGCGTGGCACCGATGGCCTGGATGACGGCCAGATCCGACAGTGGATCCGTGCCGACGACGCGGAAGGTCGCGGACGTGCCGTCGGCGAACGACGCCGTGCCGTCCGTCGCGCGGCCGATGACATGGGCGTTCGTGAGCAGGAAGCCGTCCTCGGTGAAGACCACACCAGAGCCCGCGCCCTGCCCCACCCCGCGACGCGTGCGGTGCTGCACGGTGAGCGCGGCCACGCGCGGGATCAGCAGTTCGGCGACGCCGGAGACCGTGCGCGAGTAGGCGTCCAGCTCCGGGGAGGAGGCGTCGTCGATCGGCGTGGGCGGAACCCCGGCGGACGGCGTGGGGCCGGTGCCCGGGGACCGGGTGGACGGGCTCCCGGGGGACGGGGTGGACGGGCTTTCGGGGGACGGCGGTTCGGTGGAAGCGCTCGACACGGCGGCCTCCTCGATGATTACTCGATTACACCGTAACCGTGCACCGGCGTTCGTAGTTCCCGCGCGGCGGCCTGCAGCCGTTCCGCTCACGGTGAACAGTGGTGCTGCGGTGTTGAGCGGGCATTTCTGGGGCAACACACGCCCGGCGTGTTGCCCCAGAAATGCCCGCTCAACGTGCGCGAAGGCCGGGTGCTACGGTCGGTGGCCGTGCTGGAGGCGCCACATCCCGTTCAGCACGCGTCGTCCTCCCGCTCCCGGACACGCGCCGCCACCTCCGTTGCGCTCGTCGTGTTGGGCGTGACGACCGGACTGACAACCGGGTGCTCCACGGCGTCCTCCTCAGGCCGGGCGGGGCCGCCCAGCGTGATCGCCACCGTGAGCGAGTCGCCGACCACCCCACCGACCTCCCAGCCCCCGACGTCCCAGCCCCCGATCACCCCGTCCGTGGCGGCGACGTCCGGCTCACCGGCGGCCGTGGCGTCGGCCGTCTCGGCCCTGCTGCGGACCACCGATCTGCCCGATGGATACGTCACGACGGTCCTGCGACCGATCGCGAGCGGTGACGTCGACCCGGCGGTGTGCAGGTTGCTCATGGGTCCCGCGGACGGGCGCTTGCAGGGTGCCCTGGGCCGGGCGTCGACGACGTTCGGCAACACCGGGCTGGTCGCGGCGGTGGCACAGTCGATCGCGGTGTACCGCGCACCTCAGGAGGCACGGGCCATCGTCGCCCAGATCGCCCAGGACGCCCGGGAGTGCGCCACCTTCGTGGCGGACAAGGTCACCTACACCGTCCGATTGACGCCGCAGACCGGCCTGGGCGACTGGGCCGCGATGGTCACGATCACCTCGACCTTCGGCGTCGAGGAGATCTCGGTGATCGGCATCCGGAATCGGGTGAGCGTTCTGGCGCTCGCCGCGCGCGGCCAGGGCCCTTCTGCGCAACTCGTCGAGCAGGCCACTCAGGCGGCGGCCCGGCGGTTGCGCGGGTAACAGTCGGACAGGGCACCCGCACAGGCACGGCGCACCAGCCAGGCACGGCACCAGCACACGGCACACGGACCCGCACGCCGGGGCGTGCGACGCGTGACGCGGGTGCCCCGTAGGGTGTCGTGCCGGGAAGCTCGCGGGGAGCTGTGGGGAGGCATCGCGGTGTCGGACGAGGCGGTGCTGAGCGAGCGCATCGTCACCGTGCCGAATGCGCTGAGCCTCGTGCGCCTCGTCCTGATCCCGGTGTTCGGCTATCTCATCGTGACGCATCGCGACGGCGCCGCCGCCCTCGTGCTCATCGTGAGCGGGTTCACCGATTACCTCGACGGCGAGTTGGCCCGGCGCTGGGGGCAGATCACCCGGGTCGGCCAGCTGCTTGACCCGCTCGCGGATCGCCTGTTCATCCTCACGACACTGATCGGTCTGGCCTACCGCGGGGCGCTGCCCTGGTGGCTGGTCGCCGTACTGCTCGCGCGGGACGCCCTGCTCAGCTTCACCATCCCGGTGCTCGCCCGGCACGGCTACGGTCCGCTGCCGGTGCACTATCTGGGCAAGGCGGCGACGGCGAACCTCCTGTACTCCTTCCCCTTCCTGCTCCTCGGTCGGGGTAGCGACTGGCTCGCCGACGTCGCGCGGCCGGTCGGCTGGGCCTTCGCGCTGTGGGGGACTGGGCTGTACTGGTGGGCCGCGGTGCTCTACCTGCGCCAGGTGCGCGTCGTGACGTCCGGCACCGCATGGGACGATGGCCCGCGATGACGGCGCCCCCCGGTTCCCCGGCGCCGGCCCGGCGTCTGGACGCCTCGATGACGTTGCTGCGCGAGGCGATGGATCGGCCGCTCGATCCCGGGTATGCCGCGGCCGCCGCCGACCCCCGGCCACGCACCAGGCAGGGCATGGTGGTGACCGCGGTGCTCGCCGTCCTCGCGGGCTACCTGTTCTCGGTCGCCGTCGTCTACATCAGAGCGCCGCAGCCCGAGGCCACGAAGGCGCTGGAGCGGTTGCGCGATGAGATCAACCGGCGCACCGGGCAGATCGAGGCACGTGAGCAGGCGAACGCGAAGCTCCGGGACGAGATCACGCGCGCCCAGCGCACGGCGCTGCAGGGGTCCGGTGGTGCCGACCTGCCCGACCGCGTGGAGCGGCTGGGGCTGGTGGTCGGGGAGCTTCCGGTGTCCGGGCCGGGATTGCGCTTCAGCATCGACGACGCGCCCGGCACCGACACCGGCGTGGGCGGAGTCGATCCGCGCGACCAGAACGACGTGAGTGGCGGCACCGTTCTCGACAGCGACCTGCAAGTGGTCGTCAACGGGCTGTGGGACGCCGGAGCCGAGGCGGTGGCCATCAACGGCGAGCGGATGACGTCGCTGTCCGCGATCCGCTCCGCGGGCCAGGCGATCCTGGTGGACTTCCGTCCGCTCGCCCCGCCGTACGTCGTGGACGCCATCGGCGATCCGGCGACCCTGCAAGCATCGTTCGCCGCCGGGGACGCCGGGCCGTACCTGCAGTCGATGCAGGACAACAGCGGGATACGGGTGAGTATCACCCCGGAGGAGGACCTGACCCTCCCCGGCGCCGGCCACCTCGTGCTGCGGGCAGCCCGGGCCGCCGCCGGGCCTGCGGCCTCGAGCACGAGTCAGTCCTCGAACGAGTCGTCGTCCACCGGGGAGGGATCGCCCTGATCGCCGTGCTCGGGTTGCTGGTCGGTGTGATCGCCGGCCTGCTGCTGCATCCCACTGTTCCGTTGTGGTTGCAGCCGTACCTGCCGATCGCCGTCGTAGCCGCCCTCGACGCCGTGTTCGGCGGCTTGCGGGCGATGCTCGACGGCATCTTCGACGATCGCGTGTTCACCGTGTCATTCCTGTCGAACGTCGTCGTGGCGGCGCTGATCGTGTTCCTCGGTGATCACCTGGGCGTGGGGGCGCAGTTGTCCACCGGGGTGGTCGTCGTTCTCGGCATTCGAATCTTCTCGAACGTCGCGGCCATCCGTCGTCACATCTTCAAGGCCTGAGCGATGCCAGACCAGCCGCCCACCGATCCGCCGTCTCAGCAGGGCGCACGCGTGCGCCGTGCCCTGCTCAGCTGGCGGCCCGGTCGCGTGCACCTGCTCGTGGGACTGCTCCTCGGCCTGCTCGGGTTCACCCTCGTCGTGCAGGCCCGCCAGACCCAGACCGAGGGCCTGGCGTCGCTGCGCCAGAGCGACCTGGTGCAGATCCTGGACAACGTCAGCCAGCGATCCAGCAGGCTGGAGGAGGAGACGCGGGAGTTGCAGCAGACGCGAGACCGGCTGCGCTCGGGCAGCGACGCGGCCAGTGCTGCCGAGCAGGCCGCCCGGGAGCGCCTGGAGGTTCTCGGCATTCTGGCCGGCACGATCGCCGCTACCGGGCCCGGCATCCAACTCGACATCGAGGACCCGGACAATCGCGTGACCGCCGCGATCCTGCTCGATGCCGTTCAGGAACTGCGCGACGCCGGCGCCGAGGCCATGCAGCTGGAGATGGTCCGCGTCGTGGCGAGCACGTCGTTCGTCGATGGCGTGAACGGGGTGCTGGTCGACGGCACCCGCCTCACCGCGCCGTTCCGCTTTCTCGTTATCGGCGACACGCAGACCCTCGCCTCGGCACTGAACATCCCCGGCGGGGTACTGGACACCCTCCAGCAGAACGGCGCGACCGGCACGGTGACACCGCGTGACGACGTCGCCGTCACCGCCTTGCGGCAGGTCAGTGCCCCTGAGTACGCTCGGCCGGCTCCGGCTCGCAGTCCCTGAGCGCGGCCGGCTCTCGAACCTCTCGACCTCTCACCCCGTAGACCTCAGCCTGGAGCGATTGCCGTGGCCGACTTCGAGTACCCCGACGATCTGCAGTACACCGCCCAGCACGAATGGGTGCGTACCGACGGTGAGGTTGCCCGGGTGGGCATTACGGCGTACGCCCAGGACGCGCTCGGTGACATCGTCTTCGTGACGCTCCCGGAGTCCGGCGCCACCGTGGAGGCCGGGCAGCCGTGCGGTGAGGTGGAGTCGACCAAGAGCGTCAGCGACATCTACTCCCCGGTCAGCGGAACCGTGGTAGCGGTCAACGAGGCTCTCGACGCCTCGCCGGAGCTCGTCAACACCGATCCGTACGGCGAGGGCTGGATGTTCGCCGTCGAGATGAACGACCCCCCCGCAGACCTGCTGTCCGCGGACGGCTACCGCGCGACGCTCTCCTGACGCGCGCCGTCGTTCCTCCACGGCGTCGTTCCACCACGGCGTCGTTCCACCACGGCGTCGATCAAGCAATCCGGGGCCGATCAAGCAAACCGGGGTCGATCAAGCAAACCGCGTCCCGGTCCGGTGCGAACGGCCGGATCGGGCGAACGGCGGGCGGGGGTCATCAGCTGTGCCTTCAACTGCGCGTTGAGGGTTAGGCTGGGCGCCGATGGACGAAGGATGAGGAGGGGAGATGTCGGATCCGAGGTCCGGCGCGGGCCAGGACCCGGGGAGCGGGTCCCGCGACGCCGGGTCGACGACGGACGTGCACCAGGCCGACACCACGATCTCGCTCGGGGCCCTGACCTCTCCGGAGGCGGTCGAGCCGACCGAAACCCGGCCGACCCCGGCCGACCAGGCGGCCGTCGACGCGCTCCCGGAAGGTTCCGCGCTGCTCGTCGTTCAGCGCGGCCCGAACGCCGGCGCCCGCTTCCTGCTGGACGCCGACCGGACGACGGCGGGGCGCCGTCCGGACAGCGACATCTTCCTGGACGACGTCACGGTCTCCCGTAAGCACGCGGAGTTCGTGCGGCGCGAGGGCCAGTTCCTGGTGCGCGACGTCGGCAGCCTCAACGGCACCTACGTCGGCCGGGAGCGGATCGAAGAGGCCGTGCTCCGCGACGGCGACGAGGTACAGATCGGCAAGTACCGCATGGTGTTCCACCCCAGCCGGCGGACCGCGGGAGGCGGCGCGGGGTGGTGATCCGGGGGTGACCAACGCCGCCGTCGGCCGCCGGGAGCCCGCCCGCGCGACCATGAGCATCGGCGCGGTGCTTGCCCTGCTGCGCCCCGAGTTCCCGGACGTCACGATCTCGAAGATCCGATTCCTGGAGGATCAGGGACTCGTCGAACCCGACCGGACCCCCGCCGGGTACCGCAAGTTCACGCATGACGACGTCGAGCGTCTGCGCTACGTCCTGAGCGTGCAGCGTGATCACTACCTCCCGCTGCGGGTCATCCGGGACCACCTGGAGGCGCTCGACCGCGGCGTGGAGGCCCCCGTCGTGGGTGCGGGCCCGTGGGCGCCGCGGCTGGTGGCCGACCTGGACGGCGCGGGGACACCGACCCGGGAGGGCCTCCGGGACCATGAGGGGGACGGTGGTCGCGAGCACGGCGTGGCCGTGGGCCACCAGCCGGGAGCCGGAGCCCGGCTGAGCCGCGCGCAGCTGATGGACGCGGCCGGCGTCGGCGAGGAGCTGGTGCGCGATCTGGAATCACACGGGCTGCTCGCGCCGAGGCCGGGGACCGGCGATTACCACGCCGATGCCGTCGTCGTGGCCCGCACGGCCGCGGGGTTGGCGGCGTTCGGCATCGGTCCGCGACACCTGCGGGCCTTCCGTGCCGCGGCCGATCGCGAGGCGGGCCTGGTCGAGCAGGTCGTGGCACCCCTGCGCCGGCAGCGGGGACCGGAGGCCGGTGGCCGGGCCGAGGAGGTCTCGCGCGAGGTGGCCTCGCTGTGCGTCCGGCTGCACGCCGCACTCGTCAAAGCGGCCCTAGGGCAGCCCTAGGGCCGCTTTGACGAGCGGCGGCGCCTGAGCCGTTGCCTTACCGGTAGGTGCAATGCGCGCCCGCGGATCGCGGGGGTACCGTGGCGGTGTGCGGGAGCTGGATGTTGTCGGGGTGAGGGTCGAGATGCCCTCCAACAATCCGATCGTGCTGCTGCGGGAGCGCGACGGAGATCGCTACCTGCCGATCTGGGTGGGCACGTCCGAGGCCAGCGCGATCGCGTTCGCGCAGCAGGGCGTCGTCCCGCCGCGACCCCTGACCCACGACCTCCTGAAGGACGTGATCGATGCGCTCGGCAGGCGGTTGGAGGAAGTGCGGATCATCGCGATCCGCGACAACGTCTTCCACGCTGAGCTGGCCTTCGACGGCGGCCTGACTGTGGGATCCCGCTCGTCCGACGCGATCGCCCTCGCGCTGCGGGTCGGCTGCCGGATCGTCGGCGCCGACGAGGTCCTGGAGGCGGGTGGGGTCCAGGTCCCCGACGAGGACGAGGACGAGGTGGAGCGGTTCCGCAAGTTCCTCGACCAGATCTCGCCGGAGGATTTCGGCGAGGAGACCCGCGGCGGCGGCAGCGCCTGATCGGCGTCCGCGGGCGGTTTCGGCAGATCTCGGGGGTGGTCTTGTGACCTGCTCGTACGGTTTGCCGGGCCTGTCGCGACACGCCGGTGACCGTCGGTAGTGACCTCGTTGACGCGGCGGGGTGTGACGCATAACGTCGAGTCGAACGTCCTCGATGTAGTTCCATCGCTGTCGTCTGCAGCGGGACGGCGACAATTCCCGCCATGGGCGGCGAACGGAGGCTCGCGTGAGCGGTACCGGTGACGCCCCGGGCTCGGTCGGCAACAGGCCACCGAGTCACGTCACGGCCCAAGCGCAGGGGCTTCTCTTCACCGAAGACCTCCCGCAGCTGGACGAGGAGATGGGCTACCGCGGCCCCTCCGCCTGCCGCGCGGCCGGCATCACCTACCGTCAGCTCGACTACTGGGCGCGCACCGGCCTGGTGGAGCCGAGTATCCGGCCGGCCGGCGGGTCCGGCACGCAGCGCCTCTACAGCTTCCGCGACATCCTGGTGCTGAAGGTCGTCAAGCGGCTGCTGGACACCGGGGTCTCGCTGCAGCAGATCCGGATAGCGGTGACGCACCTGCGCGACCGCGGCGTGGAGGATCTGGCGCAGATCACGCTGATGAGCGACGGCGCGAGTGTCTACGAGTGCACGTCGGCGGACGAAGTGGTCGACCTGGTCCAGGGCGGGCAAGGGGTGTTCGGCATCGCCGTGGGCCGGGTATGGCGCGAGGTCGAAGGAACCCTGGCCTCGCTTCCGGCGGAGCGCCCCGAGGACGTCGCCGGGACCGGCGACGACGAGTTGGCGCGCCGCCGTCGCGCCCGCGCCACCGGCTGACAGCGCTCGCCGCCGACCTGCACGCGCGGCTTGCCCGGTCGGCTCCAGAAGACCGTCTTAAGAGGCCGTGCGTCGGCGGGTGCGGCTGTTGGCCCGCAGCACCCGCGACAGGTGGGCGTCGAACGCGTCGGCGAGTTCCTTGGCAGGCTCGCCGGGCCACCGGTGGATCGGCTGGCTGGCGCCCTGCGCCTGCTGTAGCGCGCTCCGTTCGCGCACCGGTGGGTTGAGGACCAGCGGCCCGAACATCTCGGCCAGCTCGGTCAACCGGTACCGATGCTCCGGCGACCGCTCCCGGTAGCGATTGACCAGCACGCCGAGCGGCTGCAGTCCGGGCGCAGTCGACCGCCGGACCTCCTCGACGGCGTGCAGCGCGCGGTCCGCCGCCGTCACCGAGAACAGTGCGGGTTCCGTCACGATGATCGCCCGGTGGCTGGCCGCCAGGCCGGATCGGGTGAGCGTGCCGAGCGACGGCGGGCAGTCGATGACGACCATCCGGTAGCCGCTCACCGACGACAGGGCGTGCGACAGGCGGGCCAGGATCCGGTCGGAGCTGGTCGGCCGCTCCAGCGCGGCGACGTCGGGCGAACCCGGAAGGACGTCAACCACTCCTGGCTCGCCGTCCGACCAGCCGCTCGGCAGCACGGTGGCATCGACGGAATGACGCCGCGGAGCGCTCAGGACGTCCGCCACGGTGGACTCCGCCTCCTCCGGTACGTCCAGCCCGAGCGTGGCGTCCGCCTGCGGGTCCATGTCGACCACCAGGGTGGGGACACCCTTGGCCAGGGCTGCCGAGGCGAGACCGAGGACGACGGACGTCTTGCCGACGCCGCCCTTGAGGCTGCAAACGCTGACCACGATCACGCGAGCGAACCTACCTGTTCCGCGACACGGATGCTGCGGTCGACCCGCCCTGGTGTGGACAACGCAGGCCGCTGGTAACCTCGGGGCCGCTGACGACCCCACGTGGGAGAGCTCGGCAAGGCCGGCTGAGAAGGCCGCCGGCCGCCGGGCGCCGAAGGGGCAACTCTCCCCGGAACCTCTCAGGCGCAGGGACCACGAGGGCGAGGCAACTCCGAAGGGCATCGCAGCCTGACGGAGGGGGAGGCGTCCGTGCGGCCCAGGCCGCGCCGCCACGAGCGACCGTGGGAGCCTCCATGACCTCCTCCACATTTGCCTCCGGTCCGGTCATCCGGACCGATGCCACATCTGCCCAGGTTACGCCGCCGCGTCGGGGCCGCCGGGAACTCGACGGCTCCTTCGCCGAGCGCCATATCGGCCCGGAGCCGCACGACGTCGCACGCATGCTCCGTACGATCGGACTGCCGGATCTGGACGCCCTGGCCAACGCCGTCATGCCGGCGGCGATCCGCGACACGACGCCACTGAACCTTCCCGCGCCCGCCACCGAGGTGGAGGCGCTGGCGGAGCTGCGCGCGCTGGCGGACCTGAACACGGTGGCCGTGCCGATGATCGGGCTCGGCTACTACGGCACGCACACGCCGAGCGTCATCCGGCGCAACGTGCTGGAGAACCCCGGCTGGTACACGGCCTACACGCCGTACCAGCCGGAAATCTCGCAAGGGCGGCTGGAGGCGTTGCTGACCTTCCAGACGATGGTGTCCGACCTGACCGGGCTGCCGACGGCCAACGCCTCGCTGCTCGACGAGGGAACGGCCGCCGCGGAGGCCATGACGCTGATGCGGCGCACCGCAAAGGCTCCCGCGGGATCGGTGCTCGTGGTCGACGCCGACGTCTTTCCGCAGACGCTCGCCGTCGTAGCAGGTCGTGCGCGGCCGCTCGGGATCGACGTCGTCGAGGCGGACTTCGCCGGGGCCAGCACCGCCGCGGAGGTGGCCGAGGTCCTCGACGCCGCCGGCGCCGGGCGGGGCGTGTTCGGCGTGCTGGTGCAGTACCCGGCCGGGTCCGGCGCCGTGCGTGATCTGGCCCCGCTGGCCGACGCCGCCCACGAGCGGGGTGCGCTGGTCGCCGTGGCGGCGGATCTGCTCGCGCTGACGCTGCTGCGCCCGCCGGGGGAGTCGGGCGCGGACGTCGCGGTCGGCACCAGCCAGCGGTTCGGCGTTCCGCTGGGCTACGGCGGTCCGCACGCCGCCTATATGGCGGTCCGCTCCGGCCTGGAGCGCTCGCTGCCCGGGCGGCTGGTCGGGGTGTCCCGCGACGTCGACGGGCAGCCGGCGTACCGGCTCGCGTTACAGACGCGGGAGCAGCACATCCGCCGCGAGAAGGCCACCAGCAACATCTGCACCGCTCAGGTGCTCCTGGCCGTGATGGCGGCGATGTACGCCGTCTACCACGGGCCGCGCGGTCTACGCCGGATCGCCGAGCGGGTCGCCGGGCACGCGGCGTCGCTGGCCGCGGCGCTGCGGGCCGGCGGGGTCGAGGTGGTGCACGACGCGTTCTTCGACACCGTGCGAGCCCGGGTGCCGGGGCGGGCCGATGAGGTCGTGGCCGCCGCGCAACGGTCGGGCGTTCTGCTCCACCGGGTCGACGGCGACCACGTGCAGGTCGCGTGCGACGAGACGACCACCCCGGCCCACGTCGCGGCCGTGCTGGCGGCGTTCGGCCTCCCGATCACGGAGGACGGGGCGGCAGGCGCAGTGCCCGAATCGCTGCGCCGCACCTCGGAGTACCTGACCAACCCGGTGTTCACCACGCATCACAGCGAGACGGCGATGTTGCGCTTCTTGCGTCGCCTGGCCGATCAGGACTACGCCTTGGACCGCGGCATGATCCCGCTCGGCTCGTGCACGATGAAGCTCAACGCGACGGCCGAGATGGAGCCGATCACGTGGCCGCAGTTCGCCGCGCTGCATCCGTTCGCGCCGGCCGGGCAGACCGCCGGATTCCGCCGCATCGTGACCGACCTGGAGTCGTGGCTGGCCGAGTTGACCGGCTATGACGCGGTCTCCCTGCAGCCGAACGCCGGATCCCAGGGTGAGCTCGCCGGGCTCCTGGCGATCCGCGCCTACCACCGCTCACGTGGCGAGGAGGGACGGGTCGTCTGCCTGATCCCGTCCAGCGCGCACGGCACGAACGCGGCGAGTGCCGTGATGGCCGGGATGCGGGTCGTCGTCGTCGCCTGTGACGACGGCGGGAACGTCGATCTCGACGATCTCGCCGCGAAGGTCGAGCAGCACCGCGAGACGCTGGCAGCCGTCATGATCACTTATCCGTCGACGCACGGCGTCTTCGAGGAAGGGGTCGGGCAGCTGTGCGCGATGGTCCACGACGCCGGCGGGCAGGTCTACGTCGACGGCGCCAACCTCAACGCGATGCTCGGCCTGTCCCGGCCCGGTCGCTTCGGCGCCGACGTCTCCCACCTCAACCTGCACAAGACCTTCTGCATCCCGCACGGCGGAGGCGGGCCGGGGATCGGGCCGGTCGCCGTCCGGGCGCATCTGAAGCCGTTCCTGCCCAATCACCCGCTCGACCCGGACGCTGGACCGGCTACCGGCGTGGGCCCGATCTCGGCGGCGCCGTACGGGTCGGCCGGGATCCTGCCGATCTCGTGGGCGTACGTGCGGATGATGGGCGCGCAGGGCCTGACCCGCGCGACGCTGGTGGCGATCCTCTCGGCCAATTACGTCGCCGTTCGGCTGCGCGGGCATTACCCCGTGCTGTACAGCGGGCGGGACGGGCTGGTGGCCCACGAGTGCATCCTGGACCTGCGGCCACTCACCCGGGAGGCCGGCGTGACGGTGGACGACGTCGCCAAGCGGCTGATCGACTACGGCTTCCACGCGCCGACGATGTCGTTCCCGGTAGCCGGGACGCTGATGGTCGAGCCGACGGAGAGCGAGGACCTGGCAGAACTGGACCGCTTCTGCGACGCGATGATCGCTATCCGGGAGGAGATCGACCGGGTGGCGCGTGGCGAGTGGCCGGCGGGGGACAACCCGCTGGCGAATGCGCCGCACACGGCGGCCAGCCTCACGTCGTCGTGGGATCACCCCTACTCGCGGGAGGAAGCGGTGTATCCGGCCGGGGTGTCGAAGCGCTTCAAGTACTGGCCGCCGGTGCGGCGGATCGACGGCGCTTACGGCGACCGGAACCTGATGTGCGCCTGCCCACCGCCGGATGCCTTCGCATGACTCGGCTGCCCAGCGTGATCAGGCGAAGGTCGGCCTAGGTTCAACCGACGAGTTCCGGCTGCCGGAGCCGGGACCCGGTGCGCGTCTTCACCACTTCCAGCTGCGCCGGGATCCGGTCGCGCAGGTCGCCGACGTGGCTGACCAGTCCGACGGCGCGCCCGCCGGCCCGCAGTCCGTCGAGGGTGTCCATCACTTCGTCGAGCGTCTGGACGTCCAGTGTGCCGAACCCCTCGTCGACCAGCAGCGTCTCGATCGCCGTGCCACCCGCCTCGGCCTGGACGACGTCGGCCAGCCCCAGCGCCAGGGCGAGCGAGGCGTAGAAGGTCTCGCCGCCGGAGAGGCTGGTGGTCTCGCGCTGCCGACCGGTCCAGCCGTCGACCACGCGTAGCCCGAGCCCGGACCGGGCACCGCCGCGCGCCGGCTCGTCGGTGTGCACCAGCGTGTAGCGGCCCCCCGACATCGCCAGTAGGCGCACGCTCGCCGCCGCCGCGACCTGCTCCAGGCGGGCCGCCACGACGAACGCCGACAGCCGCATCCGCAGGGTGTTGTCGCCACCCGTCCCCTCGACGCAGCGCGACACAGCGTCCAGCACCCGATACCGCTCGAGCAGCGGCGCCGTCTCATCCGCCTGCCGGCGCAGAGCGGTGGCCAGGGCGTCCAGCGATCGGGTGGCCCGTTCGCACAACGTCAGCCGGTCGCGGGCGGCTCGTTCCGCCGATACGGCCCTCGCCTCGGTGGCCAGCGCATGGTCCAGGCCGATGGCGGCCTCGGCCGGCTCGGGGCCCGCGATGGCGGGATCGGCCGGCTCGTGTCCCGCGACCGCGGCCGGCTCGTGTCCCGCGATGGCGGGATCGGCCAGCAGGGCCCGCACCCGCTGCAGCGCCTTGTCGTGCTGCGCCACCGCTGTCTCCAGCCGCAGGCGCTCCGCCTCGGCGAGCACCGCCTCCCGGGCGTCGGCCGGCCCGGCGAACCCGGCGGCACGCGCCGCGCGCCGCGCCGCCGCTGTTCCGTCGGCTACCGTCTGCTGGGCCGTGCCATGGTCCCGTAACGCCGCGAGCACGCGATCCAGGGCCTCGACGGCGCGCCGTAGCCGGGCGTGACGGCCCTTCACGTCGGGGTCCTCGCCCCGAGCCGCCTCCAGCCGGTCGCGCAGACTCTCCGTGCGGCCGGTCAACACGGACAGGGCTTCCCGTGCCTCGGCTGTCCGCGACCCCGCGGCCGCCGCGCGCTCCCGCGCCACCCGTGCTCCCTCGGTCCCCCGTTCGGCGTCCGCCGCCAGATCCTCGCACCGGTGCGCCGCCGCGCGGGCCGCCGCGACGGCATCCTCGGCCTCGCGCATCGCCGTCTCAGCGGCGCTGACCTCCGCGCCGCCCGCCGCGGCGTCCGCCGCCGCCAGCCGGGTCGCAACGTCACGGGCCTCGGCCTCGGCTGTCGCCCGACCGCGTTCGGTACCACGGACTGCCTGCTCGGCGGCGCGTTCCTGCTCCGGCGTGACCGAGCCCTGCCCCGCCGCGGCCGGCGCGGGGTGCTCCGCCGACCCGCACACCGGGCACGGCGCGCCGTCCGCCAGCGACGCCGCGAGCTCCGCCGCCATCCCGTCCAGTCGCCGCGTCCGCAGGTCGAGCCAGATCGCCGTCGCGGCATGATGAGCATCCACCGCCTCGCGCGCCCGCTGTGCCGCCCCGGCCGCGGCAGCGGCGAGCGCGTCCCGCTCCCGGGCAGCGGTCAGCACCGTCCGCCGGCGCTCGGCGTCCCGCTGGCGGTCGCCGAGAGTGACCGCGACCAGTTGGGCCGCCACCCGCTCCGCCTCCAGGGCCGCGGTCACCTCATCCAGCGCCATCGCCTCGGCGAGTGCCGCCTCGGCCTCCGCCTCTGCCGTCTCAAGTCGCTGCCTGGTGGCGGTCAGCTCTCCTTCGAGGCCGGCCAGCTCCGCGGCAGCCGGTAAGACCTCAGCCAGCGCGCCGATCTCCTCCCGCAACCCCACCGTCCGCTCGCTGAGCTGACCCGGCGTCGCGCCCTGGGCGTTCTCACCTGCCGCAGCCGCCGTCGCCTGGGCCGCGGCCAGCGCGGCCGACGCCGCGGTGGCCCTGGCCTGCGCCCGATCCAGCTCGGCCAGCAACGGGACGACCGCCGCCGCCGCCGCGGCCCGCTGCAGCCGCGCGAGGCGATCGCGCTGATCGCCGTCCCGTGCGGTCAGGCTCGCCAGCTCGGCGGACAGTTTCGCGCGGCGCCTGCGCTGTTCGTCGGCGGCGTCGGCAGCCTCCCTGGCCGCCCTCGCCTGCGCGGCAACGGCGGCCGTCGCGTCGACCCGCACCGCGGCGGCGTCGCGGGCCGTCACGGCGAGCGCGGCCCACCGCGACACGGCGTCCGCCACCTCGGCAGGCTTACGGGCGTCGAGCGCCCCGGCCTCGCCGTGGACGTCGAGAACGGCCGAGGCCTCCTCGGCCCGCGCCGCCAGCCGTCCCGTCTCGTCTTGGGCGGACGTGACCTCCCGCGACAGCTCCCGGCGCCGGTCCGCCAGCCAGCGTTCGACGTCGGCGAAGCGATCAGCGCCGAACAGCCGTTGCAGCATGGGGCGGCGCTCCTCCGCCGACGCCCGGAGGAACGCGGCGAATTCGCCCTGCGGCAGGAGGACCAGCTTGGTGAACTGGTCCGCGCCCATACCGAGCACCCGCTGCAGCAGCTCACCCGCCTCGTCGGCCCGGTTGGTCACCGCCTGCCATTCCCCGCCGTCGAACTCGCGCAGCATCGCCCGGGCCGGCTCGCGGGTCATACCCGAACCGCGCCGCTTCGGTCGCTGCCACTCCGGCGAGCGCGTCACCTCGAATCGCCGGGTGCCCACGGAGAACTCGCACACGACCTCGGGTGCGATGCCCTCGGCGGCGTGGTCACTGCGCAGCCGACCGGCGCTCGCCCGAGCGCCCGGCACCCGCCCGTAGAGGGCGAAGCAGACGGCGTCCAGCACGCTGGTCTTGCCCGCGCCGGTCGGGCCGTGCAGCAGGAAGAGACCGGCATCGGTGAGGCGGTCGAAGTCCACCGTCTCCGTGCCGGCGAAGGGTCCGAAGGCGGTGACGGTCAACCGGTGCAGCCTCACCTCGCGCCCCCTCTCACGCCTGCAGGTCGAGGGTTTCGGCAGTGGCGAGGGCGTCGGCGAGGGCGTCGGGCGGGGCTGCGGCGTCGACGTCGGTGCGCCGGCCGACCCCCTCCAGCTCATTGAGCGCGACTTGGCTGATCGCCTCCCGCAGCAGCGCCTCCTCCGGCTGGGAGGCTGCCCGGCCGCCGCGAACGTGTTCCAGGAATCCGCAGCACACCTCGACGTCGTCCCGGCCGCTGACCCGCGCCGTGTACCGGTCGGCCTCCCCGCCGCCGCCCTCCGGTTCCAGCCGCAGCTCCAGCGTGTGCGGAAATCGGCGCCGCAGCCGCTCCATCGGCTCGGCCGGGCGGACGGCGTCGGTGAGCGTCACCTGGCACCACGCCGTCTCGGCGGCGTCGAGGGCCGGGTCGTTCAGCAGGGTCTCCAGCGTTCCGCGGAGCCGGACCAGCGACCGCGGGACGGGCGCGTCCACCGGCGTGACCTCCGCGAGGCCGTCCGCGCCGAGCTCGACCAGCCAGCTGCCCTTGGTCTGCGTCGCCTCAGAGAACGAGTACGCCAGCGGGGATCCGGAGTAACGGGCATGGTCGGCGAGCCGCTGCCGACCGTGCAGGTGGCCGAGGGCGACGTAGTCGACTCCGGCGAAGGTGTCCAGGGGTGAATGGGCGAGGCCGCCGACGCTGAGGTCGCGCTCGCTGTCGCTGCCGACGCCGCCGGTGACGAACGCGTGTGCCGAGACGACGGCGCGGGTCCCGGCGGGCCGTTTGGCGAGGTCGGCGCGAACCCGGTCCATGGCGGCCGCCAGCACCGCCGCGTGGCCCGGCCGCTTGGGCTGAACTGTCTCGCCGAGGTCGAGACCGAGCGGCCCGGCGGTCAGCGATGGTTCGAGGTAGGGGAGCGGATAGACGGCGACGTCCCCGTGCCGGTCGGTGAGCAGCACCGGATCCGCCACGCCGGCCACCTCCGTGCGCACGTGCACCCGCGCCTGGGCGAGCAACCGTGACGCAAAACCCAACCGCCGCGCCGAGTCGTGATTGCCGCTGGAGATGATCACCGTCGCGCCGGTGCCGGCTAGCCGGGCCAATGCCTCGTCGAGCAAGGCGACCGCCTCGACGCCGGGGAGCGCCCGGTCGTACACGTCGCCCGCGACGAGGACGGCGTCCACCCGCTCGGCGCGAACGACGTCGACCAAGTGGTCGAGGAACGCCGACTGCGCGGGCAACAGGTCGACCCGATGGAACGAGCGACCCAGATGCCAGTCCGAGGTGTGGATGATCCGCACGCTCGCGACTGTAGGGAAGCCCACCGACGATCTCGGCGCACCGGCCCCGGCGCGTCGCCCAGTTTGTCCATATGATCATGGAGGTAACGCCGCAACGGCGCATCGCCCATGGTGGTTCCTTCTGGTCCCACGGCGCAGAGTGTGGTTACGTCCTGAGCATGGGCGATGAGGTCTCGGCCAGCAGTTACTCCCGTGAGCAGAGGCAGCGGTACCGGGAGAAGGTGCAGCTCTGCCTCGACGTCTTCGAGCGCATGCTCTCCACGACGGCGTTCGACAGTGACAACCCGTTGACCGGCCTCGAGGTCGAGCTCAACCTCGTGGACAGCACCTACCAGCCCGCCTTGGTCAACATGGAGGTGCTGAAGGAGATCGCCGATCCGCTGTACCAGACGGAGCTCGGCGCGTACAACATCGAATTCAACGTCCCCCCGCGCCCGCTGCGCGAGCTGCCGCAGCTGGAGACGGACCTGCGGACCAGCCTCAACTCCGCCGAGGAGCGGGCCAACACGCGCGATGCGCACATCGTGATGGTCGGCATCCTGCCCACGGTGATGGCCGAGCACCTCGAACACGAGAACTGGATGAGCCCGTCCGCCCGCTACGCCGCGCTCAACGACTCGATCTTCTCCGCGCGGGGGGAGGATCTGCACCTCGACATCCACGGCGTGGAGCGGCTGTCTCTCTTCGCCTCCACGCTCGCCCCCGAGTCGGCGTGCACCAGCCTCCAGCTGCACACTCAGGTCGACCCCCAGGACTTCGGCACGGCGTGGAACGCCGCGCAGGTGCTCGCCGCGCCGCAGGTGGCTCTCGGCGCCAACTCGCCGTACTTCTTCGGCCGTGAACTGTGGCGGGAGACGCGGATCGACCTGTTCCTGCAGTCCACCGACACCAGACCGCTGGAGCTGCGCAACCAGGGGGTCCGGCCGCGGGTGTGGTTCGGGGAGCGGTGGATCACCTCGATCTTCGATCTGTTCGAGGAGAACGTGCGGTACTTCCCGTCGCTGCTCCCCGAGGTCAGCGAGGAGGATCCGGTGGCCGAGCTGGAGGCGGGCCGCGCACCACAGCTGCAGGAGCTGCGCCTGCACAACGGCACGGTGTACCGGTGGAACCGGCCGGTGTACGACGTGGTCGACGGCAGGCCGCACGTCCGCGTGGAGAATCGCGTGCTGCCGGCCGGCCCGACCGTGGTCGACATCATGGCCAACGCTGCGTTCTACTACGGCGCCCTCGCCGCCCTGCAGCATGACGAGCGTCCGGTGTGGACCAAGATGACCTTCCCCACCGCGGAGGAGAACTTCACGGAGTGCGCCAAGCACGGCCTGGACGCCAACGTGTATTGGCCCGGACTGGGGGAGGTGTCAGTCGAGGAACTCGTGCTGCGACGGCTGCTGCCGCTGGCTCATGAGGGGCTGGAGCGAGCGGGCCTCCCGCTGGACGTGCGTGATCACTACCTGGGCATCATCGAGGGGCGGGCCAAGTCCGGGACGAACGGCTCGTCGTGGCAGGTCCGGACGGTCCGTGCCCTGGAGGACCGCGGCGCGGACCGGCGTTCGGCCCTGAACGGCATGCTGGAGCGCTACTGCGCGGGCATGCACAGCAACCAGCCGGTCCACACCTGGCCCGTGGCCTGAACCCGGTTTGCTTGATCGGGAGCCGATCAAGCAATCCAGGCTCGTGCTGGCTCAGGCGAACCCGAACACCACGTGTACCACGACCTGCACGTCCTGCGACCCCGCCTGGATCGGCACGGCCATCTCCTTCGCCGAGGCGGCGGCGACTCGCATGCCCAGCGGCTGCGGCGGTGCCGTTGTCGTGGTCTCGTCCAAGCTGATCACCTCGCCCAGGTCGCGCCCGGCGGCGCGGGCGTACTGCTCCGCCTTCTCCCGGGCATCCGCGAACGCGCGCTTCCGGGCGTCGGCGACCAGGGCGCTGGAGTCGCTGAGGTCCAGGCTGACACCGTCGATCCGGGTCGCGTCCCCACCCGCGGCGGCCGCCTCGCCGATCGCCTCGCCCGCCGAGGACAGGTTCCGCAATGTGGCCGTGAGCGACTCGTTCACCCGGTAGCCGTTCGGCCGGCCCTTCATGTCGTAGTCCACCTGCACCGACAGCCCGGACGTCTGCAGGTCCTTCTTGTCGACGCCGTGACTCAGCAGCGCCTTCTGCACCTTCTCGGTCGCGCTGTTCGCGGCCTTCAGCGCAGCCGTGACCGTCGAACCGCTGGTGCTCACCGTCATGCTCAGGCGCAGTGCATCCGGCCGGCCGGCCACGATGCCGGTACCGGTGACGGAAATCCCGGTCGCGCCCGCGCCCGAGGCGGGCGGTGGCGTCGATGCGGCGGCCGGGGTGCCGCCGCGGCTCAGAGCTATGGCAAGCCAGGCGCCCGCGAGGACGGCCGCCGTCCCCGCGGCCGCCCACCGTGCGGGTTGCGAGATCGTCATGCGGCTTGGACGGCGCGGGTCCGCGTCCGGTTCCATCTCCGTCAGTGAACGTCCGGGTTCCATCTCCGTCAATGAACGGGGCGATGGGAGGATTCGGCCATGTTGCGGGTCGGATTGACGGGCGGGATCGGCGCCGGCAAGTCCACGGTCGCCCGCCGGCTCGCCGAGCTCGGTGCGGCGGTCGTCGATGCCGATCATGTGGCTCGCGAGGTGGTCGAACCGGGCACCGAAGGGCTCGCGGCGGTCGTGGCGGCGTTCGGGCCGCAGGTACTGCTCCCGGACGGATCGCTGGACCGGCCCGCGCTGGGGCGGCTGGTCTTCGACGACGAGGAGCGGCGGCGGCAGCTGAACGGCATCCTGCACCCCCGGATCGGGCGGCGCAGCCAGGAGCTGATCGGCGCCGTCCCCGACGACGCCGTCTTGGTGCACGATGTCCCGCTGATCGTCGAAGCCGGCCTGGCCGCCGCCTACCACCTGGTCATCGTCGTGGACGCACCGGTCGAGGAGCGGGTCCGCCGGCTGCGCGCCGATCGCGGCATGGCCGAGGACGACGCCTGGGCGCGGCTGCGCTCGCAGGCCTCCGACGAGCAGCGCCGGGCGGTGGCCGACATCTGGATCGACAACTCCGGGCCGCCGGACGCCGTCCGCCCGGTCGTGGACAGGCTGTGGCACGAGCGGCTCCTGCCGTTCGAGGCCAACCTCCGCGAGCGCCGTCCGGCACCCCGGTCGAAGCGCGCGCTGCTCGTTGACCCGGACCCGAGCTGGCCGGCTCAGGCCGCGCGGCTGATCGCCCGCGTGACCTCGGTCGCTGGCGAGCGCGCCGTGCGGATCGACCACATCGGGTCGACGTCGGTGCCCGGCCTCGCGGCCAAGGACGTCCTGGACGTGCAGGTCGTCGTCGACGGCGACCTCGCCGCGGCCGGTGCGCTGGCCGATGACCTGATCAAGGCCGGGCTGGTCCGGGCCGAGGGCCGCTGGTGGGACAACCCGATCACCGCCGCCGGCCAGGTGGACAAGGCCATGGCGATGAACGCCGATCCCGAGCGCCCCGTCAACTGCCACGTCCGGATGGCGTCGTCGCCCGCATGGCGGGAGGTTCTGCTGTTGCGGGACTGGCTGCGGGCCACTCCCGAGGGGGCGAGCGAGTACGCCGAGCTCAAGGCCCGGCTGGCCGCCGCGCCGCATGCCTCGATCGACGACTATGCCGACGGCAAGACCGGCTGGCTGCGGGAGGCCCTGGCTCGGGCGGCCCTGGTCACGCGGGTGGAGTGAGCCGCGCGGCGACCGGCAGGGAGCGCGGGGAATGAGACTGTCGGCACGGCCGCTTACCGTTGCACCATGCGCCCCACCACAGACCTGAAGCGCACCGTTGCCCCCTTCCGGGTGGTCTCGGATTATCAGCCCAGCGGCGATCAGCCGCAGGCCATCGACGACCTGGCCCGGCGGGTGCAGGCCGGCGAGAAGCACGTCGTCCTGCTCGGCGCGACCGGCACCGGAAAGTCCGCGACCACCGCCTGGCTGATCGAGCGCGTCCAGCGGCCGACGCTGGTCATGGCGCCGAACAAGACGCTGGCCGCCCAGCTCGCCAACGAGTTCCGCGAGCTCCTGCCGAACAACGCCGTCGAGTACTTCGTCTCCTACTACGACTACTACCAGCCCGAGGCCTACGTCCCGCAGACGGACACCTACATCGAGAAGGACTCCTCGATCAACGAGGAGGTCGAGCGACTGCGGCACTCGGCCACGAACTCCCTGCTCACCCGGCGGGACGTCGTGGTGGTCGCCACCGTTTCGTGCATCTACGGTCTGGGCACGCCGCAGGAGTACGTCGATCGCATGGTGCGGTTGCGGGTGGGCGCCGAGATGGACCGGGACGAGCTGCTGCGAAGGTTCGTGCAGATGCAGTACACCCGCAACGACCTCACGTTCAGCCGCGGGACCTTCCGGGTCCGCGGCGACACCGTGGAGATCATCCCGGTCTACGAGGAGCTGGCGATCCGGATCGAGTTCTTCGGCGACGAGATCGACCGGCTGTACACGTTGCACCCACTGACCGGCGAGATCATCCGGGAAGAGGAGGAGATGTATGTCTTCCCGGCCAGCCACTACGTCGCCGGTCCGGAGCGCATGGAGCGCGCCATCGCCGGGATCGAGGTCGAGCTGGAGGATCGGCTGGCCGAACTGGAGCGGCAGGGCAAGCTCCTGGAGGCCCAGCGGCTGCGCATGCGAACGACGTACGACGTGGAGATGATGCGCCAGGTCGGCACGTGCGCCGGCATCGAGAACTACTCGCGGCATATCGATGGCCGGGCGCCCGGCTCGCCGCCGAACTGCCTGCTGGACTACTTCCCCGACGACTTCATGATCGTCCTGGACGAGTCGCACAACACGGTGCCGCAGATCGGCGGCATGTACGAGGGCGACATGTCGCGCAAGCGCACGCTGGTGGAGCACGGGTTCCGGCTGCCAAGCGCGATGGACAACCGCCCGCTGAAGTGGGAGGAGTTCCTGGAGCGCATCGGGCAGACCGTGTACCTGTCGGCGACGCCCGGCCAATACGAGCTGTCCCGGGCCAACGGTGTGGTCGAGCAGATCATCCGGCCGACTGGCCTGGTCGATCCGCGGGTTGTCGTGAAGCCGACCCGCGGGCAGATCGACGATCTGCTGGGCGAGATCCACGGGCGTGCGGAGCGCGACGAGCGGGTCCTGGTCACCACACTGACCAAGAAGATGGCCGAGGACCTCACGGACTACCTCCTGGAGCAAGGGGTTCGGGTGCGTTACCTGCACTCGGAGGTCGACACCTTGCGCCGGGTCGAGCTGTTGCGGGAGTTGCGGAAGGGCGATTTCGACGTCCTGGTCGGCATCAACCTGCTCCGTGAAGGGCTGGATCTCCCCGAGGTGTCGCTGGTCAGCATTCTCGACGCCGACAAGGAGGGCTTCCTGCGGTCCTCGACGTCGCTGATCCAGACGATCGGCCGGGCGGCCCGGAACGTCAGCGGCGAGGTCCACATGTACGCCGACAATGTCACCGCAGCCATGGAGCGGGCAATCGACGAGACCAACCGGCGGCGCGAGAAGCAGGTCAGCTACAACACCGCCAACGGGATCGACCCGACGCCGCTGCGCAAGCGGATCGCCGACATCACGGACATGCTCGCTCGGGAGGACGAGGACACCGAGGTCCTGATCGGCGGTGGCCGGCAGCGCAGCCGCGGCAAGGCGCCGGTTCCCGGCATGGGCGGCGGCATGGGTGGCGGCATGGGGGGCGTCGGCAATTACCGCCTGGTCGGAAACGTGGGGAACGTCCCCGCCACCGACCTGGCCGACCTCATCCAGCAGCTGACCGCGCAGATGCATGCCGCGGCCACGGAGTTGCAGTTCGAGCTGGCTGCCCGGCTGCGTGACGAGATCGCGGAGCTGAAGAAGGAGTTGCGCGGTATGCGGGCCGCGGGCTCCGGCTGAGCCGCCCGACTCCGGCAGTGTCGCCGGGCTCCGGCAGTGCCGCCCGCTCCGATAAGCCGCCAGCTCCCGGTCAGCCGCCGCGTGCTCCGGCTGGGCAGATAGGTCGGCCTTGATCAGGCTTTCTGTCAAGGTGCTTCGCAGGGCGGCCGATAGGTCTCCAGACAAGTCCTACCCGCACGGTGCCGCCGTCGGACGCTGTGGACCTCGTGACGTTCCCTGGGCCGCCCGGGACACTTCCCGGGGCTGGTCCACGCTCGTCGACGGCACGTCTCGGCGTCGCCGCCGAGTGACAGAGGAGCTCCGATGTCGATCAGCTCGTGGCCGATCCGCAGGCTTCTGCCTGCCATCGCGGTGGTGATCTTGCTCGGCTGCGCGCTCGCCGGCGCCGGCGCGTACTGGCAGGCGAGCCGCGCCACAGCCGCGGAGAACGACTTGAACGCCCATATCGCCGCCAAGGCCCGCCTCGACAGGTTCGCCTTCCTCGACGACCGGACAAAGTTCAACAACTTGGTCGTCAAGACGCTGCCACAGGCGGCCGCGAAGGCTCAGCAGGACCTGGCCACAGACATGGCCGAGATGCAGAAGATCATCACCGCGCTCAAGACGGCGCCGCTGACGCCCGCCGAACACCAAGCCGCCGACACCGTAGCCGTCCGATTCGGCGCCTACGTCGCGTGGAACACCAAGATGGCTAAGGACACCCGCCCGATCAGCCAGCTGACGGCGGAGGACTTCGCAAAGATCAGCAAGGAGTACGGCGACCTCACCAACGCGCAGACGACCGCGACGGCGCAGGCTCAGAAGCTGTTCGACGCGAGCGTGGCGCGAGCGCAGGCCGACGTCCGCAGCGCGGTGAAGGGCTTCCTCACGCTCGTGCTCGTCGCGAGTGTCGTCGCGGGCATTCTGTTCACAGGCGGTGTCCTGATCTTCGGTCGGCAGTTGACGCGGCGGATGGCGCTGCTCGGGTCCGCGCTGCGGAAGGTGGCCGACGGCGACCTGACCGTCCGAGCGGACGCCGGCGGTGCGGACGAGATCTCCGCGATGGCGGCGGACGTCAATCACGTGGTGGAGCGGTACGCCACCGTGTTCAGTTCGATCGGCGACACCAGCAGCAGGCTCGGCGGCGCATCGCACTCACTGCAGGATGTGGCGGCTCGGGTGGGTCGGTCAGCGGAGGAGACGTCGGCGCGGGCTGAGGTGGTGGCGCGGTCGGCGGATGAGGTGTCGCAGAACGTGCAGGCGGTGGCGGCGGGTAGTGAGGAGATGGGGTCGTCGATTTCGGAGATTGCGCAGAATGCGCATGAGGCGGCTCGGGTGGCGACGGGTGCGGTGCAGGCGGTGGAATCGACGACCGGGACGATGAATAAGTTGGGGGATTCGTCGCGGGAGATCGGTGATGTGGTGCGGTTGATTACCTCGATTGCGGAGCAGACGAATTTGCTGGCGTTGAACGCGACGATTGAGGCGGCGCGGGCGGGGGATGCTGGTAAGGGGTTTGCGGTGGTGGCGGATGAGGTGAAGCAGTTGGCGCAGGAGACGGCGCGGGCGACGGAGGATATTTCGCGGCGGGTGGAGGCGATTCAGGAGGATGCCGATCAGGCGGCGCGGGCGATTGCGGATATTGCTGGGGTGATTACCCGGATCAATGAGTTCCAGACGACGATCGCCTCGGCGGTGGAGGAGCAGACGGCGACGACGCAGACGATCAATCATGGGGTGTCGGACGCGGCGTCGGGGTCGGGGCAGATCGCGAGCAACATTTCCGCGGTGGCCGATGCGGCCGGGGAGACCGCGTCCTCGATCACCGAGGCCAATACCAGTGCCCGGGAACTGGCCGCTATGAGCGAGGAACTCACCCGCCTCGTCGGGAGTTTCCGTTTCTGACCCTGTGGTAAGCGCGCCGCTGCCGACGTCCGCCGCCCGGTCGGACGTCGGCAGCTCGCTTTGTGCGGCGAGGCGGTGCCTCGTTGGCCGCCCGCGGCAGCTCGCGGCAGCTCACCTACGATGGCGCTTCACGGGGCCCCGCACCGGGGCGGAGTGCCCCACGGAAGCTGATGCCCGGCTTTCGGCGTCGGCAGGACGGCGCCGGCACCGGCAGCGGTGTCCGGCGGGTCAGTCGGGCTCCTCGGAGGGTTGGTGAATCTGCCGGTCTGGTTCCAGGCGGGTACTTACGCCGTCCTCGGGGCCCTCTTGCTCGCCGATCTGTTACTGGTGTCCCGCACGCCGCACACCCCCGGCGTGCGCGAGTCGGCACTCTGGGTGGGCTTCTACGTCGGCCTGGCGCTGCTCTTCGCGCTGGGCCTGCACACGGTGAGCGGTCCGCAGACGGCGGCTGTCTTCGTGGCCGGATGGCTCACTGAGTACAGCCTCAGCGTGGACAACCTGTTCGTCTTCGTCATGATCATGAGCAGGTTCGCCGTGCCCCGGCAGTTCCAGCAAAAGGTGCTGATGATCGGCATCATCCTGTCGCTGGTGTTGCGAGGCGGGTTCATCGTCGGCGGGGCCGAGATCATCGATCGCTTCGCGTGGGTGTTCTACGCCTTCGGCGCCTACCTGCTCTACACGGCGATCCAGCTGCTGCGCGGCAACACCCCGGATGAGGTGTCAGTCGAGGACAACGCCTTCGTGCGTCTGATGCGCCTGGTGCTTCCGGTGGACACCAGTTTCGAGACGGCGCGGCTGACCACGCCCCGCCCGGGTGCGCCGGGCCGCGCGTTGCGGCCGAGCCAACGCCAGGTCACGCCGATGGTGCTGGTCTTCACGGCCATCGGGACGACGGACCTGCTTTTCGCACTGGACTCGATCCCCGCCATCTTCGGTCTGACTACCGATCCCTTCATCGTCTTCACGGCCACGTTGTTCGCCCTGATGGGTCTGCGGCAGCTGTTCTTCCTGCTCGGCGGCCTCCTCGACCGGGTGCTCTACCTGTCTCAGGGGCTGGCCGTCATCCTCGGCTTCATCGGTGTGAAGCTCGTCCTCGACGCGCTGCGAGAGAACCGGGTGCCGTTCATCAACGGTGGGCAGCCGGTGGAGTGGGCATGGGATGTGCCGATCTCGATCTCCCTCGGCGTCATCGTGTTGACCTTGGCCGTCGTCATCACACTGAGCCTGCTCGACCCCCAGCGGCGGGCCAAGGCGCGAGCATCGGAGACGATCTCGGACGGCTCCGACTCGGACGACGATGTGGAGGAGCCTCCGCCGTCGATGTGAGCCACATCACACGGCTGGCCAGAGGCGTCGGCGGCAGGGTCGTCATCACCGACGGTGAAGGCACCCCCCTCGGCGATGTTCGATCGTCACCCTGTGGACCGGCGTCGGAGTCGTCACCAGGACCGCGAGCGAATGTCCGGCTCATTGCTCGCCGGTGCCGTGACGCAGCGCCAGAACCCGAGTCGGATCAGGCACTTTCGGCCCGAGTAGACACTCACCGGGCTTGCCCGGGATGGCGCCCCGGCTCATCTACCCTCCAAGAAGGGCGAGGTTACGAGGGCAGGCGCCGAGCGTGGGTAAGCGGTTCACGGGATCGAGCGCGCGGGGTCTCGGCGTCGATGGCGACGAGACGTCCCGCGACGCCGAGCGTGCCACGGCTCCCGAGGCGGATCCTGACCTCCCGGTCGTCGACACTCTCGCCCTGAACCGGTTGTCGGTGTCGCCGGACAAGGCACCTGCCGAGGACTCGCCGGGCCCGGGCTCACCGGACAAGGTCCCGGGCAAGAGCGCGGGCAGGAGCGCGGGCAAGAGCGCGGGCAAGCGACGGACCAAGCCGGGCACCGCCGCTGACCCGGCCCCTGACCCGGCCCCTGACCCGGCCCCTGACCCGGCCCCTGACACGGCTGTCGACCCGGCTGTCGACCCGGCTGTCGACCCGGCCGCCGGCCTCCCGCGGCCCCGCTCTCCGCGCGCCGCAGCTGCGGGCAGGGCCGACCGCGATCGGCACGTACCGGGCGAGGTCGGGCACCCGCTGGCAGGACGGCACCTGGTGCTGGTCGGGATGCAACGCGGCGGTGATCAGGAGGCTGTCGCGACGACGCTGGCCGACCTGCGCAGGCACCTCTCCGCGGTCACCGGGCGGCTCACCGTGCTCGGTGGCCGCGGCAAGCTGGGTGGGATGGTCGGGCACCGGCTCAGCGGGCGGCCGAACCTGGTGATCGGCGTCATCCCGAGCCGCGGCGGTGCCGTGGCCGCGGCGGGGCTGGCGGACCGTTACGCCGTACCGCTCGTGGTGATCATCGCCGACGGCGGCTGGCACAGCGGGGGAGGAGCGTTGCGCGGGCTGGCCTCCCGGCTGGAACTCATGGCCCTGCGGCGCGCGGCCCGCGTGGTCGTGATCGGCGCGGTGGGCGACGATCCAGTGGCGCAGCTCGTCGAGGAGGGTGTCGCGGCGGAGCGCATCGTCGCGCTGCCCGGTGGTGGCGCGACGGGCGATTTCGGGTCACATGCCCAGTCGAATGCCCAGTCGAATGCTGAGCGGCCCGTCCTCGGCGGGGAGGATGCGGAACGCAGGGCGGCCCGACGTCGGCTGGGGTGGCCGGAGTCGGGGTTCATCGTCGTTCACGCGGGTGCGATGGGCTTCGCCCAGGATCTGCCGAACGTCATCCGATCCGCGCGGGAGCTGGCACGGCGGGGCAGCGACGTGACGCTCGCCCTCGTCGGGGACGGAGGCCATCGCCGCGCGCTGCAGATGGCGGCCGAGGGCCTGCCAAACGTGCGCTTCGCCCGCTCGCTCAACGCCGCCGACGTTCACCTGGCGATGTGCGCGGCGGACGTCCTTCTGGTGAACGAGCGTCCGGGGCTGCAGGCGCCACCCGCGCCGGCGCATCTTGCCTGGTCGATGGAGGCCGGCCGGCCGATCGTGGCGGCGGTGACGCCGGGCGGTCCGACCGCGCGAGCGCTGCAACGCGTCGTGGGGTTGGCCTGCCTGGTCGAGCCGGGCAAGCCGTGGGAGCTGGCGAATGTCATCGAGTTGCTCTGCGGTGCCGATGGCCGGCTGGCCGACATGGCCGCCGCGGCGCGCCGCCATGCGCGGGCCCGCGGCGGGCCGACGGGTGAGTTGCTGGCGCCCGAGCTGCTGGACGGCGTCCTCGCCGCCGCGCTCGAGGGCTGAGCGCCCTCGTTCGCGCCTGATCGGCATGTCGTAACGCCGGACCGCGGGGTGATCGTTGCGTGGGGTAAGCGGCGATCACCGTCCGGGGTTCGGTGCAGACTCGCGATTTCCATCCCGAGGGAGTAACTCTTCGTCTAGTGTCGGTCACTCAGAGGGGTCGAACCGGCGACTCGGTCGACCCGGGACGCGCAGGCAGCGCACTGGGGGAGCAGGTGTCCATCGCATCACCTGATCGGTTTCGTCAAGTCCACGACGGCTCGAACGACGACCTCGCGATCACCTCTGCGGTGCCGTTGCCGGCGCAGGACGCAGGCCGCGAGGCCGCTGCGCAGCTCATGCCGGCGCGTCCCCCGGATGCCTACTGGCGCAACGTGTTACGGCAGTACCGTACGCGCGCGCTCATCGGCGACTTTCTCTGCGGGAGTGCGGGCGCGGTCATCGCCTTCGTCGCTCGGTTCGGCAACGATCTCCTGCCCCGATACGTGATCTTCTCGGCGCTCGTGCCCCTGGCGTGGGTGCTCACCACCGCGGTCCAGCGCGGCTACGAGTTCCGCTTTCTCGGCACCGGTCCGGAGGAGTACCGCCGGCTCATCGACGCCGGCCTGATGCTCTTCATCACGATCGCCGTGACGTCGTACGCGCTGCGCGGCGACGTCGCCCGCGGGTACGTGGTGATCGCGGTTCCGTTCGCCCTTGTCCTGACTCTCTATGAACGCCGCCAGCTGCGCCTGTGGCTCGCCCGGCTGCGAGCGCGCGGGATCGGCCTGCGCCGGGTGCTCGTCGTCGGGCGCTGGGACACCGTGTCGAGCGTCATCGACCGGCTCCGGGACGAGCCGATGCACGGCCTGGTCCCGGTCGGTGCCTGCGTGGAGCCTGCCGAGGTGCAGCCCGAGCGCCTGCGCGACGTGCCCGTGCTCGGTCGCGCGGGCCAGGTGCTCGAGGCCGTGCAACGAGTGGATGCGCACGTGGTCGCCGTCGTCTCGCATCCCGACCTCTCCGGCACGGCGCTGCGCCGGCTGTCGTGGGACCTGGAGGACCGCGGCGTCGAACTCGTGGTGTCGCCCGGCATTGTCGAGGTCGCCCGCCCCCGCCTGACCATCTGGCCGGTGGCGGGGATGTCGCTGCTCCACCTCGAGCGCCCGTCCACCAGCGCCGGTCCGGCGCACCTGAAGAACGCGTTCGATCGGACGGTGGCGGCGTTCGCGCTGCTGATGCTTTCGCCCGTCCTGCTGGCGATCGCCATGCTGGTGCGGGTGACCTCGCCCGGGCCGGTGATCTTCCGGCAGACCCGGATCGGTGCCCACGGGCGCGAGTTCACCATGCTGAAGTTCCGGTCGATGGTCGCGGACGCCGAGGACCGCCAGGGCGAGGTGCAGCACCTGGACGAGGGCAACGGACTGCTCTTCAAGATCAAGGACGATCCTCGGGTGACCCGGGTGGGTGCGGTGCTGCGGCGCTTCTCACTCGACGAGCTGCCCCAACTGGTGAACGTCGTTCGCGGCGAGATGTCGCTCGTCGGCCCGCGCCCGCCGCTGCCGCACGAGGTGGCCGCGTATGGCGTGGAGGCGATCCGCCGGCTGCGCGTGCGCCCGGGGCTGACCGGGCTGTGGCAGGTGAGCGGACGCAGTGACCTGTCGCAGGAGGAGTCGCTGCGGCTGGACCTGCGCTACGTCGACAACTGGTCGCTGCTGTTCGACGTCACCATCCTGTGGCGCACCCTGCGCGCCGTGGTGCGCGGCTCCGGCGCCTACTGAGTCCCCCCGCCCCTCACTTTCGTCGTCGATCAAGCAAACCAGGGTCGATCAAGCAAACCAGGGTCGATCAAGCAATCCGGGGTCGGGGGGCGAGCGCCGTTCGCGCCGCCGCCAGCCCGAAGACCAGAGCGGCCGCGATCCCACCGGCATAGGCGCGGACGTAGAGACCGCCCGCATCCGATCCCGCGCACAGCAACCCCGGGATCGGCCGGCCATCGGCATCCAGCACGCGGGACTGCGCGTCGATCAGGATGCCGGTCATCGTGTAGGTGATCGCGGGTGCCACCTCCACGATGTAATACGGCGGCCGGTCGAGCGGGCGGCGATCGAAATCGCGCGTCGGAATCAGTGTCAGCCCCCCGGTGACGCCGTCGTTGTACCGGCGGATGCCCGCGGCGATCTCCTCCCCGGGGTAACCCCATTCGGGCGGCATGTACCCGAACTCCTCGATGTCACCCGCGACCGCGCACCGCGCGCCGCGCCTCTTGGCGAGGTCGAACTTGTCCAGCGCCGACGTGCCTTCGACGTAGCTGCCGCGCATCCACTGCTCGTACGCCACGCTGTCCGCCACCATGAGCGCGCGTGCCTCGGGCTGGTCCACCAGCGCGATGGTGCTGACGTGATCCCCGATCGTCTCGTCCACGAACCGTTCGCCGGTCAGGTTGAACAAGAGAGTGTGCTCGCTGCAGTACAAGGCCAGCTCGACGAACTGCTCCGGGGCAAGGCTGACCCCGGCGGGCACGAGGTGACCGTAGAAGCCGGCGTGTGCGGGGCCGAGCCGGGCACCTGCGGAGGCGGCGAGCCGCCATCCGTCTCCCCGGCTGTGCGGATTCGACCGCAGCGGGATGTCCCGAGCGTTGGGGTGGATGAGCTCGGCCCGCATCGCCGGATCGGCCTGGAAGCCGCCGGTCGCCAGGAGGGTCGACGTCGCGTGCAGGTCACGGACGTCGCCCGCCGCGTCCTCGATCCGCGCCCCTGTGACGGCGCCGCCCCGCCGGATCAGCGCCGTTGTCTCGGCGGACAGCAGCAGCTCACCGCCGTGATCGCGGATCACCTCGGCACACCGGCTGATGTAGTGCCCGGTGTCGAACTGGTGCCCGCGGCCGTACCGCAACACGGTGACGGCCGGCTTGCAGGCGACGCCCAGCCAGCGGATCCAGGCGATGCCGTCCGGGAAGCCGTCGATCAGAGCCCCGGCGAGCGCTTCGTCGCCCGACGGGTTGATCTCCCGGAGGAGCTCCAGGTTCGCCGCCGTCCAGGCGAACCCGGCGTAGATCGCCGACCCACCGATGTCCGGTCCGCGCTCGACCACGGCGACCCGCCCGCCCGCCTCGGCGACCCTGGCCGCGGCCGTCAGCCCCGCCATGCCCGCGCCGATGACGAGAAGATCGAGCTGGCTCACCGACGACTCCCTCTGCTACCAACTTGAATTTGGTTCAGGAGCGACTATCCGTCGGGCGGCGCGCCATGTCAACGGGCCGGACCGCCTCAGCGCATCGTCGCGACGCGCGGAACCGTGGCGAAGGGCGACAGCGTGAACCACCGCGGGAGCGCTCTGCGCATCGCCTCTGGCCCGCTCAGCTCCAGGACTCCGGCGCGCAACGCCTGGCTCCAGCCGATGTCGCCGCGCCAGATCTGCACCATGGGCCGAAGTCCTGCCGTCACGGTGACGGCGACCGGGTAGCCCGGGTCGACGTCGCACACGTCGGTGTCCCGGGCGTCGATCACCAGCCACCAGTCGCGCACCCCGGCCGGGGCGTCGGGGAACCGGAACTGGACCACCGTGCGCCCCTCCGGGACGGCGTCGTAGTCGACGTTGCGGTGCATGTCCCACAGCAGGAGCTTCGGATCGAGGTCCTGGTCACCGATCTGGCCGATCCACCGCGTGCCCCACACGCCCAGCGCCTCGACCACCGGGCGCAACTCGTGGCCGGCGTCGGTGAGGACGTAGCGCACGTCGTCCCCCTCGACCCGGCGATCGATGATGCCGGCCCGGGTCAGCTGCTGCAGCCGCCGGGACAGGAGGCTGGGCGACATCCGCGGTACGCCGCGGCGCAGTTCGTTGAACCGCTCACTGCCCATGAGCAGCTCGCGGACGACGAGTAGCGTCCAGCGCTCGTCCAGCAGCTCCATCGCCTTCGAGACCGGGCAGAACTGGCGGTACGGCGACCCCATCGCCTCAGCGTACGTCCGGTACAGATCGTGTACTAGGTGCCGTTCGCCCCTGTTCCTACGCTCGTCGGTGTCCCCCCAAGGAACCAGCTTCAGGAGAATCGAGATGAGCCCGACGATCGACGCCGTGCAGGCAGATCGCGAGTTGAAGGCCCGGCATCGGGCGATGTGGGCGTCCGGCGACTACAACACCGTGGTGACCGAGTTGATCACCGAATTGGGTCAGGTTCTGGTCGACCGGGCTGCCGTGCGCCCCGGCGACCACGTACTCGACATCGCGGCCGGAACCGGCAACGTCGCCATCCCCGCGGCGCTCGCCGGGGCCCGCGTCATCGCCAGCGATCTGACGCCGGAGCTGCTCGCCGTCGGGCGCCGCCACGCAGCACGACAGGGCGCGCAGGTGGAGTGGGAGGAAGCCGACGCCGAGGCGCTGCCGTACGCCGACGGCGAGTTCGACACCGTCCTGTCCTGCCTCGGGGTGATGTTCGCCCCGCATCATCAGCGAGCTGCCGACGAGCTGGTCCGCGTCTGCCGTCCGGGCGGCACCATCGGCCTGCTCAACTGGACCCCTGAAGGGTTCATCGGCCAGCTGTTCGCCACCATGAAGCCGTTCGCGCCGCCGCCCCCGCCCGGTGCGCAGCCCCCGCCGCTGTGGGGGCGCGAGGAGCACGTGCGCGCTCTGCTGGCAGATCGGGTCACCGACGTCGTCACGGAACGGCGGCTGTTGCGGGTCGAGCGGTTCCACCGCCCGGAGGACTTCCGCGACTTCTTCAAGGCGAACTATGGACCGACGGTCAGCGTGTACCGGGCCCTTGCCGACGACCCCGAGCGGGTGGCGGCGCTGGATCGGGCGCTGGTCGAGCTGGCCGAGCGGTTCGACCGCGGCTCGGACAGCAACGTCCTGGAGTGGGAGTACCTCGTCCTGACGGCCCGCAAGGGGGATGACGCGCAGTCTTAGTCTGGGGTCATGTGCCGGAGCATCAAGACCCTTCGCCCGCCGTTCACCGAGCAGGTCACCGACGTCGACGTGCGCGCCGCGGCGCTGCAGTACGTCCGCAAGATCAGCGGATTCCGCGCCCCGGCAGCGCACAACGCCGAGGCGTTCAACCACGCCGTCGACGCCGTCGCCGCGGCGACGGCGGAACTGCTGGCGACGCTCGAGGTCCGCGGAGCTGGTCCGGCTCGGGTGGGAGTCTCGTTCGTGCAGCCGAAGTGACCCGCTCGAGGCGGGATGCGACGGTTGCGGGGTTCGGCGCGGGTTGCGGTACTCGCGGGAGTGGCCGCAGCCGTGGCAATCGTGGCCACCGTTCTGCTGTGGCGGGACGGGGACCACACGGGATCGGCTGGTGCGCGGTCCGGATCCTCCCGCCTGGAAGTCACCGAGGACTACCTGCCTGGCCTCGGGGCGGACCTCTACCTACCTGACGGCGTGCGAACAGCCCCGGTGGTCGTCCTCCTACCGGGCGGGTCCTGGCAGACGGCGGATCGCAGCGGGTTGGGACCTCTTGCGCAGTCGCTGGCCGCGGCCGGGATGGTCGCGGTCAACGCAACGTACCGGGCGGCCGTCGACGGCGGCGGCTACCCCGCGATGGTCCAGGAGGCGGTCTGCGCCGTCGACTTCGCGGCGGATCGTGCCCGCCGGGGCGGCGTCACGCCGGGCCGCGTGGTCGTCGTCGGGCACTCCGCCGGGGGGCAGCTGGCGGCGATGGCCGCCCTCGTCGGCTCACGGTTCCGCGGCGACTGTCCGTATCCGGCGGCCCGCATCGACGGGCTCATCGGGCTGGCCGGTGCGTACGACGTCCGCCGGGTTCCCGAGATCGCCGGCTCGCTGTTCGGTGAGACGGAGCAGGACGACCCGGCACGCTGGCGCGAAGGCAACCCCCTGACGTGGGTGGGGGAGCGGCCGGCAGAGTTGAGCGTCCTGCTGCTGCACGGCCAGGAGGACGACGTGCTGCCGGTCGAGATGACGCAGGACTTCGCGTCGGCGCTGCGCTCGGCCCGCCACGCGGTCGAGGTCCAGGTGGTGTCGGACGTCGACCACATGGGCATCCTCCTGCCGGACGCCGTGTCGGGCCGGATCGTCACCTGGGTCCGCGGGCTCTGACACACGTTCGTCGTCGATCAAGCAATCCGGGGCCGATCAAGCAATCCGGGGTCGATCAAGCAATCCGGGGTCGATCAAGCAAACCAGGGACAGCGCGCCCCGACCGCTGATGGCAGACTCCCGGCCATGCCTGACCTCCCGAACACACCGGGCCGCGTCGCCGTCACAGGCGGCAGCGGCAAGCTCGGTCGCGCCGTTGTTACCGCACTGGTGGGACGCGGCTGGGACGTCGTCGTGCTTGATCAAGCGCCGCCGCGGGAGCAGATCTGTCCCTACGTGCGTGTCGATCTCACCGACTTCGGGCAGGCCGCCGAAGCGCTCACCCGCATCGACGACCGCTACGACCGGCTCGATGCGCTCGTCCACCTCGCCGCCATCCCAGCGCCGGGGTTGCTGGCGAACGCCGCGACGTTCCACAACAACATCACGGCGAGCTACAACGTCTTCTCCGCCGCACGCCTGGCCGGCATCCGCAACGTCGTGTGGGCTTCCAGCGAGACGGTGCTCGGCCTGCCGTTCGACACCCCACCGCCCTACGTTCCCCTCGACGAGGAGTACCCCGCCCGGCCGGAGTCGTCGTACTCGCTCGTGAAGCACCTGGAGGAGCAGATGGCGGCGCAGTTCTGCCGCTGGGATCCGCAGCTGAAGATGATCGGGCTGCGGTTCTCCAACGTCATGGACCCCGAGGACTACGCGGCGTTCCCGTCGTTCGACGCCGACGCCCGGCTGCGCAGCTGGAACCTGTGGGGATACATCGATGCGCGGGACGGCGCGCAGGCGGTATGGCGGGCCCTGGAGCATCGGGCGACGGGGGTGGACGTGTTCATCATCGCCAACGCCGACACCGTCATGAGCCGGCCGAACAGCGAGTTGCTCGCCGAGGTGTATCCGGACGTGCCGGTCAAGCGCGGCTTCGGGGACAACGAGACGCTGCTGTCCATCGACAAGGCCCGCCGCGTGCTCGGCTACCTGCCGCAGCACAGCTGGCGCTCAGAGGTGTGACCCCCAAGATCGAACCTCTCTTCGGCGTCGATCAAGCAATCCGGGGTCGATCAAGCAAACCAGGGTCACGCCCGTACGGCCGCGCGATGGGCGACGAACCACTCGTACGTGCTCGCGATTCCGTCGCGTAGTCCGATCGACGGCGCCCAGCCCAGCTCGCGCAGTCGCGAGACGTCGAGCAGTTTGCGCGGTGTGCCGTCGGGCTTGCTCGGGTCGAAGACCAGCCGGCCGTCCCAGCCGACGACGTCGGCGATCAACTCGGCCAGCTCGCGGATGGTCACGTCGTGGCCGGTGCCGACGTTGATCGTCTCGTCATCGTCGTAGCGCTCGAGCAGCAGCAGCAGTGCCGAGGCCAGGTCCTCGACGTGCAGGAATTCCCGCCGCGGCGTGCCCGAGCCCCAGATCGTGACCTCGTCCGCGCCGGACTCCTTCGCCTCGTGGAACCGGCGGATCAACGCCGGCAGCACATGGCTGCCCTGGGCATGGAAGTTGTCGCCTGGGCCGTACAGGTTGGTCGGCATGGCGCTGATGTAGCGGACGCCGTACTGCCGCCGGAGCGCCTGGACCTGCAGGATTCCCGCGATCTTGGCGATGGCGTACGCGTCGTTCGTGGGCTCCAGCGGGCCGGTCAGCAGGCTGCTCTCGCGCATCGGCTGCTCGGCGTGCTTGGGGTAGATGCAGCTGGAGCCGAGGAACAGCAGCCGCTGGACGCCGTACTCCCGCGCGGCATCCAGCACGTTCAGCTGGATGCGCAGGTTGTCGGAGAGGAAGTCGGCCGGGTAGGTCGAGTTGGCCAGGATGCCGCCGACGCGCGCCGCCGCGAGGACCACCACCGCGGGCCGGTGCTGGGCGACGAAGGCCATGGTGGCATCCCGGTCGCGCAGGTCGAGCTCGGTGGACGCCGCGCCGATCAGGTTGCGGCAGCCGCGCCGTTCGAGGGCCCGCCAGACGGCCGATCCGGCCAGCCCCCGGTGCCCCGCGACGTAGATCGGCGTTTCCTCACTCAACGTATCCACGTCGCTACGCTACCGGCTGGGCCGGGGGCCCGACCGTGATCACGGAACATTCGGTTGCCATGCACCGCCGAATGTTCCGTGATCATGCGCTGTGCCGCAGCTGAAGGGAGCAGGACGGTCCGCACCGGCGTGGCGCGCCTCCCCAACCTGCCCGATGCAGCACCGTGCCGACTTGGCCGGCTACGCCACAAGGATCGCCGACGACGTCCCGCCAGCCGTACCGCAGAACGCTGTCGCCGCTGATGGCGGCGCGGTTGTCGCGGTCTCGGTCACGAAAGGCTCGCTCTGCCGGGTGAGCCTCCCGCCCGTCCAGCTCCACCAGCAGCGCCCAGGGTTCGTAGCGAACATCGTGATACCGGCGTGGCTCGGTGCCGCCGCCTTCTGCCGCGTTGCGTATTCCGCGCGGCAAGCCATGGGCGGTCTCCACGTCGCGCATGTACCGGTGTTCCAGCGGCGAGGCGACTCCGACGTCGACATCGCCAAGGATGTCGCCGATCAGCTGACGCCACCGGTGCCTGGAGCGCCGCACGAGTGCCCCGCGCAACCGTTCCGCCGTGGTCAGGCGGCGCTGAGTCACCCGTAACAGAAGGTCCACGACGGTGGTCGGGTCATCGGAGAAGTCCGCGACATCGAGAACGGCCTCCTCGAGTCGAACGCGCGGCGGCGTGGTGCGAAGCGACACGTCAGACAGGCGACTCGACCGATGCACCCGGACGCCGGTCTTGGGCCGAACCCGCCGTGAGATGGGGACCGTGACGTCGACCCGGTCGAGGAGCTGATCGAGTGCGCCGGCGAGCCACAGCGCCGTCGAGTGGCTCGCGACTGCTCCCGGTCCGCAGGACAGCACCGCTGCCCAGACCCGAGCGATCGGCTCGATGGGGCCGGTATGCGTGGCGTAGATGCCGGGGAGTAGTCGCTGCCAGCGGTGGGTATCGATGCGAACCCGGGCCTGCGCCGGGCTCAACCCAAGGGCAAGCAGCTGAGCGCGGGCGATGACACCCGCCTGAAGCGCTGCCAGGTCCCTCCACGCCTCGTTCCGCACGGCGCCAGGGTGGCGCAGATCCGGGCCTAGCGATGTGCCCCTGTGGATAACCGAGCGGCCCGGACGTGATCACGGAACATCCGGTTGCCATGCACCGCCGGATGTTCCGTGATCATGCTTGGTAATCATGGAACGGCAGCCGGCGTGATCCATCTCGACGTGCCGCCCATCCCGGTGGACGTTAGCTTGCGATCAGGTCGAGAGCCCGGATTCGCCGGGCCCCGTTCTGGAGGCAACGATGCGCGTCCTGTCAGCACTCGTGGTGCTCTGGCTCGTCATCGGCGTCCTGGCCACGGCGCAGCGTGGATACCTGAAGTCCGACAGCGCCAGCTGCGCCCACGTCGGCACGATCGCCGTCACCGTCGTCGCCGGACCGCTCAACTACGTCGGGGCCAACCCGAAGGTCGAGTGCGCCCTGCCGCAGCCGTCCAAGTAACCGGCCAGACACCTGCTAGGGAGCGGGCGGGAGCGTAGCCGTCCGCGCGAAGAACTCATCGATCCGCTGCACGCTCGCGGCCAAGTCGTCGAGGTTGATCGATTTCGTGACGTAGGCGTTGGCGCCGAGGCCGTAGCTGGTCTCGATGTCCTCCGGTGCGTCCGACGTGGTCAGCACGACGATGGGGATGCGACGCAGCTTGACATCGCCCTTGACGACGGCCAGCACCTCCCGGCCGTCCACGCCCGGCATGTTGAGGTCGAGTAGGACGACGTCGGGGCGCGGCGCATCCAGGTAATCGCCGCGCTGAAGCAGGAAGTCGATCGCCTGCTCGCCACCGTTGACGTAGTGGATGTTGCGAGGGATCTGCTGACGTTCGAGTACCTCGCGCACGATGAGCGCATCGGCGGGATCGTCATCCACCACGAGGATCGTCAGCGGATGGTCCTCACCAGTCACCACGCCTCCATTCTCGCTGGTGGCCTGTGAGGTGGGGCGCAGGGGGGGACGACGCCCCACCCCACAGGGATCAGGGGTGCGCGGGCGTGGTGGGCCGCTGCGTGGAGGGGTTGTCGTCGCGCTTGCCGGTGGGGTGTGTGCTGGGCTTGCCGCCGTTACCGCCGTTACCGCCCTCGGCAGTGGACGGCACTGTCGTGGGCACTGTGCTCGGCCTTGCGGTGCTGGAGCCTGGTGTGCTCACCGTGGCGCAGTAAGCCTCGATCTTGTCCGCCCCGCCCGCGGCCTCCACCAGTTCCGCGTAGGCGGTCGACGTCGGGGCCAGGCCACCGGCGGCTTGCGCCGTGCACAGCCCCAGGGCCGCTGTCCCGGTGGCATCGGGGCCGACGGCGGTCGTCGCCGCGGCGGGGCTGCCGGCATCGGTAGTCGCGGCGACGGACGCCGAGGACGATGCGTTGTCGCTGGCGGGAGCGTGAATCGTGCGATGCGCGATCTCCTGCAGGGCGCCAGGCAGCGATCCGGTGTACGCCGCAGCCGTGCTGCCGAGGGCAATGGTCGCGACGACGGCGGCAATCGCCGCTGCCTTGGAGACGTGGCGGCCGGTCGGTCGTCCGGCCGGGCGGGTGGCCGGGCGTGCCCGGCGACCGGCACGACGGTCGGCCTGGCGACCGCCTCGACGGTCGGCCTTCCGGTCAGGCCGCCCATCAGCACGGTGCTCGGCCCGCCGATGCGTGGGAATGCCGCTGGACTGCGCGGCGGTGAAGGCTGCGAGGATGTCCCGCTCGCCCGCCAGCTCAGACGGCTGGGCAGGTGCGCGCAGGGCCGAGATGAGCTCGGTCAACGGGCCCTCCGGTGCGCCGGTGCCGGCCAGCGCTCGCTCGACGAGCCACAGATCCGATGGCTCGTCCGGGAGCGGGTTTACGCCAGCCGGCGGTGTGATCTCAGGCATCTCGACGACCCAACGTCTGCTCGACGACAGGCGTTACCGTCGCCGCATCACCCAGTTGTTCGGCCAGTCGCCGTAACCCGCGATGCACCGCGACCCGGACGGCGCCTGGTTTTCGGCCGACGATCGACGCCACGTCCGCGACGTCGAGCCCGACGACCACGCGCAGGATGACCATCTCGGCCTGGGCCGGGGGCAGCGTGGCGACCAGGCGCAGCGCGCGATCGGTGTCGAGTCGCTCGAGGACCACCTCGGCGACGTCGGGTTCGGCCATGACGTGCCCGAGGGCCGGGTCGGCGGTCAGGCTCTCGGGCCGACGGGCGGAGCGGCGTCTCAGGTCGTGCAGGTGGTTGCGGGCGATCGTGACCAGCCACCCGCGGAAACCGGACTCGTCGCCGCGAAACGATCCCAATGCGTGGATCGCCTTGAGCCAGGTCTCGGAGGCGACGTCCTCCGCGGCGTCCCCGGCCACGACGCGTAGGTAGCGGACGAGCGGCGGGTGGGCCGCGCGCCACAGGCGCGCGAAAGCGTCGACGTCACCGCCAGTCGCGGCAGTCAGGACTGCCGGGAACTGCGGCCCGAGCTCAGTCACGCTGCCCCTGTCGACGCACGGGAGGGACCTTAGTAGGCGCGAATCGGGGCAACCAATCCCAGCACGTCGTTCCGGCGTGAATCCCCGCCTCGCCGTCACTCTTCGTCTATTGTCTGTTACCTAACGAGGTCAACCTCTACGGGGGCGCCGACCGGCATGGTGACCATGCCGTCAGCGAGAGGACGCTTGATGAACCGCATCAGCGAGGCAAGCCCGGTCCAGCCGTCGATGGACGCGCCCGTGGTCCTCCGGCTGCCGCACCAGCTCACGGTCCAGCACACCCCGCACCCGCTCGCCGGGCTCGAGATCGCGGTGGTGGGGATCAATTACGCGCCCGAGCCGACCGGTGTCGCGCCGTACACCACGGGGATGTGCCGGCACCTGGCCGACGTCGCCGGGCACGTCATTGTGCTGACCGGCGTGCCGCATTACCCGAGCTGGACCACACCCGAGGCGTTCCGGCGCCGTCGGCGGATCCAGGAACAGCAGCACCCGCACCTGGAGGTGTTGCGGCACTGGCACCACGTGCCGGCCCGGCAGACCGCGCTCACCCGCGGGCTGTACGAGACCACCTTCCTCGCCAACGTCGCAGCCACTCGGCTGCGCCGCAGGCCGGATCTGATCCTGGGCGTGACACCGAGCCTCGGCGGCGCCGCGGTCGCCGCCCGAATGGCCGAGCGCTACGGCGTTCCCTTGGTGATCGTCGTTCAGGACCTCATGGCCAGAGCGGCCGGGCAGAGCGGGATCCGTGGCGGCGGGCGGGTCGCGTCGGCAACGGCGAAGCTGGAGGCCTGGGCGTTGCGCAGCGCCACCCGGGTCGCGATCGTCAGCGAGGCGTTCCGGGATGCCGTCGTCTCCTACGGCGTACCCGACGAGCGCGTGGAGATCCTGCCCAACTGGACGCACATCTCACCCGCTGGGATGGACGTCGCGGCGGCGCGGCGTGCGTTGGGCTGGCCGCTGGAAGGATTCCTGGCCATTCACACCGGCAACATGGGGCTGAAGCAGGATCTGGCGAACGTGATCGAGGCGGCCAGGGCGCTACCTGATCGGCACGCCCAGGTGGTCCTGGTGGGTGACGGCAGCCAGCGGGAAGCGTTGCGCCGACTGGCAGAGGGGGTGCCGAACGTGCGCTTCGTGGACCCGGTGAGCGACGCGGATTACCCGCGGGTGCTGGCCGCCGCCGACGTCCTGCTGGTGAACGAGCGGCCCAGCGTGTGCGACATGTCGCTGCCCAGCAAGCTGACGTCGTACCTCAGCGCCGGTCGTGCCGTGGTCGCGGCGGTAGCTCCGGGCGGCGCGACGGACCGTGAGCTGACGCGCACGGATGGCGCGGCGGTGTGCGTCGAAGCGGGCAAGCCTGTGCTGCTCGCCCGGGAGCTGGAGGCCCTTCGGGAGGACCCCGCGCGGCGGGAGCGGATGGGGGCCGCGGGCCGGCGTTTCGCCGATGAGATGTTGGGAGAGCGGGCCGCCATGGACCGGCTCGATGCCCTGCTCGGCCGCGCACTGGCGGGATAGGCGATTGATCGCATGGCGAAGCCGCCGGGTGTCCTGTTCGTGTGCACGGGCAACTTGTGCCGCTCGCCAATGGCCGAGCAGTTGTTGCGAGCGGGACTGCGGGCCCGGTTCGGCGAAGGGCCGGACCTGGTGGGCATCTCCAGCGCGGGCACCCAAGCCGTGGCCGGTCGGGCGATGTGGCCACCGGCGCAGGCGGAGCTGACCCGGCGCGGACTGCCGCCGGACCGTTTCACGACCCGCCCCTTGCGCCGGGACTCGGTGCTCGGCAGCGATCTGGTGCTGACGGCGACGCGGACGCATCGAGACGACGTGGTGACGCTCGCACCCGAGGCCCTGGGGCGGGTGTTCACCTGGCGCGAGATCGCTTCGCTGCTCCACGGCGTCGGGGTGGACGACGTCCCCGGCGTGACGCCGGCCGAGCGGCTGCGCGCGCTCCCCGCCCTGGCCGCGGGGCGGCGCGGCGTGGTGGCGTCCCCGCCGTCGGAGTCCCTCGACGTCGCGGATCCGATGGGAGGCGGGGCCGAGGACTTCCGGCGCGCAGCCGCCGAGACGGCAGAGGCGATCCGGGTGCTGGTGGACCTGCTCTGACGCCGGCTATCCGTGACCACCGCACGCCGGACCGGAGGAAGTGCCTCGGCAGCCCAATGGGAGCGCTCTCATGAGAGTTCTGCCGGTCCGGCGTGCGGCCGCGCGCGAGCCGACCGGCCCATCAGGCCCGCAGCCGGCGGCAGCGGCTGAGCCCGTCAGCCGCGGGACGCGGCCCGCCGCCGCTTCTCGGTGGGCGGGCCCTGCACCGGCAGCATGGGGGCGGTGTCCAGTCGCTCGTCGAGGGCGATCGGCGTACCCCGGGGCGGTGTCACGACCGGCCCGCCCGAGCCCTGCAGCAGCGAGGCGAGCATCGGCTCGGTCTCCTGCAGGGAGGCCTGTCCGGACGGCGGCCCGTAGGTGCCGTACGTCGACTGGTATCCGTTCTTGCCTCGCTTCGGCACCCGGTTCAGCACCAGACCGAGCAGCGGCGCGCCGATCGTGGCCAGCGACTGCACGGTGGTCGCCAGCTGGTCGGTGCGCGTCGAGCCGACCCGGGTGACGAGCAGCGCGCCCTCGGTCAGCCGCGCGAGGATCGCGGCATCCGTCACCGGCAGCAGCGGTGGGGAGTCGAACACGACGGTGGCGCCGGCGTCGGTCAGCGTCCTGATGAGCTCGACCAGACTCTCCGAGCCCAGCAGCTCGCTGGGATTCGGCGGGACCCGGCCTGCGGTGAGGATGTGCAGCGGCAGGTCGGCGCGCCATCGCTGGAGTGCCGCGCCGAGGTCGACGTCGCCGATCAGCACATTCGTCAGGCCGACGCCACCGGTGAGTCCGAACAGGTCAGCGACCACCGGCTGGCGCAGGTCGGCGTCGATCAGCACGACTGATTCGCCGTTCTTCGCCAGCGCCAGCGCGAGGTTAGCGGCCGTGGTGGACTTGCCCTCGCCGGCCACGGAACTGGTGACGACGAAGCTGCGCAGCGGGCGATCGGCGGACAGGAACCGGATGTTCGTGCGGAGCTGCCGGAAGGCCTCGGACCGCTGCGAGCCCAGTTCTTGCACCATCAGCGGGCGGTTCTTGGTGTCGGAGTCGTCGATGATCATTCCGAGCACCGGAGCGTTGGCCACCTCGGTCGCGTCGTGCCGTGTGCCGATGGTCCGGTCCATGCTGTCGCGCAGCACCCCGGCGCCGATGCCAAGCCCCAGCCCCACCAGCAGCCCGAGCGCCAGATTCAGATTCCGGCGCGGCGAGACGGGCGCTGTCGGCGTGCTCGCCTCGTTCGTGATGCTGATCTTCACCGGGGAGGTTTCGTCGCCGTTCGGCGTCTCCAGCCGGTCGACGAACTGCGGGAAGACGACGGCGAGCTCGTTGGCGATGTCGCGCGCGCGTTCTGGCGAGGTGTCGTTCACCGTGACGTCGAGGAGCACGGTGTCGAGCGGGCTCGAGGCGCTGATCTGCTGGGCGAGTCCCCGCGGGCTGTACGGCAGGTGAAGCCGGTCGATGACCTGGCGCAGCACGGTCGGGCTGGTCACGACGTCGGCATAGGACTTCACCCGCTGCTGGGTGAATGTGCTGCCCTGGCTGAGGTCGGCGATGTCGGTCTGGTTGGTGCTCGTGGAGACGAAGAGCTGGACTTCCGCCTGGTACATCGGCGTCGCTCGGTAGGTGTACGCGGCCGCGCCGGCGACGGCGAGCGCGACGAACAGGAACACAACCCACCACTGTTCGCGAATCACGCGAAGGTACTGGGCGAGCGTCATCACGGTCCTTCCCACGGGCTGCCCCGGCCGGGTCAACCGTAGCGCCTGTAACTACTGAACGCGCTCGACTCGTCGCAACTCGTGACGACGTCGCTGGGGGGAGCGTTCCGCGGAACGCACTGCCCGTGGCGGCCGGGCATACGATCACGGCCATGACCGAAGACACGTACACCGTTGAGCGATCGACGGCGATCGCCGCACCTCCGGAGCGGATCTACGAGGAGATCGTCGACCTCCATCGGTGGAGGAACTGGTCCCCGTGGGAGAGCATCGATCCTCAGATGCAGCGCACCTACAGCGGTGCCGGCTCGGGCGTCGGCGCCGCATACGCCTGGTCCGGGAACAGGAAGGCGGGGCAGGGGCGGATGGAGATCGCCGAGGCGGTCGCGCCGTCCACCGTCAAGGTGGCCCTGGTGTTCGAGAAGCCGTTCAAGGCGCGCAGCATCGCCCAGTTCGGCATCCGGCCGCAGGGCTCGGGAACGGTCGTGACGTGGACCATCACGGGACAGAAGACGTTCATGACCAAGGTGATGGGCCTGTTCAAGTCAATGGACCAGATGATCGGCCCGGACTTCGAGAAGGGCTTGGCCCAGTTGAAGGCGACGGCGGAGAAGCCCAAGGCTGGCTGATTGCGACCTGCCGCCAACTCCGCATCACAAGATTCTCCTTCTCATCCGCGCTCGTCCATTGGGCTCGGCGGCAGGAGCAAAATCATCGGCGCCGAAGGAGACGCGTATGCTGGCTTGGAGCCAAGCGCGGGCCGCGGCGCTCGCGCCCTCTGGTGGGGCGTGGCGGAGGCATCGTTCCCGCTGTACCTGGACTGGATCGACGTCGACATCCGCGACCGAGCGGAGCGACGATCGGTCGGCGCCGCCCTCGTCCGTACCGCGCTGCTCAGGCTGACCCCGCCCGGTGGTCGACCGCCCTCCTGCCTCCTGATCATGCCGCTCGGCTGGCGGCGTGCTGCACCGCTTTGTCGTCGAGCTCGCCGAGGGTGAGGACTTTCCGGGCACCGTCTCCGCCCGGCCGGATGACCTCAGGCAGGCGCTGTTCGGTGCCAGCCCCGTCGCGGAGGCCGTGGTCGCAACGATCGACGGCGAGCCGGCCGGGTTCGCCCTCTACTACCCCACCTACAGCACGGTGCTCGGCCGAGCCGGCATTCACCTGGAAGACCTGTACGTCCGGCCCGAGCACCGGGGGAGTGGGCTGGGTCGTGCATTGCTCGCGCACCTCGCCGACCTGGCGGTGCGGCGCGGCGGCGCGCGCCTGGAGTGGTGGGTGCTGCGGACGAACGAGCCGGCGCTGCGTTTCTACCGCCGCCTGCGGGCGCGGGCACTCGACGAGATCGAGGTGCATCGTCTCGACGGCGAAGTCCTGCACGGGCTCGCCGCGACGACGGGCACGCTCGACGCCCGGCCTTAGCATCCACGGCATGACGATCCTGCTCGCGCCCTATCACCAGGACGAGCGGCTGTCCGACCGGAACTTCCCGGCGCACGCCGATGTCACGGTGACAGCTGAGCTCGACCGCGCAGACAAATGGCACTGTCTCGCGAAGCTCTACGACCGGGTCGCCGATGAGGTCGCCCGGCTGGCCGACGAAGAGACGCCGACGGTCCTCTCCGGTGACTGCCTCATGTCCATCGGCGTCCTGACGGGACTGCAGCGCGCCGGCATCGACCCGTCGATCGTGTGGTTCGACGCGCACGGCGACCTGCACACGATGGAAAGCTCGACGTCCGGGTACCTGGGCGGCATGGCCTTGCGGTTCCTCCTGGGCGCAAACCCTGATCGGGTGGCAGATCGGCTCGGGCTGCGAGCCGTCGACGAGGCGCGCGCCGTGCTCGTCGACGGGCGCGACCTCGACCCGGCAGAGGTCGACTACCTCGCGACGTCGCCGGTGCGGCGCGTCGCGGTCGATCAGGTCGCCCAGGCACTGCCGGACGGGCCGCTGCTGTTGCACGTCGACCTCGACGTCATCGACAAGACCGAGCTGCCGGGGTTGCTGTACCCCGTTCCGGACGGGCCGACGACGGCGTCCGTCGTTTCGGCCATTCGCGCCGTCCTGGACAGTGGCCGCGTTACGGCGTTCACCCTGGCCTGCACCTGGCATCCGCCGGCGAACGGGGAGAACGCCGTCCGGCAACGGCTCCTCGCGCAGCTGACGTCATAAGGCCGGTCACAGCTCCCGCTCGGCCAACTCGCGGAACTCGTCGGGAACGCTGCGGGTCCGGGACATCGCCTCGGGCAGATAGCCGACGGCGTCCCGCCCGAACTTCCGGCGAATGGCGTCCATCGACATGTCAACCGCCCACCGAGCGGCGCCCGTCGTCGATCCCGGCCGGCGCGGATCGTCCGGCGGCACCGGCAGTTCGGCCTGGATCGTGGCCTGCGGCAGCAGGTTGGACACCGAGATGGCGAGCAGGCTGATTTCG
>Ga0081539_10000644_pt1 | contig 70362 bp, 49 predicted proteins | sample TabmetS4T2R2_FD_71023 | JGI IMG/M metagenome (GOLD analysis project Ga0081539, IMG submission 71023) | Tabebuia heterophylla rhizosphere microbial communities from the University of Puerto Rico - S4T2R2 | ecosystem: Host-associated > Plants > Roots > Rhizosphere ...
CGACGAGTGCGAATATTGAGCATATTTAAGCGAGGAGCAACGCCGCCAGCCGGGATGCCCCGCCCGGGAATTATGTGAGTCATCACGTTTCCAGGGGACTAGTCTGCAGTGTTGGCGTCAAGACCTCTAGTCGACGACGATCTGGGGTGCGGACGACAGGCCAGCGAACGTGGACGTCACCGTAACCACTCCAGGAGTGAGCGCTCGGACCAGTCCGGTGTATGCGGGCCGTTCGACCGACAGCACGAATGCATTGCTCGACGATGTCGTTGAAAGATACAAGCCGATCAGCCGCGATCCATCGTCGAGATCGACCTGCGCTCGAAGGCGGTCGACCTGCCCGACCTTGAGCGATGTTGGCGCGACCAGCGCGTATCGGTCGTACCGTCTCATTCGGACGTTCGTGACGAACGTCGCACCTGACAGGGCACCCACGGAGACATCGGCAGCTTCATAGCCGTCCTTCTTCGCGCGAATGGCCGACGCGACGCGGTCCGACGTGATGGAGTAGCGCCCCGGCGACGACGGTGTACTGCTCGTCGCGTCGGCGGAAGAGCGAGCAAGAAGTGTGCTGGCCAGCACAGTGTCTTGCTCCAAATTTGACGGCGGACCGCCGCAGGACGCGGACATACTGGGGGCCCACGCGAGGAGAGCGCCGATGATGAAAAAGTTGGCCGGTGCGCTGCTGCTGGTTGCGTTCCTGGCCGCACCACAGGCACAGTCGAAATTCACGCTGAAGGTCCATACCGGCCGCGGTCAGACCGGCTACGACGTCAACTCGACGCTGGTGATGGGCGAGAAGGACGTGCTGGTGATCGACCCGCAGTTCTCGCTCAGCGAAGCGCACAAGCTCGCCGCCGAGATCCTCGAATCGAAGAAGCACCTGACGACGATCTACTCGACGCACCCACACCCGGATCACCTGTTCGGCGTCGCGGTGCTGAAGCAGGCCTTTCCCGACGCGAAGTTCGTCGCGCTTCCGGCGACGGCGGCGGGGGCAAAAACCGGCTGGCCGGCGCGGCAGAAGTTCTGGTTGGCGACGTACGGCGCCAACATTCCCGGTCCGGACCCGGTGCTGCCGGAGGAGCTCGCCGCGCCGGCGCTGACGCTCGAGGGCGAGCAGTTTCCGATTACCGGTGGCGTCCAGGGCGCCGATGGTCCCGGCAACAGCTTCGTCTACATCCCATCGCTGAAGGCGGTCGTCACCGGCGACATCGTGTTCGATCAGGTCTACTTCGGCGTTCCGCGCGAGGCGGCGCGCGAGAACTGGATGAAGACGGTGGCTCAGATCGCCGCGCTCAACCCGGCGACGGTGATTCCCGGCCACGAAGGTCCGGCGGCGACGCACGATATGCGCGCCATCGAGTGGATGAAGAAGTACATGGCCGACTGGGACGCGAACGTCGCGGCGTCGAAGACCCCCGCCGAGATGAGGGCCAACGTGTTGCGCCAGTATCCATTGCTCGGGATGGAGTTCACGCTGAACGACCGGATCGCCACCTACTTCCCGACGCCGCCGGCGGGCGCGTCGCGCTGACCGGGCTTACCGCGTCGCGGTGCCGGTGTTCGATTTGGCCTCGGCGTCGACGTCGCTCTCCCACGCCGCAATCAGCGGCCGAAGACGACGCGCGACGTCCTGGCGCTGATTCGTCAGGTCGTTCCGCTCGCCGACGTCCTTCGACAGATCGAACACGTAGCGCTTGGCCCCATCGACCAGCAGCTTCCAGGACCCCTGACGAACGGCGACCTGCTTGACGTTGCCGATCGTGAAGCGGAAGAACAGCGTGCGTTCGACCGCCGCGCTGCGTCCTTCCAGTATCGGCAGGAGATTGATGCCTTCCGGCCTTGCCGTTGGCGGCACGGCTGTTCCGGTCGCGGCGAGGATGGACGCGGTCACATCCTGAACGATGCCGACCTGGCCCGACACTTTGCCCGCGGGCAGATGCCCCGGCCAGCGGAAGATCGCCGGGACGCGAATACCGCCTTCCCACACGGTGCCCTTGCGGTTGAACAACGGCGCGTTGCGCGATACCCATTCGCCCCCGTTGTCCTGCAGGTAGACGACCAGCGTGTTGCGATCGAGACCGCGGCGCTTCAGCGCCTGAAGAATCCGACCGATCCCCTGGTCGGCCCGCTCGAGAATCGCAATGTAGTCCTGGCGCGTCGCGCTGTCGTTCTCCTCCGGCTGCACGAACCGGCCGTGGTCGCGCGCCACCGACGGATGATCGGGGACCTGGAACGGCCAGTGCGCGGCGTTGTAGGTGACCTCGAGAAAGAACGGCGCCGCCGCGTGATCGTCGATGAATTTGATCGACCGCTCGGTGATCAGGTCGGTCATGTAGCCGTCGACGTGAACCGGTGAGTCGTTCTCGAAGAGATCCGATTCGCCGTCACCGTCGGTGTGCTGGTAGTAGTCGATGAAGCCGCTCTTGAATCCGAAGAATTCGTCGAAGCCGTGCGCGTTCGGGCTGAATTGCGGCTCGTAGCCGAGATGCCACTTGCCGATCAGGCCGGTCGCATAGCCGTTGTTCTTGAGCAGTTGCGGCAGCGAATACCCGGCGGCGGGAAGACCGGTCTTTCCGCCCGGGGTCTTCCGCCCTGGGAGCGCCGCCTCGAGCCGGAAGCGCTGCTGGTAACGGCCGGAGATCAGGGCCGCGCGCGTCGGCGTGCATTGCGGCGCCGCATAGAAGTCGGTCAGCCTCACGCCGTCATGTGCCAGGCTGTCGATGCTCGGCGTCTTGACGTCGGGTGCCCCGTAGCTCCCGAGATCGCCATAGCCCACATCATCGGTGACGATGAGGACGACGTTCGGTTTCGCGGAAGAAGAAGTCTGCGCCGTGGCGGTGACGGCCGACAGGGAGAGAAGGAGGAGCGTCAGCGTGAATCGCATGTGCGCCTTATATACATGCGCGACGGGTGGCGGTCAAACGCGCGTTCTCCAGTGTGGGCCCATTTTGCTCGAAAATTGACGCGGGCAGCCTCCGCGTGCAGTCATGCTACCGACGGTCTAGTGTCCAGCGGGAGAGCATCGATGGTGAAAAAGCTGGTTGGCGCGGCGGCTGTACTGGCCTGTGCAGTGTCGGTCACGCTGGTGGCCCAGACTGTGTTCCCGACGGGCACGACGATCTTCGACCCCGATCGTGCGTGGTCCGGGTTCACGGTGCTGTCGCCGCTGGCGACGCAGGCCGTCCCGGTCATCGATATGAACGGCATGATCGTGAAGCGTTGGGACGGGTTCAACAATTCCGCCGGCGGACCGGCGCGGGTCCTGCCTGGCGGCTACGTAATCGCCGCGACCGGCGCGCGGCCGCCGAACCAGGAGTCGCTGGAGCTGGTCGAGCGCGACTTCGACGGGAAAGTGCTCTGGAGCTTCTCGCGCAACGAGGAGGTCACCAATGCGGATGGGCAGAAGGTCTGGGCGGCCCGCCAGCATCATGACTGGCAGCGTGAGGACTTCCCGGCCGGCTACTACTCACCCGAGAGCACACCGAATCCGCAGAACAACGACCGAACGCTGCTGCTGACGCACGTCTCGCGCGTGGCGCCTGCCGTCGCCGACGTGACGATCGAGGACGATCGCCTGATCGAGGTCGCGCGCAGCGGCGACGTCCTGTGGGAGTGGGTGGCGAGCGATCACATCGAGGAGTTCAAGTTTTCGCCCGAAGCGCGCCGGGTCATCAAGGCGGGGCAGGTGGCCAACGGACCGGCGGGCACGGCCGGACGCCGCACGTTCGACTGGCTGCACCTGAACTCGGCGCATTACGTCGGTCCCAATCGCTGGTTCGACGCCGGGGACATGCGCTTTGCCCCCACGAACATCGTCATCAGCAGCCGCGAAGCGAGCCTGCTCGCGATCATTGGCCGCGACGGCCACATCGTGTGGCAGATGGGTCCCGACTACGGCGCGTCGAAGGAGCTGCGCGCCATTCGGCAGGTGATCGGTCAGCATCACGCCCACTTGATCCCCAAAGGGTTGCCCGGCGCGGGCAACCTGCTGGTGTTCGACAACGGTGGGGCGAGCGGCTACGGCTTCTTCAGCCCGATCGCGCCGGACGGACGCGGCGCGCTCGTGCGGCCGACGTCGCGCGTGCTCGAGATCAACCCGGTCACGCTGGAGCTGCTCTGGTCGTACACCAACCCGCGCTTCTTCGCCACGAACATCAGCGGCGCGCAGCGCCTGCCGAACGGCAACACGCTCATCACATCCGGACCGACCGGCCGCATCTTCGAGGTGACGACCCAGGGCGCGATCGTCTGGGAGTACATCTGGCCCTCGTTCGGTGCGAACAACCAGAACTCGGTCTATCGCGCCTACCGCATTCCGTACTCGTGGATACCGCAGGTCGCAACCCCGAGGGAGCGCAGGGTCGTGCCTCCCGCCCTCGGCGACCTCCACGTGGCGCCGCAATGAGGGTGTGCGTTCTGTTCGCGAGGCCAGGCGGAGCGGCAGCTCTCCCGAAACGAGCGTGAAACGTTACCAGTGGCTCAGCGATCCGTCGAGCCGCTTCTGCGATGCCCCGGGCGCTCCCTCCGTGACGGCTTCAACGAAGGTGAGCTGACGTTCGTCCACGGTGACGCCGAGGCCAGGGCGGTCGTTGGGCCACACCTTCCCATTGCGAGACTCGAGGAAGTCCGGCAAGTACGGTACCGGGCGCTCGCCCTGGTTGTATTCCATCAGCACCTGTCCGGGGAATGCCATCATCGTCTGCATGTGGCCCGCCGTCGCGATCGGGCCGGTGAAATGCGGGACGATGCCGACGCGGTGCGTATCGCATACCGCCATGATCTTCAGCATCTCGGTGATGCCGCCCACGTTGGGCAGCGACACTCGCGCGAAGTCGATGTCGCGGTTCTCGACCAGCGGGCTGAAGTCCGCTCGTGTGCCCCACTCCTCACCCGGGGCCAGCGGCACCGACGTCATCAGCCGCAGCTTCGGCAACTGCGTGCGGAACTGCTCCTCGCGCAGCGGGTCTTCGACGATGAACGGGCGGTGCGGCTCCATCAGGCGACACACTTCGACGGCTTCGTGGAAGTCGAACTTCTGATGCAGGTCGATCATCCAGTTGCCATCGGGGCCGACGCCCTCGCGCATCTGCGCCGCCGCCTCGGCGATCAACCGGATGTGCGACCGCGAGTCGAAGGTCATCCCTTGCGCGGGCCCGCGGCGTGCGCCGGCCGGGCCGCCGGGATTGGGCAGGATGTCGCTGTCCACGCGGAACACGCGATAACCGGCGGCCATCGTCCGCGCCGCACGCTCCTTGAGCGTCATCGCGGCCGCTTCCGCCTGCGGCACCAGGCCCTGCGGCAGACCGGACGTCGCGTACAGCTCGATGTGCTCGCGCGCCTTGCCGCCGAACAGTTGATGCAGCGGTGCACCCAGCGCCTTGCCCTTGATATCCCACAGCGCAAGGTCGATCGCGCCGAGCGCGTGAAGTCGCTCCTTCCCCGGCGAGTAGAAGCCGTCCATGAAGGCCGCCTGCCAGATCATCTCGGTGTCGAACGCGTTGCGGCCGATCACGCTGCGCGCGACGTTGCGAACCGTGTCGGGCGAGCCGCCCTGGCCGATGCCGGTGATCCCGGCATCGGTGTCGACGAGCACGACCATGTTGCTTTGCGGAAACGCCTGCGGTCCGTTGCGGTCGTAGTTCTGCGGGTAGAACAGGCGGATGCGCGTCACCTTCGTCGGTGCGAGCCGCCCGGCGGTGCGCGTCGTGGCCGCAGCCGTCGGCGCCTGTGCGGACGCCCGAGCGGGTCCGCCGGCCAGTGCGGCCCCGACGACACCGCTCAGCGATTTTGCAAACCGTCTGCGATCGAGTGGCATAACGCCTCGATGGTGGATGGTGGTTAGTGGTTGGTCGTTGGTCGCAGGTCGAAGAGGCGTCACGGCCACCAACCATCAACCACCAACCAAACATCATGGCAGCGCGTACGCGAGAAGCTCCGCGCCGTCGTTCCCGCTGACCGCCAGGACGATGTACTGCTTGCCGTTGACGACATACGTCATCGGCGAGCCGGTCTGCCTGTTCGGCATTTCCACGGCGCCGGCGTCTTCGCCCGTCCGCTTGTCGTATGCACGCAGGAGCGCCACACGTCGTCCCGATTCATTCGTGTGGACGCCGCCTTCGCCGGCGATCACGAGCGCTTTCGTCGTCAGGACGCCGATGAACGTGCGCCCGGGCTGACCCAGGCGCACCGGCAGGTTCACGCCCTTGAGCGCCGGATGGTTCTTGATGTCATCCGGCGTCGAGCTGTGCGGCTTCTGCCAGACGATCTCGCCGGTGTTCATGTCATAGGCCGTGATGCGGTCGTACGGCGGCTTGACGAGCGGCAGTCCCTGGACAGTGGCGCCGCCGCGACCGCGCGCGGCTCCCTCCTCGCTGCCTCTGGCAGGGCCCGGTCCTGCCGCGCGTGATCCGGGGCCGCCCGCGCGCTGTCCGGCTCCGCCGACGCGGGCCTGGCCGGCGACGTAGGCCATGTCGCTTTGCGGCGAAGTGCCGGGTACCAAGGCGTTCGCCATGACCGCGGTATGCGAATGGATATAGAGATGATTCGTCTCCGGATCCAGCGACCCACCAGGCCAGTTCGCACCGCCCACTTCCGACGGCAGCTGCAGCGTGGCGAGCGGACCATTCAGGCTGCTGACCACCGGCGGCGTGAAGATCGGCCCCATCTTGTAGCGCTTGACCACTTCGAGCGCTTCGGCCTTCAGCGCAGGCGTCAGGTCGAGCAGATCGTTCTCGGTGATGCCCTGGCGATCGAACGGCGCGGGCTTGGTCGGGAACGGCTGCGTCGGGCTGGTCTTCTCCTTCGGCACGTCGGATTGCGGAACCGGGCGCTCTTCGATCGGCCAGATCGGTTCGCCAGTCTCGCGATTCAGCACGAAGAGGAACGCGCTCTTGGTCGGTTGCGCGATCGCCTTCACGCGCCGGCCATTCATGTTCATGTCGAAGAGCATCGGCGCGCAGGGGAGATCCCAGTCCCAGACGTCGTGATGCACGGTCTGGTAATGCCACTTGCGCTTGCCGGTCTTGACGTCGAGCGCGAGCAGGGTATCGGCAAACAGCGTGTCCCCGGGCCGATGTCCGCCGTAGTAATCGCCGGTCGGCATCTCGGTCGGCACGTAGACGAGTCCAAGCTCCGGATCGGCGCTCATCTGTGCCCACACGCCTAGGTTGCCGTTGTATTCCGCCGACCCTTCGAGCCACGTGTCGTACCCGAACTCACCCTGCTTGGGAATCGTGTGGAAGATCCACAGCCGCTTCCCGGTGCGGATGTCGTAGCCGCGCACGTATCCCTTCTGGTTGCGCATCGTCCTCGGCGACCCGCCGGGGCGAAGCGACGCGCCCACGACGATGACGTCGCCGACAACGAGCGGCGTGGCGTTCAAGCCGAGCTCGGCGGTGTCGAGATCGACGTCCTGATCGTCTTCGAGCTTCAAGTCGACGGCGCCGCCGCGCCCGAACGACGGGATCGGCTGACCCGTGTTCGCGTCGAGCGCGAGCAGGCGATAGCCGGGCGTCACGTAGAGAATGCGACGATCGGCGCCGTCGCCGCTGGCCCAGTAGGCGAGGCCGCGACCCGCGCCCTGGCGCGGCGCGTTGTCGCCGCGCTTGCCTTCGTTCTCCGCGTGCATCCAGATCATTTCGCCGGTTGCGGCATCGAGCGCGATCGCCGCGCGGCGCATGCCCGCGGTCGTGTACAGCATACGGCCCACGACCAGCGGCGTCGCCGAGTAGAGCGTGTCAGGACGCGGCCCGAGGAAGTCCGTCTTCAACCGCCACGCGATTCGCAGGCTGTTGAAGTTGTCCTTCGTGATCTGGTCCGCGGGCGAGTAACGATGGCTCGCGAGATCGCCGCCATACGTGGTCCATTCGAGTGGACGGGCGGCCGTTGGCGGTGCTGTCGGCGCCGACCGCGTGGGGCCGGCAACCGGAGCGCTGGCTGGCGCGCTCGCGGCGCTCGCGCCCGGTCGCGGTGGACCGAACGTGATCGGCGCGAGTTGCGCGCGATCGGCCGGCAGCGCCGTTGCTCCCGCCGGCATGCCCGACGAACGCAGCAGGAACGCGATCACCGCAACCGCGTCCGTGTCCGACAGGCTCCCGGGCGCGTTTGGCGGCATCGAATCGAGACGCGTTCGCAGCCGCAGCAGATCCTGGCCCTGCCACGACTCCAGAAACGGCGCACCGGTCAGTGCCGGCGCCCGCTCGACGCCGGCCAGGTCCGCGCCGTGACAGCTCGAACACTTGTCGAAATAGATCTTTTCGCCGGCCGCGGCCTGCGCGGCGCTGTACGCCCCGGCCGCCGCCGATCGCGGCGGGGATGGCTGCTGTGCCGCCGCCGTCACACACGAAAAAAAGATGATGACAATGAAACGCCCGGTGCGCATTATGCAACCTCGTTGTGTGCGACATCATCGCACAGCTGCTGCCGGAGACCACCCATGCGAATCGTCCTGCTTGCATCGGCATTCCTGCTCACGACCGTCGCCGTCGCCGCCGCGCAACCCGGTATTCTCACACGCGAACATCTGATCCAATACACACCGGACTGGAAGGGGGAACGGTTCGCCGACGGCCGGCCCAAGGTCCCGGACGCGATTCTCGACCGCATGAAGAACGTGACGCTCGAGGAAGCCTGGGCGGTCGTCACCGCCGCTGGATTCTCGCACCAGTTCGATGACAACTGGGTGTCCATTCATCCACAGAAGGTGCTGGTGGGCCGCGCCCTCACGTCGCAGTGGCTGCCCGGGCGGCCCGACGTCCTGCGCGTTATCGAAGCCAAGGGCCGGGAGCAGGGCCACGTCGGCGGGACCAACGCCTGGCCGGTCGACATGCTCCAGCCGCGCGACGTCTATGTGTCCGACCACTTCGGGCTGAAGCAGGACGGCGCCTCAGTGGGTGACAACGTCGGCAGCGCCATCTACGCCCGCACGGGCAACGGCATCGTCTACGACGGTGCGGTGCGCGACATCAACGGGCTGCAGCAACTCGAGAACTTCACGTCGTTCGTGCGCTCCTACGACCCGTCGCATCACATCGGCAACGCGAGTGCCGGCGCCCGCCTCAACTCGACGATGATCGGCATCAATGTGCCGATCAGGATCGGCGGCGCGTTCGTCATGCCGGGAGACGTGGTGCTGGGGCGCAACGGCGGAGTCATCTTCATTCCCCCGCAGCTCGCGGAGCGGGTGGTGCAGTCGTCGGAGCTGACCCGGCTGCGCGACGAGTTCGGCCACGAGCGCCTGCGGGCGCGCGTCTACACCGCCGGGCAGATCGACGGACGCTGGAGCGATTCGATCGAGGCGGATTTCACCGCGTGGCTGCGGCAGAACATCGACCACCTTCCGGTCGCGCGCGAGCAGATCGAGGAGATTCTCAGGAGCCGATAACCCAACTTCCTGCCGGTCAGCCGGCTAGTCCGGCGCCCAGAACGGTTCGCCGGATTTGACGAACCGCACCGGCACTTCGGGCACGAGGGTCTGGATCCACGTCGCCATGTCGAGCATCCCGTCTTCTTCGGAGACGTTGTGCCCGAGCATGATCCAGCCCTTGGTGATTCCGAGCGCCGCCGCGTCGAGCACGTACTCCGGCGCGTCGAGAAAGCCGTCGAGCTCCTGCTGTTCGCCGCTGATAATCACATCGATATCCGCGACGTTGGCCAATGGTGTGGCGTAGCCGACGCCAAGCTGGATGCGGCTCACGCGTGCGTTCGGGTCGCCCACCACGCGCAGCGTCCTGATGCCGGTGCGGCGACGCACGTCCGACGCCAGCGCGCCGAGCGTCGTCTCGGGAATCGTGAAGCGATGCGAACCGGCGGGTGTCTCGCGTGACGGGTCGAGCCCCAGCAGCCGCGCGCTGCCAACGTAGGTGAAGTCCGGACGACGATCGTGGATGTGATCGTGCATCCGGAAGATCACGACGTTGTAGGCGGTCAGATACTCACGCTTCTCGCGATACAACGCGTCGGCGCTGACGACCGGGACGTCGTCGCGATCGTTCCAGAACGTCGTTTCGTGCGGAAGAATCATGTTCAACCCTGCCGCCACCGCCCGCTCGATCACGTCGAAGCTGTTGAACATCGTCGTCGCGATCCCGGTGACGACCGTGTCGGCGCCTCCCGACTTGTAGGTGTCGCGATAGGTCGCGTCGCGCCACGGCACGCCGATGTTCCCCTTGATGCGATCGACGACGTCTCCGGCCGTCATGCCGTCGGCCTCCAATAGGGATCGCCGGCGGCAATCCAGCGGACCGGCGCCTCGGAAACGATGGTCGTCAGCCACTGTGCGCACGCGTTCATTCCCGCGTCCTCCGACAGCGAGCGGCCGACGAGAAGCAGCGCCTTGCGGCGCCGCCGATGGACGAGATCGCGTGCGTACTCAGACGACTCCCATTCGCGGATTTCGCCGGCGATGATGGCGTCGACCTCGGGAAGCATGGTCAGCGTGGTCTGGATCGGGATCGTGCCCGGGAGCACCGCAATCGTCTGCGCCCGCGCCTTTGGGTCGCCGATGACGCGCAGGCCGCCGCGCGCGCCGAGCGTTGCCTTCACGTGGGAGGCAAGCGCTTCGATCGTGAGCGACGGCACCGACAGCCGCCGCGGGTCGTTCCCGACGCGATACTTCGTCCACCCAAGCGCGTCGACGATCCCTTGCGCGAACGGATTCGCCGTGCGGGCGTACCAGTGATCGCTGAAGCGCCAGATCACGAGTCGGTTGCGAGTGATGAACTCGTTCTTCGCCGTTAACACCGGATCGGGTGATGGCGGCGGTGCCCCTCGCCGGCCGGCAGGTGTCGCGGTGTCGGCGCGCGAGTAGAAGGTCGGGCCGCTGGTGATGATCATGTTGGCGCCGGACTGGATGGCGCGGCGCATGACGTCGATCGTCGCGAGCGAGCTGATAGCGATTCCAGTCACCCCTGTCGACGGATCGCCCGCCTTGAACGTATCGATGGTGGTCTGGTTCCACTCGACGCCGACGTTCCTGCGAATGCGATCGACGATCTCCTGCGCGGTCGGCGCGGCGGCCGTCATCCGGGCGGATTCGAGCATGAACGGGACGACAGCCGCGCCGGCACCGAGTCCGACGAACTCGCGGCGCGACATGTCGGCCATCGCTATTTCGCTCCCACTCTCAGCTTGGACGCCGTCGCGCACTCCGTCATCACGGTGAAGTACCGCTGCACGCCGTCGGCGCCGACGACGAACGGGTGATGCTCGCCGATTTCACGCTTCGCGGCGATCAGGCGGGATTTCGTATAGGCGTTGTCGTACTCGCTGTGATTCGACAAGAGCACTTCCGCGCCCGCAGCCGCGGCCGCCTTGGCGATTCGCTTCTGCGACTCGACGTATTCGTCCCATCGCGCCGCGTTGGTGCCGAATGCGCCGGTCAGCGTACCACCGGAGTAGGCGACCATCACCGTGCGACCCTGGTCCTTCACCGGAAACACGTACGACAGCGTGCCCGGCGTGTGGCCGGGCGTCGGTACGATGTCGATCGTCGTATCGCCGAGCGCCAGCTTCATGCCCTCGGTCCCGACGACGACATCGCGGGTCGGCACGCCGCCGGCAGCGGTGGCCGGGCGCTGCAGCGTCGACTCCCAGTCGGCCGTGCCCATCACGACCTTGGCGCCGAAGCGCTTCTGCAGTTCCGCGGCGCCCTGATCGTGATCGCCGTGCGCATGGCTGATGACGACGTATTTGATCTGCCGCGCGTCGAGTCCGAGCGTCTTCAGGCCGTCGATGATTTCCGGCTCGGTCGCCCACGCGAAGTTCGTGTCGATGATGATGAGGCCTTCGGTCGTGCGCAGCGCCCACGACGAGTGCTGCCGTGTGCCGAGCCAGTAGAAATTGTCGAAGACCTTGTAGGGCGACGCGTACCACGTAGTGCGATCCGGCGTGGCGCCGGGACCGCGCCCGCCGGCCGCGCCGCGTCCGCCCGCCGGTCCGCCGCCGCCCGCGCGCGCCACCGCGGGATTGGCGAGAGCCGGATTCGCTCCGGCGAAGCACAGGTTGACGAAGGTGGCGCGATAGTCGAGTCCCGCCGCGGCCTTCGCGGCGTTGATGTGCGCGTCGATCTCACTCGCCGGCGCCTGCGCGGACAGCGAAACGCCCAGCAGCAGGCTTGCGAAGGCAGCGGCCCCGATTCGTGTCGAGCGCATGCGATGTCGTCCTCTTCGTAGTTGGCGTGTTTTGGTTGATTCGTCGGTGGGGCGGGTGCTACCAACCACCATCCACCACCCAGCCGGCGGCGCATTATAGCCCGCAGGTGTTGCATAATGCGCAATCGCGGGTGAATTAGATGAAATCGTTCGGAGCGTCCGGATCGTTCGCTGGCAATGTGGCGATTGCAAAACGAATGATCCGAACGACCCGAACGTGAACGACCCGAACGACCCGAACGAGTCGAACGATCCGAACGAGTCGAACGCGGGAAGGAGACTCAGCATGCGCGTAGTCGTGATCGCGGCGTGGTGTGTGGTCGCCGCCGTCCTGGGCGTCGCCGCCCAGGTGCGGACCGGAACGCTGACGATCTACTACATCGATACCGAAGGCGGGCAATCGACGCTGTTTGTCGGGCCCGGCGGCGAGTCGCTGCTCGTGGACACCGGTAACGGTGGCGATCGCGACCTGGGCCGCATCGCCGACACGCTCGAGAGCGCCGGTGTCTCGAAGATCGATCACCTGTGGACGACCCACTATCACGGCGACCATGTCGGCTCGCTGCTCGAGCTCGCAAAGCGGTTTCCAGTCGCGCACTTCTACGATCACGGCAAGCCCCACCCGAACGACCGCATCGTGTCCGCCCAATTCCTCTCCGCCTACGAGGCGCTGAGCGCGGGCAAGCGCACCATCGTCAAACCTGGCGAGACGGTGAAGATGTCGGGCGTCGACATCACCGCGGTGGCATCCGCGAACCAGTTCATCCGCTCCAACCTTCCCGGCGGCGGCGCACAGAACGCGTCGTGTGCCGGCGTGAAGCCGAAGGACGAGAGCGCCTATCCGGATACCGATAACGGCGAGTCGGCTGGCTTCGTGCTGACCTACGGCCGCTTTCGCACGATCGATCTCGGAGATCTCACGTGGAACGGGGAACTGGACCTGATGTGCCCGACCAATCGCATCGGGACCGTCGACCTGTATCTGACGTCGCACCACGGACTCGAGAAGTCCGGATCGCCGGCGCTGGTGCAGGCGCTCCGGCCGCGCGTGGTCGTGATGAACAACGGCACGCGCAAGGGCGGGACGCCGGAGGCGTTCGCGGCGCTGCAGCAAACCGTCGGCATCGAAGATCTCTGGCAACTGCACTGGTCGTACAACGTCGGCCTCGACAATGCGCCGGCCCGGTTCATCGCCAACGTCGACGACCCGACGACGATTGCCGGAGTGCTCACGGCGCCGGCACCGGGAGCGCCACCGGTCGCGCGCGCCGGCGGACCCGCTGGACCTGGCGCCACAGGCGGCGGGGCGGGACGCGGACCCGGCGGTGGCGGGCCCGCGGCGCACACTCCCGCATACGCGATCATCGTGACCGCGCAGCAGGAGGGCACGTTCACGGTCACGAATACGCGGAACGGGTTCAGCAAGACGTATCGGCCGCGGCGGTAAACGAGGGCGAGCATGTCGTGGTCGCAACTGTACGACCCGTTCGGGAACCGCGCGCTGTCGACCGCGGTATCCGCGCTCCCGGTGCTGACGCTGTTCTTCGTCCTGGTCGTTCTGAAGAAACGCGTCTGGGTGTCGGCGTCGAGCGGTTTCGTCGTCGCCGTCACGCTCGCGCTGTTCGTCTTCGGCATGCCGGCGGCTCTCGTCAGCACCGCCGCCGCGCACGGCGTGATCTTCGGCCTGATGCGGATTGCGTGGATCGTCGTCGGCTCGATCTTTCTCTACAACGTCGCCTGCGAAACGGGACAGTTCGAGGTGATGAAGCAGTCGATCGCCGGGCTGTCGTCGGACAAACGCCTGCAGCTGGTGCTCGTCGCGTTCTGCTTCGGCGCGTTCCTCGAAGGCGCCGGCGGTGGCGGCGCGCCGGTGGCGATTGCCGGTTCGTTTCTGATCGGCCTCGGTTTCAATCCGTTCCAGGCCGCGACGCTGTGCCTGGTCGCCAACACCGCGCCCGTCGCGTGGGGTGGTGTCGGCAACCCGATCCGCACGCTCGCCGGCGTCACCGGATTGTCGGAGGCCGCGTTCAGTGCGATGGCCGGGCGGATTCTGCCGCCGCTCTCGCTCATCCTGCCGCTCTGGCTGGTGCGCAGCATGGTCGGGTGGCGCGAGACGCTGCAGGTCTGGCCGGCGCTGCTCGCGAGTGGGGCGTCGTTCGCGGCGATGCAGTTCTACTGGTCCAATTTTCAGGATCCCGGGCTCGTCGACATCGTGGCGGCGATCTTCTCGCTGCTGGTGATGGTGGCGTTCCTGAGGATCTGGAAGCCGCCGGTCGTGATGCCGACGGGCGGCGGACCGCCTTCGCCGCGCGGTGGCGACTCGATCCCGCTGCACTCGATGGGCACGGGCACGACCGTCACCGACGGTACGGTGACGCAGCACTCGGTGATGACCGTGGTGAAGGGGTGGTCGCCGTTCATCATCGCGTCGGTGCTGATCTTCGTCACCGGTCTTCCCGCCATTGCCCGCTACTTGAACATCCCGGCGCTCAGCATGCCGATGCCGCTGCTGCATCGGGCGGTGCTGAAGATGCCGCCGGTGGTGCCGCAGCCGACACCGGAAGACGCGATCGTCAATCTGAACTTCATCGCGATTCCCGGCAGCGTCGTGTTCATTGCCGCGCTCGTGGCGGCGTCGCTCGCCCGTCTGCCGCTCGCGCGTACGCTGCACCTGTTCCGCCGCACGCTCGTGCAGACGCTGCCGTCGACACTGGCGATCAGCTTCATGGTCGGCCTCGCATACGTGACGCGCTACTCGGGCATGGACACCGTGCTCGGTCTCAGCCTCACCGGCACGGGTGTGCTGTTCCCGTTCTTCGGAACGCTACTCGGCTGGCTGGGCGTCGCGCTGACCGGCACCGATGCCGGGTCGAACGCGCTCTTCGGCAACCTGCAGACCGTGACCGCGACGCAGCTCGGTCTGAGTCCGATCCTGATGGGCGCCGCCAATTCCACTGGCGGCGTGATGGGCAAGATGATCGACGCGCAGTCGATCGTCGTGGCGAGCACCGCCACGCATCAGCAGGGCCAGGAAGCCGCGATCTTCAAGGCCGTCTTCGTCCACAGCATCGTGCTGGCGAGCCTGGTCGGTCTGATTGTGCTGGCCTACGCGTATCTGCTCCCCGGCCTCATTCCATGATGCGAGTCGTCAGGCGTAAGAAGGCGTGGTGGCTGTCTATCGTTGCCCTGATGACGTGCGGCGCAGCGATGTGGGTATCGGCCCAGCAACGCGGGCGAGACACCAGTCAGCGACTATCCGCCCAGCCAGCGGTACCGCGGTACGAGGTCAAACGTACCGCCGCGCCGCCGACGATCGACGGCAAGCTGGACGAACCGGGGTGGTCGGCAGCGCCGGCCGTGACACTGCAGTTCCTCTGGGAATCGCAGACCGGCGCGAAGCAGATGACTCGAGCCCGGCTGCTCTGGGATGCGCAGGCCCTTTACGTGGGCTTCGATGCCGATGACGCAGACATCACTGCGCAGTTCCAGCAGCGGGACGATCCGACCTACCGCGACGATGCCGTCGAGATCTTCATCAACCCGAATCCGCAGCAGGAAGTCGTGTACTACGGCTTCGAGATGAACGCGCGCGGCGTCCTGTACGACTATCTGAATTACAACAGCCGGACGCTGTTCAAGCGCTTCGATGCCACCGGTGTGAAGATTGCGACCTCATTACGAGGGACGCTGAACGTCCAGACCGATACCGACAACGGCTGGAGCCTCGAGGCGATGATCCCGTGGCCCAATTTCGAGGAGCTGTCCCGCCGCCCGCCCGTCGCCGGCGCCCTGTGGAAGGTGAATTTCAATCGGTGGGACGGTGTCGCGCCGAACCGGCGCATGAGCATCTGGTCCGATCCGCAGAACAACGAGTCGTGGCCGCACGTGCCGTCACGGTTCGGCGAGATCGTGTTCGTGGAGTAACCGGCCCGCTCAATGGCTGACACGGTCCTGCCTCGCAGTCTCGACAACCTGATCGCGCAGACAGGATTCGGCAACGATCGATGTCGAATCGTGAGTCTGGCCGTCATTGCTGTGATGCTCGGCGCGCTGGGCTCGGCGCAGCAGGCGCAGCCACAAGGCCCGTGCGATATCTATGCGGCGGCGGGAACGCCTTGTGTCACCGCGCACTCGACGGTGCGATCGCTGTCCTCGCGTTATGGCGGCCCCCTCTATCAGGTGAAACGCGCCGACGGACAGCTGCTGGACATCGGTGTCATCGCCGGCGGCTTTGCCGACGCGGCGGCGCAGGATCGTTTCTGCGCGGGCGCGATCTGTTACATCAACCGCATCTACGACCAGTCGGGCAAGGGCAACGATTTGCTGCAGGCGCCGCCGGGCCCCCTCTATCCCGGCCCGGACAAAGGCGGCTTCGACACGCAGCCGATTGCCGACATGGCGCCCATCACCATCGGCGGCGGCCACAAGGCCTATGGCGTCTACATCATGCCGGGCATGGGTTTCCGGAACAACAACGCCCGCGACCTGCCGATCGACGACGAGCCGGCCGGCATTCATGTGGTGGTGGACGGCGAGCATTATTCCAACGGCTGCTGCTTCAACTATGGCAACGCCTCGACCAATGGATTGGCGGTGGGTACCGGCACGATGGAGAGCGTCTACTTCGGCACTTCCACCGGCTGGGGAAGCGGTTCCGGCACCGGCCCGTGGATCATGTCCGACATGGAGGCGGGGCTCTTCTCCGGCTACAACGCCCGCGTCAACGAAGCGGACCCCACAATCAACTGGCGGTTCGTCACCGGCGTGTTCGGCGGCGGCGGCCGAAATTTCTGGGAGCTGAAAGGCGCCAACGCGCAGAAAGACGGTTTGCAGACCTTCTATGCCGGTGTCCGGCCTGGCTCGAAGGAGAACAGCGCCTACTACCCGATGCACAAGAAGGGCGCCATCCAGATGGGCAATGGCGGCGACAACGGCAATGGCTCCGCCGGGACGTTCTACGAGGGTGTGATGACAGCGGGCCACCCGGGCGAGGGTGTCGCCGACAAGGTGCAGGCGGATATCGTCGCGACGAGATACGACGTCGCGCGCTTGACTCAAACGCGACTCACCAGCTTCAAACTGAATGCGGTCCAGGATGTGACCGTGAGTTTCGTCAACACGAGCACGGCGGCAATGGCGGACGTGCGCCTCACCGTCACGCTGCCCGCAGGATGGAGGGCGCGTGCGTCGGGTCCCCTCACGTTCGGCTCCGTCGCACCGGGCGCATCGGTGCGAGCCACGTTTCAGGTCGCCGCTCCGCCGCGCGCCACCATGGGCTTTCTGGCCGTGCGCGCAACCTGGAACGGCGGCGCCGATGGGAGCCAGCAGCGAGTGCGGAGCGTCGATCCGATCACGCTCAATGAAGTGCGTTTCGCCTCGGGCGGCAATGCCACCGATCAGTTCATCGAGCTGTACAACGCGGGCTCCCATCGGGTGGACATCTCCGGCTGGCGCATCATCAATACCCGTACGTGGTCAGCGCCGGTGACGCTCGTCACCATTCCTGCCGGCACGACGATCGCACCGCAATCGCATTACCTGCTGGGTCTTGCCAATTCCGGGCTGGCGGGGCCGGCGGCAGCCGGTGCCAGCACCATCAATGTGCGCAGCACGACTGACCTTTCACAGGCGGCGGAGATCGCCGTTGACGGTGAAAGCCGCACCGTCATGCGCGTCGGAACCGCCGCCAGCACGCCGACCAGGGTGGCCATCAATGTCTCGACCGGGCCCTGGCTGGATTTCCCAGCCGGGACGACCAATTTGCCGCTGCACTGCGTCGCCGGTTTCGCCGTGGGCCAGAAGATCAGCATCGACCTGGGCGGCAATACGGAGATCGCCACCGTGACGGAGGTAGGCAAGGGCGCGACGCAGACAACGCTGGCGGCGTCCACCACTGCCGGCGCTACGAACATCAAGCTGACGGCCCTCGCCGATGTCAGCGCCGGCGACACGCTCACCATCGGCACTGGCCAGCGCATGGAGCGCGCGCTCGTCGCCGCCGTCGGCACCGCCGGCCCGGAAGGCAGCGGCGTCACTCTGACGACGGCGCTGACACTGCCGCATACTTCGGGCGTCGATGTGTGGGACCGCGGTACGGGCATTTCCTTCACGCCCGCCACCCGCTTTGCGCATCGCAGCGGCGACGCCGTGCAGGCGCTGGGCAGCGGCGTCGTGCTCGACCGCCCTCTGTCCCGTGCCCATGTGTCTGGCGCGCCGGTGCGCTATCGCGGCGTGGTCAATGAGGGGTATCAGGGTCCGGCGCCGCACGCCTGGTTCGGCAGCACGCTGCTCATCACAGGTGGAGCGATCGCGTTGACCGACTCGTCCGGCGCTGTGGTGATCGACGCGATCGTCTATGGTTCGCAGCAGAGTAATTCGAGCGCGAACGGCTACATAACCAGGCCCGACCTCGCGACGCTGGAAGGAGTGCAACACCAGGGCGGCTGCATCGCCATCGTCCCCGGCGCCGGATCCGGTCCTGCCACCGCCACCATCGCCGCCGCTGCCGCTGCCCCCGGGGCGCCCAATCGCAGTATCGGCCGCTTCCCCGACGGTGCCGACGCCGACAGTCTCTGCACCGACTTCGTCGTGCAGCCCGCCACCACGCTGCCCGAAGGCGCCGACGCCGGGACGGCCAACATAAAAGTGGCCGGCGTGACGGACTTCGCTCGTGGCCAGATGCTGATGATCGGCAGCGGCGCGGTGAGCGAATCCGCCGTCATCGCATCCGTCGGCACCGCGGGAAGCACACGCGCGAGCGCGGCGACGCAGGTAGGCGACACCGTCATTCCTGTCGCGGCGACTGCCGGCTTCGTGGTGGGTCAGTCGATCACCATCGACAGCGACGCCAGCCGGGAAACCGCCACCATCGCTCTCGTGCAGGGCGGCCGCGGCGGTCCCCGTATCACCGTGACGGCGCCGCTCACGATCGCCCATCAGGCAGGCACGCTGCTGGCCGGTAGCGGGATCACGCTGATGACGCCCCTGGCCCGTGCCCATCGGCGTGGCGCAGCGGTGACGACGGACCTGCCGACGCCCGGGGCGGCGAACAGATACTCCAACCGGCGCGCGGCCCGGTGACAGTGGCAGGCCGCTTTCCCGATCCGTATGGCGACGCAGCCGATGGCGCGGCGGTGCGTCATGGCGATTCCGATATCCTCAGCTCCATGCCTCGTCGACCTGTCCTCGTTGCCGGGGGCGGCATCGGAGGACTGTGTGTCGCTCTGACGCTGCATCAGATCGGGGTGCCGTGTGTCGTGCTGGAATCGGTGCGGCACCTTCAGCCTCTCGGCGTGGGCATCAACGTGCAACCGAACGCCGTGCGCGAGCTGTACGAGCTCGGGATCGGCCCACAACAGCTCGACGCCATCGGGCTGCAGACCAGGGAATTCGTACTCGTCGGACTGAACGGCAAAGAGGTGTACTCCGAGCCGCGCGGTGTGCACGCCGGCTACAAGTGGCCGCAATACTCGGTCCACCGCGGCGGCCTGCAGATGCTCCTCTACCAGGCCGTCGTCGAGCGCCTCGGTCCGGACGCTGTACGTACGGGCATGGCGGTGACCGGCTACCGCCACGATGCCGACGGCATGCGCGTCCGCGCGCTGGTCGAGACGCGTGGCGGCGATCGCCTGGAGCTCCAAGGGTCGTTGCTGATCGGCGCGGACGGTCTGCATTCGGCGGTTCGCGCGCAGATGCACCCCGGGCAGCCACCGATTCAGTGGGGCGGCGCGATTATGTGGCGCGGCATCACACCGGGCGTGCCGATCCGGACCGGCGCCTCGTTCATCGGCCTCGGCACGCATCGCCATCGCGTCGTCTTCTATCCGATCTCGAGACCTGACCCGGTGACCGGACTCGCGCCGATCAACTGGATTGCCGAGATCACCGTCGACAACTCCGGCGGGTGGACAACCGGCGACTGGAACCGCCGCGTAGACGTCGAGTCATTCATCCATCATTTCGAGGACTGGAACTACGACTGGCTCGACGTGCCGGCCATGCTCCGCGGGGCCGATGCCGTCTTCGAGTATCCAATGATCGATCGCGATCCCGTGCCCACCTGGGTGGATGGCCGTGTTGCGCTGCTCGGCGATGCCGCCCACGTGATGTATCCGACAGGCTCGAACGGCGCGAGTCAGGCGGTGGTGGACGCGCGTGTGCTGGGCGCGGCGATCCTCGAGCATGGCGTCACCGCAGCCGCGCTGCAGGCGTACGACGCGCGGCTGTGCGCCGAAATCTCCGCCGTGGTGTTGCGCAACCGCGGGGCCGGACCGTTCGGCCTCCTCAATCTGCTCGACGAGCGCTGCGGTGGGGTGTTCGATGATATCGACGCGGTGATCCCGGCTGCGGAGCGACACGCCTTCATGAGCCGATACAAAGCCGCGGCCGGTTTCGCGATGGAGACACTCAACGGCTCGCCGCCGATCATCGCCGCCGGCGCCATGCTTGGTCACGACTGAGCGATGCTGCAGCACTATGTGTTCCTGAGGTATCGCGAGGGCACGCCCGAGGCGCATGTCGCCGACTTCTGTGAGCGCATGTCTGCCCTCGGCGCCATTGGTGGCATCCAGCGTCTGGAGATCGGCCGCGACGAGCTTCGCGACCCGCGCAGCTGGGACCTGGTCCTGATCATGGAATTCGCGTCGGTCGATGACCTCAGGACGTACCAGCGCGACTCCCGGCACCTCGCGGTGATGGCGTTCAACGAGCCGTTCGTGGCGAACGTGGCGTCGGTGGACTTCACGCGGCTGCCGCCGGACACGGACTCGCCGCCGGGATCCATGTCGCAGGGGCAGGTCACCTGACCACTGGCCGCAGGTCATCGCCGAGGAATAGGACCCGCCGCCGGGAGTCTAGTCTTCGGTGAGCGCGACGGCGCGGATCGGCGAGCCGCAGCCGTTGCGCACCTTCAGCGGCAGGCCGATGAAGGTGAACGCGCGACGCGGGATCAGATCGACGTTGCGCAGGTTCTCGACGTTGAGGATGCCGCGCTCGCGGCACATCATGTGCACCGGCTGGATCATGCGCGTCGAGATCTCGTAGAACGAGTCGACGCTCGGCGCGTCGGCGCCGACGCAGATCACGCCCTGGTCGGCCAGCCAGTGCGCCGCCTCTCCGTCGAGGCCCGGATAGTCGCGGATGTACTCGGCGGGCGCCGTCTCGAATTTCCGATACCACCCGGTGTGATACAGGAAGACCGAGTTCGGCTCGAGAACGAGACGCTCGGCTTCGAGCTGCGTGACGATCTCCTCGCGCGTGATGTAGGAGTTGGCCGGTTTGTGAGCGAAGTCGAGCCACACACCGGGAGCCATGTGCCACGCGAGCGGTGTCTTGTCGATCGGCCGCGCGCCGTCTTCCGGCACGATGTGGCTGATGGAATCGCAGTGCGTCGAGGTGTGGCCGCATACGGTGAACGCCACCACCTCGTACGAGTAGGGCGCCTTCGTCAGCCCGAACTGCAGGACCTCGTCGTGGGTGAGGTGCTGCCACATCACCGTCCGCTGATGCCCTTTGAAGGTGGGATTGCTCGGGCTGATCTCGTTGGTCAGGTCGGTCGCCGTGCAGCGGCGACCGAGGATCTCGACGGTCGAGTGCACCGCGGGAGGCGGGCAGGCGACCATTCGCGGATAGATCCCGCGAACGCGCGCTTCGGCTTCGGGCGTCCAGTCGGCTCGCATGGCGCGCCTATTTTCCCTCCCAGCCACCGTCGACGAAGATCGACTGGCCGGTGACGTAGCTCGCGGCGTCGGACGCGAGAAATGCCGCGACCGTCCCGATCTCGCGCGGCTGCCCGGCGCGCCCCATCGAGATCTGCGCCAGCACATTGGGCAGGATCGCGGGATCCTTCATGACCCACGCGGTCATGTCCGTGTCGATCAGACCCGGGTGAATGCAGTTGACGCGTATCCCTTGCGGCGTCATCTCGGCGGAGAGGTTTCGCGTCAGCGCTTCGAGCCCGAGCTTGGTCGGCGCATAGTGCGTCCGTCCGGGAAGCGCCTTGGCCGCCTGGATCGACCCGATGTTGATGATCGTGCCGGGCCGGCCTTCAGCCACCAGCCGGCGGCAGAACACCTGCGAACACAGCCACGCGCCACGCAGGTTGGTGTCGACCAGCCGCGTCCACTGTTCGTCGGTGAGCTCCAGCAGCGGGACGATGGTTTCGATGCCGGCGTTGTTGACCAGGATGTCGATGCGGCCGAGCGTGGACCACACCTGGTCGAACATCGCTTCCACCTGATCGCGACGCGCCACGTCGGCCTGCACGACGCACGCGCGGCGTCCTCGCGCGCGCACGTACTCGGCCACGGCAGCGGCACCGGTGCCGCACTCGAGATCGTCGATGCCGACGTCGGCGCCCTGGTCCGCGAACACTTCAGCGATGCCGCGGCCGATGCCACGCGCCGCTCCCGTGACGAGCGCAACTTTTCCTGCGAGTGTCAGATGCCCTCCTGTCATGCCGGCGACGGACCGGCGGGTCCGCTGCGCGGAACCCGCCCTGCGGTGCGCGGCGCGGGACTCAAGCGCGGAATGTATAGCCGAGCGCCGCCATTGCCATCTTGTCGATGCGCGCGGCCTCGAGCGGTGTGTGGGGCTGGCCCGGCGACGGATCCAGCTCGCACATGATCATCAGGTCGTTGCCCGACGATTCCAGCAGCGCTGCCACGCCGGCGATGTCGACCTTGCCCATGCCGAGCGGACAGTAACCGAGGTAGTGCGGGCCGCCGTTGAAGTCCTTCATGTGGACGTGATGGATGACCGTCAGGAAGTCCTTGACAACCTTTACCGGATCCGAGCCGCCCTTCTGCAGCTGACCCACGTCGGGCCCGAACTTGACGTGTCGCGTATCGACCGCTTCCATCACCGCGTAGGTCTCGTCGCGCGTCTCGACGCACGTGCCGGTGTGCTGGTGCAGCACGCCGACCATGCCGACGTCGGCGACCGCCTTGCCCATGTCGTTCAGCGCCGCGACGATGTCCGCTTTGTGATCGGCGAAGCGGTACTCCGGGCGTCTGACGTTATTCGGTCCGATGACGGCCACCGAACCGCCGGCGTCACGAATCAGGCGCGCCCAGCGGACCAGCGTGTCGATTTCGCCCTTGCGACGGGTCGGATCCGTGAGGTTCACGGGGCAATACGCCGACCGCAACGGCAGGTGATTGGCGTCGAGGATGCGCTTGAGCCCTCCATTCTTCTCCCAGGCTTCGAGCACATTGCCGAATGATTCGTACCCGTGAAAGCCGAGCGCGCCGACATCCACGATCGCCCGTTCCGCATCGGCCGGAGCGAACCCCCACGTGATGCCGGTGTGTCCGACCTTTAGGCGTTGCGTCGCCGCCCTCGCGGCGCGCGAGTCGGCGAGCGCAGTGGCGACGCCGCCGGCGGCGGCCAGCGTGCGGATGAATGCGCGACGATCCAGATGGTGCGACGTGATTGGCATGACGATCCTTGTCAGCGCGCCGCAGTGGTGCGCTGGTCGGGCAGGGCGAACACGATGTACGCACTTGGGCCGGGCGCGGGGCCGTCGGCGTCGGTCCACGGCCCGCTGTCTCGCGACACCTTGCCGAAGTTGAGGTTGGTGCTCGCGGAGACCACGAGATACTGGCGGCCGTCGACCTGATACATCGCCGGCAGGGCCTCGGTGCCGCGCGGGAGATCGCCGGTCCAGAGCACGTCCCCGGTCTTCGCGTCGCGCGCGCGCACCTTGCCGTCGCGCGAGGTCGCGAACAGCAGTCCGCTCGCGGTCACGATCATGCCCGTCCGGTTCCCACCGCGCGGGACACCGGAGTTCTGATCGCCGAGGCTGGCGGCAATCGGATCGACACCATGCGGCCGCTGCCAGAGGATGGCGCCGGTGTTGAGATCGTAGGCGGTGATCTGCGACCACGGGCCTTTCATGATGTACGGGAAGCCGAGGCCATAGTCGGTGTAGTAGCGCACCGCTGGCGCGTTCACGCTTTCCGGATATGGGCCGCCGCGTGGACCGGCTTGCGGTCCGCGCCGTACCTCGAGACCCCCCGGTGCGCCGCCGGTCGCGACGACCGGACCGTCGGGCGGCGCGGGCGCGTCGGCGCGCGGGCGCGGTGGAGCGCCGGTGATGAATTGCCACAGCGCGCGCATCTCCGGATCGCTGGTCGATGGAAACGCCGGCATGTGGCCCCGTCCCGACAGCACCACCTGGCGGAAATCCTCGAACTCGACGCGCGCGCCCAGCCCCGTCAACGGCGGCGCGTTGGCCGACCCGTTTCGATCCACGCCGTGACACGTCTGGCACGTCTGCGCGTACATGCCGCGGCCTCGTTCGGCCGCGCCGCCGCCGGGGGGACTGTCCGCCAGGCGATAGAAAGACGGATGGTCCTCGCTGATCACGTAGACGAGGCCCTGGCTTGGATTGGCCGCAGTGTTCCCCCAGTTCGCGCCGCCATTCGCACCGGGTGCCGCCACCGTTTCCCACTCCGTCGACAGCGGCGCGAACAAACCGTGCTTGGCACGACGCAGACGCTCCGTCCACTGCCCACGCTCCTCCGGAGTAAGGAAGAACGGTGTGAGATCTGCTTCGGTCATCGTCTGGCGCGAGAACGGCGCCGGCCTCGTCGGGAACGGCTGCGTCGGCCAGGTCTGTTCTCCCGGCATGTTGCTCTTCGGAATAGGCCGCTCCTCGATCGGCCACAGCGGCCGACCGGTGACGCGATCGAACACGAACAGGAATCCGTGCTTGGTCGCCTGTGCCACCGCATCGATGGTCCGTCCGTCATGACGCACGGTCACGAGTTGCGGCGCGGCGGTCAGGTCGTAGTCCCACAGGTCGTGGTGAACGACCTGGAAGTGCCACAGCCGCTTGCCGGTGTTCGCGTCGAGGGCGAGCAGCGAATTTGCGTACAGATTGCTTCCCAACCGATCCGCGCCGTAGTAGTCGTAGGTCGGTGAACCGGTCGGGAAGTAGGCGATCCCGCGCGCGACGTCCACCGAGATCTCGCCCCACGTGTTCGCGGCGCCGACATAGCGCCAGGCATCCTTCGGCCACGTCTCGTACCCCTGTTCGCCCGGGTGCGGAATCGTGTGAAACGCCCACACGAGCTTTCCCGTGACGACGTCGTAGGCGCGCAGCGTGCCGGGCGCCGACAGATACCCCTCCCCGGGCGCCGACCCGAGCAGCAGCAGGTTCTTGTAGATGCGTCCGGGCGTGTTCGACTGAACGCGGCCGACCAGCGCCGGATCGCGGCCGACATCCGGCCGCAGATCGACCAGGCCGTTGTCGCCGAAGGTCAGAATCGATGTGCCGGTCGTGGCATCGATCGCCTGCAGGTAGTCGTTGATCTGGAAGATCAGCCGCCGGTCACGCTGATCGGCGCTCTCCCAGTAGTTGATGCCGCGCCTCGTGATGCCGCGCAGGCCGGCGTGGATCCATTTCTCCTTCCCGGTCGCCGCGTCGAGCGCCACCAGCGAACTGTTCTTCGCCAGCACGTACATCGTCGAGCCGGCGACGATCGGGTTGAACTGGTAGACGTTGTTGTCGCCGATCGGATAGGTCCACAGCGGACGGAGCGTGCCGACATTGGTCGGCGTGATCTGCGTCATGCCGACGTACTTCGAGGAGTCCGGGCCGCCGCCGTAGTCGGTCCAGCCCGCCGACGTCGGCGATTGCGAATGGACGCCGCCGGCGACCGCGGCGATGGCCAGACCGGTGAGCGCGAGCCACGCACAGGTACGCAACGTCATCACCGCCTCACGGAATGATCGAGCCCTTCGATTCCACGCCGCCCGGCGGGATCTCGATGCCGGCCGACCAGGCGATTCCATTCAGCAGGAAGCGGCGGAAGTCGTCGACCGTCGACAGGGTGTCGTGGAAATCGGGCCCACCCATCACGAACGCGCGGCCGCCGCCGTCGCGCTCGTACGCCCACGACGCCAGCTGCGGGCCGATGGCCGCGCGCGCCGGCGTGCCGACGATCAGTTCGGTCCGTTTCAGGTCGGGCGGCAGAAAGAAGCGGACGAACACCTCGTCGCGGTAATTCCACTCCTTCACGCCGCGCAGAATCGGGTGCTGCGGGTTCTGCGGCGTCATCCGCCACTGGTCCACCGGATTCCGCGAGCCACCCTGGATCCACAGGCCTCCGGTCCAATCGAGGTAGTAGCGCCGCGCCACCCAGTGTTCCGCCCAGTTCGCGTAGTGCAGGACCGCGATGCCCATGCCGGCTTTCATGCGCGCGTCGAGCATCTTCAGGAATTCGAGCTGCGGCTGGTCGTAGGTCCGATTCGTCGTCTGCTGCTCAGGCGGGAACAGCGGATGCGTTTCGCGCGCGTCACGATCGGAGCTGCTCTCGAGGACGATCGCGGCGGCGTCCGCATACACGGCGGGGTCGCGTGGCGCCTGACCGACGTAGACTTCGGTCTTGACGCCGCGGAGGTTCGGTGCGGCGCTCAGAGCGGCGGCGAGGCCACGCAGGTCCTTTTCGTATTCGTGGCGCCCGGGATCGCCGTGATCCTTCGGGCCCGACAAGAAGATGATCTTCGTGTCCGCTTTGTGCTCCGCCGGCCGGGTGCGCTCGGGTTGCTGGGCGAGCAGCACCGTGCCCGCAATACCAAGGGCGGCCGCGACGAGGACCACAGGTGACTGTCTCATTCGTCCTCCACCAGCTGGAATCAGCGGCTTGGCAGCGAAACAGGCGTTTCGTATAGTGCAAGACGCCAAGGCGCGAATCTACGCGGCGCGACACGGCAAGTCAAGGCGTGTCATGAAAGGCCTGTCGTGAAAGGGGATCCTGTGCCGCCGACGCGGCCCGTCATCGTCACCTGCGCCGTCACCGGCGCCATCCACACGCCGTCGATGAGCCCGCACCTGCCGATCACGCCGGCGCAGATCGCCGACGAGGCGATCGCCGCGGCGCGGGCCGGCGCCGCCATCGTCCACCTGCACGCACGCGATCCGGTCGATGGCCGCCCGACCGGCGACCTCGCCCTGTTCCGGGAGTTCCTCCCCGTCATCCGCGCGGCGTGCGACGTCGTCATCAACATCACGACCGGCGGGGGACAGAACATGTCGGTGGACGAGCGCATTGCCGGCGCGCTGGCGTGTCGGCCCGAGATGTGCTCGCTCAACATGGGATCGATGAATTTCGGGCTCTACCCGATGCTGGCCCGGCCGACCCGCTTCGAACACGAATGGGAGCGGCCGTACCTCGAGGGCAGCCGCAGCCACATCTTCCGCAACACCTTCGCCGACATCGAGCGCATTCTCGAGCGCCTCGGCGAGCAGGGCACGCGCTTCGAGTTCGAGTGCTACGACGTCGGCCACTTGTACACGCTGGCGCACGTCGTCGATCGCGGACTGGTCGCGCCGCCGCTGTTCGTGCAGTGCATCGTCGGCATCCTCGGCGGGATCGGCGCGGACGTCGAGAACCTGCTGCACATGCGGGCCGTAGCGCAGCGTCTGTTCGGAGACGATCTCGAGTGGTCCGTGCTCGCCGCCGGGCGGCAGCAGATGCGGCTGGCGACGGTGGGGGCGCTCTGTGGGTCGAACGTTCGCGTCGGACTGGAGGACAGCCTCTACCTGTCGAAGGGCCGCCTGGCGACGAGCAACGCGGAGCAGGTGCAGAAGGTCACGCGCATCCTGCAGGAGCTCTCGCTGGACATCGCGACGCCCGCTGATGCGCGGCGCCGGCTGGCTCTGAAGGGCGCCGACCAGGTTGCGTTCTAGCTGTGGCTCCGACGAGTTTGAAACGTTTGCATTTTCATTTTGCATTTCGAATTAGAGGATGATGTCGACTCGATTCGTCAATCCGGGGAGGCCGTGCTGAGCGCCGAAGCAGGTGTGACAACGTCAATGGCGGGGAAGACCACGCGCGGTCTGGTCGCGCGCGAGATGCGGGAGCTCCCCGAGCCGCCGCGCACTTACTGGCGCCTGGTCGGCCCCGGAATCGTCGCCGGCGGTGTCGGGCTCTCGTCGGGCGAGTTCATCCTGTGGCCTTACATCGCGTCGCAGGTCGGACTGGTGCTGCTGTGGGGCGCGTTCATCGGCGTCATCACGCAGTTCTTCATCAACATGGAAGTGGAGCGGTACACGCTGGCCACCGGTGAGACGGTGCTCACCGGGTTCAACCGCTTCTGGCGTCATTGGGGCCTGCTGTTCGCCATCATGGGCTACTTCGCGAACCTGTGGCCCGGCTGGGCCATCAGTTCCGCGGCGCTCACGAGTTATCTCTTCGGCGGCAATCCGACGACCATCGCCGTCGTCACGCTCCTCGTGATCGGGTTCTCGCTGACATTCGCGCCGGTGGTGTACGTGGCGCTCGAGCGGCTGATCTTCGTCAAGGTCGCCGCGGTCCTGGTGCTCGTCGCCCTGGCGGTCGCGTTCGCGATCAGGCCCGAGTCGTGGCGCGCCCTGCCGGAGGGGTTCATTCACGTCGGCACGCTGCCGCCCGGCCTCGGGATTGCGCTCGTGTTCAGCGCCATCGCGTTTGCCGGATCGGGCGGCGCGCAGAACCTGTGTCAGAGCAACTGGATTCGCGACAAGGGCTTCGGCATGGGGCAGTATGTGCCGCGGCTCGTCAGCCCGGTGACCGGCGCGGAGGAAGCGAAGCAGGCGACCGGGACGAGCTACATCTTCGAGACGACGACCGCGAACATGGCGCGGTGGCAACGCTGGTGGCGGTTTGCGAACGTCGAGCAGGTCTTCAGCTTCGTCCTGGTGACCATCATCACCATCGGCCTGACGTCGCTGCTGGCGCACTCGACGCTGTTCGGCCGCCCCGACCTGCCGAACAACGTGTCTTTCCTTCGTATCGAGGCGCAGCAGCTCCAAGTGGCGGTGGCGCCGTGGTTCGGTGTGCTGTTCCTCGCCGTCGGCGCGTTCTCGCTGTTTGGATCGGCAATGGGCATCATCGATTTCACCAGCCGTCTCGCCGCCGACATTCTCAAGACCACCTACGCCCCGGGCGCCTCCGAGAACCGTATGTACTTCTGGCTGGTGTGGGGCATGGTGGGTCTCGGCTGCCTGGTTCTGCTGGCGGGTGTCTCGCAGCCGCTCACGCTGCTGGTCATCTCGGCGTCCACCGGCGGCACGATGATGTTCCTCTACTCGTTCCTGCTGATCGTGCTGAATCGACGGATGCTGCCACCGGCGATCCAGATCGGCCGGTTCCGCATCGCGACACTCCTGTGGTCGACGCTGATGTTCGGGACGCTCGCGGTGCTCACCATCTACACGCAGGTCCAGACCCTACTTCGCTAGACCACACCTGATGCGAGCGCTGCTCCTGTCCGAGTACAAGCGGCTGTCGGTCGTCGACATGCCGATCCCGGCTATTGCCGATGACGAGGCTCTCGTCCGCGTGAAGGCCTGCGGCGTCTGCGGCAGCGACATTCACGGCTATGACGGGTCGACGGGCCGGCGCATCCCACCGCTGGTCATGGGTCACGAGGCGGCCGGCGTGATCGCGCGGGTGGGCGGTCGCGTCGCGGGGTTCGAGGCCGGCGATCGCGTGACGTTCGATTCGATGGTGTCGTGCGGGACGTGCCACTTCTGCCGGGACGGCCAGATCAATCTGTGCGACAACCGCATGGTGCTCGGAGTCTCGTGTGGGGACTACCGCCGTCACGGCGCATTTGCCGAGTACGTCGCGGTGCCGGCGCGGATCCTGTACAAGCTGCCCGATACCCTGTCGTTCGAGCGCGCCGCGCTGACGGAGGCGGTGTCGATCGCCGTTCACGCGGTCAATCGCCGCCTCCCCGCCGCTGGCGAGATCGTCGTCGTCGTTGGTGCCGGGATGATCGGCGTGCTGACGATCCAGGTGCTCAAAGCCAAGGGCGCGCGAACGATCGTGGCGGTTGACGTCGATGCGCAGAAGCTCGATCTCGCGCGGCAGATGGGCGCGACGCACCTGATCGACGCGAATGCCGTCGACGTGCCCGAGACGGTCGCCGGCCTGACCGGCGGGCGGGGCGCCGACGTGGCGTACGAAGTGGTCGGCCACGGCGACACCGTGGCGAGTGCCATTCGCAGCGTGCGGAAGGGCGGCACGGTCGTGGTCATCGGCAATCTGTCGTCGACGGTTGAATTGCCGCTGCAGTCGATGGTCACGCGGGAAGTGTCGGTGCTCGGCTCGTGCGGGTCGAACGGCGAGATTCCCGAGTGCATCGATCTGCTCGCGCGCGGCGTCATCGAGGTTGATCCGATCATCAGCCTCACCGCGCCGCTCGACGCGGCGCCGGCGCTCTTCGCCCGCCTTTACGACGGCGACAACACCCTGATGAAAGTCATCATTCAGCCATGAGCGGCTTCGACCTCACCGGCCGCGTGGCCATCGTCACCGGCGCGAGCCGTGGCCTTGGACTGACGTTCGCGCGGGCGCTGGCGCGCGCCGGCGCGGACCTGGTGATCACCAGCCGCACGCTGGGGTCGCTCGAGCCGGTTCGCGCCGAGCTCGAATCGTCCGGGCGCCACGCCTTGGCGCTGGAGCTCGACGTGCGCAGCGAGGCGAGCATCCGCGCGATGGCCAGCGCGGCGGCGCAGGCGTGTCCACGCATCGACATTCTCGTGAACAACGCCGGCTGCAACGTACGGAAGCCGGCGGCCGACGTCACGTGGGACGACTGGAATCTGATTCTCGATACGAACCTGCGCGGGGCGTTTTTCGTGGCGCAGTCGGTGGCACGGCTGATGATTCCGCACGGCGGTGGGCGGATCATCAACATCGGGTCGCTCACGTCGGTGGCCGGGTACACCGGCCTTGGTCCCTACGGTGCGAGCCGAGGGGGCGTCCGCCAGTTGACGATGAGCCTGGCGGCGGAGTGGGGAGTGCACGGCATCACCGTGAACTGTCTGGCGCCCGGATGGTTCAGGACCGAGCAGAACAAGGTGATGTACGACGACCCCGCGTGGGTGGCATCGCTGGTCGAACGCATTCCGCTCGGCCGGCCCGGCGCCGCGGGCGATCTCGACGGGCCAATCGTGTTCCTGGCGTCAGACGCCAGCGAATACGTCACCGGTCAGACGCTTCTCGTCGACGGCGGCATGTCGACGGGCGCGTTCCGCGCGCTGCCGAAGCGCTGACGCGCCGCTCGCCACATCGGGCGGAGCGGTCGCCTTGACTCATCACACCTCGATTGCTACGATCCGCGCCGCTCGTTCGATGCACTATACGCAACAACTGTTGCGCACAATCCTGCCGCCACGCGCTCACGAGAGGAGCCATCATGGTGATCGGTCGCAGTTGGGTCCTCGGGGCCGTCGTGGTCATGGGGCTGGCGACGAACGCGGCGCCACAGTCGTTGTACGGTTCACTCGTCGGCACGGTGACGGATGAAACCGGCGCCGCCGTCCCCGGGGCAACGGTCACCGTCACGCAGGTCGAGACGAACCTGTCCCGCAGCGTGGTCACCAGCGAGACCGGCAGCTATAACGTGCCCAATCTGCTGCCCGGCACGTACGAAATCGTCGTCGCCCTGACAGGATTCCAGACCTCGCGCACGCGCGACGTCGCCGTGCGGCAAGGTCTCGATCTTCGCGTCGATGCGCGTCTCAAGCTCGGCGCGCTCGAGGAATCGGTCATCGTCTCGGGGCAGGCCGCCGTGCTGCAGACCGAAAGCGCGGCGGTGCAGTCGCTGACGACCAAGACGCAGCTCGAGACGTTGCCGACCAGCGGCCGCGCCTACCAGACGACACTGGCGCTGATGCCCGGCGTCGCGCAGCCGAACTACGACCAGTCGGGCGGCAGCAACAACCCCACGCGCGCCATGGCGATCACCGTCAACGGTCAACCGCCGAGCAACACGGTCGTGCGGCTCGATGGCGTCAGCCAGATCAATCAGTTCTTTCAGCAGATCCAGGCCTACAGCCCGAGCCTCGAAGCCATCGAGACGATCAGCGTCGTCACCAGCAGCTTCGACGCCGATCAGGGGATGGCGGGCGGCGCGTCCGTCAACGTGCAGGTGAAGAGCGGCACGAACACCGTCGCGGGGTCGGCCTTCGAACACGCGACGGATTACCGCATGAAGGCTCGCAACTACTTCCTCCCGCCGGGCGATCCCAAGGGGACGGGCAGCGTGCACGTGTACGGCGGAACGGTTGGCGGCCCGATCGCCAGGAACAAGGTCTTTTACTTCGCGAGCGTCGAGCGGACGCGGCAGCGCACCGAGGCCGGCAACGCGCTGTCGAATTCGAACGCGAATGGTCTGCGCAGCCTGCCGACGCTGGCCATGCGCGCGGGCAACTTCGCCGGCACCGGAACGGTGCTCTACGATCCACGCACCGGCGCCGCCAACGGCACCGGCCGTGTGCCGTTTGCTTTTGCCAATTGTCCCGGGCTCACCTCGACGAGCGATCCGCGCTTCGACGCGTGCAACTACATCCCCGCGGATCGCATCAACCCGGTTTCACGGAATCTTCTCAGCAAGCTCGTGGCGCCGACGCTGCCAGGATTCACGAACAACTACTTCGCGACCAACAGCTACGACACCGACTACAACAAGTACGACGGCAAGCTCACGTGGACGCCCAACGGGCGGATGAACGTCAACCTTCGACTCGGGTACGCGGACAGCTATGAGGACAGCGCGCCGGAGCTGCCGTCGGTCGACGGTGGCATCAATCCGATTTTCCAGGGGCGCATCTGGGATTCGACGGTTCACAGCCATTCGGCGGCGGTGACGTCGACGGTGTCGAACAACATGGTCATCGACGGTGTGTTCGGTTTCACGCGGACCGACATGCTCGCGCGCCCGCATACGGCCGATTGCTGGGGCGAGATCATGGGCATCAGGAACAGCTGTCAGCCGCCGCGGTCGCGCGCGACCGCTATCCCGCAGATCATGGCGTCCCAAACCTACCGGCTCGCTGGCGGTGGCGAGCCGCGCGCCTATCGGGATCCGCAGTGGAGCGGTGCGATGAACTTCGCCTGGATTCGCGGCTCGCACAACGTGAAGCTCGGCGGCGAGATGAAGATTCTCCACCAGAACCACTACGAGACGCAGACGCCGACCTTCTCGTTTTCGGGAGGCCGCACCGCGCTGGCTCCGGCGGGGCCGAACGCCTTCAACGCCTTCGCGGACTTCCTGCTCGGCGAGGTGAACTCGCGGACGTCGGAGTCGATGACGCCGATGATCGGCGACGAACCGACCGTCGAGGATCTGCTCGACTATCGACCGGCCACGCTGCGGACCAATCAATACGGCGTGTACATCCGCGATCAGTTCGAGCTCACGCGCAAGATGACGGTCTCGGCCGGTCTGCGTTGGGAGTACTATCCGCTGTCGCGGCGGTCGGACCGCGGCCTCGAGGTGTTCGACTTCACGACCGGGGAGCTGATGATCTGCGGCGTCGCCAACAATCCGCCGACGTGCGGCATCACCGTCGAGAAAAATCTCTTCACGCCGCGGCTTGGCTGGGCCTATCGGGCGAGGGAGTCGACCGTCTTCCGCGTCGGCTATTCGCGCAATCCGGAGAACGACACGTCGGGGCGCAACCAGATGCCGCCGTTCCAGGCGTTTCCCGCCACCATCATCCTCACCGAGACCGCGCCGAACGCGTATGCCACGGTCGGCAGCTTGAGTGACGGCGTCACGGTCGTGCCGCAGTTCGATCTGACGGTGGGCCGTGTGCGGCCGAACGCCGGGCTCACCACCTACCGTGGCAAGTTCGAGCGCGGCACGATCTCGTCGTGGAATGCGAGCATGCAGCAGCTCCTCCCATTCGGTCAGAGCCTGACGCTCGGCTACGTCGCGAACCGGCAACGAGGGATCACTCGCAATCTGAATGAGAACTACGGCCAGCTGGGTGGAGGCGAAGCGAGTAAGCCGTACAGAGCGATCACCACGGCACCGATCAACGTGCAAGGGCCGTACGGGAGAGTCGACTACGATTCGTTTCAGGCGAGCGTCAACAAGCGGTTCTCATCGGGTCTCCAGTACACAGTGGCCTACACGTTCGCCAAAGCGACTGACTGGTGGGCGGGGACGATTCCGCAACCCGAGTATCAGTATCTGAACAAAGGCGACCAGGCCAACAGCACGCCGCACCTGCTGAACGTCTCGATGATCTATCAGCTTCCGTTTGGATCGGGCCGCAAGTTCCTGGACAACTCGGGTGTCGTGTCACGGATCGCTGGCGGGTGGCAGATCAATGGGTTCTTCACCGCCCGCTCGGGCACGCCGTTTACCGTCACCGCGAGCACCGCGTCGCTGAACGCCGGATCCGGAACGCCCCAGACAGCCGATCAGATCAAAGAGAATGTCGCGATCTACGGGTTCTCGCCCGGCGGGGCGTACTTCGATCCGACGGCGTTCCGGCCGGTGACCGATGTGCGGTTCGGTAGCGCCGGTTTCAATACGTTGCGCGGACCGGGGGTCGCCAACCTGGACCTGAGTCTCTTCCGCACGTTCACGATGAGTGAGAAGATGAACCTGCAAGTGCGCGTCGAGGCGCTGAATGTCACGAACACTCCGCACTTCGCGAATCCGGCATCGAACATCGCCAATCTGCAATTGAACCCAGACGGCAGCGTGCGTAATCTCAACGGGTTCGGCGTGATCACGTCGACGAACCGCCTCGGCCGGCAGTACGACGAGCGCGAGTGGCGACTCGGCGTGAGGCTGGCGTTCTAAGGACGGCAATGATGATCTCGCGGCGACTTCTCGGCGGACTCGCGGTGGGCGTGCTCGTGTTCGCGAGCCAGCCGCCGCGAATCATGCTTGGACAGGCACAGCCTCAGGCATCGGCCGAGGAGTTCCAGAAGACCGTCGCGCCCGTTCTTGCCAAGAGCTGCATCGGGTGCCACAACGATCGCGCTCGAACGGGCAACCTCAGTCTGCAGGCCTATACCGATGCGACGACTGCGTCGGCCCACCCCGAGGTGTGGCAGAAAGTCCTGAACAAGCTGGCAGCGGGCGAGATGCCGCCGCGTAACGTCACACCACTCACAGCTGCGGAAGTGGCGGGTGTGATCGCGTGGGCCAGGACCGTGCCGGGCGTTTCCGACGTGGCGCCCGTGCCCAGCACGGGCAGCGCCGGTCGCGTGACCGCGCGGCGCCTCAACCGCGTGGAATACAACAACACGATTCGCGACCTGCTCGAAGTGGCGGCGCGACCGGCCGATCAGTTTCCGGTCGACGACTCGGGCTACGGGTTCGACAACAACGGCGACGTCCTCTCCGTCTCGCCGCTGCTGATGGAGAAGTACATGCAGGCGGCGAAGGACATCTCGCGCCTGGCCGTGTATGGCGCGTCGGTGCCCGAGAAGCCGACGCGGCTCGTCCGTCTGCTCAACCGGCGCTCTCCCGATGCGAACGACGTATTGTCATCGGGCAACGCGGGCGTCTATCTGCCGTACTCGCTCCGCGGGGCGATGTACGGCACCTATATCTTCCCGGCGGATGCCGAGTACGAGTTCCGCCTGCGCATCGCCAACTTCCGTGGCGACAATGACGCCGATCTGCCCGACGATGAAAAAGCCCGCCGCGCCGAAGAGCAGCGCAAGCTCGCCGAGCAGCGTCGCGTCGAGCGTCTCAGGGCCGAGGCCGCGGGCGTGCCGCAGGTGCCGCGCGTCAGGCGCGATCCGACGCCCGAGGAGTTGAAGGCGCGCGAGGAGGCCGCGCGCACGGCCGCACCGCCGCGCAAGCTGATTCTCACGGTCGATGGCGCGCCGGTGATTGCGACGGTCATCGAGGGGAACACCAACTTCGGGTACTCGCAAGGAGAATTCACCGCGCGCGCGCCTGTGAAAGCGGGCGAGCGCTTCATCCGCGCGTCGTACCCGGAGCTGGCGAACCTTGCCAATCCGCTCCAGAACATCAACCCGGATATGCGCCGCGCTCTCTTCGTCGACTATCTGGACATCGTCGGACCGTTCAACCCGAGCAAGGCGCCTCCCGCGAGCTATCAGAAGATTTTCGTCTGCAAGGAGACGACGACGCCGTGTGCGCGGACGATTGTGACCACGCTGCTGGAGCGCGCCTATCGTCGTCCGGTCACCGCCGAGGAGATCAGCGCGAAGCTCGCCCTCGTCACGCTGGCGCAGCGCGAAGGCGATACGTTCGAGGAAGGCATCCGGCTGGCGCTGCAGGCGATCCTGGCGTCGCCGAACTTCCTGTTCCGGATCGAAGCGGATCCGAAGGCGTCGGCCGAGCGTGGCGCACGGCGCACCACGAACGACACCGCGCATCCCGTCAGCGACATCGAGCTGGCGTCGCGGCTCTCGTATTTCTTGTGGGCGAGCATGCCGGATGCCGAGCTGATGACGCTTGCCAAGTCGGGGCAACTGGGCCGTCCGCCGGTGCTGGATGCCCAGGTGCGGCGAATGCTCGCTGACGCGAAGGCGCACAACCTCGTCGACAACTGGGCGGCGCAGTGGCTGCAACTGCGCAACCTCGGTCGGACGAAACCGGATCCGGCACGTTTCCCGAAAGTGGACGACGAGCTCCTCGATGCGATGCGGACGGAAACGAGCCTGTTCATCGAGGCGATCATCAAAGAGGATCGGAGCATTCTCGACATCATCGACGCGCCATTCACGTTCCTGAATGGTCCGTTGGCGCGACACTACGGCATTACCGGTGTGGACGGCGAGGAGTTCCGGCGCGTCACGCTCGACGGAGAGCAGCGCAGCGGCGTGCTCACGCAGGCGGCGATCCTGACGGTCTCGTCGTACCCTACGCGCACGTCGATTCCCGTTCGCGGCAAGTGGGTGCTGGAGAATCTCCTCGGCACGCCGCCGCCGCCGCCGCCCGACAACGTGCCGGCGCTGAACGAAACGAACGTCGGGACCGAAGTCTCCCTGCGCCAGCGCCTCGAGCAGCACCGCCGCGATCCCAGCTGCTCGGCGTGCCACAACGCGATGGACCCGATCGGCTTCGGCCTGGAGAACTACGACGCCGTCGGCGCCTGGCGCACGATGGACGGCAGGTTCCCGATCGAGCCGTCGGGCACGCTCCCGGACGGACAGACGTTCTCGGGATCGAAGGCATTGAAGGCGATCCTGAAGGGGCGATCCGATCAGTTCGTGCGGAACGTGACGGAGAAGCTGCTGACCTACAGCCTGGGGCGGGGACTCGAGCGCTTCGACCAGCCGACCGTCGATGCCATCAGCCGTCAGGTCGCGGCGAACAACTACACGTTCTCATCCCTCGTGCTCGAAGTGGTCAAGAGCACGCCGTTTCGAATGAAAAGCGCGGATGCGACGCCATGAATGTGATCCTCAAGAAGCAGCTTCCGAGACGTACCTTTCTGCGTGGCGTTGGCAGCGTCCTGGCGCTGCCCATGCTGGACGCGATGACGCCCGCATTCGTGCGCGCCGCGGCGAACACCTCACCGACACGTCTCGCGATTCTGTATTTCCCCAACGGCGTGCAGGTCGAGGCGTGGAACATCACGTCGCCGACGCCGGTCGCCCCGCTGCCGGAGGTGCTGCCGCGCACGCTGCTGCCATTGACGAACTACCGCAACGACATCACGGTGCTGAGCGGTCTCACCGTCGACGGGGGTCGGGCGCACGGCGACGGTCCTGGTGACCACGGCCGCGCGGGCGCGAGCTATCTCACCGGCGCGCATCCCAGGAAGACGTTCGGAAAGGATCTGCAGGCCGGCGTCTCGATGGATCAATACGCGGCCGCGAAGATTGGCGCAGCGACGCGATTCGCGTCGCTCGAGCTCGGGTGCGAGGAGGGCATCCAGGGAGGGAACTGCGACAACGGTTACAGCTGTGCGTACAGCAACAGCATCTCGTGGCGCACGCCGTCCACGCCCAATCCGCCGGAGATCCGTCCGCGCGCGGTGTTCGAGCGGCTGTTCGGCACGGGCGACATCGAGCGCGATCCCGTCAAGCGCGCGCGGCAGGAAAAGTACGAGAAGAGCGTCCTCGATGCCGTGCTCGGCGACGCCAGGCGGCTCGAAGGCACGCTCGGCGCGTCGGATAAGCGGAAGCTCGACGAATACATGTACGCCGTCCGCGACATCGAAACGCGCATCCAGCGGACCGAGCGGCAGGACGCGGCCAACCCGGAGATGGATCGCCCGTCGCCGAGCGTGCCCGAGAACTACACCGAGCACACGCGCATCATGTTCGACCTGATGACCGTCGCATTTCAGACCGATTCGACGCGCGTCATCACGTTCCTGATGGCCATCGAGCAGAGCAACCGTGCGTATCGGGAAATCGGCATCCCCGATTCACATCACGGGCTGACGCATCACGGCGGCGACAAGGAAAAGATCGAGAAGTGCATCCGGATCAACGCGTTTCAAGTGGAGCAGTTCGTCTACTTCATCGACAAGCTGAAATCGACGAAAGACGGCGACGGCACGCTGTTCGATCGCGTCATGGTGACCTACGGCAGCGGCCTCAGCCGGGATCACGATCACGACAATCTGCCGACGCTCATCACCGGCCGTGGCAATGGAGCGTTCCACCTGGGGCGGCACGTCACGCATCCGAAGGAGACGCCGCTCGCCAACCTGCATGTGGCGATGCTGAATCAGATGGGGATTCCCGCGGAGACGTTCGCGGATAGTACGGGGAAGCTCGGATATCTCTCTGATCTCTAGACCTGGTTTCAAAACCTACGTACGGTCCTGGTTTCAAACCTACGTAGGGTCCGCCTTTAGGCGGACCTGAGGGCCACGTGAAGGTGACCGCAACTAAATCGCCCCGAATTCACTTGCGTTCGATGGGCGCGAGCGGGTCCTGTCGCCGGGTTGCCCCACCCGTCCTCGGCGCCGGGAAAGACGTGCAACGGGGAGGCGCCTGCGCGGCGGGCGGGGCGGCCCCACCCGGCGCCACCCGCTCGCTTTGCGTCGAACACAAGTGAATTCCAAGGTGTAGTGCTGCCGGCTCGCCTCGACGCGGTGCGGGACCGTATGTCCGGAGGAAACCGTAGACAAGTGTTTGGTCACAGGCTGTCGCTCGGCGGCGGATGCTGAGATGCCCGAATCAGGATCGGTTTCCGGAGGACATATGGTCACGCACCGCCTCACAGGCGAGCCTTACCACGCGATTCCTGGCGCCGCGGTCGACACACGAGTGATAACGATAATGAGCAGATGCTTCGGATCAATCGCGCTGACAGTGATGCTGGCGCTTTCTCCATCCTCAGGGTTCGCGATGGAGCGGGGCGCAATGGATCGGATCCTCACCATGGCCGCGCGGCCGGATTCTCCCGAGTTTCGCGAGGCGCTGATCGCGCGCCTTGGCGAGGCGGCGATCAAGAATGGCGAGGCCTTCGACTCGAACGGGCCCGATTTCATCTGGGCGGTCGAGGCTCAGAGCCAGCCGACGCTTGTTGTCGACGATCAACCTGTTGGCCCGATGCAGCGCATCGCCGCAACGAGCCTGTGGTTTCGCACGGCGCAGCTGCGAGTGGGCACCTCTCACCGCTTTCACTACCTTGTCGACGGCCGTCAGTTCGGGGGATCCGTTGACGTGCCCGCGTACGGACCCTTGTCCTACGACCGCCCCGGCGTCCCGCACGGGCGGATCTCCGAGAAGTTCGTCCACACGAGCAGGCTGTACGACGGCATGCAGACCGACTATTGGGTTTACGTGCCAGCGCAATACGACCCCGCCGTTCCCGCGGCGCTGATGGTCTGGCAGGATGGCGAGCGCTACATCACCAGGAACACTGAGGAAATCTGCCGGCTCTGTCCCAGTCTGTATCGCCTGCAGGAAGTCACGGACAACCTGATTCACGACAAGAAGATTCCGGTCATGATTCATGTGTTCGTCTCTCCCGGGACGTTGAATGGCCGCTCGCTGCGCTCGATCCTCTACGACACCGTGTCCGACAAGTACGGACGCTTTCTGATCGATGAACTGCTTCCAGAGGTGTACGCGAAATACAACATCCGGCGGGATGCGTACAGCCGCGCGATTCAGGGACAGTCGTCAGGCGGCATCGCCGCTTTCAACGTCGCGTTCAACCGTCCGGACAGTTTCAGCCGCGTCTATACGGTCGTTGGAAGTTTCACGGCACTCCAGTGGAAACCCGGCGAGACTGACGGCGGCAACATCTATCCTTTCAAAGTGCGGCGCGAGCCGAAGCGCAATCTGCGCGTCTGGATGAACGACGGCTCGGAGGACCAGGAAGCCAACTCCGGAAGCTGGCCGCTGCAGAACATCCAGCTGGCGAACTCGCTGAAATTGAAAGGCTACGACTTTCATTTCAGCTACGGCGGCGGCTCGCATCATGCGGCTCTGGCTGCATCGGAGCTGCCGGAATGCCTGACGTGGCTGTGGCGGGATTATGATCCCGCGAAGACCGACCAGGTCTACGAACAGAGCGCGGAGGAACGGTCGAAGCCCGTGTTCCGCGTACGGATCTACAACCGCTGAGCGGCGCGATGTTAGCCGGCAGAAGATGCTACTCTCGTCCGGCTTTGACGCCCAGAGGCAAGTCGGAATAGGCAAACGCAGAGCAGAGTAAGGCTCCAAGGTTCCGATTTCCGCCTCTGTGCGTGAGCCAGCACGAAACGGCACGCGCGTCAACGCTGTCAGCAAGCTGGTCGACGAAACGCCAAAACTTGGGGCGGACATCCGGCCTTACCGAATATACGAACATCGCAGCCATGCCGGGCTGCCGAGACCCAATGTACGTTCGTAATGCTCGCGGTCACTCCTTCCGCAATTCCAGCGGCGTGCTATGCCTCGAGCATCGAAACGACCTGACGACGTAATTCCGTGATCCGGTTTTGGACGACGTCCCACACCAGTTCGTAGTCGACACCGAAGTAATTGTGAATCAGACGGTCGCGCATTCCGGCCATCGCTCGCCACTCGACCTCCGGATGCTGAAGCCGAAGGTCGTCGGGAACCTTCTTGGCCGCTTCGCCGATGATCTCGAGGCTGCGGACGAATGCCCGCCCGAAGAGTCTCATTCGCCATGAAATCGTCGCGCGTGAGACCGTTTGTTTGACCGATCAAATAGTCGGCCTCCGCCAGGATGTGGCGGAGGTAATCACGCGGCTCGAAGGACATCCCGAGCTTCAGCGAGTATTCGCGGCCCAATGAATGGCGAGAGCGCCTCCGTCGTTACGAGTTCGACGCGCCGTCCAAGGCGTGTTTCGAGCAGTTCACAGAGAGCTAGGAAATGGTCGTACGTCTTTGCCTCCGGAGTAAATTGCACCAGCAGGTCGACGTCACTGTCCGGGCCGGCCTCATCTCGCAGAACCGATCCGAACAACGCGAGCCTCCGTACACCAAGGGCCCGGATCTCGGTCTCCGAGGCTACCAGACGCGCCACCGCCTCCTCTCGACTGAGCTGCGTCGGATTCATGGCCACAATTATCGTCGGTTCGGCTCGTGGGCAACAACCGCGAGGCCCGACGGTGTTGGCTGCCGGCCGCGCGCGGCGGCAAGCCGAAACGTCGAGGGGCGCCGCCGCGCGAACGCTGCCTCGAACCGTTGCTCAACGTCTCGTTCTCGAGCGTGAACGAGCGGTCCGACTCCAGCGTGCCGCCAAGGTTGCCAGTCGTGAGCAACGGCACCCGGCTGCTGTCACGCTTGCTGCCGAACCACATGTTGGACATGAACATCACGCACGAGTTGTCGAGGACGTGCCGCCGTCTTCGCGCATCGACTGGGTTACCGATTGATCAACTTGGCCCAGATCAAGTCTTCGCGCACCGTTCCCCATGTCCGCGAGTCCGACGAATCCCTGCGATTGTCGCCCATCATGAAGTACTCACCTTCCGGGATGGTGCGTGGTCCCCAGGCATCGCGCGATCGATGTTCGCTATCGACGTAACTGTCGTCAATGGGGCGGCCATCGATGGAGACGGCGCCCTCGATCATCTCGATTCGCTCACCCGGCATTCCGACGATTCGCATGACGAAACTCTTCGCTTCATTCCGCGGATATTTGAACGCGACAATGTCTCCTCGCGCCAATTGAGAAAAGATTCGCGTTGCCAATGCCCTGTCACCGTCCTCGAGTGTCGGTTCCATGGCAGTCCCGCTTACGCGGATCGGCTGCAAGACGCAACCCGTCGAGAGCAGCAGGAGCACGACGAGCCACAGACGGCTCCCGTGCCCGCGAGGTCGTCCGGCCGCTCTCACGTTTCTGACTGTGTGCACGTCGAGTGTCCGCCTGACATCGGGCACGCCGTTCATCGATTACTACGCCTGGCTATGTATGGAGTGGACCGGCCACCGTACTCGCGTCCACGCCACCACATCGGGCCAGCAGACGCTCATACGAAGTTCACGGCAGCGCGAACGCGTAGAGCGCGCTGCCGCCGCCGAACAGCACGTACTGCCGGCCGTCGAGCTCGTAGGTGATCGGGGAGTTGTTCACGCGGCCGATGCCGCTGTGCCACAGTGTCGTGCCGTCGCTGCTGCGCAGCGCCAGCGCGCTCTGCGCCGAGTCGCCGGTGAACGTGACGCCACTCGCGGTGGTGAGCACACCGGCGGCGCCGGCGCCGCCCTGCAGGTCGTGACTCCAGCGGACCGCGCCGGTCTGGTAATCGATCGCGCGCAGCACGCCGCGCCCATACACCGAGTAGTCCGCCCCGGCCCACCCGACGGCGCCATGTTCCGGCTTGAAGAAGTAGAGGGCGTAGGCGTCGTGCGCGCTCACGATCAGCAGGCCCGTCGCCGGATCGAAAGACGGCGATCGATAGTTGGTGCCGCCGGCTTCATCCGGTGACACGAGCCGGCCGTCGCGTGCAGGTTCCTTGTCCGGGTTTGGAATCGGCCGTCCGTCCGCATCGATCCCCTTTGCCCAGTTCACCGTGGCGAATGGCACCGTGAGCAGGTTCTTGCCGGTGGCCCGATCGAGCACGAAGAAGTAGCCGTTGCGTCCCGCCTGCAGCAGCAGCTTGCGCGGCTCGCCCCGGAACATCGCGTCGACGAGAACCGGGACCTCCGCGGCATCCCAGTCGTGCGTGTCGTGGGGCACGGCCTGGAAGCCCCAGGCGAGCGCGCCGGTGTCGGGGTTGAGGGCGAGGATGCTGCCGGTCCACTTGTTGTCGCCCTTTCGCACCGGACCGTTGAGCACGGGCGTCGGGTTGCCGCTGCCGACGTACAGCAGGTTCAGCTCCGGGTCGTAGGTCCCCGTCATCCACATCTGGCCGCCGGTCGCGCCGTCGCTCCCCGCGCCGCCCGATTGCGTGCTGTAGAAGGTCCACTGCGACGCGCCGGTCACGGGGTCGAACGACCTCAGGATGCCGGGCAGGTTGTCGAAGTCTCCGGAGACGCCGGCGATCAGATGGTTGCGGATGATGAGCGGCGCGTTCGTCGACCAGTAGCCGCGCTTCGAGTCGGCGATCTCCACGTTCCAACGCACCGCGCCGGTCCGCGCGTCGAGTGCCACCAGATGCGCATCCGGCGTCGTGACGTACACGAGATCGTCGAGGACGGCGACGCCGCGATGCCCGATCTTGAAACCGGCATTCTGTGGATACGTGTAGCGCCACAACTGCCGACCCGATCGGGCGTCAATCGCCCAGACGTTGTCGGGGGCGGACACGTAGATGACGCCATTGACGATGAGGGGCGTCGCCTTGATGGCCTGCGCGGTATTGGTCTGGAACGCCCAGGCGAGGGCGAGCTGCGACACATTGGCCGGCGTGATCTGCGTCAGCGGACTGTGATGGCGGCCCGTGTAGTCGCCGTGGTAGGTCGGCCAGCTGTCGCGCGAAGGCTGCTGCAGCAGCTGAATCGGCACCTTCTGCGCCGCGGCCGCGCCGGCCAAGACCGTGACGACGACGATCGCGTCAGCGAAGCGTCTGCAGATACGCGCGCACGTCATGCATGTCCCCGTCGGTGTACTTCGCGAGCTGATCGATGTGGGCTCGAAGCGGATCGTTCACGGTGAACGTCGCCTGAGACGTCGGCCACGACCGATACCAGCCGTCGGCGTCGGTGAGCGCGATCGTGAATTCGTCGCGGTAGGCGAGCCGTCCTTCCACGACTTGTCCCGAGCGCAGCGTGACGGTGACCGTCTGCGGCGCTGGCGCCGGGGCGCCGCCGCGTCCCGGCGGCGTCGCGCGCGGGTAGAGCATGCGTTGCAGCAGCGCCAGGGGTTGAAGGCGCGTGGCCACTCCAGCGAGGTCTCCCGTCGCCGAGTGGCAGCGCGTGCAGGCGGTCTCGAAGTAGCGCCGGCCGGCGGCTGCGTCGCCGGTCTCGAGATCCGCAGGATCCACCGTGCGTCGATCGCCGTTGGCGGTGTCGGCCTGCGCCTTCTGATCGTGAACGAAGGCGACGATGGCCGCGAGGTCGCCGTCCGCGAGCGAGAAGGCGGGCATGCCCTGGTCGGTTCGGCCGCTGCGCACGACGGGTCCGATGCGATCGCCGCGTACGTCTTCGGCGACGAGCATCGATCGCGTCAGGTCCGGTCCGCCGGCGCCGCCGGCGGCATCGCGGCCGTGACAGAAGCCGCACTGCGCGCCGAACAGCGTGCGCCCGGCGTCGATCTGCTCGCGCGGATACGTTTGCGGTGTGCGCGTGTCGGGCGGCCGTTGCGAGGCGGGACTGCCACGCCGCGGACCTTGGGCCGCGCCTGCGGCGGGCGCGGCCGGTCCGGGGCCCGCGCCGCGCTGCGCGGCGAGGTGCGTCGCCCCGAACAGGACGAAGGCGACGAGCACGGCACGCGCGTGTTTCACGATGTCGCTACTTTGCATAACCACGCGGCTGACACAAATCAAATCTTCGGCAAAGGCGTGGCGCGACCGATCACCGTAACGTTCTGTCGACGGGCACGCCGCCGGTATTATCTGTCGCGATTGGACCGCTATGCGCCTCCTCGCGCGAATTTCGTTCTTCTCGTTGTGACCCGCAGAGCGGTCCTGACCGCGCGGAGCGCGGCAAGAAGATACTGGATCCAGCCGAGCGGCTTCGCGGGAATATAACGGGGCGGAGCCCCTTGGCTGCTGAATGTGGAGGGTCGGGTGACGCGAATCGGAATGGGTCTGGTCGGTGCCGGCTTCGTGGGGCCGCACCACGTCGATGCGGTTCGCCGTCTCGGCTTCGTCGACATCGTCGCCGTCGCGGGGAGCAGCGACGCGTCGGGACAGCAGAAAGCGCAGGCACTGGGCGCGCGCCGCGGCTACGGCAGCTATCGGGCACTCATCGGCGACCCTGACGTGCAGGTCGTCCATAACGCGACGCCGAACTATCTTCACGCTGAAGTGACGCTTGCCGCGCTGGCCGCGGGCAAGCACGTTGTGTCCGACAAGCCGCTGGCGCGGACTGCGTCGGAGGCGAAGCAGCTCGTCGACGCCGCGCACGGCGCCGGTCTCGTCACGGCGGTCACCTTCAATTACCGCGGCAATCCGCTGGTGCAGCACGCGCGGCAGGCGATTGCCGACGGCGCGATCGGCGCACCGCGTTTCGTTCACGGCCACTACCTGCAGGACTGGCTGCTCAACGACACCGACTATTCGTGGCGCCTCGATCCCGACAAGGGCGGCGCCTCGTCGGCGCTGGGCGACATCGGTTCGCATTGGTGCGATCTGGCGCAGCATCTGACCGGTCTGCGGATCACCGATGTGCTCGGCGACATCACCACGAGCGTGCCGACGCGCAAGAGGCCCCGCGGCTCGCGCGAGGCGTTCAGCGCGACGGGCGAGGGCGAGGTGGACGAGGTGGCGATCACCGTCGAGGATCTGGCGTCGGTGCTGGTGCGCTTCGAGAACGGCGCGAAGGGGAGCTTCTCGGTGGGACAGGTGTGTGCGGGTCACAAGAACGATCTCGTGATCGAAGTGTGCGGCACGGACTCGTCTCTCGCGTGGCGCCAGGAGCACCAGAACGACCTCTGGTTCGGGCACCGCGCGCGCGCGAACGAGGTCCTGCAGAAGGATCCGTCGCTGGTTTCGGGTGCGGCGCGGCCCTACGCGCACCTGCCGGGTGGTCATCAGGAGGCGTGGGCGGACGCCTTCTGCAACGTCATGCGCGATGTCTACGCGGCGATCGCGGCAGGTCCGCCCTACCCGCGGCTCTCGCCGGTGGTGGCGACCTTCGAGGACGGCTACCGCGCCAACCTGATCGTCGAGGCGATTCTCGACAGCGCGAGACGTGGTGGCGTCTGGACGAAGGTGGGCCAGTGATGGTGCTCAAACCGTTTGCGCCGGCGTTCATGAAGGTCGGCGTCCTGACCGCGGCGCTGCAGGAGTTGACGCCGCGCGCCACGCGAGATGCCGATCCGGATCGCGCCATCGAGGACTGGCTCGTCTTTGCCGGCGAGCTGGACGTCGATTACATCCAGGTGTCGGCAGCCCTGCATCCGTCGCAGGCCGACGTGCCGCCGGACGCCATGCTCGATCCGGTCGCCAACACCCTCGATCTGCGGCAGCCGTTCGATGCCGCCCGGGCGAGGCGCGTCGAGTCCGCGAGCGCCGCGAGCGGCGTCCGCATCTCCGATATCGCCTACTTCGACAACCTGCTGCACGACCACCCGGCGATCCGCCGCCGCAAGCACGAGTTCCTGCTGCGCGTGTTCGATGCCGCCGCGCTGCTCGGCCTGGACGCCGTCTGCGGGTTCGTCGGCCGCAACCAGCGCCTCAGCATGGACGAGAACCTCGTCGAGTTCGAGGAGCAGTTCGTGCCGCTGCTGAAGGAGGCAAAGGCGCGCGGTCTGATGTATCGCGTCGAACATTGTCCGATGCCGGGCTGGACGATCGGTGACAACTGGCACAACAACATCGCCTACGCGCCCGGGCCGTGGATCGCGCTGCATCGCATCTGCGAGAAGCACGGCGTCGGCGATCAATTCCGCATCCACTACGACCCGTCGCACGCGATCCTGATGGGGCAGGACACGCGCTCGATTTTTCAGTACCTGAAGGACCAGGGATACGGCTTCCTGATCGGCGGCTTCCACGTGAAGGGACAGGTTGTCGATCCCGTCGGCATGGCGGCGTGGGGCGCGGGCGGACAGACGCTCGAGCGCGGCGACTGGATCAACGGCAAGCCGTCCGACCGTGGGCCGGATCAGGTCAACGCCTGGAAAAAGCAGGTCGTGCTGGCGGAGCACGAGCTGCCCGGCACCGCGCGCCACGATCCGCTGGCGTATCTGCAGAACCGATCCGTCGACTGGCTGGATCACCAGCTGGCGGCGCGCGAGCTGCTGCCGCTCGACGCCGCCGACACGCACCTCGTGGTGGAGCACGAGTACCCGCCGGCCCGCGTGCAGGATCGCGAGCGGTTGAAGCCGATCCTGCAAGGCTCGATCGCCTTCGTGCGCCACATCGACCGCGCCGCCGCGTGCATGTACGCGCTCCAGCACCACGTGCTGCCGGCGCAGGGGATTGCGGTGCAGGGCGTCGGGCGCCAGGCGTATCGTAGCTAGAGAGGTAACACGTCAACGATTACGGAGAATACGGAGAAAACGGATCAACACGGAGGCACGGAGGCCACGGAGACGCACGGACCACACCGGTGTGCGCCGAGGCAGATTCAACATGCCGGGATGACAAATCCCACGCTGTCAAACGTGCGAGTTCTTCTCCGCGCGTCTCCGTGTCCTCCGCGTCTCCGTGTTTGAACCGTGACCTCCGTTGGCTCCTACGGGATCGGTCTTTATGAGGACAGCCATGTTGCGCACACTTTTCGTCACTGTTATTGCCGTGATCGTGCTGATGGCCAGCGTCCCCCGAGCCGCGGCCCCGATTGCCGTCATGCTGCTCGACGGCGAGAGCGGCGGCCCGTATCACGACTGGCCGCACGTGACGCCGGTCCTGAAGAAGATCCTCGACGAGACCGGCCTCTTCGAGACGACGGTGGTGACGGCGCCGCCGGCCAATGGCGACTTCTCCGCGTTCACGCCGCAGTGGTCGCGCTACAAGGTCGTGGTGATGAACTACGACGCGCCCGATGAACGCTGGCCTGCCGCGGTCAAGGCGTCGTTCGAGGAGTACGTGCGCGATGGCGGCGGTTTCGTTCCCGTCCACGCCGCCGACAACGCGTTTCCGAACTGGACCGCCTTCAACGAGATGATCGGCATCGGCGGATGGCGCGGCCGCACACCGCAGTCGGGCCCGTACTGGTTCGTCAAGGACGGCAAGCTGGCGTCGGATCCGTCGCCCGGCGCAACCGGCAGCCACGGCCGCCGCGTGCCGTTCCAGATCGCCGTGCGTGAGCCGAACCATCCGATCATGCGGGGGCTGCCGCCGCTGTGGATGCACCAGGGCGACGAGCTGTACTCGCGGCTGCGCGGCCCCGGCCGCAACATGACCGTGCTTGCCAGCGCCTACTCCGACCCGGCGAATACGGGAACCGGGCGCGACGAGCCGATGCTGATGGCGCTCTCGTTCGGCAAGGGTCGCGTCTTCCACACGACGCTGGGCCACGACATCAACGCGCTCAGCTCGGTCGACTTCGTCGTGACACTGCAGCGTGGCACCGAGTGGGCGGCAACGGGTCAGGTCACGCAGAAGGCGCCCGGCACGTTCCCGACCGCGACGACCGTGTCCTATCGCGCCGACCTCGCGGCGATGGATCCGAACTACCGCGCCGGACTCGATCCGCTGACCGCACCGCGCCGCTGATCGTCACGACCATGGAAAGACGCAGAAGGAGAAGCCGCATGACTCGCACGTCCGCGTTCCCGACAATGTTCGTACCGGTGGCGATCGCCGCGCTCGTCTGCGTCACCGTCGCCGCAGCGGACTTGTCGACGGCCACGCCGGAAAGTGTCGGCATGTCGTCGGCCCGTCTCGGGCGGCTCGATGCAGCGCTTCAGGCCGACATCACCGCCGGACGGCTGCCGGGGATCGTCGTCGCGGTGGCACGGCGCGGCAAAGTCGTGTACCAGAAGGCCTTTGGCGCGGCGAACGTCGAGACGCGCGAGCCGATGCGCGCCGACGCGCTGTTCCGCCTGTATTCGATGACAAAGCCGATCGCCAGCGTCGGCCTGCTGACGCTGTACGAGCAAGGCAAGTTCAGGCTCACGGAACCGCTGGATCGCTACCTGCCGCAGTTTGCGAACGTGAAGGTCTACAAGGGCGCTGATGCGAGCGGCAAGCCGATTCTTGCCGTGCCGTCGCGCAAACCGACGATCCAGGACGCCTTCCGCCATACGCTCGGATTGGCATCGGGCCTCGGTCAGAGTCCGGTCGACGCGATGTATCGCGATGCCGGGCTGAGCATGGGGCAGTTGGACTCGCTGGCGCAGGAGATTGACAAACTCGGCACGGTGCCGCTGCTCTACGATCCGGGCGAACGGTGGGTGTACGGCCTCGGCCACGACGTCCAGGCCCGGCTGATCGAAGTCTTCTCCGGCATGCCCTACGCCGAGTATCTGCAGCGGACCATTTTCGATCCCCTCGCCATGCGCGATTCCGTGTTCGGAGTGCCGGCGCGATTGGCGCGGCGCTTCCCGCTCGTCTATTCACCGCGCCCCGATGGCACGCTGGCCGCGAACACGACCGACAGCTACGCGCGGTTCACCGACCATCACTTTGCGACGCTGAGCCTGTCCGGTACCGCGCCCGACTATCTGCGCTTCGCGCAAATGTTGCTGAACGGCGGAGAACTCGATGGCGTGCGGATTCTCGGCACCAAGACCGTCGATCTGATGCGGCAGAATCATCTGCCGCCGAACATTCCATCGATCAACCCCGGTTCCACCGCTACGGGATGGGGCCTCGGCGTCTCCGTGACGCTCGACGTCCCGGCGCTTGGCCGTCTCAACTCGGTCGGCAGCTTCGGCTGGAGCGGCGCGGCCACGACCACGTTCAGCGTCGACCCGCAGGAGAAGCTGACCTACGTCATCCTCGCACAGGTCATGCCCAACGACACGGCGCTGATGCAGCGGGTCGAGACGCTGATTTACCAGGCCATCGTCGACTGAACCGAGCGGACCAAGCGGCGACCGCCTCAGGGCATGTCGATGTCTTCGCGCCGAGCAAACCGTTGCATAATGCGCACTCGAGAGTGAATTAGCCACAACAACTGCTTGTCGTAGGGGGAAGGTCCAAGCGTGATCAAGCTGTGTCGGTTTACCACCGCGGAGGGTGACGACGTTCGCATCGGGCTGGCGACGGACGTGGGCACCGTTCGTGACGTGACCGCTGCAGGAGTGGCGCGGATGCACGATCTGCTCGAACGCGCCGACCTCGTGGCCGCGCTTGCCTCGCTTGCCGAACAGCCACTGCCCGAGTATGCCGTCGACCGCGTGCGGCTGCTCACACCCGTCGAATCCCAGGAAGTGTGGGCGGCCGGTGTCACCTATCTCCGGAGCAAGCAGGCGCGGATGGAGGAGTCGGACTTCAGCGCGCGCGCCTACGACCACGTGTACGAAGCGGCGCGGCCCGAGATTTTTTTCAAGTCGCTTCCGCACAAGGTGGTGGCGTCCGGCGATCCTGTCGCCATCCGGAAGGATGCGCGCTGGTCGGTGCCGGAGCCGGAACTGGTCCTCGTGATGAACTCGGCCGGCCGCATCGCCGGTTTCTCGATCGGCAACGATATGAGCTCGCGCGACATCGAGGGCGAGAACCTGCTCTATCTGCCGCAGGCCAAGATCTACGACCGTTCGTGTGCCATCGGCCCGTGGATCGTCGTCGGGCCGACCGAGGAGGAGGCACGCCAATGGGCCGTGCGCCTCGAGATTCATCGCGACGGGACCGCGGTGTTCGGCGGCGAGACGCGGGTCGACCAGCTCAAACGAACGTTCAGCGAGCTCGTCGAGCACCTGTTCCGATCGCAGACATTTCCACACGGGGTCATGCTCCTCACCGGCGCCGGCATCGTCCCGCCGGACTCGTTCACGCTGAATGCCGGCGATGCCGTACGCATCACGATCTCCGGCATCGGCACCCTCGAGAACCCGGTCGTCGTGGTCTGAAGGACAGACGGTTCTCCTGCTACTCGCGGAGGTGAGCGTGGCGATTTCCCGTCGCCGGATCCTGCAGCTGGCCATGGCACCGGCGGTCCTCGCACCTGGACGCGCAAGCGGTCAGGATCTGGATCCGACGGTGTCGCGCGTCTACCCGGGCGCATCAGGCACGTTGATCTACCTGCCCGACGAACAGGGCAATACGATCCACGACGCGTCGCACGCCGGTTATCGCGGCGGCGGCGTCGCTATCCCCACCGTGCCAATCAGGGAGACCGTCTGGCCGGTGGCTGGTGATAACACCGACAACATCCAGGCCGCGATCGACAGGGTCTCGTCCCGTCCGGTCGATGCGGGCGGTTTCCGCGGCGCTGTCCTGCTGCGCGCCGGCTACTACCGCATGGCGATGCCGGTGAAGATTCAGTCGAGCGGCGTCGTGCTGCGCGGCGAGGGCATGAGCGACACCGGCACGGTCCTCATCGGCACCGGCACGGGGCGCACTGGCAATGGTCCGGGTGGCGGCGGGCCTGGTGGTCCGCCGCAGAGCGCGCTGATCGTGGCCGGCGGCGCATTGGGTGTCGCGCCGACGGACGAGACGAAGCAGGCGATCATCGACGACTACGTCCCGGTCGGCTCGCGCACGCTGCACGTGACGTCCGCTCGCGGCTACCGGCCGGGCGACACGGTCATCGTCCGCCGGGTCGGCAATCAGGCATGGATCGATGCGGTCGGCATGAACGGCAACACACCGGCGAGCCGCTGGCGTCCCTTCAACGTCGAGTGGGATCGGATCGTCACCGACGTGCAGGGCAACGCGATCACGATCGACGCGCCGATCACCTGCGCGATCGAGCCGCGCTGGGGCGGCGGCGAAATCGTCAAGTACGACGAGGGTGGACGGATCGCAGAGGTCGGCATCGAGAACCTGCGCGCGATCTCCGAGTTCGATCCGTCGAAGCGGACGCGGGAATACGGCAACATGGACCGGCCCAACTACGTCGCCGAGGAATACTACGCGGACGAGGATCACTATCGCGACTTCGTGATCTTCACCAACGCGAAGAACGGGTGGGTGAGGAATGCGACGGCGCTGCACTTCGTGAACAGCATGGTCGGCACGCAGCGCGGGGCGAAGTGGATCACGGTGCAGGACTGCGTGTCGCGCGAACCGATCTCGCGCCGCATGGGCGCGCGGCGGTTCACGTTCGCGCTGCGCGGTCAGCTGGCGCTGGTGCAGCGCTGCCAGTCGGACAAGGGGCGCCACTCGTTCATGACTGGCCAGCCGTCGGGAAGCGGCAACGTCTTCCTGGACTGCACCGCGACGAGTCCGTATTCGTCGAGCGAGCCACACGAACAGTGGGCGACCGGCAATCTCTACGACAACGTGCGCGCGCCGCTGACCGCGCGCTTCTGGAAGGACATCAACATCGGCTGGGCCGGCGCCAACACCGTGTTCTGGAACTGCGAGGGGAGCTTCCTCGTGCAGAAGCCGCCGACGGCGCAGAACTACTCATTCGGCCACCTGGGCGTCAACGCCGTGGTGTTCAACATCCCGCTCCAGGACGCGAGCAAGGAGACCGGCCACCTCGAATCGCTCGACCGCCACGTGACGCCGCGCAGCCTGTATCTGACGCAATTGCGCGAGCGCCTGGGTGAAGCGTCCGTCCGACTGATCGCCACACCAGCGCAGATCGTGTGATCGTCGCCTCGCCTGGCTACGGGCTCGGCAGCGCGTAGGCGACCCAGCCGAGCGGCGCGGCGGCACTTTCACCGGCGCCCCGTGGTGGCGTGCTCGCGGCGGGCACCAGCAGGTACTGACGCCCGGCCATCTCGTACATCACCGGCGAGCCAACGAAGTCGCCGCCGAAACGTGACGACCACAACTGACGGCCGGTGTCGCTGTTCCATGCGCGAATCTGGTTGTCGCGGCCGGCGCCGAAGACTATTCCGGATGCGGTGACGATCACGCCGTTCAAGAGACCAGGCGCTCCGGTGCCGGTGATGCCGCGCGCGGCCAGTTCCGGATCGTCTCCGAAGCCGATGCGCCACTCGATCGCCGGCACGTTCAGGTCGTACTTGACGATCGACGTGAACGGCGGCGCAATGCGGTTGCCAACGGTGTTGTATTCGTTGATCACCGGGCGCTCGTATTGCGGGAGGCCGTCGGGGTACGGCGGCAGCGCACCACGTCCACGGCCCGCGGGCGCTTCAGGACGCGGCGACGCGGACCCTGAGCCGACGATCAGTTCTGGCGGCGCGCCCGAGCCCACGGGACCGCCGCGGCCGCGTCCGCCGGCTCCGGCGCCGCGCGCGCCTGGCGCCGTTGTCAACAGCGCGACCAGCGCATCGACATCCGCAGGCGTCAGATGCGGAAACGACGGCATTCGTCCCTTTCCGGCTGCGACGACGGCGCGAATCGCCGCCGCGTCGAATCGTGGCGTGCCCGCCGCGATGTTGTTCGCCGGGTCCGCGGCCGTGTGGACGAGCGCCGGGATGCTGTCCGAGCCGAGGCGATCGGGACCGTGGCAGCTCTGGCAGTTCTGCTGATACACGACCTGCCCGGGAGATGGCGGCGGACCTCCGCGGCCGACCGTCTCGCCCGGTCGCAGCAGGCGCAGGATGCCGGGGTTGTCGTGCGTGACAACGTAGACGGCGCCGGTCGTGGGCTCCGACGCCATGCCGCCGAACAGCACGCCGCCATTGCTCGTGGGAATGTGCACGGTGTCGGAGTAGTTGATCGGCGTGAACAGGCCAAGGTTCTTCGCCGCAAGCAGGCGCGTTCTGAATCGCGCCGCTTCGTCCGCCGAGAGATGGGGACTGATGTCCTCCGGCCCGAACGATTGACGGGCATGCGGCGGCGGGTTGGTCGGGTAGGGCTGCGTCGGCCAGCTCTGTTCGCCGGGCATGTCCGATGTGGCAACCGGCCGTTCTTCAATCGGCCAGATGGGCTCGCCCGTGACGCGATCGAACACATACAGCCAGGTCGTCTTGGCGCCGACGACGACCACGTCGCGGCTCCGCCCGTTGTGGCGGATGGTCGTCAGTTGCGGCGCGGCGCTCGGATCGAGATCCCACAGGTCGTGGTGCACGAACTGGAAATGCCACAGGCGCTTGCCGCTGCGCGCCTCGAGCGCGACGATCGAGGTCCCGAACAGATTGCTGCCGATGCGATCGACGCCGTAGAAGTCATAGGTCGGCGACCCGAGCGGGATGTAGACGATGCCGCGACGCGTATCGACCGTCATCTCGCCCCAGTTGTTCACGCCGCCGATGTACTTCCACGCGTCTTTCGGCCACGTTTCGTATCCGAGCTCGCCCGGCCGGGGCACGGTGTGGAACGTCCACGCCAGCTTGCCGGTGACGACGTCGTAGGCGCGGATGTCGCCGGGCGGCGACATGTAGCCTTCGCCGGTGGCGCTGCCGACGATCACGAGGTTCTCGAAGACTTCGCCCGGGATGCTCGACTGGATGTTGCCGATGGCCGCGGGATCGCGGCCGTCGAGCCCGACCCGCAGGTCGACGACGCCGCTGGCCCCGAACGACATGACCGGCGTGCCCGTCTTCGCGTCCAGCTCCTGCAGCAGGCTGTCCATCGCGAAGATCAGCCGCTGGTCGCCCCCGTCGGCACTCTCCCAGTAGCTCATGCCGCGGCTGGTCATGCCGGTCATGCGCTCGCGCACCCAGCGCTCTTTTCCGGTTGCCGCGTCCAGCGCGACCAGCGATCCGTTGCGGCCGCGTCCGTAGATGACGCCGCGCACGACGATCGGGCTGCTGCCGGCATCGCCAAACGGGTACGTCCACGCCACCTGTAACTGCGCCACGTTGCCACGGGTGATCTGCGTCGACGGGAAGTAGCGCGAGTTGTCCGCGCCGTTGCCGTAGCCGGTCCACCAGCCATCCGTTGGGCGGGTGCCGCGAAGCGGTCCCGCCGGCGTGGTCGACTGTGCCAACGTCGTTGCCGCCGCGGCGGCGCCCGCCGTGACGGCCGCCAACGCCAGCACGTATCGCCATGATTGCGCCGTGCTCTTTGCCATCGCCCGGGTATCATAGCCGCGCCTGGCCCGGTGTTGCGTATTGCGCAACATCCTTTGCACATTTTCATGCCCAACGGGTTCATTGCGAGGTAGGATGGCGCCTCATGGCCTCTGTCGGTCGTGCCCGCTGCCGTTGCGCCCTGCTGCTTCTGCCACTGGTCTCCGTTGCCTGCGCGGACGATCGGCCGTTGTGGGCGGAGCGCAATCAACGCGTCATCGACGAGCACAAGATCACCGCCCGCGCGCGTGAATTGCCGCGTGTGTCCGTGCCGACGATCCTCGCCGATGGCGAGCCGGTGGAGCGCGCTGCGCTCCCCACCATCGCCATCGCCCCCGGCGTGACCGCGACGCTCGGCTGGGGCCGCGGCGCGCTGGTCGAGCGCGTCGAGATGCAGGCGAACGCGAGCTATCCGTCGCAGACGCTGAACGAAGAGCTCTTCGTCATCGTCCAGGATGGGTCCGCCACGATCGACATCGGTGGGAAAACGGCGGAGCTGACGAGGGATCGCGCGCTGTACCTGCAGCCGGGCGCTGTGCGCGCAATGAAGGCCGGACCGAACGGTCTGCGGGCATTCGAGATCTACTCGCCCGTGCGCCTCGATCACCTGGCGATGGCGCGACAGAGCACCGCCGGCGCCACCGTCAGCTTTCCGGATCAGGGCGCGACCCCCTCGCTCCAGCCAGGCGTGGCGATCGATCTGAACCAGCTTCAGTGGACGCCGCTGACCGACCCCGCTCCGGGACAGTCGTATCGCCGCAGCACGACACATTCGCGCCTGCTGTGGGGCCGCAACGCCCAGATCAGCCTCGTCCGAATCGATCCGCAGTCAGAGATCGCGCTGCATGCGCACCCGGAAGATCAACTGACGACGACGCTTCGCGGCAGCATCGATCAGGGGGTGATGGATCGCACCTACCAGGAATCCGGCGCCGCGGGGCACATCCTGTTCCTGCCCGGCGGCATGGTCCACTCCGGCAAAGCGGGCGACGTCGGCGTCGAGCAGCTCGATGTCTTCTGGCCGGTGCGGCCGGACTACGTGGAGCGCGCCACCAGGCAGCAGGCGCTCTATGAGCAGGTCATCGCGCCGGGAGAAATCCCGACGAAGCTCGCCGAAGGATTCACGTTCACCGAGGGACCGACGTGGTTGAAGGGGAAGCTGTATTTCTCCGACATGTGGTTCAAGAACCCGGCGGCCGGCGACTGGACCGGCAGCCCCGCGCGGAGCCGGCTGCTCGTGATGGAACCCGACGGGAAGCACCGCGTGCTCTCGAGCGGCATGCAGTCGAACGGCACGATCGCCGCACGCAACGGCCATCTCATCGTCTGCGACATGTTCGGGCACCGTGTCGTCGAAGTGGATCCGGCCACCGGCCGCGTCGTTCGCGTGCTGCTCGACACCATCGAGGGCAAACCGATCGACGGTCCCAACGATCTCGTCATGGACGCCAAGGGCGGCATCTACGTGACCGACCCGCAGTTCACGCCGGACGGGAAGAAGTCACAGCCGGGGAAGCAGGTTTACTACATCGCCCCCGACGGCAAGGCTCGCATCGTCATAGGTCCCGGCGAGTACGCGATGCCGAACGGCGTCGAGATTTCGCCCGACGGCCGGACGCTGTATGTGAACAACACCTGGCAGCAGCCTGGTGCGAACTTCGTCTGGGCGTACGACGTGGCCGAGGATGGCTCGGTTTCCAACAAGCGCCAGTTCGCCGTGCTGAACCTGAGACCGGACATACTCGAGGCGCGCAACCCGGTCGATCGGCTGGACTCGGGCGCAGACGGATCCGCCGTCGACACCGATGGCCGCTACTATGTGGCGACGCGGACGGGCGTGCAGATCTTCCAACCCGATGGCACCTACGTCGGCACGATATGGGTGCCGCAATATCCGGTCAGCATCACCTTCGGCGGCCAGGACAACAGCGTGCTCTACATGGTCGGGGAATCATCCGTGTGGTCGATCCAGACCAAGGTGCACGGCTTTCGTCATCCCATGAACTGAGGATCAGACAATGAGACACACGCTTCGTGTCCGCCGTCGCCTCGGCGAAGGTGGACTCCTCGTCGTCCTCGCGGCCATGACGCTGATACCGCTCGGTGCGCAGAGCCCAGTGGGGACGGGCGCGCTGTCGCAGCGGATCGTGCACACCGATCCGGCGGCGTATCGGCCGGCTCCCGCCGTGCACGGTGGCGCCGGCACGATGTCGTTCACCGCGTTGCTGAATCGCGGGGCGGTGACGCCCGAGTTCAACTTCCTGCATCGCGGCGTGATTCCGGCGGGCGCCGGCATCGGCCACCACTTTCACAACGTGGTCGAGGAGATGTTCGTGATCCTCGATGGGGAGGCGCAGTTCACGATCGACGGGCGCACGGCGAGCGTGAAGGGACCGGCCGGGGTCATCTGCCGGACCGGACACTCGCATGCGATCTACAACCCAGGGCCGGCGCCGGTGCAGTGGATGAATCTGAACGTATCGCTCATCGCCGGCGTGTACGACAACTTCGATCTCGGCGACACGCGCGCCGGCGCGGCGCTCGATGCGATTCCCACCTTCATCACGATGCGCCTGGACAGGTCGCTGCTGCGAGCCGCCGGCGCCCGCGGGCGCGGAGCACCGCCGGCGCCGGCGGATCCGAAAGCCGTCCTGTCGCGGCGCGTGCTGGGTCCGGCGGTGTTTTCGACCACGTGGTCCTACATCGATCACGTGGTGGTGCCTCCTGGCGCGGCGACGGTTGAGCTCCCGCACGACGCAGTGGGCGAGGCCTATTACGTGCTCGGCGGCGAGGGCACCATCGACGTCAAGGGGGCTGAATCGGGAACGGCGACGCTTCGTGCGGGGGACGCGATCCCGGTTCGCATCGGTGAGTCGACCCGGTTCACCAACACCGGGGCGGCGCCGCTCGAACTGTTCGTGATGGGTGTCGCCAGGGACATGGCGGCCAAGACGCAGCTATTGACCAGCGCGCCGCGCTGACTTTTGGAGGACACGTGAACAGACGGGGAATCCTGCGCTCCGCGTTCGCCGCGACGGCAACCGCACTTGGCATCGGCCGGCTTCCCGCAGCGGCGGAGGCGCAGACGAAACACATCCGGATCTACGTGGAGATGGACGTTCCGCCGGCGCGCGAGCGCGAGATGCTCGATGCCTTCCACAACACGTTCGTTCCGGAAGCGGTCAAGCACGAAGGCTACATCCGGGTGAAGATGCTGAAGCGTCGAAGCATCCTTCAGGGCACCGCGCCAGCCGAGCACAACTATCGCTTCGAGCTCGAGTTCGAGAGCGAAGAGCTCCGGCAGAAGTGGATCGCCTCGGTGGGCCACCAGCACGTGTGGCCGCTCGTCGAGCGGACGATCAAGACGCAGAAGGATTACCCGGTCGTGCTGTACGACGAGGTCTGACAGGTGCTGAACGATCCGACAACCTGAGACGCGTCGCTCAGCTCGCGAGCGAGGCGGTGATGGCGCGAGCGGTTTTCTTCACTTCAGCCGCGGCGCGGGCGATGCCGCGGGCCTGGAGTCGCGTCACCGGCGAGGAGATGCCCACCGACGCCAGAATCTCGCCTTGCACATCGCGGATCGGCGCCGCCACGCATCTGACCTCCTCCATGTATTCACCATCGTCGAGCGCGAATCCGTCGGTGCGAACCTGCGCACAGACGCGAGCGAGGCGCGTCACCGATTTCACAGTCGTCCGCGTGTAGCCTTGCAGCGGCGTCCGTCCGAGCAGTTCTCTCAGCGCAGGCAGGTCGCAGTCGGCGAGCAGCGCCTTGCCGTGGGCGGTGCAGTGCAGCGGCGCGAACTCGCCGGTCTGCCCTGCGACCGACACGACCTGGCCGACCGGGAGGTGGTGGTCGATGAAGAACACCTCGACGCCTTCGCGCACGGCGAAGTGCGATGTTTCGCCCAGCGTCGCGGTCAGTTCCTGCAAGTAGTGGTGGAAGAACGTGCCGAGCACGTTCCTCCCATACCGGCGTGACAGGCGCCACGCGGTGGGGCCGAGGATGTAGTCCTTGCTGCCCTTCGGGTTGGCGAGGAACCGCCGCTGCCGCAACGTGTTGGCCAGCCGGAACACGCTGCTGCGGTCGATCCCGATGAGATCGGTCAGTTGCTTCAATGGGACCGGGGCCGACGACGCGGCGACGGCTTCGAGGATGGCCAGTCCGCGGTCGAGACTCTGAATCGCCGGGGTGTCGAGGGTTTTTCCGTTCATCGCGTTCAATCGTGCGTGTCGAGAGCATACCTCATCGTCGATCCCGATGATGTTTTGTAGTTGTCTCGAGAGCATCTCCGATGCTAACTTCCGCCCGAATCGGATGAACCATGCAACGGCCGTTTCGTTATTCGCAACAACGGGCGACGGGTGCGATGGTGACGCCGTCGCTCGATCACACGGCATTCGACAACATCGGGGAACGAGGGCATGAGACGAACCTTGTGGCTGTCTCTCTGTCTAGGCCTGCTCGCGGGGGCGGGACTTCCGCTCACGGCTGCGGCACAGGAAACACGCGGGAAGATATCCGGGACCGTTCGTGACGACTCCGGCGTGATTCCTGGCGCCGCGGTCACGATCACGAACACCGACACGACCATCAGCCAGACGCTGACGACGAACGAGTCCGGCTATTTCGAGGCGCCGCTGCTCAATCCCGGCACCTACGCCGTCTCCGTGCAGATGTCCGGATACAAGGCCGCCGTACGCGAGAACATCGCGCTCGGCGTCGGCGAGCAGTTGAACGTGCCGTTCATGCTCGAAATCGGACAGATCACCGAACAGATCGTCGTCACGGCACAGACGCCGCTGCTCGACACGAGCTCGCTGACGTCGAGCGCGCGATTCGACAGCAGGCTGGTGGACAGCCTGCCGATGTTCTCGAACATGCCGATCACGCTGTCGCGGTTCTCGCCCAGCATCAACGTCAACGATGCGCAGACGCAGGTGTCGCAGGGATACGTCGACAACACGTCGCTGTCGGCCGGTTCGGGACTGGGTCTTCCGCTCGGCGGCACGCAGCCGATTCCTCCCAGCTTCGGCGGCAACAATTACACGCTCGACGGCGCGAACAACAACGGCAGCAGCCGGCGCATCGCCGCGTCGCCGAACGCCGACATGATCCAGGAGATGCGCGTCGAATCGGCCAACTTCGACGCGTCGACGGGCCATGGGCTCGGCCTGCAGATCTCGATGATGACGCGCGCCGGCACGGCGAAGCAGCGCGGCACGGTCAACTATCAGTACTGGACGAACAAGTTCAACTCGCTCACCGAGCAGCAGAAGCGCACCTTCGACGACCGCGCCAAGAGCGAGTTCGAAAAAGGGCGCTCGCACAACCTGTCGCTTACCGCCGGCGGGCCGGTGCGGATTCCGCGCCTGCTCGACGGCCGCGGCAAGCTGTTCTACTTCGCCAACTACTCGCTGGCCAACGACGCCGTCCCGGGAAAGATCCAGGGATCGATCACGGTCCCCGCCAACGAGAAGCATCTACGAGGCGATTTCTCGGATCTGCTGACGCTGCCCAACCCGGCGCAGTACCAGATCTACGATCCGTTGACGACGCGGCCCGATCCGACGAATCCGGCACGGATGATCCGCAGTCCGTTCCCGAACAACATCATCCCGCGCGAGCGGATCTTCAATCCCGATGGTTCGTACAAGAACCCGCTGATGGCGCTGTACTCCAGGATGCTGCCGAAGCCGAATCAGAACTTCATCGAGAACGGGCAGCAGCCGCTCGGCAACTTCTATCAGGGCGGTCAGCCCGACTCGCCCAAGAGCCAGCAGTACGGCTTCCGTCTGGACTTCAACCCGTCGGCATCCGACCGTTTCTTCTTCCGCACCAGCGGCATCACCTTTCTCGAATACGTGAGCGACTGGACCTACCTCGCCGAACCGGAGCTGCGCATCCACTCGGCCGATCGCTCGCGGTATCAGTGGTCCTACACGGGCAGCTGGACGCGGACGATGAACTCGACGCTGATCGATACGTCGTTCGCGACCAACCGCTTCAACCAGATCGACGAGTTCCGCGGGTTGAAGAAGTACAAGCCCACCGACGTCGGCCTGCCGGCGTATCTCGACGACTTCTGCTCGACGCGGGGCGGGTGCACCCTGCCCTCCGTCAACTTCGGCATCGGGTCCTATCAGGGCTTTGGCGGCGGCCTGTCGGACGGCGATACGGCGACGCACATCCAGGGTCAGACCTCGATTTCGCATCTGAAAGGCAGCCACTCGCTGCGCGGTGGTGTCGACATCCGTCGCGCGCAGCGCGATCGCACCGGCGGCGGCAACCGATCCGGTCAGCTGACATTCGATCGCACCTACACGCGGCAGTACAGCGACGAGAGCACGCTGACGCCGAGCAACCTCGGTCTGGTGCTGGCCGCGTTCGAGCTCGGCCTGCCGACAACGGCGTCGATCAACGACACGCTGCCGTCGACGTTCAGCAACTACTGGACGGGCGCGTTCGGGCAGGACACGTGGCGCCTCGGTCGCATGACCGTCAATTACGGCCTGCGCTTCGAGTACGAGACTGGCGTGAAGGAGAAGGACGGTCACATGATCGTCGGCTTCGACCCGGCGGCGAAGCTGGCGATCACGGATGGTGCGCAGGCGGCGTATCTGGCGAGCGGCCTGCCGAGCCAGCCCGGGATGCCGGCGGCGCTCTCCGTCCTCGGTGGCCCGATGTACGCCGGCGACGCGGGCGTCAGCCAGCCCGGTGAGGCGATGTGGATGCCGCGCGTGTCGGCGTCGTACCTCCTGGGCGACCGTACCGTGCTCAAGGCGGGCTATGGGCTGTACTACGACACGCTGACGGCGGCCGACTACGTTGCCGCGCAGACGGGCTACAGCGTGACGACCACGTCGACGATCTCCGATGATCTGGGTCGCACGTTCAAGTGGGGAACGCCGGCAACCGGGAGCGCGAGCTTCGATCCGTTCCCGATTCGTGCCGACGGCACTCGCTGGGATCCCGTGGTCGGCGACACGCTCGGCATCAACACCCTGCTGGGCGGTTCGCTGACGACGGAGAACGGACAGCGCACGCACGCGCGTCAGCAGCGCTGGCGCGTCTCGATCCAGCGGGAGCTGGCGACCAATCTCGGCGTCGAGATCGCGTACGCCGGGGCCTACAACGACCGCCTCCCGGTCAACATCCGCGGCGACTACATGCCGGAGCAGTACTGGGATGGGAGCAACACCCGAAACACCGCGACCAACGCCTATCTGACGGCGAACGTGCCCAACCCGTACTTCATCAACAACTTTGCCTCGCTGCGGACCACGGACCCGGTCCTGTATCAGCGGCTGGCGTCGAACCCGACCTTCTCCTCGGCGACGATTCAGCGTCAGCGTCTGCTGCGCCCGTTCGGATTCATGACCGGAGCGCAGAACGGCCTCATGTACTCCAACCTGCCGCTGGGCGAGTCGAAATCGCACTCGCTCGAGGTCCAGGTGAATCGTCGTTTCAGCAACGGTCTGAGCGGCTTCTTCTCGTTCAACGCCAACAGGGTGCGCTACAACCGCACCGTCGAGGAGTACGACCGCGAGCCGACGCTGTGGCAGGGCAGCAACGACTCGCGTCCCTGGCGTCTTGCTGGCGTGGCGAGCTACGAGCTGCCGTTCGGCGGCGGCAAGCCGCTGCTGTCCGACGGCGGTGTGCTCGCCGCGCTCGCGAGCAACTGGCAGGTTTCCGGCACGTGGGAATACCAGCCCGGTGCGCTGCTCGAATGGAACACGCCAGGCGGCGCAGCGAACTACTTCTTCTACGGCGATCTCGACGACATCGCCCTCGACAGCCCGACCCGCGATCGCTGGATCAACATCGACGCGGGGTTCGAGCGTGATCCGGCGAAAATCCCCGCGGCGTTCCAGAAGCGCGCGTTTCCGTTCCGCATCGACGGCGTTCGCGGCATGCCGCTCACGTTTACCAACGTCTCGGTCCAGCGCACCATCAACACCGGCGGCGGGCGCACGTGGCAGCTGCGGGTGGATGCGCAGAACGTGTTCAATCGTCAGCAGTGGGCTGGTCCGACGCTGAATCCGACCAGCACGCAGTTTGGCCAGGTCACGAACGTGGCGCTGAACCAGATGCGCTTTTTCACCTTCGGCGTGCGCACGACCTTCTGAGTGGGTTCCCCTCGGCACATTCACGGGGCGCGGCATAGAGCCGCTGGAGGAGCCATGCGGAAAGTTCTCGGCTGGACCCTGTTGGCAATCGCGGTCGCCCTGCCCGCCAGCGGACAGGAAGTTCGCGGCAACATCTCGGGAACCGTCCGCGACGCCGGCGGCGTGCTGCCGGGCGCCGCGGTCGAGGTCACCAACACCGACACCGGCATCTCTCAGCGTCTCACCACCAACGGCAGCGGGTACTTCGAAGCCCCGCTGCTGCAGCCCGGCACCTATCAGGTCACCGTCTCGCTGGACGGTTTCAAGAGAGTGACCCGCGCCGGGATTGCGCTCGGCGTCAGTCAGCAGATCAATCTGCCGTTCGAGCTCGAAATCGGCGCACTCAACGAGACGATCACCGTCACCGCCCAGGTGCCGCTGCTCGACACCACCTCCGTGTCGTCGGCGCAGACGTTCGACTCGAAGATGGTCGAATCGCTGCCGATGATCTCGAACATGCCGATCATGCTGACGCGCTTCGCGGCGGGCGTGAACCCGACGCCGACGCAGACGCTCGTCTCGCAGGGCTTTGCCGATGGCACGACGACGGCGGCTGGTGAGGTCGTCGGCGGCGTGGGCAGCAACACCTACTCGATCGACGGTGCGACCAACAGCGGCACCGGGCGCCGGCTGGCGGCGTCGCCCAACGCGGACATGATCGAGGAGATGCGCGTGGAGTCGTCGAACTTCGACGCGTCGGTGGGACATGGGCTCGGTCTGCAGATCTCGATGCTGACCAAGGCCGGCGGGAGCCAGTATCGCGGGACCGGCAACTATCAGATGTGGACGAACCGGTTCAACGCGCTCAATCCGAGCCAGCGCGCCACGTTCTCGGACGCGGCGAAGGACCTGTATAACTCCGGCCGCTCGCACAACGCCGCGGCGACACTCGGTGGGCCGCTGCGCATTCCGCGCCTCGTCGACGGCGGCAAGATGTTCTTCTTCCTGAATTACTCGTACGTCAACGACTTCATCCCGGGCAAGAACCAGGGCGCGAGCACGGTTCCGGCAAACGAGCGGCATCTGAACGGCGACTTTTCGGACCTGCTCACGCTGCCGAACCCCGCCCAGTACCAGATTTACGACCCGCTGACGGTGCGCCGCGACCCGAACAACCCGAATCGCTTCATTCGCGATCCGTTTCCCAACAACATGATCCCGGCGAACCGGATCGTCAATCCGCTGTACTCGCTCTACCGCAGCATGGTCCCCAAGCCGAACCAGAACTTCGTCGAGAACCGCACCACTCCGGCGGCCAACTACTACCAGGGCGGACAGCCGGACAGCCCGGTCAGCCATCTGTACGCGGCACGCCTCGACACGAACCTGTCGAACGCGGATCGGATGTTCGTTCGTTTCTCCGGCAACACGTTTCTCGAAGGCGTCAACGACTGGACGTACGAGGTGCCGGAGTTCGCCGGGCTCCACTCGTTCGATCGATCCCGTTATAACTGGGCGATCGTCGGGAACTGGACGCACACGACGGGACGCACGGTTTTCGACACGCAGTTCGCCAGCAATCGGTTCTTTCAGGGCGACCTGCGCAAACGGCTGCACGACTACAAGCCCGCGGACGTGGGGTTTCCAACGTACCTGAACGAGTTCTGCGCCGCCCAGGGCGACTGCATGCTGCCGCAGGTGACGATCGGCACCGGAGCCAACGCCTACCAGGGGATCAGCGGTCCCCGGAGCTCCGATGACACGGCCACGAACTACCAGGGCACGTTCAACCTGACCCGCATCGCCAGTCGGCACACGTTGCGTGGCGGCGTGGATGTCCGGCTCGCGCAACGGCAACGCGGACCGGGCGGCAACCCATCGTCGTTGTCGACGTATACGAACGAGTTCACGCGTCAAGCGAGCGATACGGCGCAGCTGACGCCGAGCAATCTCGGGCTGACGCTGGCGGCGTTCATGCTCGGTATCCCGTCGACGGTGACGGCGACGATCCAGCCGGAGATCAACCTTCGCAATCACTACCTTGCCGCATTCGGCCAGGATTCGTGGCGCCTCGGCGAGAAGCTGACGGTGAACGTGGGCCTGCGACTCGAATGGGAGGACGGCATCACCGAGGACAACGGTCAGATGATCGTTGGCTTCGATCCGAACGCACCGCTGGCCATCTCGAGCGCCGTGCAGGCTGCCTACGCGAGAAGTCCGCTGCCGCAGTTGCCGGCGTCGAGCTTCCAGGTGGTTGGCGGACCGGTCTACCAGAGCGCATCCTCCGTCGGCGCGACCTGGAAGCCGGAGACGATGCTGATGCCGCGCGTGTCGATGGCCTACAAGCTCACCGCCAGGACAGTACTGAAAGCGGGCTACGGGATGTACTTCGACACACTGAACGCCGCCGACTACACCCACAACGCGACCGGCTTTGCCTCGACGACGATCAATACGAACAGCACTGATTTCGGACAGACGTTCACGCTCGGGAATCCGTACGCCGGCATTCTGGCCAACACCGACCCGTTTCCCGTGCGCGGGGCCGGGCGTTTCATTCAGCCCGTCGGCGATACGTTGGGAGCGGACGCGACCGTCGGCACCGCGCAGACGTTCCGCTTCAACCAGAAGCACGCCCGCCAGCAGCGCGTGCGCGTCGCGCTGCAACGCGAAATTCTTGCGAACACCTCGGTCGAAGTCTCGTACGACTTCATGTACTCGGATCGCGTGCCGGTGGATATCCGCGCGGATTACCTGCCGGCGGAGTACTGGATTCCCGGCAGCCTGAATGCGCGCGACGCCGCCGCCCAGGCGGCGCTCGATGCAAACGTCTCGAACCCGTACAACCTCGCCAACCTGTCGGCGTTGCGCGGCGGCAATCCGACGCTGTACGACTGGATCGCGACGAACGGTTTCTTCACCGCCACGACCGTGCCCCGCAATCGCCTGCTGCGGCCGTTGTCGCAGTACTCCACCGGAACCGGATTGATCTTCGGCGACCAGCCGCTCGGGGAGGCCAAGGTCCGCGCCCTGCAGGTCAACGGCACGCGCCGGTTTGCCAACGGGTTCACCGCGAACCTGGCGTTGGCGTTCACCAATTCGACGAATACGCGAACCGTCGAGGAGTATGAGCGGGCGCCGACGCTGTGGGTGCGGAACAACAACTCGCGTCCGTGGCGCCTCTCCGGCGGTGCGGTGTACGAGCTGCCGTTCGGAAAGGGGAAGCCGTGGCTCAATCGCGACGGTATGCTGCCTGCGCTCGCCGGCGGCTGGAACGTGGCCGGCACCTTCGAGGCTCAACCCGGCGCGCTGATCATGTTCCCTAACCTCTTCTTCTACGGCGACGTCGCGCAGATCAAGAAGGACAAGCCGGAGATCGCGTTGCATCCCGATGGCAAAATCGACCCGACGAAATACTGGTTCAACGTCGCCGGATTCGAAACCAACGCCGCCAGGACGCCGACGACGTTCCAGACGCGCGCGTTTCCGTTCTACATCGACGACCTGCGCGGTCCGGGCGTGCGCTACGTGAACATGAATGTCACACGCTCGTTTGCGGTCGGCGGGCGGCGCACGATTCAGACCAGGCTCGACATCCAGAACCTGTTCAACTACGCGGGGTACAGCACCCCGGTTACGGATCCGACGAATACGAACTTCGGAAGGGTTGTGGCCGCAGCCTCCGCCGCGGGCGCAATGCGGTTTTTCAGTTTCGGCGTCCGCTACGCGTTCTGACACACCCGTGGACGTGGCGACCGGAGACCGAGATAACGACAGGAGAGTGGCTATGAAGCTGTGGGTCGCAATGCTCGCGGTACTGATCGCCGTCGCGGGGATCTCCTCCAATGGACAGACGCCGACCGGCGCCGCGCAGCGGCCGCCGGCGCGGCAGAATGCGCCGCTGATCGTGATGTCGCCGAAAGCGACATCAGCGGGCTGGACAGGTGTCCATCGTCCGCACACCAAGCTCGCCGACGTGCTCGCGCGCCACCAGGGCCACGCCGATTGGGCCGAGACGATCGTCGACGACGAGAGCCTCACTGCGCAGTGGATCTCGATGGCGCCCGGTCAGAAGACGCCGCGGCGCATGAACGGCGACACGCGCGAGTGGTGGATCGTCCAGGCGGGGACGCTGAAGTTCACGATCGAAGGGCGCGAGGAACCGATTGTCGCCACCAAAAGCGTCATGGTGCAGGTGCCGTATCGCACGTTCTATCAAATCGAGAACGTCGGCACCGAACCGGCGCTGCGTTTCGAGGTCAATGTGGCGCGCGCACGCAAGCTGTATCCGGTCGACGAGACGCCAGTGGCGCTCCCGGGATTCCAGTACGTGAAGACGCGTGTCGACGGCGGGCGCGGTGTGCTGGATCAGCAGAATCGCCAGGTGGTGGACTTCAACAAAGTGGTCTCGGGCGAAGAGCGGGGCGGCGCGTTCGTGACCGACGATCGGAGCTTCGCCAACATCATCCTGGGCAGGTATCAGCCGCCGCAGCCGGGCAACAAGGGCCACTACCACGAGGAAGGCGGCGAGTTCTGGCTGATCATGCTCGGGCACATCCGCTACAAGATCGAGGGGCTCGATCAGTTCGAAGCCGAAGAGGGTGACGTCGTCTATGTGCCGCGGCAGACCTGGCACCTCGCCAGCAACGGCGGAAAAGAAGGCGAGCGCTCGTGCCGACTCGCGATGAACGGCTTTCCCTACCAGGCACATATGTACGAGCCGGATTGATATGCGCTCGTCCCACACGCCTTCGGATGTAACATTGCCGCGCTGCGGAGCCCTTCGTCTCCGCGGAGTGAGAACGCCATGAGACTTTCCGTGTCGGTCGCCGGTGCCGTTCTTGCCGCCACGACGGCGATCTGGGCGCAGGCGCCCGCGCCGTCGACGCCCGAGAGCCTGATCGTGGCCGCCAAACGCGCCGCCGGACAGGACCACGCCGGAACGTTCCTGCGCATCTGCGTCGCGCCGGACAACCTGAACGCCGGTGGCGGTGCGGGACGCGGACGCGGGACTGCTCCGGCGGCTCCGACGGTGCCGGATCGCGCGACGTGGTACGCGCGACCCTACAAAGTGTTCGACAATCTGTATTTCATCGGGACGAAGATCCATTCCTCCTGGGCACTGACCACGAGCCAGGGAATCATCGTCATCGACACGCTGTTCGACTACGCCATCGAGCCGGAAATCGTGCAAGGACTGACGCAGCTCCGCCTCAATCCGCGTGACATCAAGTACGTGTTGATCAGCCACGCCCACGGCGACCACGACCAGGGAGCGGCGCTGTTACAGCGTCAGGACGGAGCCAAGGTCGTGATGGGAGCGGCCGATTGGGACACGACGGTGCAGCGACCGGCGACGGCCGCCGGCGGTGTGCCGAAACGCGATACCGCCGTCGGGCCGGACGGAACGAAGATCACGCTCGGCGACACCACGGTGGACGTCATCGCCACGCCTGGTCACACGCCGGGCACGCTCTCGTTCATCTTCCCCGTCAAGGATGGCGGGCGCACCTTGACGGTCGCGTATTCCGGCGGCACCGCGTTCAACTTCCCGCGCCAGGCACAGGCGTTTGCCATTTACCGCGACAGTCAGAAGAAGATGGGCGACGCCGCGCGCGCCGCGGGCGCCACGATTCTGATGTCGAATCACACCGAGTTCGACCGCGCGTACGACCGTGCCCGCATCGCGCAATTGCCGCGCGCCGCCGGCGAGAAGCATCCGTACGAGAGCGACGCGGCCACCGTGCAGCGCTACTTCGAGATGACGGGCAACTGCGCCGAGGCGCAGCGGCTGTCGATGATTGGCCAGGAGGGGAGCCGCCAATGAGATCGCTTCGGTTTCTGATGTTTACCTGCGTGGTGACTGGTTTCGCCATCGTGCTCCAGGCGCAGCAGGCGGCGACGCCGGCGCCGGCCGCGACCAACGGCAAATTGATCGGGGGCACGCTCACTCCGGCGAAACCCGACGCGCGCGGCTGGGGCTGGCAGGTCAAGGCCTCGATCAATCCCGCCACGCCACGCCCCTTCTACAACAAGGCCAAGGAGCTGCTGTTCCAGGACAAGCAGATCACGAGCTACACGATCTCGACCTACGACCCGGATCTCTACTGCGAGGTGGCGAAGCACTTCGACTACATCTGGTTCGAGATGCAGCACAGCACGATGTCGTTCGACGAGGTGCGGCGGATGATCCTCGCCTGTGTCGGCGCCGGTGCGGCGCCGATGATCCGCATGCCCGATGCGCTCGAAGCCAACGTGCAGAAGGCCACCGATCTCGGCGCGATCGGCATCATCGTGCCGACGGTCGACGATGCGATCGAAGCGCGTGACGCGGCGCGTTTTTCGCGCTACCCGCCGTTCGGCCGGCGCAGCTCGGGCGGAGGCTCGTTCAACCAGGTGTGGCCGGGGATCAACTATCGGGCGACGGTCAACGACAACATGCTCGTCACCGTGATGATCGAAACGCTCGAGGGCGTGGCGAACGCAGGAGAAATCGCCGCCACCGAAGGCGTGGACGTCGTGATGCTGGGCAACAACGATCTGTCGAGCTTCTCAGGGTGGGCGCAGAACGATCCGCGCTACCAGGACGCGCTGGTCAAGGTGCACGACGCGGCGCTCAAATACGGGAAGTACTTCGGCAATGCCGGCCAGCAGTATCTCAGTGGCTACGTCCTCAGCGCCGACACGCGCATGGTGCAGAACGGACCGGCACGTGATGGATGGATGCCGCCGGCGCGCGGCGGCGGCGCAGGTCGCGGCGCGGCGCCGGCAGGACGTGGGCGCGGCGGCAACACACCGCCCCCCGAGGAAGAGCCCGTCATCGGCCTTCCCGGAGGCCAATCCCCGGCCACCGGCGGACGTGGTCGGTAAAGGGCACGGTGTTCAGGTGAGCGTCATGCGATTGAAGTTGGTAGCCGCGTCTCTGTCGGTTCTCTCACTCGCCAGCTGCAGCGGCGCCCCAGCGACCGCTCCTCCGGCCACTGAAACGAGCGCGCCGGCCGCGCCTGCCGGCGACAGCGCCCCGTCGGGAACGATCACGCTTCCGCCTGCTTACCCGGAGCGACCGTTCGTCCGCGTTCAGTTCGACAAGCTGACGTGGCGAGCCACCGAAGGCAACACGCTCGGCGTCCAGACGGCCGTCGTCGAAGGCGATCCCTCGAAGCCTGTCTACTACCTCACGATCAACCACTTCCCACCCGGAGTCATGAGCCGTCCGCACTATCACCCCGACGAGCGCTACATCGTGGTGATCCGCGGTACGTGGTACACGGACGAAGGCGAGGTCTTCCGTCCCAATCAGGCGGTTCCCCTGA
>Ga0081539_10000645_pt1 | contig 70301 bp, 61 predicted proteins | sample TabmetS4T2R2_FD_71023 | JGI IMG/M metagenome (GOLD analysis project Ga0081539, IMG submission 71023) | Tabebuia heterophylla rhizosphere microbial communities from the University of Puerto Rico - S4T2R2 | ecosystem: Host-associated > Plants > Roots > Rhizosphere ...
CCCGGGCCCGGGGAGACCCGGGGGTTGCGTGACCTGCCGGTCCCCGAGCCGCGGCCGGGATGGGTGCGGATCGCCGTGCGGGCGTTCGGGCTCAACCGCTCGGAGCTGCACCTGCGGCTGGGGTTCGCCGAGGGTGACGTGCCCTACCCGATCGTGCCGGGCATCGAGGCCGTTGGGGTGGTCGACGCGGCGCCGGGCAGTGATCTCCAGCCGGGTCAGCAGGTCGCGGCCATGATGGGCGGCATGGGGCGGGCCTTCGACGGCGGCTACGCGGAGTACACGCTGGTGCCCCGCGCGCAGGTCGTCCCGTTCCGGTCCGACCTGCCGTGGGCCGTGCTCGGCGCCGTGCCGGAGACGCTGCAGACCGCGTACGGCTCGCTGACCACCGGGCTGGACCTGCGGGAAGGCGAGACACTGCTGATCCGCGGCGGCACGTCCGCACTCGGCTACGCGACCGCCGCGCTGGCCCGTGACCTGGGTGCCACCGTCCTCGCCACCACCCGCCAGCGCGCCCGGCTCGACACGCTGGCCGAGTACGGCGTCGACCACCCGATCCTCGACGACGGGGCGGTCGCCGGGCGGGTCAGGCAGATCGTGCCGGACGGGGTGGACGCCGCGCTGGAGCTGGTCGGCACGCCGACCCTGCCGGACACCCTGGCCGCGACGAGGGTGCACGGCACGGTCTGCTTCGCCGGCATGCTCTCCAACGAGTGGACGGTGCCGAACTTCTACCCGATCGGGTACATCCCGACCGGCGTCCGCCTGACCGGGTACAGCGGCGACGCCGGCGACCTGCCGGCGGCGGTCCTGCAGCGTTACCTCGACCAGCTGGCCGCCGGCACCCTCCAGCTCGGCCCGACCCACACGTACGGCCTCGCCGAGATCCGCGACGCCCACCGCGCCATGGAGGAGAACACGGTCAGCGGAAAACTCGTGGGGTTGACCGGGTGACCGACCACCACGAGTCCATCCGGGGGACGCTCGCCGCGTTCGTGCCGTCCCGCACGACGCGGGCGGCGTGGAACAGGAACGCGGCGATGCCGGCCGCGCCCTGGCTCCAGCCCGTCCCGGGGGGCAGCAGCGGCTCCTCGGCGCGGTGCTCGACGAACCGCCAGTACGCGTACGGCCCCTCGACGATCGCGCGCTCGACCACCGTGTCCGCCAGGTGCAGGGCGAACTCGAGGTCGTCGGGTTCGCCGCCGCGCAGCCAGGAGTCCAGGAAGATGTCGCCGACGCCGGCCGTGCCGCAGCAGCGGCCGTCGTTGTCCCAGAAGCCCGGGTGGAGCCGGGCCGGCACACCGGACGTGCGCACGCCGTGCAGGCAGCGGCGGTGCCACACCCGGGGCGCGTCCCCCGCCACCGCCGCGACACCCGCCCGGTCCAGCGCGAGGAACAGCAGCGACGTGCCCGCGCCGCCGTGGCACCAGTTGTGGGTGAACTCGTCGGCGTCGGCGTCCTCGTGCGGGACGTGGCGCGGGACGGTGAACCCCGCGCCGTTCCTGGTGCCCAGCGTCACCAGGTGCTCGGCGCCCCGTACGGCCGCGGTCACCAGGTCGGGACGGTCGAACTCGGCACCCGCCAGCGCGAGCGCCGTCGCGACGCCCGCGACGCCGTGCGAGAAGTTGGGCATCTCCCGGCCCGGCTCGGTGCGGAACCGCGGCGGGACCATCGGCCAGGTGAGGCCCGCCGGCGTCGGCTCCGCCTCGTCCATCAGGATGCCGGCGGCCAGTTCGCCCAGCTCGCGGGCCTCGGCCACGCCGTTGCGGTGTGCCCACACCGCGCCCAGCAGCACACCGGCGGTGCCCAGGGTGACGTCGTTGATCCGGGCGTCGGGGCGGAACCGCGGTGGCTCGTGGTGGGTCTGCGGCCAGCCGGTCGGTGTGGCGAGGGCCGTCAACCGGCGCACGGCGGCGTCCGCCCCGGACACGTCGAGCACGGTCAGGACGCCGATGGTGCTGACCAGCCCGTCGAAGAAGTCGTAGGCCGTCTCGGTCGCGATGCCCTGGGACAGTCGCGTGCCGATCGCGTCGGCCAGGTTCTCCTCCTCGGTCGTCCAGTCGCGGGTGAGCCGGATCTCGGCCAGCAGGTAGGCGAGGCCCCCGATGCCGCTGTGGAACCCGTTGCGGTAGCGGGGATCCCCGGCATCCGGGAGGTCCGGCCCGTCGTCCAGCCGGGAGAGCACCCACCGCCACGCGGCCTCGGCGGTGTCGCGGTAGTGGGTACTGTCGGTGCTCATGGCTTCCCCCTGGGTCCGCTGGCGGGACGACGTCTTCGGAGATCCTTACACGGTCTGGCACGAGGGTCCCGAGTTCGGCCGGCTGGTGGAACTGGCCGTGGTCTCACCGGCCGAAGTGGCCCGGATGCTCGCGGCCGGCCTCGACGCCGCGGACCCCCTCGCCGCGCAGTCGTTCGCCGCCCTCGACGCCGAGGGCCTCGCCCCACCGGCCGCGGAGTCCCTGCTGCGGTCGGCGGCCCAGGAGGCGACCGAGGAGTTCCTGGTCCGGGTGGCGCAGGCCCTGCACGTGCTGACCGGCGACGAGTCGTGGTCCGCCCCCATCGCGGCGGTGCTGACGTCGACCGCGTTCTGGGGCGTCCGCATCGACGCCGCCCGGCTGCTCGCCGACTTCGCCCCGACCCCCGCACTGATCGGCGCCCTGGCCGACGGCGTCCGCGACGAGGAGTACCTGGTGCGGTACCACGCGGCCAACACGCTGCTGCGCTACGCCCGCCGCAAGCGGGACGTCGCCGACTACCGCACCCTGTTCGACAAGATCGCCACCCCCCGCGAGGGCGAGCCGACGGCCGCGGACCGGGACAAGTGGCACGCGGCCGCGGACGAGCTGACCGCCGCGCTACGTGGATAGCGCCCTGCCGCGGTCGAAGAGATCAGCTCTTCGGCTGCCAGCCGGGTGGTGGGTCCTCGCCCACTCGGCCGTCGACGGACTCGCGTAAGAGGTCGGCGTGGCCGGTGTGCCGGCCGTACTCCTCGATCATGTCGCAGACGAGGCGGCGGACGCTGGCGTGGCGGCCGTCGGGGAGGGAGACGTGGGCCGGGCGGTCGAGGCCGCCGTCAGCCAGGGCCGCGGCCAGGCGGGTGCGGGACCGGGCGACCGCGTCGTCCCACAGGGTGTACAGCACCTCGGGTTTGTCGTCCGCGGCTGAGGTGAACGGCCAGTCGTCCGTCCACTCCTCGGGGTGCCACGGCTCCCCGAACGGCTCCCCGGTGAGCTTGCGGCCGAACGTGTAGTCCTCCACCACCGCCAGGTGTTTGAGCAGGCCGCCGATGGTGAGGCTGGACGCGCCCACCCGCACCCGTAACCCGTCCGCGTCGAGGTCGCCCGCCTTGTAGCGGAACGTCGTGCGCAGCCGCTCCAGGGCGCCGAGCAGGTGCTCGACCTCGGTCCCGGCCAGTGGTGGCTCCCAGGGGGTGTCGTTCATGGCGCCACCGTATCCCGGCCCACCGACAACTCACCGCCACGGCGGTCGTCCCTGGTAGGCGCGGCCGACGAGCGTCACCCACTGGTGCACGGCGTCCTCGCCGGGGGCGAACGGGCCCGGGCGGAAGTGCGGCGACGACAGCCCCCGCTGCACGGACTCGCACGCGGCCCAGTCCTGCCGGTTGGTGCGGTCCCAGAACTCCACGCCGTGCCCCACGTCGCCCGGTGCCAGCCACGAGCACTCGACCCACGTGGACGACGGCGTGACCGGGCGCAGCCGGTGGGTCATCACGTAGTCGGGGTGCAGGGACAGCAGCAGGTCCGGGAACAGCGCCAGGTACAGCACCCGCCGCCGGTCCACACCGGACAGGAACACCCCGCGCGACCGCCCGTCCAGCGACATGGTCTCGGTGCCGTCGCGCAGGTCCATGGCGCCGCCGACCCACGCGCCCGGCAGGTCGTAGTTGTCGCCGCTGTTCGGCGGGGACACCGCGCACAGCTCGGGGTGGATGTGCGGGCAGTGGTAGCACTCGTGGTAGTTCTCGACGATCACCTTCCAGTTGGCGCGCACCTCGTACTCGTGCCGCGCGGCCAGCCGCAACCCCGCCGGCGCGTACGGCTCGACCAGGCCATCCAGCGCCCCCACGTGGGCATCGAACGGTGCCGCGTCACCGGTGCCGTTGACGAACACCCAGCCGTGCCAGACCTCGACCGGCAGCGGCACCAGCCCGTGCTCGGCCGGCATCTCGGGGTACCGGGGCGCGGTCCGCAGCGTGCCGTCCAGCCGGTAGGTCCACGCGTGGTACGGGCACACCACGACCCGCCGCGACGACGTGCCGTCCGGGGGGAGCAGCTCGTGGCCGCGGTGCCGGCAGGTGTTGGCCAGCGCGGAGACCGTCTCGCCGGCACGGGTCAGCAGCACCGGCACGTCGCCGGCGAGGACGGCGCGCTGGGTGTCCGCGCCGAGCAGCTCGTCGAGGCGGCCGAGGCAGCTCCACGTGCCGGCGAACAGGTGGCGCCGCTCCCACGCGAGCACCTCGGGCGCGGTGTAGGCGCTCGCGGGCAGCATGGTCGACTCGCCGAACGGGCGGAGGGCGCGCTCGAGATCGCCGGCCGGCACGGGTGCCGGCGGCCAGGCGGCGGAAGGCATGACCCGAACCTAATGCGATTCTCCCGCCATGAACTACGTCTTCGATGCCGAGCTGTGGGTGTGGGAGGCCCGGCGCACCGACAGCTGGACCTTCGTCAGCCTCCCCGCCGACGTCTCCGAGGAGATCCGCGAGCTGACCGCCGGGCCACGCCGGGGCTTCGGGGCCGTGCGGGTGCGGGTCCGGGTCGGCGCCACCACGTGGCGGACGTCGATCTTCCCGGGGGACGGCGGCCGGTACGTGCTGCCGGTCAAGCGGGCCGTCCGCAAGGCCGAGTCGCTGGACCCCGGCGACGTCGCGACCGTGGCACTGGAGCTCCTCGAGGTTTAGCAACCGGAGTTGACTATCGCCGATTTAGTCAACTATGGTTGCTTGCATGTCCGAGGTACCCACCGACCCGGCCGACGCCCTCGCCGCCGTGGTCGCGTTGCGGCGGCTGGCCGACCGGTTGGAGGACGCGGCCGTCGAGCAGGCCATGCGCGCGGGTTGGGGGTGGCCGAAGGTCGCCGAGGCGCTGGGCGTCACGCGTCAGGCGGTCTACAAGAAGCACGCCCAGCGGCTGATCGCCGCCGGCGTCAGGCTGAGGAGGCGTGAGGGGTGAGCCCGTTCGACGAGTACCTGCACGCGGTCATCATGCGAGCGCACCAGGAGGCCCGCGACGACGGCGCCGAGCGGATCGAGGTCCAGCACCTGCTGCTGGCCGTCGCCGCCGAGCCGGAACCGACGGTGCGTGAGCTGCTCGAGTCGGCCGGGCTCGACGTGGACACCATTCGCGGCGCGCTGGACCGGGAGTTCGTCCAGAGCCTGAGCGCGGTCGGCGTGGCCAGCGACGCCTACGACCTGCCGCGGCCGAGCCGGCTGCCGTCGCGGCCGAAGATGGGCACCACCGGCAAGCTCGCGCTCGAACGCGGCGTCTTCGGCACGGCCCGCAAGAAGGACCTGCGGCCGGCGCACCTGCTGCTGGGCATCCTGTCCGCCCAGGCCGGCGTCGTGCCGCGCGCACTCGCCATAGCCGGGGTCGACCAGGAGGACCTGGCGGCCCGCGTCCGGCACACGATCACCGAAAAGGACTGAGGCAATGCATGTGATGGCTGTGTCGACCGTGTCCGACGGCGACGGTTACTGGGGTTCGCTGAAGAAGGCGCACGCCCGCCTGCCCAGGGGTGCGAAATGGACCCTGGCGGTCGCGAGCGCGGACGGGAAGAAGGCGGTGAACGTGATCGTCCACGACTCGGTGGACGGCGTCCGGGAGTTCCTCGAGGAACACGCCGGCCCGTTCGCGACCACCGAGTACTTCGAGGCGGACGCCGCCAACGCGGTCGGTTTACCGGGATGATTTCCGAGCTCCTGGCGGAATACCGGGTCCCGAGCGCCGCGGTCGGCGTTCTCCACGACGGCGAGATCACCGAGTACGCCGTCGGCGTCCGGGACGTGCGGACCGGCGAGCCGGCCACGACCGACACGATCTACCAGTGCGGCTCGATGACCAAGACCTGGACCGCGCTGGCGTTCATGCAACTCGTCGGCGAGGGCAGGGTCGGCCTGGACGAGCCGGTGCGGGCGTACCTCCCGGACTTCCGGGTGGCGGATCCCTTCGTCAGCGCGCACGTCACGCCCCGGCACCTGCTGAACCACACCAACGGCATCGAGGAGGACTTCGGCGACCCCGGCGAGGGCGACGACGTCTACGCCCGCATGGTCGCTCACGTCGCCGGCGCGGGCCAGGTCCACCCACTCGGGCACACCCACGGCTACAGCGCGGCACTCGGCTACGCGATCCTCGCGCGGATCATGGAGGTGGTCGACGGCAAGCGCTGGGACGACATCATGCGCGACCGCCTGTTCGGGCCGCTCGGGCTGACCGGCACGGCCACCCGCCCCGACCAGGTGGACCCGGCGCGGGCGGCGACGGGGCACGTGCTCCGGTCGCTCGACGAGGGCCCGATCGTGACGCCGATCGATTACCTGCCACGGTCCTTCGGCCCCGGCGGCAACGTGACCTCGACGGTGCGGGACGTGCTCACGATGGCCCGCGTCCTCCTCGACGGCGGTCCGCTCGTGCACGAGATGATGACGTCCCGGGTGCCGGTGCCCGACCCGTACCTGTTCGGTCCGGAGTGGGCACTGGGGCTGATCGTCTGCGACTGGCACGGGGAGACGGTGTATGCCAGTGACGGCAGCACCATCGGCCAGAACGCGCGGCTGCGGATCCTGCCGGACTCCGGCACCGCGATCGTCATGCTGACGAACGGTGGGCCGCGGGAAAGCTTCTACAAGAAGGTGTTCAACGGGATTCTGGCGGAGCTGAACCTGGTCACCATCCCGCCGTTGCCGGAACCGGATCCCGGGCTGAGCCTCGACCCGGGCAGGTATGCGGGTGTGTACGAGCGTCTGGGTTCTCGCTACGAGGTGAGCGAGGACCTGAGGCTCACTTTTCACCTCGACCCCATGCACGCCGATTTCCTCGGCAAACCGGCGAAGATCGAGTACGAACTGCTCCCGATCAGCGAGACGCATTTCCTGATGCCGCCGACCGATGAGCTGGAGGACCCGCAAACGGTTGCTATCTACGACTTCCAGGACGGGGCGGCGCGGTATCTCCACACGAACTGCCGGGTGAACCCGAGGAGCACGCGCCCGGTCTGAGGAGCGCCCGCCAGCGAGCCGCATGCCATACCGCCCGCGAAAGAACGGGCTTCGAGGACGTGGCGGCCAGTGCCCTGAAAGGCGCTTTCGGGACGTGGGCTGTGGCGCGAAAGGCTGCGGTCGGGACGGGCGGGCTGTGCCATGAAAGGCGCGTTCGGGACGTGGGCTGTGGCGCGAAAGGGTGCGTTCGGGACGGGCGGCCCGTGCCATGAAAGGCGCTTTCGGGACATGGGGCATGCCACGAAAGGCGCTTTCAGGACGCTCAACGTCTCCAAAGCGCCTTTCATGACATCGGCGATGTCTCGAACGCGCCTTTCAGGGCACGGGGGGCGGGGCGCGGGAGACGGGAAGCGGGGTGCGGAGGGCTGAGGCGGAGGGCTGAGGCCGGGCGCGGTATTGGCCGATCGGCCGACCGCTACCCGCACGGCATGGCCTTCCGGCCGAGGTGTGTCGCTTCCACGCTGCGCGAGAGTTTCGGCGTCCTGAAACGGCACAGCGATGGGAGCACGATGCTCGGCGACCCGATTCCCCTGCTACACCTGTATCCGCTCGAACTCGTCACGATCCTCGGCGCGCTGGCGATGGCCGTCGCGCGTTGGCAGCCCGAGCGGTACCGCCGGCGGGTGGCGATCGGCGCGGTCGCCGTGGGGGTGCCCGCCGCGGTGGGGGTGCTCCTCTTCGGACTGCGTTGGCAGTTGGTGCCCGTGCTCGCCGCCATGGCGCTCGTGCTGCCCTCGCTCGTCCTCCTCATCGCGCCGTCGCGCGGGCGGGCGCCCGGCCGCGCGCCGCGGTGGGTCGCGGCGCCGGCCACGGTCGTGCTGGTCGGCATGGTCGCCGGCGGGGCGGCGGCCGGGTGGGCGATGCCCGTGCCGATGTTCCCCCAGCCGATCGGCCAGTACCCGGTCGGCACGACCACCCTGCAGTGGACCGACGCCGACCGGGCCGAGACCGCGACGTCGGACCCGGACGACAGGCGCACGGTCGTCGCGCAGCTCTGGTACCCGGCCGCGTCGGACAAGGGCCCGCGCGCGCCCTACCTCGGCCGCACCCCCGAGGAGGCGGCGACCGTCGCGGCGGGGCTGGCCAACTACACCGGGCTGCCCGGGTTCGTGCTCGACGGGCTCGCGCACGCCAGCACGCCGGCCATCCTCGACGCCGAGCCCGCGGCCGGCGCCCAGTTCCCCGTCGTGCTCTTCTCGCCGGGGCTCGGCGGTGTCCGCGGGCAGAACACCCTGTGGGCCATGGAACTCGCGAGCCACGGCTACGTCGTCGTCGCGCTCGACCACCCCTACGACTCCGCCGCCGTCGTGCTCGCCGACGGCACGGTCGTCCGCACCCGCGTCGCCGCGACCGGTGACGACGCCCGCGACCGCCAGCTCGGCGTCGGCTGGACCACGGTGCGGGCCGAGGACCTGAGCTTCGCCCTCACGAGCCTCGGGAAGACGCGGTTCGCGCGGGTCCTCGACCTCGACCGCGTCGCCGTCACCGGCCACTCGCTCGGCGGCGGCGCGGCACTCATGGCGGCCCGCCTCGACCACCGCTTCGACGCCGTCGTCGACCTCGACGGGTTCCCCTACGACCCGTCGCCTGGGCAGTTCCCACAGCCCGTCCTCGTGGTCAACCACCCGCTCGGCGAGGACGAGAAGGCGGACTTCCTCGACGCCGCCGACCGCGTGCTCGACCTCGCCGGCGCCGGCTACCGGGTCGAGATGCCCGGCACCGCGCACCTGACGTTCACCGACGCCCCGATCTGGCTCCCGCCGCTGCCGTCCGTGGTCGGCACGCTCGGCCGGTACCCGGGACCCGAGCTGACCGCGGAGATCACCATGGTGTTCCTCGACCACGAGCTGCGGGGTCAGGGCAGCGAGCCGCGGCTGCGCCTGTCCCTGTCCGGCTTCGGCGAGCTCGCCCACGTCACCGCGGGCTCTGCTGGAAGGTGATCTCGGGGAACCCGGCGCTCGGCCCGGCGAGCAGGCGCTGGGGGATGCCCCGCAGGTGCTGGTCGAGGAACGCGGCCACGTAGGTGCGGGTCAGCGCGACACCACGCGCTGGGTCCAGCTCCCAGTCCAGGTCGACGCCCGCCTGCTGGACGAGCAGGTCCAGGTCGGTGAACGAGTAGTGGTCGGCGCCGGTCATGGTGAGCCAGCGCTTCCAACCGGACATCAGCGGCCACACGGTGTCCCAGGACGGGTCGGCCTCGCCGCCGGGGCTGTGCTCGTCGAGGCTGCCGAACAGGAGGAAGGGGCGGTCGACCGGCTCGGCCGGCACCATCGGCCCGTCGAGGTTGACGCCGGCGTCGACCCGGGCGTCGGCCCGCATCGCGGTGGCCGCGGCGTCCCCACCCATCGAGTGCCCGACGACCGCGACGCGGCGCTCGTCGACCAGCGGGTCGCGGCGCAGCCGGTCGAGCACGAACGACAGGTCGGTCCCCCGGCTGAGCGCGATGGGCGCGATACCGATCTGGCCGGGCAGCTCGCAGGCCGCACAGGGGAGCACCCCACCGGGGAACTTCGTGGCGACGGACTCGTAGGCGTGGTCGACGGCCGCGACGACGTACCCGCGGGAGGCGAGGTCCTCGGCGAGGGCGGTGAGGGTGTGGCGGGGCACGGTGAAACCGGGGGAGAGCAGGACGAGCGGGCGCCGGCCGGGCAGCGGCCGGGCGTGGGTGCGCGACCAGGTGCGGGTGCCGGCCAGCTTCTCGGCCGTGAACTCGGGGCCTAGCTGGCCGAAGTCGACGAGCGCGGTGGCCTCGGTGATGTCCAGGTAGGGCGCGGGCTCGCCGGTGCCCCGCACCGCCGGGTAGAAGAGGGTGACCATGAGCCGCCGCGGCCCCGCCTCGGGCACCCACGGGTCACCGCGGTCCCGGTCGGTGAGAGCCAACGTGGTGCGGCCGACGGCGGCGGGTCCGGTCGGCCTCGGCAGCGCGAGGTCCGTGGCGGGCGCCGCGGCGGCGGGCGCGGACAGGCTGGGCACGGACAGGCAGAGCGCGGTCACGAGGGTGGCGAGCACGGTCAACGTCTTTCGCATGCCCCGACTCTGCCCGCGACACCACGGCCGGACATCGGGAACCACCCCGAATGCCACCCCGAGCCGGCCCCTCGGGGTCATACGGCCGCCGCCAGGCGGGAACTCCTCCCGTCACTGGCCTGGCACGAACCTGCCCACGTGCACAGCTTCTCGCGGCGGTCGGCGACGAGGCGGTCGAGAAAGCCGTCCGGATTGTGGGTTCCGCTCGCCGCCGCGGCTTCCAGTTCCGCGAGCATCACTTTCTGGTTGCCCTGCATGAAATCGGAGTAGCCGAGTTCTCTGAGGGCGGGCACGACCGCACTGATGATCCTTCCCACGCAGCCGCGCACTCTGTCGTCGGGGTCGTACCTCCACACCCCGTAGAGGCGCACCGCCACCGAACGCAGCGCGTCCTCGGTCCTGGGACCGGAGAGGGTCATCAGGATGAGCGCGTCGAGCAGGAGGAGCTTCGTCTTGGGACCGAACCCCGGATCCCACTGGCCGTCGATCGCGCTCGGCCAGTGCAACGACTGGCACGGGTTGAGCCGGGTGGCGTTGCGGCACAACAGCTCGGCCGCGATCAGCCGGGCGTTGGTGTTGCTCGACCGGAGTGCGGCGTCGATGACGAGGACGGCCGTCTCGTTGGCCACCCGGACACTCTTGCCACCCGGCACCGACCACAGGTCCACGAGAAGTGCGACGGCCAAGTCGGCGTGGTCGAGCCTGGTCAGCGCGAGCAGCCCGGACGCGATCGACGCCGGATCGGCGTACTGGTCCTTCGCGGAGAACAACGCGCCGGCCCGCATCGCCGCGTCGAGCTTCAGCCTGGCCTGTTCGTCTCGGTGTTGCAGGCGCGCCTGGTGATTCCGCTGCGCCGTGACGAGCAGGCTGATCAGCGAAATCACTACCCCGGCGACTACTCCGAATGATGTGGCGTTCACGTAACCCCCTCCGGGAATTCAACTCCAATTCAGCAGTCGTTCGAACCGGCCGGATCGTGACAGCGCAATCGGGCGACGTTTTCCTGGATCAGGGCGACGCGGTCGGCGAGCCGGTGAGGACATATCGAGGCATGGCGGAACTCCTTGTGCGAGAAGGGGGATGGTGGCCCGACAGCACCCGAGAGCCCGTGGCTCGATCGGCGCGGCGCCGGCACCAGGATTACGATGCCGCCGGTGACTATCGCCCTACTCCACCCGGGTGCCATGGGTGCGGCGGTCGGCGCCCAGCTCGTCGCGGCCGGGCAGCGTTGCGTGTGGGTGCCGGACGGCCGGGGACCGGCGACCCGGCAACGGGCCGCGGCCGCCGGGCTGGCGCCGCTCGCCGGCTTCGACGAGCTGGCCACCTGCGAGGTGGTGCTGAGCGTCTGCCCGCCGGCGGCGGCACTCGACGTGGCCCACCAGGTCGCGCGGACCGGGTTCACCGGCTGCTACGTTGACGCCAACGCGATCAGCCCCCGGCACAGCCAGGAGATCGCGACCGTGCTGCCGGGCGCCACCGTCGTCGACGGCGGGATCATCGGCCCACCACCGCGAGCCCCGGACACCACCCGGCTCTACCTCGCCGGCGCGGACGACGCGGTCGCGCGGGTACACGCGTTGTTCGCCGGCACCGCCCTGACGCCGGTCGTCGTGCCCGGGCCGGCCGGCGCGGCGTCCGCGCTCAAGCTCGCCTTCGCCACCTACAACAAGGTGAGCACCGTGCTGGCCGCGCAGGCTCACGCGCTGGCGCGCCGGCACGGCGTCGACGACCAGCTCCGCGAGCTCGCGGCGGCCGTCCTGCCCGGCACCCCGCTCGCCGCCCCGGAACGGCTGACCGCGGCCGGCCGGCGCGCCTGGCGGTGGGCGCCCGAGATGCACGAGATCGCCGGCGCCTGCCGCGACACCGGGCTGCCCGCCGACCTGCTCGACGCCGCCGCGGCCTTCCTCGACCGCTGGCGGGCGCACAAGGACGACCCGGACATCACGCTCGAACAGCTGCTCGACCGCCTGTAGGTACTGTCCATTATGGACGTTGCTCGAACCGTGCCACTGTTGGGAGTATCGAGAAGTCAGTGGTGTTCCGGCGGTGCGAGACGACGTGAGGACGTGTGCATGACCAGCTCAACGCAGGTGTTTTCGCTCGATGTCAACGGTTCCGACATCCACGCCGAGGGGGCGGCGTTGCGGGCGCGCGGGCCGGCGACACCGGTGGAACTGCCGGGCGGCGTGCGGGCGTGGGCGGTGAGTGGTCACGAGCAGCTGCGCCGGCTGCTCGCCGACCCCCGGGTGTCCAAGGACGGGCAGCAGCACTGGGCGGCCTACGTCAACGGCGAGATCCCCGAGGACTGGCCGCTGCGCATCTGGGTGACCGTGCGGAACATGTTCACCGCCTACGGACCCGACCACCGGCGGCTGCGGTCGCTGGTGTCGGCGGCGTTCACCGGGCGCCGGGTCGCCGCCATGCGGCCCGAGATCGAGCAGATCACCCGCGACCTCCTCGACGGGATCGAGCAGGCGCCCGAGCCGGTGGACCTGCGCGCGCGGTACGCCTACCCGCTGCCGATCGAGGTCATCTGCCGGCTCTTCGGGGTGCCGGACGACCAGCGCGCCGGCATGCGCTCGGTCGTGGACATGCTCTTCGACTCGGCCATCACCGCCGAGCAGGCGCAGGCCAACACCGTCACGCTGTACCAGCTGTTCACCGACCTCGTGGCCCGCAAGCGCGAGGCGCCCGCCGACGACCTGGCCAGCGCGCTGATCGCCGCCCACGACGACCAGGACGGCAGGCTGAACGAGACCGAGCTGGTGGACACCCTGATCCTCATGCTCTCCGCCGGCCACGAGACCACGGTGAACCTGCTCGACCACGCGATCACGGCGCTGCTCACGCATCCCGAGCAGCTCGAGCTCGTGCGTGCCGGGCGGCGGTCGTGGGGCGACGTGGTGGAGGAGGCACTGCGCTGGCAGGCACCCGTCCCGTACCTGCCACTGCGGTACGCGATCGAGGACCTCGACGTCGACGGCGTCACGATCCCGCGCGGCGACGCGATCCTCGCCTGCTACGGCGCCGCCGGCCGCGACCCCGCCCAGCACGGCGAGACCGCCGGCGACTTCGACCTCTCCCGCGCCAACAAGCAGCACCTCGCGTTCGGGCACGGCGTCCACCACTGCCTCGGCGCGCCGCTGGCCCGGCTGGAGGCCGAGATCGCGCTGCCCGCGCTGTTCGACCGCTTCCCCGGCCTGACCCTGGCGGTGCCCCCGGGTGACCTGACGACCCTGCCCACCTTCCTCTCCAACGGCCACACCGCACTGCCCGTGCTGCGCCGACCTCCCACGGCCGCACGGTAAAGCTGCCATGCTGACGCGGTGCGAAGATCAGTACCGTCCTCGACCGCGCAGAACGTCGCGCTGGTGCGGTCGCACCTGACCTGGCTGGGGATCCTCGACGACCGCTTCGCCACGGCGATGCTGCGCCCGCGCTGGGCGGTGCTGGCCCGGATGCTCCGGTTGCGGCCGATGGCCGGCCTCGGCCGCAACCGGACGTTCGCGTGGCTGGCCGCCAGGACGCGCTTCTACGACGACGCCGTGACCGAGGCACTCGACGCGGGCGTCGAGCAGGTCGTCATCGTCGGGGCCGGCTACGACAGCCGGGCCTGGCGGCTGGCCCGGCCGGGCGTCCGGTTCTTCGAGGTCGACCATCCCGCCACCCAGTCCGACAAGCGCCGGCGCGCACCCGCCGGCGGCCCGAGCTACGTGCCGGTCGACCTCGCCGCCGACTCGCTGCACGAGGCCCTGCGGGCCGCCGGGCACCGGGACGACCGGCCGAGCGTGTTCGTCGTCGAGGGGGTGACGATGTACCTCACCGAGCCGCGGGTGCGGGACCTGCTCGGCACCCTTCGCCGGGTGGGTGGACCGGGCAGCCGGCTGGCCGTGAACTTCGGCCTCGGCGTCGAGGCGGCCGCCGCGCGAGGGAGCCGGGTGGCGGCGGCGTTCCACACCCTGGCGCTGTCGCTCAGCGGGGAGCACATCACGTTCCGGCCGTCGGTCGACGAGGCGGCGCAGGTCGTCACCGCGACCGGGTGGACTCCCGAACGGACGCTCACCGCGCCCGAGCTGCTCGGCCGGTACCTCGCCGGCACCGGCCTGCCGACCACGGGTGTCCGGCCGACGGCCTTCGCCATGACCGCCACGGCCTGAGTCAGTCGAGGCGCACCGTGACGGTGACCCGGCCCTTGCCGTCCACCCGCGCGACCGCGTGGCCGGGGCGGTCGGCGCCGTCCAGGTGCAGGGAGACCGGGCCGCCGTCGCTGGTGAAGTTGCGCCACCACGTCTTGCGTTCGGGCAGCTGGACCCCGATCGTGACGAGACCGTCGGCGCGGCGGTAGGCGACCGGTGTGCTGAACGTGCGGCCCGAGCGCCGGCCGGTGTAGGTCACGACGGTCAGGCGCCGGCTCACCAGCCGGCCCAACCGGGGCGACGTGCGCAGCGCGAGCGCGCGCGTGTTGACGCAGTCGACCATTCGCTTCGGGATCGGTCCCCGGTACCGCACGGACTACCTCCTGTTGACGGACTTCGCCGCCACGGTAGCGAGGTGCCCGGACCACCGCCCGGAAGTGAGAGAGCGGAGCGGGAGGGCTTCTCGGATGCGGCCGAAACCTCGGTCTGGCTGGTGGGGTGTGGTTCGGCCGGTCGGGCAGCGGTTCGGGGACCCTCGCCCTCAGACCAGCTCGGTGGCCAGCTGGCGGGTGTCGGTGTTGGGGTCGGTGCGGGCGAGGTCGCGGACGGCGTCGTGGGCGTCGGGTGGCCAGGCGGACTGCGGCCACTGCTCCAGTGCCCGCAGCGCCATGTTCCTGTTGCGTGTCACCGGGCTGCGCAGGCCCGCCAGCAGCAGGTCGGCGCCGATGCCCGGGTGGTCGCGCAGGGCCTGGAGCGTCCAGTCCAGGGCACTGTGCGCCCGCCACCGGCCGCCGAGGCCGAGCTCGTCGGCCGGGCCGGTCGCGATGTCGGCGATCGGGAGGAGGGTGCGGGCCAGGTCCACGAGCAGCCGGGCGCGGTCGGTGTCCGCCTGCTCCCAGGCGTCGTACCAGTTCATGTCGAACGGGTCGGCCCTGATCTTCTCGACGTGCACGTCGAACGTGTCCAGGCCGTGGGTGCGGGCGGCCTGGTTCGCGAGGTGGAACTCCTCGGGCGACGCGAGGCCGGCCGTGATGCGCTCGGTCCAGCACGCCCGCCCCAGGATCTCGTCGCAGGCGTCCTCGAACGCCTGGCGCCGGGTGGCGGTCCAGCCGCGTTCCGTGCGCTCGTCCCAGCCGTTCTCGCCGGTCAGGAACCGGCGGATGGTCGCGATCGCGGTGAAGTCGTGCAGGTTCTCGGCGTGGGTGGTCATCAGCGCGAGGAACGCCTCCACCGCGTCGGCGCCCGCCTCGTAGTCGTCGATGTCCTCCGCCGGGCCGCCGTCGATCAGCGCGGAGAGGATCTCGCCGGCCGCGGTCAGCAGGCCGCGATCGACGTTGCCGCGCAAGGCTTCCAGCAGCCCGCCGGTCGTCGCGGCGATGTACGCCAGGTACTCGTACATGATCGAGTTGCGGAAGCCCTCCCGCAGCAGCCACGCGCGGATGTCCGGGTCGGTCGTGTCCCGCAGCCGTTCCACGCACTGGATCCGGCCCCAACCGTCCACCGACGCGGCCAGCGCCCACAGCTCCGACTCCGGCTCGGCCAGCCCGTTCGACACGGCGACCGCGCAGTAGAGCGTGAACTCCTCGTGCGTGCCGAGCATCCGCACCACCGCCAGCTCGGCGCCGAGCCCGGTGAGGCCGAGCAGCGCGACCCCCAGCTTGACCGGCCCGCGGTCGGAAGCGGTGGTGGCAAGCCACTTCCCGACCGCGTGCAGTGCCTGCCGGGCGGGTGGTTCGCGGGTCAGCGCCTCGACGAGCGCGTCGACGTAGGTGAGGACGTCGTCGTCCGCGACGGCCGCGTACAGGTTGCGCAGGTTGCGCACCGACGGCCGGCGGCACACCAGCGCCAGCAGGCCGGCCACCTCCTCGGCACGCTCGGCCGCGTGGGAGGAGCCGTGCTGGCTGAAGACCCCGTCCATCGCGCCGGGCGCCCACCGGAGCTGGCCGGACATCGCCTTCTCGTCGTCCGGCAGCTCCGTCCGGGCCGCGAGCCGCCCCAACGACGGATCGACATGCCGGCGGATGTGCTCGTAGATCGGGACCCCAGGTGCCACCACGGGCAGCTCACCCAACACGCGCACACTGTCGCACATTTATCATCGTGGAACACGTGGAAATCCTGGGGGAGCCATGGATGTCCAGCAGTTGTTGCTCGCGCGCGACCTGGTGCTGATCGCCTTCGACGGCCCCGTCGCCGAGCTGCCGGCGACGGACTCGGCGGACAGCCTGCGGACCATGGTCGCGGACACGCGGATGCCGAGGAAGGTCGCGCGGACCAGGGACCCGTTGGTGGTGCTCGACTACGCGGCGACCGTCGGCCCGGCGACCGCGGTGGCGGTACACAGGCAGCTGCGCCGGATCGAACGAGGGGCCGTCGTCACGGCGCGACCGGCGCCCGGCGTCGTCGAGGCCATGAAGGCCATGGTCGCCACGGGGACGAAGATCGCGTTGGTCAGCGCCATGGTGATCGACGCGGTCCGCTCGTTCGTGGTCATGCACGGGCTGGACGAGTACGTGTGGCGCGTCGCCGGGCGGGGCGGTGCGGACTGCTCGGTGCTGCCGCCCGCCCCGGACCTGCTCCTCGAGGTGACCCGCGGCCGGGCCGCCGAGGACTGCGGTTTCGTCGGCGCCACGGGCGTGGACCTCGCCGCCGGCCGGGCGGCGCGGATCAGCACCTACCGCTACCGCCGCCCGGCCGAACACGCGGGCGAGCCGGACGTCGAACCGGACGTCGAACCGCCGGGCCCGTCGCGGCTGCGACCCATGGCACCCCCGAGCCTCCCGTGGTTCGAGGCGCTGTGCGCGGCGAGCTAGTCCGCGCAGAGCGCCGTCTCGACCGCGTCCTCCAGGTCGGCCGGCTCGCCGGACGGCGTGCGCCCGTTGGTCACCGCGAAGGCGGCGCGGCCGTCCTGCGTGGCCATGGTGAGCGTGTCGAAGCCGATGATGTTGCCGCCGTGCCCCCAGGCCGAGCCGCCGCACGGCAGCGGGTACTCGCGGATGCCGAGGCCGTAGGCGCCGCCCTCCGCGGGGAGCACCGTGCGCATCTCCGCCAGCAGGTCGCGGCGCAGGACCCTGCCGGACAGCAGCGCGCGCACGAACGTCGTCAGGTCGGGACCCGTGGAGATCATCGAGCCGGCGGCCCCGGGCAGGCTGGGCTCCAGCGCGGTGAAGTCGGTGACCGGCTGGCCGGGGAAGGCGAAGTAGCCGTGCGGGTGCGGGCCGGGGATCGACTTGTCGCCGGGTTCCGGGTAGCTGGTCTGCCGCAGGCCGAGCGGGCGGACGATCCGGTCGGTGATCTCCGTGCCGACGTCGTTGCCGGTCACCGCCTCCACCAGCATGCCGAGCACGATGTAGCCGGTGTTCGAGTACGCCCAGCCTTTGTCGGGCGCGAACAGCGGCGGGTGGCTCAGCCCGATCGCCACCAGCTCCGCCGGCTGCCGCGGGTGGTCGTTCGCGGTCGGGTCGGCCAGGACGTCGGCCACGTAGTCGGCCATCCCGCTGCGGTGCTGGAGCAGCTGGCGCACGGTGATCGCGTTGCCGTCGTAACCGTTGCCCCGCACCAGACCCGGCAGGTACCGCTCGACCGGCGCGTCCAGCGCGACCTCGCCCTCGCCGACCAGCTGCAACACCACGGCGGCGACGAACATCTTGGTGTGGCTCGCCACCCGCACCCGGTCCCACGGCCGGATCGGGTCGTCCACGCCGAGCTCCCCCGTGCCGGCGTTGACCGTCCACTGTGTACGCCGGTCGCGCGAGTACACCATGGCGCCGGGCACGCCGGCCGCCACATAACCATCCACAATGGACTGAACGTCGGCGTGGTGGTCCGGGTGCGCCGTCGCCGGCACGGCGGTCAGGCAGACGGCCCCGACCGCGAGCGCGACCGAGCCGGCGACCAGGCGGGTGGATTTCCTTGCCATCATAGAGTAAGCCCCCAAAGCGTCGGGTTCGGACGAGACCCGACGCTACGGGTGTGATCGCGACCCGACCATCCGGTGGACCCGAGACCGCGTACTGGGGCCAGCCCTACCCCAGGCGGCTGTCGCCGGGCGGACACCCGGCGACAGCCGTCCGGATCAGTGCCCGCCGCGGAGGCGGACGACCTCGAGGGTGTCGTAGAAGTTGCAGCCGACCGCGTTGCAGCCGGCGGTCAGCGCCGCCGTCGCCGCGAGGCCGCGGGTGAACCTGCCGCTCTCCGCGGTGACCTCGATGCTCCACGTGGCGGTGCCGCCGCACGTCAGGTTCGGCACGTCGAAGCCGCCCCGCACCTGGACGCCGTTCGCCTGCTCCTGCTGCAGCGTGCCCTGCAGCACCAGTTGGTCGGCCTCCCCGACGCACGTGTAGGTGCCGGAGATCGTCGCCGTGCCCGACTTGTTGGCCCGGCCGGTGTCGTCAACGGTCATGGACACCTTCGGCGGCGGCCCGGACTCCCGCACGGCGATGGACAGCTGCCCGCCGACGACGTCCGGGTTGTCGCTGAAGGCCATGAGGTAGTACGTCTCGCCCTGCGTGGCCGCGAAGCCGACCGACGACGGCCCGCAGGCCAGGATCGACAGGTTGCCCGGCGTCCCGGTCGCGACGATCACGCCGGCCGCGAAGTCGGACTGTGACACGTCCACCACGTACGCCGGCGACGTGCCCGCGGTCAGCGTGTACCAGACGCTGCCGTTGGTCGCGGGTGCGCCGCAGTCGGCGTTCACGGCCGCGTCCTCGGCGTCCGTGGTGGCCTCGGTGGTGTCGACGACCTCCTCGAACGGCAGGGTCGTGATCGCCTTCGCGCCGGTGATGGTGTCGTTGGACGGCACCTCGGCGCTGGCCGTCGCCGCACCGAGCACGACCATCGTCGCCATGGCCGTGACCAGTCCGAACACCTGGCCCGCTCTGGCCAGTGATCTCATGGATTTCCCTTTCCCCAGACACAAGGTCGCGTGGCTGGTCCACGCAATCCGCCCGTAGGACGTCACGGGTTCCGGAAAAGTTGCGTCCGTCGCGGACCGGATTGTTTTGTCGGGAAATTGCCGGAAAACTGCCGGGAATCAGGTCTTGCGGGCCGGTTGATTCAGCTGATACAGGCCTCAGAAAAAGCGAGAGTTTTTCTGGCTGTTCAATATTCTACTTGCCTTGACCGGCAGGATAGAATCCGCGGTTCTGGAGGCAGCCGGCAAGCCCCGGCAAAGCCGATGGCGCTGGTCCTGGGCGAGCGCCGTGCACCACGCCGAGCCCCTTCCTGCCCTGAAAGGCGCGTTCGAGACATCCCCGGTGCCCTGAACGGCGCGTTCGGGACGTTGAGCGTCCTGAACGCGCCTTTCAGGGCATGGGCCGCTGTCCTGAACGCGCCTTTCAGGGCTGTGGGGCGGGGTCGGCGGCCCGCGCGTCCGGCTCCGGGTCAGCTGCCGGGTTTGACCGGGAGGCTGAGCGTCGCCGGTCGCAGGCCCGGGGCGATGGCGTTGAGCGTGACGACGCCGGGATGCCTGGCCGGACGCAGGATCGCGAGGGCCTTGCCGTGCCAGGTGTGTCGCCGCGGCAGCCGGAAGCTGTCGGCGTTGTGGGGGTTGCCGTTGCCCACCGCCGCCAGCGAACCCGCGCCGCCGGTGCGGAACGCCACCTCGACCACGGCGTCCGGCACGACCCGGCCGTGGCGGTCGACCACCTCCACCAGCACGTGCGCGAGGTCGTCCCGGCTCGTCGTGAGCCGGCGGACGTCCGGGGTCAGGCGCAGCGCGGCCGGCGCGCCGACCGTGCGGATCGACGTGCGGCCGATCTCCCGGCCCTCGCGGAACGCGATCGCGGTCAGCTCGCCCGGCCGGTACGGCACCGTCACCGTCGCCATGGCGCGCTGGGGCACGCCCGTCGCGACCTCGGTGCCGTTGCGCAGCACGGCCACACTGTCGCCCGGTGTGTAGACGTGCACGACCATCGGGTGGTCCTGCCCGACGTCCCACGTCCAGCTGACGAGCTCGTCGAAGTAACCCCACCACACCGCCACCTGCTCGGTGCCCGGCGGCGCCGGCCGCTCCACCAGCACCTCCACCGGGCTGCGGCCGGTCACCGCGTCGCGCCAGTGGTTCTGCGGCTTGCGCTGTCCGATCAGGTCGAAGTCGCCGCAGTTGGCCTGGAAGTACGGGAACGGGTAACCGAACCCGCCCCAGCCGTGGTGCAGGGTCCGCGCGATCGACCAGCCCGGCATCACGCTCTGGTCGCCGATCTGCTCGGCCGTGCCCACCGGCGGGATCATCGACTTGCCGATGCCCGCCTCGCCCAGGTAGTCCCACGCCGCCCACACCCACGTCCCCGTGGCCCATGCGTTGGCGGCCGCGAACGTCACGTCCTGGTGGATCGTCGCCGGGAAGGTCTCGTTGTGGGTCATGGCCTTCGCCGGGTTCGCGGCGTGCATCTGGGCGTAGCCCTTGCCGTTCGCGTTGTAGTGCACGTCGCCGACGTCCACGTACTGCCAGGACGGGTCGTCGGGCGTGAACGTCGAGCCGCCGCCCAGCGTGATCGGCCGCGTCGTGTCCAGGGTGCGCAGTTGCGCGGCCATCTCCGCGCCGCGCGCGCCGTGCGTGTTGTCGGTGATCTCGTTGCCCAGCGACCACATCACGACGCTCGGGTGGTTGCGGTCGCGCAGCACGGTGTCCGTCAGGTCCCTGCGCCACCAGTCCGCGAAGTACCTCGAGTAGTCGTCGGGGTTCTTGCCGGTGTCCCAGACGTCGAACAGCTCGTCCATCACCAGCATGCCCAGCCGGTCGCACGCGTCCAGCAGCTCCGGTGTCGGCGGGTTGTGCGCGGTGCGGATCGAGTTGAAGCCCGCCGCCTTCAGGATCTCGACGCGCCGCTCTTCCGACCGGGCCAGCGCGACGGCGCCCAGCGGGCCGTGGTCGTGGTGGACGTTGCCGCCCATGATCTCCACGGGCTCGCCGTTGAGCAGGAAGCCGGCCGCGCCGTTCCACGTCAGCGTGCGGATGCCGAACGTCGTGGTCACGGTGTCCACGACGCGGCCCCGGACCAGCACCTCGGCCCGCGCGGTGTAGAGGCTGGGGGACTGCGGCGACCACAGCCGCGGGTGCTCGACGGGCAGGTCGAGCGCGGCCTCGACCGTGGCGTTCGGGGCGACCTCGGCGGCCGGCGCCTTCCGCGTGGCCACCACATGCCCGCGGGGGTCGCACACGGTCACCCGCACCGACGCCCGCGCCGCGTCCGCGCCGAGGTTGGCGACCGCGACGGCCACGTGCGCGGTCGCCCCGTCGGGGGTCGTGACACTGAGGCCCCACAAGGGAATCCCCACGGGACCGGTCACCGTGAGCCAGGTGTGCCGGTAGATGCCCGAGCCCGCGTACCAGCGGCTGTTGCGGCCGCTGTTGTCGACCCGGACCGCGAGCACGTTCGCCCCGGGCCGCAGGTGCGGGGTCAGGTCGTGGGCGAACGTCGTGTAGCCGTACGGGTGGAAACCCAGGTGCGTGCCGTTGAGCCAGACGTCGGCGTTCTGGTACACGCCGTCGAACCGCAGCTCGACGTGCTCGCCGGCGGGACGCTGGAACTCCTTGCGGTACCAACCGATCCCGCCGACCGTGTAGCCGATCGACCCGCCGTTCGCGCTGTTCTGCGGGTCGAACGGGCCGATCACCGCCGGCAGGTCCGGGATCGTCGGCGGCACCTGGGGCACGAGCAGCGACGGGTCGGCCGTCGCGGCGCCGTTCGTGTTGGTGGCGTAGGGGAGGTCCTCGATGCTCCAGTCGTGCGGGAGGTCGAGCACCCGCCAGCCGCCGTCGTCGAACGCCGGTGCCTCGGCGCCCGGGGCGTCACCCCGGAGAAAGCGCCAGTCCTCGTCGAACGACCGCTCGCGAGCAGGTGCTCTCCGCTCCGGTTCGGCCTCGGCCCCTGAGGGCGCCTCCAGTGCCAGCAGTCCCGCCGTCGCGGCACCGAGCTGCAACGCCTGGCGCCGGCTCACCTGGTCTCGCATTCGCCCTCTTCCTTGGGAGCGCTACCGAAACTTTCGCAAATACACCGAAACCGAAAGAAGTATGGCTGACCCGACGGTGATGTCAAGGCTGCGCCTGAATAGAATTAATGAAAAGATTAATCAGTTCGTTTGTCCTTGGCCGAAGAGTGCTTTGTCCACAAAAGTCTGGTTGCATCAGGGGCCTGACCTACCTCGCCGCCTGGCCAACGCCATGAAAGGCGCGTTCAGGACACCTGCCGTGCCCTGAAAGGCGCGTTCAGGTCATTGAACGTCCCGAACGCGCCTTTCAGGGCATCGGCGATGTCTCGAAAGCGCCTTTCAGGGCATGGGGCCACAGGAAGTTCTCAGGTAGGGAGCGCACCATCGGGGTGGTGCGGAAGGCGGTGGCCGGATGGCTCGGTTGCTGCTCGTCGAGGACGATCGGGTCATCGGGCGGGTGTTGGACGCGGCGCTGCGCCGGGACGGGTTCGACGTGCGGTGGCACCCGACCGGCGGCGACGCCGTGCGGGACGCGGCGGTGCGGCCGTTCGACCTGGCGATCGTCGACCTCGGGTTGCCGGACATCGACGGGCTGGCCGTGTGCCAGCGGCTCGGCGAGCTGCAGCCCGCGTGCGTGGTCGTCGTGCTGACCGCGCGGGACGAGGAGGTCGACGTCATCGTCGGGCTGGAGGCCGGGGCCGACGACTACCTCACCAAACCGGTGCGGCTCGGTGAGCTGCGGGCGCGGATCCGCGCGCACCTGCGGCGCCGGGCGGCCGCACCGCGCGGACCGTTGCGGGTCGGCGACCTGTGCGTGGACGTCCCGGCGCGGCGGGCCGCCGTCGGGGAGCGGGTGTTGTCGTTGCGGGCCAAGGAGTTCGACCTCCTGGCCCGGCTGGCGGCGACACCGGGGACAGCCGTCAGCCGGGAGACGCTGATGGCCGACGTGTGGGACACCCGGTGGTACGGGCCGACCAAGACGCTGGACGTGCACGTCGCGTCGATCCGCCGGAAGCTCGCCGCGGCCGGCGGTGCGCGGGTGCCGGCCATCGCGACCGTCCGCGGGCACGGGTACCGGTTCGACCTGGCGGACTAGCGTGCGCGGGCGGATCGTCACGTTGGCCGTGTCGGCGGCCGTGCTCGCGTTGGTGCTGTTCGGCGTCCCGCTCGCGGTGGCGGTGACGGGCTACTACGTCGACGACGCGCGCGCCGGGCTGGAGCAGGGAGCCGACCCGGCCGCGCGGCTTCCTCGACCGCGGCGCCACGCTGTTCGCCCTCACGGGCCTGTCGTTCCCGACCTTCGTGCTGGGCCTGCTGCTGCTGTTCGTCTTCTTCTACCAGCTGCACGTGGCGGGCGTGGACGTCTTCCCGGGCGGCGGCTACGTGCCGCTGACGACGAACCCCGGCCAGTGGGCGCTGCACCTGGCGCTGCCGTGGACAACCCTGGCCGTGGCGACGATGGCGACGTACGTGCGCCTGACCCGTGGGCAGCTCGTGGAGGTCATGGGCGAGGACTTCATCCGCACGGCCCGCGCGAAGGGCCTGCGCGAGGGCCGGGTGATCTACCGGCACGGCCTGCGTGCGGCCCTGATCCCGGTGGTGACCCAGTTCGGCATCGACGTGGCCACACTGCTCGGCGGCGTGCTCGTCACCGAACAGGTCTTCGGTCTGGGCGGTCTGGGGCGCATGTCGGTCCAGGCGGTGACCAACTCCGACGAGCCGGTGATCATCGCCGTGGTGCTGCTGGCCGCGGTCTTCGTCGTGGTGGCCAACATCGTGGTGGACCTGCTGTACGCGGTGCTCGACCCGCGGATCCGCCTGTCCTGACGGGTCAGTCCCGCACGGCGAGGAGTGCCAGGCGGACCCGGTTGGTGGTGCCGGTCTTCGTCATGAGGCCCGCGACGTGCGTCTTGACCGTGCTCACCGCCACGTGCAGGCGCTCGGCGATCTCGGCGTTGGACAGCCCGTCGGCGACGAGCGCGAGCACGTCGCGTTCCCGGTCGGTCAGGTCGGGCAGCGCGGGCGTGGGCCGGCGGTGCGCGTCGACGGCGGCGCGGACCAGCCGGCGCAGCACCGGCGCGCTGAACGGGGACTCGCCGGCGGCGGTGCGGCGGATCGCGTCCAGCAGCCGTTCCGGCGGCGCGTCCTTGCCGAGGAAGCCGTGCGCGCCCGCGGCGAGCGCGGGGTAGAGGTGCTCGTCGTCGTCGAAGGTGGTGAGCACCAGGACGCGGGTGCCCGGGTACGCGGCGAGGATGCGGGCCGTCGCGGTGATGCCGTCGACGCCGGGCATGCGCAGGTCCATCAGGACGACGTCCGGCGTGTGCCGGGCCACCAGCCGGGTGGCCTCGTGCCCGTCGCCGGCCTCACCCACCACCTCGATGTCCGCGGTGGTCTCGCAGAGCAGCCGGAGCCCGGCCCGCACGAGCTGCTGGTCGTCGACGATCAGGGTGCGGATCACGGTTCCTCCCCGGTGGGGATCGCCACCTCGAGCGACCAGCCGGGGGAGCGGCCGCGGGCGTGCACGCTGCCGCCGAGCAGCTCGACCCGTTCACGCATGCCGACCAGCCCGAAACCGGGCCGGCCCGGCCGGGTGCCCGGTCCGTCGTCGTGCACCGCGACCCGCACGGCGTCCGCGCCGGCCCGCACGACGAGCGACGCGTGCGGGTGCGCACCCGCGTGCTTGACCACGTTCGCCAGCCCTTCCTGGACGACCCGCAGCACGGCCAGCCGCTGGATGGCGTCGAGACCGCCGACCGCCGGGTCGATCTCGGCGTCGACGGTCACGCCCGCCGCGCGTGTCCTGGCGACGGCGGCGGCGATGGCGGTCGGCAGGCCGCCGGGGTCGACGGCGTTGACGGTGGCCACGCCCGCCTCGTCGGACATCGTCGCGGGATCGCGCAGCACGGCCATCAGGCGCTTGAGGTCGGTCAGTGCGGCCCGGGTGGTGGTGTGTGCCTGGGCGAGTGCCTCGTCCACCCGCGTGTCGGCGCCGCCGAGGGCGTGCCGGGCGGCCCCGACCTGCACGGCGATCGACGCCATGTGGTGTGCGACGAGGTCGTGCAGCTCCCGCGCGATCGCGGTCCGTTCGGCGAGCCGGGCCTCCCGCACGGCCTCGTCCCGTCGTCGCTCCGCCGCCAGCGCCGTGGCCAGCACCGACCGGATGTAGACGCCGAGCAGCACCGGCGGCGCGATGGTCACCACGACCGACGCCGGGGACAGCACCGGGTGGAAGTGCGGGGCGTAGAGCACGACCTGCGCGCCGGCGAACGCGGCCGTCCCGGCCCAGCACGGCCAGCCGCCGCGCCGGAGCCACAGCTCGCCCACGGTGATCATGGTGAGGATGAACATCATCGGCATCGCCGTCGGGGCGTCACCCCACAGGAGGAGCACCGACTGCGCCACCGTGGCGGACAGGGGGGCCCAGCCACCGATCCCGGTGAGCGCGGCCGCGGCCAGCCCGAGGCCCCAATCGCGCCCCGACACCGGCGCCGGGCCGTGCAGCACCGCGAGGTAGGCGGCCGTGACCAGCAGCGGCAGCACGCGCAGGGGCAGCCACAGCAGCGAGATCACCGTCCGACCCTATGCCGCCGCCACCCGGACCGCCTCCTACCGCGGGTGGAGGCGGGTCCGCCGGCGGCAGGAGGCGGTTGTGGCCGCGTGCCGGAAGAACCCGTGCCGTCCGCCGGCCATGGTGGGCCCATGAGAACTCGTCCCGCGACCTGGCTCGCCGCGACCGCCCTCGTGATGGTCCTCGTCGTCGACGTGCCCGCGCACGGCGCACAGTCCTGGCAGCCCTGCCCGGAGAACCCCGGCACGTCCTGCGCGGCGGTCACCGTCCCGGTCGACTGGTCGCGGCCGGGCGGGGACCGGCTCGACATCGCCGTGGCCCGCCGCGAGGCCGGGGGCACGCGGACCGGCACCCTCGTCTACCTGCCCGCCGGCCCGGGCAGCTCCGGCGTGGACGCGGTCACCAACGACCAGATCTTCGACCTGCTGTTCCCGCCGCGGGTCGCCGAGCACTTCGACATCGTGAGCTTCGACCCGCGCGGGGTGCGCCGAAGCCACCCGGTCGAGTGCGACGCGGACCTGGTCGCCCGGCTGAACCGGCCCACGCCCGCCGACCAGCGGCAGTTCGACGAGCTGCTGGCCACCCAGGCCGAGGTCGGCGCGGACTGCCGCCGCCGCACCGGCCCGGTGTTCGACCACCTCGACAGCGTCGCGGTCGCGCACGACGTCGACGCGTTGCGGGTGATGCTGGGGGAGCCCGAGCTGAACGTCTACGCGTTGTCCTATGGCACGGTCGTCGGTCAGATGTACGCGGAGACGTTCCCGCGGCGCATCCGGACCATGGTGCTGGACGCCGTGTTCGACCACGGGGTGGACTCCGACCGGTTCGCGCTCACCGGTGCGTTCGCCGCGCAGGAGGCGTTCGAGCAGTTCGTGTCCTGGTGCGCGGCGGAGCCGGCGTGCGAGCTGCACGGCACGGACGTCCGCGCCCGGCTGGCCGCGCTGTTCGACGCGCCGGGCACCGACCCGGCGGAGATCCTCAACCGCGTCGTGCCCCCGTTCACCCGCGCGGACCTCCCCGCGGTGGCACGCGAACTGGCCCGGCCGGCGGTGGCCGCCACGTCGTCCCGCACCCCGCTGCCGATCTACCTCCAGTGCGCCGACAACCGCAACGACACGACGACTTTCGCCCATGCCGAACGGTTGCGCGCCCAGTCCCGGGCGGTCGCCCCGGACGTCCGCGGCACGGCGTTCGTCATCGCGGACCTGTGCGTGAACCCGCCCGTGCCGGCCACGAACCCGCAACGGCCCCTCCACGTGTCCGGTGTCCCACCGATCATGGTGCTGACCTCCCGGTACGACGTGTCGACCCCGTACCAGGGCGCGCGCCACGTCGCGGCCCAGCTTCCCCGCGCGACCCTCGTCACCTACGACGGCATGGGCCACGGCGCCGCCACCCGCACCCCGTGCACCGGCGACCTGGTGTACCGCTACTTCAGCGAACGCCGCCTGCCACCGCCGGACACGCACTGCCCAGCGGTCCCAGTGCGCCAGCGGTGAACCCGTTCAGCCGCTGACGGTCGCGGTGGCTGGTTGCGCGGCGGCGGTCTTCCGGCGGAGTAGGAAGAAACCGCAGACAACCGCTGTCGCCGTGGTCAGGGCGCCGCCCAGGACGAGTGGGGCGCGGCCGCCGAGGGAGTTCGCCACCCAGCCCGTCAGCGGGGCGCCGATCGGGTTGGTGCCCAGGAAGATCAGTGTGTACAGGCCCATCACCCGGCCCCGCATCCCCGGCTCGACCGACAGCTGGACGATCGTGCTCGCGGTGGGCATGAACGTCATGAAACCCACCCCGACCAGGATCAGGACCAGCCCGCACGTCAGGTAGTTCGGCATCACCCCCGCGACGGCCTCCGCCAGCCCGAACCCCGCCGCCGCCAGGATGAGGAACCGGGGCCCGGGTGTGTGCCGGGCACTGCGCCGCGCCGCCAGGAGCGAACCCGCCAGCGTCCCGACGGCCAGCAGGGTGAACAGCGTGCCGTACCCGTCCGCCTGCCGGTGGAACACCGTCGCCGCGATGACCGGCAGGGTCGTGTAGAAGTTGATCGCGAACAGGCTGACGAAGAACACCATCACCATGAGCGTCAGGACCTCGCCGTGCGCACGCACGTACCGCAGCCCCTCGCCGAGCCGCACCGGGCCGCGGGCCGCGCCCGGCGGGACCGCGTCGATGCGTAGCAGGCTCACCAGCACCGTGGCCGTGCTCAGCCCGGCGACGAGGAACACCCAGCCGGTGCCGATCCAGACGATCAGCACGCCGGCGACGGCGGGCCCGACGATCCTCGCCAGGTTGAAGCTGGACTGGTTCAGCGCGACCGCGTTCGCCAGGTGCTCCTTGCCGACCATCTCCGCGACGTACGCTGTGCGCACCGGCTGGTCGAACGCCGACACGACGCCGAGCAGCAGGCACAGCACGTACACCTGCCACAGCGTGACCACGCCGCTGACGTCCAGCGCGCACATCAGCAGCGAGCACGCCGCCACGCCGGACTGGACCACCAGCAGGATCCGCCGCTTGTCGTGCCGGTCCGCGAGCACGCCGGCCCACAGGCTGAACGCCACGGTCGGCGCGAACTGCAGCGTGCCGGCGACACCGAGCGCCACCGGGTCGTAGTGGGTCAGCTCCAGCACCAGCCAGTCCTGTGCGATCCGCTGCACCCACGTGCCGAAGTTCGTCACCAGCATCCCGACGGCGAACAGCCGGTAGTTCCGTAACCCCAGCGCGGCGAACATCGCCCCATCCTGGCCCTTTCCGCGGCGGCACGCACGCGTCCGCGAGCTTCACGTGAGCGACCCACCAGGCTGCTCCCGCCGCCCGCACCGCCACGAAAGGCGCTTTCAGGACACCGGCCGTGCCACGAAAGGCGCTTTCAGGACACCAGCCGTGCCCTGAAAGGCGCGTTCAGGACGCTCAACGCCCCGAAAGCGCCTTTCAGGGCATCGGCGATGTCTCGAACGCGCCTTTCAGGGCAGGTGGGCGGTGCGGGTTGGCGCCGGCCCTGCCCACAGCGGTGGGGCGCGGCGCCTCCCAATGGCAGACCTCAGCGGGACCGGATCCGCCGTGGTTCGGGTGGGGGCCTGACGCCCAGGGACCGGTGGCGGTCGTAGGCCAGGCCGAACTCCATGCCCACCATGGCCAGCGCCACGATGGGGACCGACGGCCACGACGGGAACGCGACCCCGCGTGCCTGGTAGCCCGGGTGGAACTTCGCGTTGAAGCGGTACAGCGACTCCACCCGGATGAACGGGTCGAGCAGGTGCAGGGCCTGGTAGCCCGCCCGCTCCAACGGCCCGCGCCGCGACGAGTCGAGCAGGGTCCGGAACGCGGCGAAGTTCAGTGACACCAACCGGATCCCGTGTTCCCGGGCATGGGTCACCACGTCGGCGATCATCCGCTCGTTCAGCCCGTTGACGCCGTCGTGCCGGCGACGCATGACGTCCAGCGACAGGGTGTCCCCGCTCGGCACGTACCGCTGGCACCCGACCAGCCGGCCCGCGCTGTCCCGGGCCAGCACGAGCACGCACTCCGGGTGCGCGCCCGTCCCCAGCCCGTCCAGGATCATCGAGAACCCGCGCTCCGCGGACCCACCCAGCCAGTGTGCCGACAGCCCGGCCACCTCGGCCCGCTGGCCGGTGTCGAGGTCGCCCTCCCGCACGATGGCCGTCGTCACGCCGAAGTGGTGGGTGCGCTGCACGGCCTGCCGGACGTTGCGCATGGACCGGCCGGACAGGGTGAACGAGTCGACCTCCAGCAGGACCTCGTCGCCGATGCCGACCGTGTGCAGGCCGTGCCGGTGCCACAGCGGCGCCAGGTCGTCCCGGACGGCGAGTGCCGCGACCCGCCAGCCGGCCCGGTCGCAGACCCGCACGAACTCGGCCACCGCGGCCGGGAACGCCGCCGGCTCGCCGACCGGGTCCCCGCCGACGACCGCGACCCCCAGCAGCACCCGGTACCCGACCGCGGCGCGGCCGTCCGGGCTGAACACGTACGACCGGTCGTTGCGCAGCACGAACGGCGCGAGCGTGTCCGACGACGGGTGCCGCACCAGCTCGGTGACGCGTGCCCGGACCGTCCCGTTCGCCGGCTTCGGCGGCGGCGCGGGGGCCAGCAGCACGACCAGCGTGACGCTCACGCCGAGCAGCACCAGCGACCCGAGGTCGAGCCGCAGCTCGTCGTGCCCGTGCAGGGCCAGGTCGTACGCCGCGCCGGCGGCCAGCACCGTGAGCCCGCAGCTCCCGGCGAACCGGACCCGGGCCGGCCGCGGCACCGCCGGGAACTGCTCCCGGCGCACGATCAGCGCGACGCCGGCCACCACGAACAACAGGGCCAGCACACTGCGCCCGGCGAGCAGCACCCCACAGCCGGCCAGCGTGAGCGCCGTCCAGTACGCGATCCTGCGGCGGCGCAGCAGCCCGTGCGCGAGCACCAGCAGCACGACCGCGAGCAGCCCGGCGTGCAGCCGCCCCCGCGGTCCCCCCTGCGTCATCAGCTGGCCTACCCAGTTGGGTAGTGCGACCCGTCGCGCGGCGAGCAGGCTGACGATCGCGAACCCCGCCGTGATCAGGCCGAACGGCCAGACATGTCGTCTCGTCCCCTCCACAGCGCCAGTCTCGCAGGCGACGGCCGTTCGCGTCCTGACTCTCGCCACGGCGTGCCGTACACCGTTAACGTTGGCCGGAGCACCGCACGACCCTGGGGAGACCACGATGCGAATCGCGATCCTGCTCTACGACGACATGGCGGCCCTGGACGCCGTCGGACCGTACGAGGTGTTCCGGTTCGCCCAGGACACCGAGGTGGTGTTCACCGGGAAGAAGGTGGGCGAGGTGCGCGCCGGCGGCAACCTCGGGCTGGTCGTCGACCAGCCGCTCGCGGAGGTGTCGTCGGCGGACATCGTGCTCGTGCCCGGCGGCACCGGGCAGGTCGCGCTGATGGCGGACAACGAGGTCCACGAGTGGCTGCGCCAGATCGACCGGACGACGACGTGGACCACGTCGGTGTGCACCGGTTCGCTCCTGCTCGGGGCGGCCGGGCTGCTCGACGGCCGCAAGGCCACCTCGCACTGGCTGGCCCTCGACCACCTGTCCACCTTCGGGGCCGTGCCCACCGGGCAACGCGTCGTGTTCGACGGCAAGTACGTCACCGCGGCGGGGGTGTCCGCGGGGATCGACATGGCGCTCGAGCTCATCGGCCGGATCGCCGGGGACACCGCGTCGCAGGCCATCCAGCTCGGCATCGAGTACGACCCGCAGCCGCCGCACGACGCGGGGTCACCCGCCAAGGCGCCCGCCGCGCTCGTCGCCAGGATGCGGGAGAACCGCCGCGCCCTGCTGCAGGAGACCTGAGTCCACATCGGACTCTCGGGGCGGTTGTCCCGCACTGGACCGTCCTTGACGCGTGCTTCCCGGCCCGCGCACGCTTCTCGGCATGTCGTTGGACGCCGCGCTCGGTCGGGTGCGGGACCGGTTCACCGCGGCCAACCCGCGCAGCCGGGCCGCACACGAACGCGCCGCCGGGGCCATGCCCGGCGGCAATACCAGGACCACGCTGTACTACCCGCCGTTCCCGCTCACCATGGCGAGCGCCGACGGGTGCCGGCTGACCGACCTCGACGGCCACACCTACGTCGACCTGCTCGGTGACTACACGGCCGGCCTCTACGGCCACAACAACCCGGTGATCAGGAAGGCGGTCGACGCCGCGCTCGACGGCGGCTGGAACCTCGGCGCGCACTCCGAACACGAGGCACGGCTGGCCGCCCTGCTGTGCGCCCGGTTCCCGTCCCTGGAACTCGTGCGCTTCACCAACTCCGGCACCGAGGCCAACCTGCTCGCCATCGCCACCGCGACCACCCACACCGGACGGCGCACGGTCCTCGTGTTCGACGGCGGCTACCACGGCTCGGTGCTGGCGTTCGGCGACGGCGGGGTGCCCGTCAACGTGCCGCACCGGTTCGTGGTCGGGGAGTACAACGACCTCGCCGCGACCGGGCGCCTCGTCGACGAGCACGCCGCCAACCTCGCCGCGATCCTGGTCGAGCCGGTGCTCGGCAGCGGCGGGTGCGTCCCGGCCACACCGGAGTTCCTCGCCTTCCTGCGCCGCGCGGCGACCGAGACCGGCGCGGTGCTCGTGTTCGACGAGGTGATGACCTCCCGCATGGCCGGCGGCGGCATGCAGCAGCTCCTCGGCATCACCCCGGACCTGACCACGCTCGGCAAGTACACCGGTGGCGGCATGAGCTTCGGCGCCTTCGGTGGCCGGGCCGAGCTGATGGCGATGTTCGACCCGCGCCGCCCCGGCGCCGTGCCGCACGCGGGCACCTTCAACAACAACGTGTTCAGCATGGCGGCCGGGTACACCGGGCTCACCGAGCTGTTCCCGCCCGAGGCGGCCGCGGCGTTGTTCGCCCGGGGAGAGCGGCTGCGTGCCGAGCTGAACGGGATCAGCGCCGGGGCCGCCCTGCGGTGGACCGGGCTCGGCAGCATGCTGACCGTCCACTTCCAGCGCGAGCCGGTCACCGCGCCGCGGGACATGCGCGGCAGCCCGGCGCGGCGGGAACTGTTCCACCTGGACATGATCCACCGCGGATTTCACCTCGCGCGCCGTGGCATGATCGCGTTGAGCCTGGAGATCGGCGACGCGGAATGCGACGCCTTCTGTGTCGCCGTGTCCGAATTCCTCGCTGATTACGGTCCGTTACTGAGCTGATGGTCCGCGTGATTCCTGTGTGTTCTATGTGACTCCCTTGGCGCGGTCCGGAGAATTCCCCTATGCTGGCGAACAACCGGGGCGGGGGCCGGTGAACTGGGGACTGGGGGAACGCACATTCTGCGGAACCGTTGCACTGCAACGGCTGTGTACCCCTGGCAAGAAAACGCGGGATGCCAGGAGGAAAACGATGACAGATGTCATCACGCCACCATCAACGGCCGCGCCGGCCCTCGCGCCGGCCGTCGGGCCCAATTACGGGCTCACCAAGTTTCTCGACCCACTGCGAATTCCGCCGGTCATCCGGCCGCATTCGTGGTGGCACCAGGAAGACATCACGATCAACATGACCCGGGCCGGCGTTCGGTTGCATTCACAACTGCCGGTAACCACCGTCTGGGCGTACGAGGGGCAGTTCCCCGGACCGACCATCGAGGTGCGCAGCGGAAAGCGGCTGCGGGTCGCGTGGAGCAACGACATCGACGGCACCATTCCGCTCAAGGCCGTGCGTGCCCCGATCGCGTTGGCCAACACGCCCGGCAGTCGCGACGCGCAGGGCAACCCGCTGCCGGTCATCGAGGGCGTCACGGAGCTGCCGGCGTGGACGGTGGTGCACCTGCACGGCGCGCTGACGGGCGGCGGGAACGACGGCTGGGCGCACAACGCGACGCTGCGCGACCACGCCCAGCTGGCCGAGTACCCGAACCGGCAACAGTCGACGACCCTCTGGTACCACGACCACGCGATGGCCGTGACCCGGTTCAACGTGCACGCGGGCCTGGCCGGCATGTACCTCATCCGGGACGACGAGGAGGACGGGCTCGACCTGCCGGCCCGGGACCACGAGATCCCGCTGATCATCACCGACCGGAACCTGGACACCGACCCGGCGACGGGCCTGCTGACCGGTCAGCTGCTGTTCAAGCCGGCGGAGGTGGCGCCCGGCGTGATCATCCCGTTCACCGGGCCGTTCAACCTGGTCAACGGCGTGATCTGGCCGCACCTCGACGTCGACGCGCGGTGGTACCGCTTCCGCGTGCTCAACGCGTCGAACTCGCGGTTCTACCAGCTGAACCTGATCGACGAGGCCGGCACGCCGCACAACGACGCCGTCCGCATCATCGGCACCGACGGTGGCCTGTTGCCGGCTCCGGCGCCGGTGCCCGAGCCGAGGACCGCCCCGGTGGCCACGCCCGGCGGCCTGATCCTCGCGCCGTCCGAGCGGGCCGACATCCTGATCGACTTCAGCCGGTTCAAGGGGCAGCGCCTGCGGCTGACGAACGGCAACCCGGGGGCGGGCGTCGAGCCGGACCTCATGGAGTTCCGGGTGGAGAACCGCGACCGGCACGACTCGTTCACGCTGCCGTCGACGCTGTCGAAGTCCTACGTGCGCCTGGCACACGGCACGACGGTGCCCACGGACCACGACCACGTGTTCGTGGCGCTGGTCCCGCCCGGCTCGGCGGGCGAGGCGCACCCGCAGATGTGGGAGCTGGCGGAGATCACCGGCACGGACGAGGTGCCGACCCAGTTCCCGGCGGAGGGCGTCATCCAGCTCACCGACCCCGCCGACGGGAAGGTGCGGACGTTCCGCCGCGTGGCGAGCCTGTTCGACGACACGACCACGTTCTTCATCAACCACGACCGGTGGGCGCTGTGGAACCTGATCCACCTCGGCGGGCCGTCGCACCCGATCCACATCCACATGACGCAGTTCCAGCTGCTGACCCGGCGGCAGTACCCGCGCACGGGTGGCAACGTGACGGGCTTCGACGTGGCGGTGGGCGGCACCACGGCGCCGCTGGCCACACCGGGCGACGGCCGGACGGTCGAGAAGTACGAGGAGGGCTGGAAGGACGTCTTCCAGGTGCAGTCCGGTGAGTGGGTCACCGTGGCCGGCCACTTCGGCGGCGCCACCGGTGAGTTCATGTACCACTGCCACATCCTCGACCACGAGGACGAGGGCATGATGCGCCCGTTCGTCGTGCACCCGCCGGAGGTGGCGCGGTTCCACGTCCACCCGGGCGGCGCGCACCACGAGGACCACTAACTGGGGGTGAGGTTGTGCCCCGACGGGACGTTCCCGTTGGGGCACAACCATAATGCTTTCGTGGACCTGATCGGCGACGATCGCCTGGCCGGCTCGTGGGTGGTCGCCAACCGCGACATGAACCGCGGCCGCGGCCTCGCCGGCCGCGACGGCTACGCCCGCGTGCTCGGCATCGACCTCGGCGCGCACCTGAGTGGACCGGCGCACTGGCTGGACCTGTGTTGCGGCCAGGGAAAGGCGTTGCTGGCGGCGGCGTCGCCCGGCCTCCGGATCACCGGTGTCGACCTGGTCGACGCCTTCCCCGCGTCGCCGCCCGGGGTCCAGTTCGTGGCGGCGTCCGTCGCCGAGTGGGTGCCCGAGGACCGGTTCGACCTGATCACCTGCGTGCACGGCCTGCACTATGTCGGCGACAAACTCGGCCTCCTGGCGAGAATCGCGTCCTGGCTGACGGCCGACGGGTTGTTCGTGGCCAACTTCGACGCCGCCGCGATCCGGTTCCCGGGCAGTGCCCCGGCCGGGAACCGCGTCACCGCGGCCCTGCGCGCGGCGGGCTTCTCCTACGACGGCCGCGCCCACCGGATCAGCCGCCGCGGCCCGGCCACCGTGGAGTTCGGTTTCCGCTACCTCGGCGCCGACGACCGCGCGGGCCCCAACTACACCGGCCAGCCGGCGGTGCACTCGTACTACGAGCCGTAGCCCGCCCCGCCCCCGCCCCGCCCCCGCCCTGAAAGGCGCGTTCGGGACATCCGCCCCGCCCTGAAAGGCGCGTTCAGGACATCCGTCTCGCCCTGAAAGGCGCGTTCGGGACATCCGCCCCGCCCTGAAAGGCGCGTTCAGGACATCCGTCTCGCCCTGAAAGGCGCGTTCGGGTCGTTGAGCGTCCTCAACGCGCCTTTCAGGGCATCGGGCATGTCTCGAACGCGCCTTTCAGGGCACGGGGCAGCGGGGGGCGAGTTCGTTTCGTCGCCCCCCGCTGCCTTGACGATGACCAGCTGAGGCCGCAAACTGGGAGCGCTCCCAAACACTGTCCCTGGTACTGGCAACACAGACGATGGGAGCGCTTCCAGTCCTACCCTCCGTGAGAGGCGAGCTGATGTCGAGATCAACGCGGATCCCCGTCATCGGCCTGGCCGCGGTGCTGGCATGGGGCGGGGCGCTGGTCGCGCCCGCGCCGGCCTCAGCCGCGCCGGGCTGCCAGGTCACCTACACGACCAACGACTGGAACACCGGCTTCGGCGCCAACGTCGCCATCCAGAACCTCGGTGACCCGCTCACGTCGTGGACCCTGCGGTTCAGCTTCGCCGCCGGGCAGCAGGTGCAGCCGGGCGGGTGGGGCGCCACCTGGTCCCAGTCCGGGCCGGACGTGACCGCGACCAGCCTGTCCTACAACGGAAACCTCGCCACCGGCCAGACCACGCAGATCGGCTTCAACGGCACCTGGACCGGCAGCAACCCGAAGCCCACCAGCTTCTCGCTGAACAACGTCACGTGCACCGGCTCGACCACCCCGCCAGGCAACCAGAACCCGACCGTGGCGATCACCAGCCCGGCCGGCGGCGCGAACTTCACCGCCCCGGCCACCATCACGGCCACCGCCAACGCGTCCGATCCGGACGGCGCCGTGTCGCGGGTGGACTTCTCCCTCGGCACGCAGACCGCCACCGACACCACCGCGCCCTACAGCGCGACGTTCGGCAACGTGGCCGCCGGTTCCTACACCCTCACCGCCAAGGCGACCGACAACCAGGGCGGCACCGCCACCAGCTCCGTCCCGGTGACGGTCGGCGGGCAGCAGAGCGGCGCGGCCCCGGCCCTGCACGTGTCCGGGAACCGGCTGCTGACCGCCGGCGGCGCGACCTACCGGCTGCTCGGCGTGAACCGCTCCGGCGGCGAGTTCGCCTGCATCCAGGGCAACGGGATGTGGGACGGCCCGATGGACCAGGCGTCGGTCACGGCGATGCGGTCCTGGAAGGTCCGCACGGTGCGGGTGCCGCTGAACGAGGAGTGCTGGCTCGGCACGGGCAGCGTGCCGTCGAGCGGCGCGAGCGGCGCCACCTACCAGCAGAACGTCCGGAACTACGTCAACCTGCTGGTCTCCAGCGGCATCACGCCGATCGTCGAGCTGCACTGGAACTACGGCCAGTACGGCGGCGCCGGCGCGGGTTGCTCCGAGGCCATCGCCCGCTGCCAGAAGCCGATGCCGGACGCCCAGTACGCCCCGCAGTTCTGGACCAGCGTCGCGAACACCTTCAAGGGCAACGACGCGGTCGTCCTCGACCTGTTCAACGAGCCGTACCCGGACATCCCGGCCGGCGACGTGACGGCCGGCTGGCGCTGCTTCCGGGACGGCGGCACGTGCCCGGGCATCGGCTACCCGGTGGCCGGCTTCCAGAGCCTGGTCAACGCCGTCCGCGCCACCGGCGCGACGAACGTCATCATGGTCGGCGGGCTGACCTGGTCGAACAACATCGCGCAGTGGCCGCAGTACCGGCCCACCGACCCGCTGAACAACCTGATGGCGTTCGCCCACGTGTACAACTTCAACGCGTGCGTCAGCGCCGGTTGCTGGGACAGCCAGTGGGCGCCGGTCGCCGCGCAGGTCCCGCTGACGATCAGCGAGATCGGCGAGAACACGTGCGCCCACTCGTTCGTCGACCAGGTGATGAGCTGGGCCGACGCGCACGGCGTCGGCTATCTCGGGTGGACGTGGAACACCTGGCCGTGCACCAGCGGCCCCGCCCTGATCACCGACTACAACGGCACGCCGACCGCGTTCGGCCAGGGCCTGCGCGACCACCTGGCGACCGTCTCGAGCTGAACACGCCTGCTGCCGTCCGGCCCCGCTCCAGGCCGGGCGGCAGCGTCCCCAGTTGATCCCACCCGGCGGTCCGGAACGCGGGTACCGTGACCGCGGGGAGATCGACCTGGGGGGAAGGGCGCATGCGGCCGGTTCACGCACACCTGAGGGACAACGCGGCGCGGTTCGGTGACAAGGTCGCCTACGCCGACGCGCGCAGGGAGGTCACCTACGCCCAGCTGGACGCCCGGACCGCCCGGCTCGCCGGGCACCTCGCCGAACGCGGCCTCGGCCGGGGTGAGCGGGCGCTGCTGCTGCTCGGCAACGGCGTCCCGGCCATCGAGGCGTACCTCGCGGTCACCCGGGCCGCAGCGGTCGGGGTGCTGGTGAACCCGAGGGGCTCCGACGCGGACCTCGAGTACCAGCTGGCCGACAGCGCGGCGAGGTTCGTCGTGACCGACACCGGGCACGCCGACCGCGTGCGGCGGCTCGCGGGACCGGACGTGACGGTCGTGCTGGCCGACACCGACGTCGACGTCGACGTCGACGCCGACGCCGACGCCGACACCGACACCGAGGTCGAGAGCGACACGGCGCCGCGCGACGACCTCGGCCTCGAGGAACCGGCGTGGATCCTGTACACCTCCGGCACGACCGGCCGGCCGCGTGGGGTCGTGTGGTGCCAGCGTGCCGTGCTGTGGACGGTCGACGCGTGCTACCGGTCGCTGCTCGGCTTCGGGCCGGACGACCGGGTGCTGTGGCCGCTGCCGGTGCACCACGCCTTCGCGTACACGCTGTGCGTGATCGGCGTCGTCGTCACCGGGGCGTCCGCCCGGATCCTGCCGGGCTTCTCCGCCGAGGAGACGCTGAACCTGTTGCGGGAGGGTGAGTTCACGGTGCTCGCCGGCGTGCCGGCCACCTACCGGCAGCTGGTCGCCGCCACGGACGGCGCGGTCCGCGGGCCACGCGTGTGCATCACCGGCGGCGCGCCGTGCCCCGCCGAGCTGTGCGAGTCGTTCGAGCGTGCGTTCGGCAGCCGGCTGCTCGACGGCTACGGCAGCACGGAGGCCGCCGGCAAGATCACCATGACCACACTGGACGGTCCGGTCGTGCCGGGGTCGTGCGGTCCGCCGGTGCCGGGGCAGGAGCTGCGCGTCACCGACCCCGCCACGGGTGCCGAGGTACCGGCCGGCGACGAGGGGGAGATCTGGCTCCGCGGCCCCGGGATGATGCTCGGCTACCACGGCGAGCCCGACCCGTTCGTGGACGGCTGGTTCCGCACCGGCGACCTCGGCCGGCTTGTCGAGCACGGGCACCTCGTCCTCACGGGACGCCTGAAGGAACTGATCATCCGCGGCGGCGAGAAGGTCCACCCCGCGGAGGTGGAGCGTGTGCTGGCCGCGCTGCCCCAGGTCGCGGACGCGGCGGTCGCGGGCCGGCCCGACGAGGCCCTCGGCGAGGTGCCGGTGGCCTACGTGGTGGCCGCCGGTCCGCTCGACGCACGGGAGTTGCGTGCCGCCTGCCGGCGTTCTCTCGCGCCGCACAAGGTTCCGGCGGAGATCCGGGTGGTGGCGGCCATCCCGCGGACGGGCTCCGGGAAGATCGTCCGGCACCGGTTGGCGCAGCTGCCCGGCACGGTCCTGGCGTCGGCGGACCTGCCGCCCGCGACGGCCGGTGGCGACCTCGTCGACATCGTCCTGCGCGAGACGGCGGCCGTCGCCGGACACGATGACGTCGGGCCCGATCTCACCTTTGCCGAGATGGGGCTGACGTCCGCGAACGCCGTGGCCCTGAGCACCAGGATCGGTACGGCGCTGGGTGTCTCGCTGCCCGCGACCCTCGTGTACGAGTGCCCGACGCCACGGCTGCTCGCCCGGCACCTGCGCCGGCCCGAGCAGTTCCGGCCCGCCCCGCGGCCCGCGTCCGACGACCCGGTCGTGATCGTCGGGATGGCCTGCCGCTACCCCGGTGGGGTCCACTCGCCGGAGGACCTCTGGCGGCTGGTGTTCGAGGAGCGCGACGCGACCTCCGAGTTCCCGGCCGACCGCGGCTGGCACCTGGCCGACCTGTTCGACGACGACCCGGACCGGGCCGGCCACACCTACGCCCGCCGCGGCGGTTTCCTCGACGGGGTGGCGGACTTCGACCCCGCACCCTTCGGCATCTCGCCGCGGGAGGCGCTGGCCATGGACCCGCAGCAGCGGCTGCTGCTGGAGACCGCGCTCGAGTTGTTCGAGCGGTCCGGTATCGACCCGGATTCGTTGCGGGGCACCGCCACCGGCGTGTTCGCCGGGCTGATGTACCACGACTACGCGTCCCGGCTGCGGCACGTGCCCGGCGAGCTGGAGGCGCAGCTGGGGCTCGGCTCGGCGGGCAGCGTCGCGTCCGGCCGCATCGCGTACACGTTCGGGTTGCGCGGCCCGGCGGTCACGGTCGACACGGCGTGCTCCTCGTCGCTGGTGGCGGTGCACCTGGCGGCCGGCGCGCTGCGGTCGGGGGAGTGCTCGCTGGCGATCGCCGGCGGGGCGACCGTGATGTGCACGCCGAACGCGTTCATCAGCTTCAGCCGCAGCCGCGGGCTCGCGCGGGACGGCCGCTGCAAGGCGTTCGCCGAGGGCGCGGACGGTACGGTGTGGGGCGAGGGCGCCGGCCTGCTCCTGCTGGAGCGGTTGTCGGACGCGAACCGCAACGGTCACCCCGTGTTGGCCGTGTTGACGGGTTCCGCGGTCAACTCCGACGGGGCGTCGAACGGCCTGACCGCGCCGAACGGCGCCGCCCAGCAGCGGGTGATCCGCGCCGCGCTGGCCGGCGCCGGACTCGAACCGTCCGATGTGGACTACGTGGAGGCGCACGGCACCGGCACGGCGCTCGGCGACCCGATCGAGGCCCGGGCGCTGGTCGCGACGTACGGCCGGGCCGGGACACCGCTGTACCTGGGCTCGGTGAAGTCCAACCTCGGCCACACGCAGGCGGCGTCCGGGATCGCCGGCGTGATCAAGGCGGTGGCGGCCATGCGGCACGGCGTCCTGCCCCGCAGCCTGCACGCCACCACGCCGACGTCGCATGTGGACTGGCAGGGTGTGGAGCTGCTGACGAGGGCCCGCCCATGGCCGGCGGTCGACCGCCCGCGCCGCGCGGCCGTGTCGTCGTTCGGCATCAGCGGCACCAACGCCCACCTCATCCTCGAAGCCCCACCTTCCCGGGGAGCGAACCCCGCACCCACGGCGCCGGCGGGTCCGTGGCTGCTGTCCGCTGTGGACGATGCGGCACTGCGGGACCTGGCCGCGGGCCTTGCCGTCGACGGGTTGCCGCCCGGCGATGTCGCGTACACGCTCGCCGGGCGCGGCTCGTACCGGCGGCGCGCGGCGGTTCTGGGGCCGGACCGGGAGACGGCGCTGCGGGCGTTGGCGCGGGGAGTCCCGGCGCCGGGGCTGGTGGCCGGCGACGCGGCGGCTCGCCCGCGGGCCGCCTTCCTGTTCACCGGCCAGGGTGCGCAGCGGCTCGGCATGGGGGAGGAGCTGCGGGCCGCCTTCCCGGTGTTCGCCACCGCCTTCGACGAGGTGTGCGCGGCCCTGGATCCCTTGCTGGACAAGCCGTTGCGGTCCGTTCTCCACGACCCTCTGCTGGACCGGACCGACTACGCGCAGGCGGCGCTGTTCGCGTTCGAGGTCGCCATGTGCCGGCTGCTGGCATCGTGGCGCGTGCGGCCGGAGTACCTGGCCGGGCACTCGATCGGCGAGCTGGCGGCCGCCCACGTCGCCGGTGTGCTCACGCTGCCCGGCGCGGCCCGGCTGGTCGCCGCCCGCGGCGCGCTGATGCGTGACCTGCCGCCGGGTGGCGGCATGCTGGCCGTCGAGGCCACCGAGGACGAGGCCACCGCCGCCATCGCGGGCCGGGCGTCGCTGGCCGTGGCCGCGGTGAACGGGCCGCGCTCGGTGGTCGTGTCCGGTGGGACGGACGAACTCCGTGCGGTGGCGGCGGAGTTCGCCGACCGCCGCACGCGGTGGCTGCGCGTGAGCCACGCGTTCCACTCGCCACTGGTCGAGCCGATGCTGGACGAGTTCGCCGCGGTGGCCCGCGGGCTGACCTACCGGGCGCCGGCGATACCGGTCGTGTCCGGGCTGACCGGCACGGTCGCCGACGTCGGCAACGCCGACCACTGGGTGCGGCACGCCCGCCACACGGTCCGGTTCGCCGACTGCGTGCGGTTCCTCGCCGGCGCGGGCGTCACCATGCTGACCGAGGTGGGACCGGACGCGGTGCTCACCGCGCTGGCACCGGACCTCGCCGGCGTCGCGACCACGCGGGCGGGCGCGCCGGAGGCGGCGACGGCGTCGGCCGCGGCCGCCCGCCTGTGGGTGCACGGCGTCGCCGTCGACAGGCGGGCGGTGGCGGGCCCCGGCCGGCTCGTGGCACTGCCCACCTATCCGTTCCGGCGCACCAGGTTCTGGGTGGAGGAGACCCCCGCCGCGCCGGACAGCACGCTGCGGCACCCCATCCTGTCGGGGATGCGGGCCGTCGCGGGGACCGGGCAGGTGCTGTTCACCGGAACCCTGTCGGTGCGGGCGCAGCCGTGGCTCGCCGACCACCGCATCGGCGGGACGATCGTCGTGCCGGGCGCCGCGGTCGTCGAGCTGGTGCTGCGGGCCGGCGACGAGCTGGGTGCCGCCGCAGTGGACGAGCTGCTGCTGCGGGAGCCGATCGTCGTGCCGGAGCAGGGAGAGCTCGAGCTGCAGGCCGTCTTCGGCGCCCCGGAGCCGGACGGGACCAGACCCGTGTCGGTGCACACGCGGGACGGCGAGACCTGGTGCCGGCACGCGACCGGCGCGGTCGGTCCGGCCGCGCCGGCCAACGGTTGGCGTCCCGTCCCACCGTCCATTGCGGACAGTGTGGAGTACGCGTCGGTGCGCGGTGTCCAGTACGGCCCGGCGTTCCAGGGCGTGCACGCGGTGCGCCGGGACGGCGCCGAGCTGCTCGCCGACGTCCGGCTGCCGCTCGCCCCGGACGGTCACCTCGTGCACCCGGCGCTGCTGGACGCCGCCGTCCACGCCCGGCTGTTCGGTGAGTCCACTGTGGATGACGGGCCGGTGCGGATGCCGTTCGCGTGGCGCGGGGTGCGGGTGTTCGCCACCGCCGCCACCGCCGCCCGGGCCCGGCTCACCCTGGTCGACGCCGAGACCACCGCCGTCGATATCGAGGACCACGAGGGCCGGCCGATCGCGCGGATCGACTCGCTGACGACCCGGCCCGCGCCCGCGTCGTTCGACTCCCTGCTCCGCCTGGAATGGCAGCCGATCGACGTCGACCCGGCCGCTACCACCACGCAGGATCTCCGGTACGTGGCGGACGAGACACCCGATCCCGTGGCCAGGACCCACCGGCTCACCGCGGCGGTGCTGGCGATGCTGCGGGAGTCGGTCGACCGGGGACTCGTGCTGGTGACCACCGGCGCCACCGCCGGCGACCCGGACCCGGCCGCCGCCGCGGTGCACGGTCTCGTCCGGGTGGCCCAGGCGGAACACCCCGGCCGGTTCGTCCTCGTGGACCTCGACGACGACCCGGCATCGCGTGCGCTGACCGGTCCGGCCGTCGCCACCGGCGAACCGGAACTGTCCATCCGGGACGGTGTGGTGCGGGTGCCCCGGCTGGTGCGCACCGCCGTGGCCGAGAAGGGCCGGCTGAGTGGCACCGTCCTGATCACCGGCGGCACGGGCGCGCTCGGGGTCCTGCTGGCGAGGCACCTCCTGACCGTCCACGATGTCCAGCGCGTGGTGCTGGCGAGCCGGAGTGGCCGGCCCGTCCCCGAACTGGGGCCCGCCGTGGAGGTCGTCGCGTGCGACGTCAGCGACCGGCCTTCGGCCGAGGAACTGCTCGCCGCCGTCCGGCCGACCGTGGTGATCCACGCGGCCGGCGTGCTCGACGACGGCGTGCTGACCTCGCTGACCCCGGCCCGGCTCGCCGCCGTGCTGCGGCCGAAGGTCGACGCGGCGTGGCACCTCCACGAGCTCACCCGCGACCTGTCCGCGTTCGTGCTGTTCTCCTCGGCGGCGGGCGTCCTCGGCAACCCGGGACAGGCCAACTACGCGGCGGCGAACGCGTTCCTCGACGCGCTGGCCCGGCACCGGCACGCCCGCGGGCTGCCGGCGCTGTCGCTGAACTGGGGCCTGTGGCGGACGGCGGACGGCATGACCGACCCGACCGGCCGGCACTCGACGGCCATGAGCCCGGAACGCGGGCTGGCGCTGTTCGACGCGGCCCTGGGCAGCGCGGAACCGGTGCTGGCACCCATCGAACCGCCGGCGCGACGCGCGGTCCGGCCGGCACGCCCCGCGGCCGCGGCGCTCCCGGCGCCCGGCCGCGCCATGATCGACGTCGTGCTCGGCGCGGTGGCGGCGGTGCTGGGCCACCCGGACGCGGCGGCCCTCGACGCCGCGCAACCGTTCGCCAGCCTGGGTTTCGACTCGCTCACCGCGGTCGAGCTACGCAACCGGCTGAGCGCGGACCTCGACATCCGGCTCCCCGCGACGGTGGTGTTCGACCACCCGACGCCGCACGCGCTCGCCGAACACCTGGCCACCGCCCGCGACCGGCCGGCGGCGTCCGGGCTGGTCTCGTTGTACCGCAAGGTGTGTGAGGCGGGTCAGGTGGTCGCGGCCATGCACATGCTGGTGACGGCGTCGTGGGCGCTGCCGTCGTTCGGCCTGCCCGACCGCGACGCGCACCGCGTGCCGCCGGTTCGCCTGGCGAGCGGTCCCGGCCCCGCGCTGGTGTGCCTGCCGTCGTTCAGCCCGGCCGTCGGCGCGAACGAGTACCAGCGCCTGGCGTCGGACTTCGCCGGGGAGCGGGACGTGCTCGTCCTCCCGCACCCCGGCTACGACGGCGCGGAGGTGCCGGCGGACCGGGCCACGCTGGCGCGCCTGCACGCCGAGACCGTCGCCCGGTCGGTGACCGGCCCGTTCGCCCTGGTGGGCCGGTCGACGGCGGGCGCGGTCGCCCACGTGGTCGCGGTCGAGCTGGAACGCATGGGGGTCCCGCCGGCGGGCCTCGTGCTGATCGACACCTACCACGTCACCGACGACCTGCTGAACGACGAGTGGCTACTCGGCCTGCCCGCCCGCGCCGCCCTCACCCTGGGCGAGGCCTTCGACGCGACGGTCCCCGAACCCGCCATCGCCGCGATGGGCGCGTACGTCCGGCTCTTCGGCGGCTGGCATCCGGAGGAGACGGCCGTGCCGACGCTCCTGGTGCGTGCCACCGAACCGGCCGCGGAACTGGCGAGCCGAGCCGCGGCTGGGAACTGGCAGGTGACGTGGTCCCGCCCGCACGACACCGTCGATGTGCCGGGCGACCACTTCACCGTCCTGGAGGAACACGCCCCCACGACAGCGAAAGCGGTCCGCACCTGGCTGACCGCCATGCCCTGACAGCCCTGCGGACGCCCGCCGCCGCCGCACCGCCCTGAAAGGCGCGTTCAGGACATCGGCCGCGCCCTGAAAGGCGCGTTCAGGTCGTTGAACGTCCCAAACGCGCCTTTCAGGACATCAGCGATGTCTCAAACGCGCCTTTCAGGACACCAAAGCCAGGGGGCGGCACCCAAAACCATCGGTGGATCCAGATTCAACGTCCCGAAAGCGCCTTTCAGGACATCAGCGATGTCTCGAAAGCGCCTTTCAGGGCATCGGCGGCGGTCGGTCAGCTGGTGGCGCAGAGGGTGCCGTTCAGGGTGAAGGCCACCGGTTGGACGTTCGGGCCCTGGTAGTTGCCGACGAAGCCCACGGTCGTGGTCGCGCCGGCTGCCAGGGCGCTGCCGCCCAGCACGGTCACGGTCTGGCCCTCCTGGGACCACGTCGCGTTCCAGCCGCTGTCCACGCGCTGCCACGTGGTCGGCCACGTGAACCGCAGCTGCCACGGGTCGACCGGGTGGTCGGTGTTGTTCGTGACGTCCACGTTCGCGACGTAACCGTTGCCCCAGTCGGTGGTCTCGGCGAAGTGGACCGTGCACACCGACGTCGCGGGCGCCGGCGTCTGGAACGTCAGCGGCGGCGAGGCCCACGACACCTTCCCGGCGTTGTCGCGCGCCAGGATGTTCACCGTGTACCGGGTCGCCGGCGTCAGGTTCGTGACGGTGAACGAGAACCCGGTCGTCTCGCCCCACTGCTCGCTCCGCGTGCCGAGCTGGCGGTGGATCTCGTACTTCAGGGGCGCGGCGGCCGCCGGCGGGGGCGTCGCCCAGAGCAGCTTGACGGAGTTCTCCGTGAGACCGGTGACGCTCGGCCGGTTCGGCGTGGCCGGCAGACCGGTCTGCGAGGTGGACGGCCGCAGCACGAGGGTCGTCAGCGAGTACGGCGGCAGCGTCACCGACCGGGCCGAGCCCGACGTCGTCGTGATGGCCGTGTCGCCGTTGCCGTAGGTCAGCACCTGCGCGGTCGCGGCCGGCGAGTAACCCGCGTAGCTCAGGGCGACCGTCTTCGCCGCGTCCGGGTCCTGGTTCAGCAGCAGCACGGACAGCCCGCCGTCGGTGCGGCGCGCGGCGTGCGCCTTCACCAGCGGGTCGGACGTGCCGGCGACGACCAGCTGGTCACCCGGCCGGGCGAAGCGGGACACCATCGACAGGCCGTGGTAGGGCGCGAAGGGCGTGTTGAGCGCCGGCTCGCACGCCGTGCCGTCGGCGTTGCAGGTGCCGCTGGACAGCAGGCCGAAGTCGTTGTAGTCGGGCTGCCCGGCGACCGTGGTCAGGGTGTCGGGTCCGTTGTGGACGTTCCACCAGTCGATGTTGAACACGCCGTTGGCCATCAGCGTCGCGTAGGCGTCCGCCGCGAACAACGCGCCCGGCTGGGTGTTGCGGCCGTAGGAGGTGTTGAGCTCGGTCATCGCGACCGGCAGCTCCTTGCCCGCGTACTGGCGGCTCTGCGCACGCAGCAGGCGCAGCTGGTCGGCGATCCGGTCTGTCTTGGGCAGCACCTCGGGGCCGGACGTTCCGGTCGGGTACCAGTGCACGATCGCGAAGTCGACCACCGAGCCGGCCGTGGCCAGCACGACCTGGTTCCAGCTGCCCGCGTCGCCCTCCGCCGTGATGCCGTCCGGCCACTCGCCGGGCGCGGTGAGCACCGCGCCGATCTTGATGGTCGGGTCGACGGCCTTCATCGCCGTCGCGTAGTCCCGCACGAGGGTCGCGTACTGCGCCGGGCTCTTGTCGGGGTGGTCGTCGGCCTCCCAGTTCGCGCCGTAGTGGCCGTTGCCGTAGTTCTCGTTGCCGATCTCCCAGTACCGGACGCCGTAGCCCTTGTCGATGTTCGCCGACCGCACCCAGTCGGCGGCCTCCTGCGGGGTGCCGGTGCCGTAGTTGGCGGTGACGATCGGCTGGGCGCCCGCCCGGCGCACGCCGGCCATGAAGTGGTCGAAGTCGGTGTTCGGGGCGACGTAGCCGCCCGGCGCCGTGTGGTCGCGCCAGTGGTAGATGTCGGAGTACGAGCCGCCCGGGTAGCGCATGGCCTTGACGCCGGCGCCCTTCATGAGGTCCGCGACCTCGTCCGTGCCGAGGTGGGTGTCCCAGATCGCGTGGTTCACCCCGAGCGCGGCCGGGCTCACGAACTCCAGGCCGGCCTTGGCGTTGACCACGACGTCGACGGCCGTGTCGGCCATGGCGACCGGCGGCCCGCCGACCTGTGTGGCGGCGGCGAGAGCGAACACCAGCAGCGCGGCAGGGCGCGAACGTCTCATGGCTGTCCTCATCGACGGCAGTGTCTGGGAGCGCTCCCAGACTGACGGCGCGACACCGTTTTGTCAACGAGCCGTGTCACCCGGCCACGGCGTCGGCCGTGGCCACGTGTACCGCGGCCGTGCTGCCGACCCCGCCGGGGACCGAGGTGTACGCCGTCACCGGCACCGACGGCCACGGGACGTTCGTCGGCGTGGTGCGGGGCGCCGAACGCCGGCAGGGGGTGGTGTGGCGCGACGGGGGCGCGACCCTGCTGGAGGACTTCGTTCCGTTGGACGTCAACGAGTCCGGGCTGATGGGTGGGTACACGATCGACCCGTTCGACGGGCGTCCCGTCGCCGCGCTGCGGCCGCTGGACGGGCCGGTGCGTACGACCTCGACGACGGCGTGATCGCGGCGACCCACAACCGCGCGACCGCGACCGTCGACGCCCGCACCGGCACGAGGACAGCGGTCCCCGGCACGGCGAACGCCCTCCCGTCCGCGATCAACGACGGGGTGATCGTCGGCAGCACCCGCCGCACGGCGATGCTCTGGCGCGCCGGCGAGGCCGTGCTCCTCCCCGCCCCACCGGACACCACCACCCGCGAGGCGACCGCGGTCAACGCCACCGGTACCGAGGCGGCGGGCACCAGCACCACGACGGCCGGCACGCTCGTGCCGGCGCTGTGGGAATGCCCGGCCGGGTAACGGTTTCGACCAGCAGCACCACACTCTACGACTAATGGTCGGTTGCAACCGTCGGATCCGACTGTCAGGCTAGGTGTTTCCTTGCGCGTGCCAGGAAGGAGCACCTATGACCAGAGCTGAGCTGATCCGCGCGGAGGAGATCGTCGCGGAGTGGCTCGACGGTGGGGACGGCCCGGCCGGGCCGGTGTTCACCCGCGAGTACTCCGAGGCCGACATCGTCATGACCGACCCCGGGCAGTCCGGTCGGTGCGGGACCGCCTGCACCGGGTCGCCCGGCTACGAGTGCTGCTGACCGAGGAGGAACCACAGCATGAACACGCTTGAACTGGTCCGGCCCGAGGACCTCATCGCCATGTGGCTCGCCGGGGACGGGGACGACAACCCGGCCGGCCCGCTGTTCACCGGCGGTGAGCACACCGAGGCCGACATCACGATGACGGGCCCCGGCCAGTCCGGCCGGTGCGGCACCGCCTGCTCCGGATCCTCCTCCTACCGGTGTTGCTGACCGACGACCAGGGGGCCGTCCACGGGGCGGCCCCCGCCACCGACGAGCAGTTCGAGCGGTCCGCCACCGCCTTCCTGGCCCCCGCGCACGCCGAACTGGCGCACGCGCTGGCCGGGACCGGCCTCACGCCACCCGAGCGGGACGTCGTCCACGCCGGCGCCATGGCCGCCCTGCACGACACCGTCCTGCGCAAGATCTCCCGCGTCCTCGTGCTCGAGCTGAACGCCGCCCGCCTCACCGGCACGCTCACCGCCGCCGACAGTGCGGGCCGCTGGGCCGAGTTCGTCGACCGCACCCGGGAACCCGGCTACTGGGCGACGCTCGACGCCACCTACCCGCCGCTGCGGCACCGCCTGGACACCGTCGTCGCCAACCGGGTCGCCGCCGCCGTCGAACTGGCGACCCGGCTCGCCCACGACCGCGACCTCCTCGACGTCGGCGAGCTGGCCAGGGCTGAGTTCGGCGCCGGCGACAGCCACCGCGGCGGGCGGATGGTCGTGCTCCTCCACGGCACCGGCGGGTCCACGGTCTACAAGCCGCGCTCGGTGGCCGTCGACCGGGCCCTGTCCGACCTCCTCGCGGCGGTCGTGCCGGACGAGGACGACCCGATCCGCGTTCCCCGCGTACTGGAAAGACCGTCCTACGGCTGGGCCGAGCACGTCACCCACCGGTACTGCGCGAGCGACGCCGAGCTCCGGGCGTTCTACCGCAACCTCGGCCGCTGGCTCGCGGTGATGCGGCTCGTCGGCGGCACCGACCTGCACCAGGAGAACCTGATCGCCGCCGGCCCGGTGCCGGTCGTGGTCGACTGCGAGACCCTGTTCACCCCGCGCCAGCCCGCGCCGCCGTCCGGCTACGGCGCCGCCACCGACGAGGCGCACGCCATGGTCGCCGGCTCCGTGCTCGGCACCGGGCTGCTCCCCGGCCGCGGGCTCGTCCTGGCGTGGCGCGGCATCGACACGTCCGCCATCGGCTCGCTGCCCGGCCAGCAACCCACGCCGGACGTGCCGGTGATCGTCGGCGGCGGCACGGACACCGCGCACGTCGGGTTCGCCAAGGCACCCCGGGAGCCGTCCGCCAACCACCCGTGCCCGGAGCCCGTGCTCGGGAAGTACTGGCATCACGTGGTTTCCGCGTTCACCTCGCAGACCCGACGGCTGCGCGAGCTCGACCACGCCGGCCGGCTCGCGGACCTGCTCACCCCGTTCGCGGACCTGCCCGTCCGCGCGGTCCTGCGGCCCACCGAGACCTACGCCGAGCTGAGCCGCATGCTGTGGCACCCGGCGTCCCTGCACGACGAGCCGAGCGCGGTGGCGAAGGCCGAGGACCTGCTGGCCAGGCACGCCGGCAACGCACCCGACGCCCCCGGCACACCGGACGTCATCGCCGCGGAGGTGGCCGAGCTGCTCGCCGGCGACATCCCGTTCTTCACCACCACGCCCGCGACCGGCGTGCTCACCGGCCCGGCCGGCACCCGCTGGGGCCGCAGAGCGAACCTGGTCGCCGAGGAACTGGACCGTTGGCGGGCAACGGATCCGGACGTCGACCGGCGGGTCATCCAGGCGGCGCTGGTGAGTGCCTACCTCAACGAGGGCTGGCTGCCGGACGAGGTCAACCGCCAACCGTCCACAGTGGCCTCCGTCGACCTGGACCGCCGCCGGCGCGCGCTGGCCCGCGGCATCGTCGAGCAGATCGCCGCGACGGCCATCCGCGGCGCGGACGGTACGGCGAGCTGGGTGGCGCCCGTGCTCAACCCGACGGGCTGGTCGGTGCAGGCGCTCTCGCCCGACCTGTACAGCGGCGTCGGGGGTGTGGCCGTACTGCTGGCCGGGTACCTGCGTGAGCAGGCGGCCGGCCGGGCGGACGAGGTACCCGGCCTGGCCGAGCTGCTGGCCGCGGCGGTGGAAACGTTGCAGCTGGGTGAGGAACGCTGGCGGGCCACCCTGACCGAGGGCGTGCCGCTGCGCCCGGAACCACCCGGCGGGTATGTGGGGATCGGCTCCCGCATCACGACCTGGCTGCTGCTGCGCCGCTTCGGCGCCGTGGACGACGAGGCGATCATCCGCGCCCGGTGGCTCGCCGACCAGGTCCCACGCGCGGTCGTGGACGACGGCGCCTACGACGTGCTGGTCGGCCGCGCCGGCGTGATCGTGCCGCTACTGCGCCTGGCCGAACACACCGGCGACGCCGACCTGGTCGCCCACGCGAGCATGATCGGCGACCAGCTGATCGCGGAGGGCGAGCCACGCGGCCCGCACGACGAGGCGGTGTGCTGGCCCAACAAGGACTTCCCGGAGGGCATCGGCGGTTTCGCCCACGGCGCCACGGGAATCGGCTGGGCACTGGCCCGCCTCGCCGCGGTCACCGGCGACGAGGCGCACGCCGAGACGGCGCAGGCCGCGTTCGCCTACGAGGAGACGCTGTACTCGCCGGAGCGCGGAGGATGGTTGGACCTGCGGGAGAAGGACCAGGTGGGCGGCGCCTGGTGCCACGGCGCGGGCGGAATCGGCCTGGCGGCCCTGGACCTGGGCCGGCTCGACGTGGTGGACCGGGCGGCGGAGTCCGCGTGGCGCCTGGGACTCGGCTGGAACCACACCCTCTGCCACGGCGACCTCGGCCTGTGGGAACTGGCGACCGCGTCGACCCGTTTCGACAGCTCCACTGTGGACGCCCACATGGTGTCGGTGCTGGAGGAGTACGGCGTGGTGACGGGCCTGGCCCGGGAGGCGTTCTCGCCCGCCCTGCTACCGGGCGCGGGCGGCATCGCGTACCAGTTGCTGCGGCTCCACCCGGAGTGCGACCTGCCGACGGTGCTGCTACCGGATCCGGGGCCGGCATGACCACCGAGCCCGAGCTGGAGATGGACAACCCGTACTGGCGCCTCGACGAGGGTGCCGGGACGCTGAGCCTGCCTCGGCTACTGCGGCGCCTCCCGTCGAGTCTGCGGCCGGTCGTGCGGGTGATCCGGCAGGCCGCACCGCGGGCCGCCGCCGCCATCCTCGTACTGCAGCTGGCTTCCGGCGCCGCGTTCGCGTTCGGGTTGCTCGCCACGACCGGCGTGTTGGAGGAGCTGTTCGCGGCCGGACCCACCACCCAACGCATGGCGGACGCGCTCCCCGCGCTCCTGCTCGTGGTCGGCGCGTTCGCCGGGCGGGGGCTGCTCGACACCGGTGTGGCCCTGGCCCACGCTCGGATCGTGCCGGCCGTGCGGCGGACGGCCGAGGAGCAGTTGGTCCACTCCGGACTCGGTGTCGAGCTGGCCGCCTTCGACGACCCCGAGTTCTACGACCGCCTGCACCGGGCCCGGGACCGCGGCGTCTACTTCCTCGAGCGGGCCACCGACAACATGGTCGAACTGCTCGGCGCCGCCTTCGCCGTGCTCGCCGCGGCCGGCAGCCTCGGGGTCCTGCACCCCGTCCTCCTGCCCGTGCTCGCGCTCTCCGTCCTGCCCGAGGGCTGGGCGGTCGTCCACGCCGCACGGCTCGGCTACGCCACCATGACCCGCACCGTCACGCTCAACCGGCGGGCCAGCATGCTCTCGGACCTGGCCACGCAGCGCGAGCCCGCCGCGGAGATCCGGTCGTGCCAGGCCGAGCCGTTCGTGCGGGCCGAGTACCGCGCGGTCGCGGACCTGTTGCAGCAACAGGAAACCGCGGTCGGGATCGGGCAGGCGCGGGTCAGGGCGGTCGGGAGAGCGCTTTCCGGGATCGCGATCGCCGCCACGATCGCGTTGCTCGGACTGTTGTTGCAGGCCGGGTGGGTTCCGCTCGCGGTCGCGGGGACGGCGCTCATCGCCATCCGGTCGGCGGCCGCCGCGCTCGGGCGGCTCGTGTTGGCCGCCAACCTGGTGTTCGAGCAGGGGTTGTACGTCGCGGACTATGAAGAGTTCCGCGCCGACGCCGCGCGGCGGGTCCGCCCACCCGCCGCGCGGCCTGCTCCTGCCGACCCCGGGCTGATCGAGCTCCGGGACGTCGGGTTCCGGTACCAGGGCGCGGACCGGGACGCGCTCGCCGGCATCGACCTGACCATCCACAGAGGACAGGTGGTCGCGCTGGTCGGGGAGAACGGCTCCGGCAAGACGACGCTCGCCAAGGTGATCACCGGCCTGTACCGCCCGGGCGCCGGCCTGATCCGCTGGGACGGCGTCGATGTCACCACGCTCGACCCACGCAGCCTCGGCGACCGCGTCGGCATGGTCGCGCAGACACCGCTGCGCTGGCCGCACGACGCACGCACGAACGTCCGGCTCGGCCGCCACGACCGCGACGACCCCGGCGACGCCGGACTGCGGGCCGCGGCGGCGTTCGCCGGTGCCGACGAGGTGGTCGCCGAGCTGCCGCACGGCTGGAAAACACTGCTCTCCCAGTACTTCCGCGGCGGCACCGAGCTGTCCGGCGGGCAGTGGCAGCGGATCGCGGTGGCGCGCGGCCTGTTCCGCGACGCCCGGCTGCTCGTCCTCGACGAGCCGACCGCCGCGCTGGACGCGAAGGCCGAGTGGGCGGTGTACGAGTCACTGCGCCGGCTCGCGGCCGGCCGCACGGTCGTGCTGATCACCCACCGGCTCGGCAGCGTCCGCAACGCCGACCGCATCTACCTGCTGCACCAGGGAAAGCTCGCCGAACAGGGCACGCACGACGAGCTGATGACCGCGGACGGCCGGTACGCGGAGCTGTACCGGCTGCAGGCCGAGATGTACGCGACGCCATGATCACCCACCGGCCGGGCGACCCCGGTTACCAGCGGGCACGGAAGCTGTTCATCGGGCGGCAGGAGGAGGTGCTGCCCCGGGCCGTCGTCGAGTGCGTGACCGAACAGGACGTGGTCGCGGCGCTCGAGCTGGCGGCGGGCGGCCCGTTCGCCATCCGCGGCGGTGGGCACAGCTTCGCCGAACACTCCACGTCGGACGGTCTGGTGCTGGACCTCGCCGGCCTCGGCACGATCGAGGTGCGGGACGGGACCGTCGTGGTCGGCGCCGGCGTGCGCGTCGGCGAGCTCACCGACGCCCTGGCGCCGCTCGGCCGCGTGGTGCCGGTCGGCTGGTGCCGGTCCGTCGGCGTGGTCGGCGCGGTGCTGGGCGGCGGGTACGGCGTGCTGGGCCGCTACTACGGCCTGGGCGCCGACCACCTCGTCGCGGCCCGGGTGCTGCTGGCCGACGGCCGGATCGTGCTGACCACGGCCGCCGAGCACCCGGACCTGTTCTGGGCGTTGCGGGGCGCCGGCGGCGGGAACTTCGGCGTGGTGCTGTCGGTCGAGCTGCGCACGCGGCCCACGGTCGCGCTGACGGCCATCCAGGCAACCTGGCCGTACGAGCGGGTCGTGGACGTCGTGGCGGCCTGGCAGCACCTGGCGCCGGTCGCGCCGCGGCAGGTGAACCTCGAACTGTCGTTGTGGGCCAGCGACTTCCCCGAGGAGGAACCGGCGGTCGCGTTGTTCGGCGTGGTGGCCGGCAACCTCGCGGACGCGCACACCGTGCTGGCGTCGTTCACCGACCACGCCGGCTCGACGTCGGCGTCGGCCTGCACCGTGTTGTCCACAGTGGACTCCGCGCGGTACTGCGACTACCCGGGCAACGCCGCGGAACACACGCTGCCCCGGCTGCCGGCGGACGAGGCGCGCCCGGCGCTGAAGCTGGTGCGGTCGGAGTTCTTCACCGGCCCGATGCCCAGGCCCGTGCTGGCCGAGCTGACCGCGCACCTGGTGAGGAACCGGCGCTACGGCGTGTACCGGGACCTGGAGCTGATCCCGTGGGGCGCCGCGCTGTCCGCGCCGTACGGCGGCGCGTTCGCCCACCGCGACGCCCGGTTCCTCGTGAAGCACAGCGTCCAGACCGGCTGCCGCGCCACGGACGAGACCCGCGCGGCGGCGACCGACTGGGTGAACGGCTCGTGGTCGATCACCCACGCCTTCGGCTCGGGCGGCAGCTACCCGAACTACCCGGACCTCGCCCTCACGGACTGGGCGGACGCGTACTACGGCGCGAGCCTGCCCCGCCTGCGCGAGGTCAAGGAGAAGTACGACCCGGACGCGGTTTTCCGCTTCCCGCAGGGCCTCGCGGGCTAGACTCGGCGCCCTGCACGCCGGTCAACGAAATGGGGCACGTGTCGGCACAGGGCGTCTCGGCTTCGGTCGGCGCGCGGGGGAACCGCCTGCCGCGCGTCGCCGGCTGCGTGCTCGAGGCACTCCGCGCCGCGGTCGTGGCCGGTGGGTTGGGCGTCGTCCTGGTGCCGATGGGCCTCACCCTGCCCTGGCTGGTCACCCTGTGCGGCCTGGTCCTCGTGCTGCGGCTGGCGACTGGGCTGCACCGCGCGGTGCGGTCGATCGGGCTGCTGGACCTCGAGCTGGGCCGGGAACCACACCTGCTCGTGCTGCGCGGCCCGTGGGCGACCAGGCGGCACGCGCTGGACGAGGTCACCGCCGTCCAGCTCTGGCGCGACCCCCGGCCGCGGCTGGAAGTGTTGCTGTACAACGGCTCCTCGGTACAGGTCGAGCCGGGCCGGACGTTCCCCGCGGACGTCGCCGTCCTGCTGCGCGAACTGCTGGAGCCGCACGGGGTCAAGGTCGTCGACTGGGGCGGGCCCGATGCTGATCGCCGGTAGCCTGATCGCGCTGGCCCTGTTCGGCGCCCCGTGCATGCCGGACACCGAGCCGCACGGCCGGCTGGCCTGCGCGGACCTGCGTGACGCGGACCTGGCCCAGGCCGACCTGGTGGGCGCCGACCTGCGGGGCACGACCCTCGCCGGCGCCGACCTCACCCAGGCCGACCTCCGCGACGCCGACCTGCGTGGCGCCGACCTCACCGGCGCCACCCTGACGCAGGCGAACCTGACCGGCGCGGACCTGCGTGGCGCGACGCTGGCCGGCACGAGCGCGGTCCAGGCCTCGGGGCTGCGCACGATCCGGGTGGACGTGGTCGGTCCCGGCGCGTACGTGCAGGTCGGGTACCTGCTCCTCGGCCCGGCCCTCGCGTTCGCGCTGCTCTGGGGGCGCCGCCGGTCTCCCCGTCGCCTGGCCGGCGTCGTGCTCGCCGTCGCGGGGCTGTACCTGCTGTGCACCGGCGCGCTGCGTGGCTTCGCGGCGGCCGTGACGGGCTGGCTGTGGGCCGTCCACCCCGGCCCGATCGCCGCCGATCCGGTGGCACAGGTGGGGTTCGGCGCGGTCGTGCTCGTGGTCGCGGCGTTCCTGCTGTACGCGCCCCGCCGGCCGCCGGAACCCCTGGCACGCCTGGCCGTCGGGCGGCCGACGCCGGGCCGGCCGGTCCCGGCGTTCGGGCCCCGCACACGCGGACTGCTGGCACTGGCGGCCGTGCTGGGTCTGCTGGACCTCGTCGCCGTGGTCGTGCTGTGGCTGCTGGACGCCCTCCCGGCGACGGGTCCGTGGGGGTCGGCGCTGGGGCACCTCGTGGTCGCCGGCACCGGCACGCTGTTCCTGGTCCGCGGGGCGCGGCCACCGGCGGACCAGGGGGTGAACCCGGCGACGCTGAGCGGGTTCGTGCTCGCCGAGCCGGCGTACGTGTGGTTGTCCGGCGCGTCGGCGAGCGGTCGGCCCGCGCACCGCGCCGTGCCGTGGGAGTCGCTGGAGCACGTGCACATCCTCCACACGCTCGACTCCACCCGGGGCGACACGGTGCTGGTCACGGTCCGCCCACCCGGCGCGCGCGAGCCCGTCGAGTACCCGAACGAGCTGCCGGTGTCCCCGGCGCAGGCCGCCCGCCTGCGGGAGATCCTCCCGAAGGAGAAGCTCACGGAGACCGCCCGCACACCGGACTGACTCCCAGCAGCCCTGGAGGGGAGTAGTGTTCGTGCATGGTTCGTGAGATCGGCGTCGCGGCAACGTTCGACGCCGACCACGATGTCTACTACGGGCGGACGTGCGGCGACGGCTTCGCGGTCGTGTCGGACACCGGGTTGGTGACCGTCCTCGACAGCCGGCTGCGTCTCGTGCGGCGGGTCGACCTCGGCGCCCCGGCCCCGGACCTCTCGGTCGCCGGCGATCGCTGGGCGTGGGTCGTGGGGGAGCGGCTGTGGGTCGGCGATCCCGCGACCGGCGGGGTTTCCGCGCCGCTGCGGGGTGAGTCCGCGTGCCGGTGGCAGCCGTCCGGGCAGGCGTTGTGGTCCGCCCGCGGCACCGGCGACGAGGTGCTGGTCGAGCTGCGGACGCCGGACAACCGGGTGACCGGCGCGGTGACCGTGCCGGACGCGTTCGGCGACTCGATGGTCCGGCTGCGCCGCCACCCGCACGAGGGCGCGATCATCCTGTGGCTCACGGCCGGCCAGGACGGCCAGCAGTCCTGGCTGATCCGCGACGACGGCACAGTCGACCACCTCCCGGCCGACGACTGCCTCCCCGCCCAGTTCTGCGCGACCACCGACTGGTTCCTGGCGGCCGGCGACGATCACCTCACCAGGCTGTCCTGGCCGGCGGGCGCCGAGCTGGGCACCCTGAAATGGTCGGAGATCGACCCACAGGCCGCGGCCGACGGCAGCGACGTCCCGGGCGGCTGCCTGATGTGGCTCCCCGACGGGTTCGTGTCGTGGAGCACCGAGAACGGCCGCCTACGCACCATCGACCCGACCACGATGACGGTCGCCGACGAGATCCAACTGGCCGGCCACACCGGCTTCTCCTTCGCCGTCCCCCACGACAGCGGCGACGTGATGTCCGTCCACGGCCCACGCACCCTGGTCCTGTCCACCCTGCGCGACTGGCCACCGGTATAACGGTCCGTCCATTGTGGATGGCGCGGCGACAGGGCCTGGTGGCACCTGGACCAGGCCCGTGACGCCGTCGCCTTCCACCTCAGACCCGCCCCATGATCTCCACGAAGTCGGGGCGGTTCAACAACTCCCGCAGCAGCACCAGGTCCGCCAGGCCCAGCGGCGGCGGCGCCGGTGCGGCCGCCGGCTTCGCCTTCGCCCCGCCGAGCAGCAGCAGCCTCCCGGCGGCCACGTCGCAGCCCTGCTCGGTCGCGCCCCCGCACACGGGGCAGCGGAACGCGCAGCTCACCCGGCCTGGTTCGGCCGTGCCGGAGACGGTGACCTCGCTCGCCGGCAGCGTCACCTCCCCACAGTCCTCGCAACGCAGACGTAGTCTTCGCATCTCGTCACCTCTCCGGCGTGAATTCTTCATGGTCGCTACGGGAATCACTCATGAAACTAGTCGGAGCTGATCACGCCCTGGTTCCCGCGCGATTACCGGAGCCCGCCGGTCGGGTACCCGCCGCGCCGTTTGCACGGACGGGTGAGGCATGCAGGTCACCGACACGGCGGGTTGACACCGTCATGCGACCTGGCCAGGATCGGAAACATCACCAAAAGCCGGCAATGGTGACGCACTTCTCACACTCTTCTAGTCAGGGAGAAGGGGAAAGACGTCATGACCACCGCCAGGGACATATTACAAAGCGTCACCGTTGAACCCACTTTCAGTGTCGACGAGTTGGCCACGGTGCTCTCGGCCCTCGCCGACCTCGACCGCGACTCGACCGCGTGCGCCGTCGCCATGACGGCGGGCGGCGGGAGCATCCTGAGTGCCACCCGTGCCGCGCTCGACGCGGCTGACATCGCCGCGACCGCGGGCCGGGTGCTGGCCCGTGGCGAAGCCGCGGATCTGACCGTCGTCAAATGCGTCCTCGAGGCCGCCGCCGTCGCGGCCGAGCGCTGCGCGCAGGAATGCGGCGCCCACGCCGAGCACAGCGAGCACTGCCGGATCCACTCCGAGAGTGCCGCACGCGCCGCGGAACTCCTTCGTTCCCAGCTGTCCAACCTGGGCTGAGCGGACCCGGGTCGTCTGTCCACAGTGCACATGAAGGCGGCCCCCGGTACTCTCACCGGGGGCCGCGTCATGCCCATCCAGCAGCGCCGCACGACCGGGGGCGACAATCCATGGGCGGTCCGGACTGGTTCCGCTGGACACTCACCGCGCTCTTCCTCGCCGTCGCGGCCTACTGCGTGACCAGGCTCGCCAGGGCCAGGCACGTGCCGGCCCTCTACCGCGGCTGCCACCGCGCGACCGACGTCGGGCACGGGATGATGAGCGCCGGCATGGCCGTGATGTGCTCGCCCGCCGGCGGTCCGGTGCCGGTGGCCGGCTGGCAGGCCGTCTTCCTCGTCACCACCTCGTGGTTCGCCGGTTCCTGGTTCCGGCAGCGGCACGCCCGCGCCACCGCCGAGCCGATCGGCTGGCACGCGGGCGACCTGCACCACGCCGTCGCCGGGCTGGCCATGCTGTACATGCTGACCGCGATGCCCGGGGGGCATCACATGGCCGCGCCGTGGGTGCCCGCCATGCCCGACACCGAGCTCGCGCTGCCGCTGGTCGCCTGGCTGTTCGCCGGCTACTTCGTCGTGCACGCCACGCTGCTCTCCCCGCGCGTGGTCCGGCCCGTCCCGGCCGGCGACACCCGCCTGCCCGCCGTGCTCACGGCCCCCCGGCTGGCCGCTTCCTGCCAGATTTTCATGGCGCTGGGGATGAGCTACATGCTGATCGCTTGACGAAACCGGTTCCGCTCCAGCAGCATCAAATGGTCGGATGACTGACGCCGCACCCGCTGGAGTGTGTATGCGATCACGACCGAGACAGCTGCTGTCCGTGCTGGCGGTTTCCGCTTTCCTGGCGGGATTGACCACCTCGACCGCCCTCGCCGAGCCGGCCGCCGCGGCCGCCGTGCCCGAGCCGGTGGTCGTACCTATCGAGGCCTACTTCGACAACGACGGCATCGACTCGGCGTCCGCGCGGGACGGGAACTTCGACGGTTCCGGCTACACGTTCCCGGCCGAGGCGCTGCCCACCGGCCAGATCACCGTGGACGGCGTGCCGTACGCGTTCCCGCCGGCCACGCCCGGTGCGAAGAACAACGCCGTCGCCATGGGACAGCGCCTCGACCTGCCGCGACGGCGCTACCACAGCGCGTACCTCCTGGTGGCGAGCAGCTACGGGATGGCGTCGGGCGAGGCGAGGATCCACTACGCCGACGGCACGACGACCACCGCGACGCTCGGTGGCCCCGACTGGTACTCGGGCTCCGGCCCGATCCAGGCGCCGTTCCGGTACACCCCGGGCGGCGGCACCGACCAGCACCCGGTGTCGATCTCGGTCGCCCGGCTCTGGCTGGACGCGAGCCGCGAGGCCGTCGGTGTCACGCTGCCGACCACGAACCCCGCGCAGCCCAACCTGTCCAGCCTGCACGTGTTCGCGCTGACCGTGCAGCCGGCCGCCACCGGCAAGGCACTCGTCGTGCGTGGCGCGCGGTCCACGGCGAAGCTGCTCGGCGACAGCCAGGCGGTCGAGGCCACCGTGGTGAACCTCGGCGACGAGTGGATCACGCCGCAGGACGGCGTCGCCGTGACCGCGGACGTGTTCGGCGCCCGGACGGTCCGCCCGGCCGCGGTGCGCCGGCTCGCCCCCGGCGAGGAGGCCCGGGTGCGGATCGGGGTCGTCCGCGCGGGCGCGCCGGTGGACACGATCGTCACCGGAAAGGTTGTGGCACAGGGGAGGCGGCTGCGTGCCGAGCAGCCCGTCCGGTTCACCCTCGGCGTCGCGGACTACCAGCCGACCGACGCGTCGCTGGGTGGCCACGAGTCGCCGTACTGGTTCGACGACGCCAAGTTCGGCATCTTCATCCACTGGGGCGTGTACTCGGTGCCGGCGTGGTCGCCGCCGGGGGAGCAGTGGGCCTGGACGTTCAAGGTCGCCTACGGCAGCCGGTAGGCGAATTCGGCCGGGAGGGTGCCGGTCACGCAGAAGGGCGGTGGACGACCCGCCCTCCCAGAGGAACTGTCCGGGTAGCGATCAACGAGGCGAAGACGGGATTCGAACCCGCGTACAAGGTTTTGCAGACCTCTGCCTAACCACTCGGCCACTTCGCCATGGGCGCGCCGAGTCGTGGCGCGCGTCAGTGGCGCGGACAGATCGCGCTCGCCTGCAGGCGGAACGCGATGTGCAGGCGGCCGACGGAGGTCGTGCCGAAGGTCATGATCACACCATGACACCGGCGCACCGGCCCGGTCAACCGATCTCACCACGTGGACGCAACGGTTCTGCAATCACGGCTGGCACGCTCCCGCACTGTCCCCATGACACAGGGAGGTGGCGGGGTGATCCGCTTCAGCAGGATGGCCGGGGCCGTCGCGGTGGTGGCCGCGCTGGTCACGGCGGCCAGTACCACGGCGGCCAGTACCACGGCGGCGACCCAGGTGTGCGAGGTCCAGAACGTGACCGACACGGCGCGGATCGTCAACCTGGTGCCGCCGCGGGTGGGTGGCGACGCGGACTTCGCCGGGCACGGGCCGCAGGTGTCCGTCCGGGTGACGCTCGCGACGCGGCCGGACAGCGCGGGCCGGCCGAACGTGCTCGTGCACGTCGACATGACGGCCCGGGAGACACAGTCGGACTTCACGACCGCCGCGGGTGGCACCCTGGCGCTCATCCGCGTGTGGCTGGGCTTCGAGGGCTGGCGCGTCGACGGCGTGGTCGGCATGGACACGGTGGACGCCCTGGGCTACACCGACACCGACCACGCCGACGACGTCTTCGGCCCGAACTCGCCGACCAGCTTCGTGCAGGGCTACCGGGTCGTCGGTGACACGCCGGGTGACGAGGCCGGCACCGAGACCTTCGTCCAGGTCAACATCAAGCCGATCACGCTGCGCCTGTCCCGCGGGTGCCCCTGACGGCGCCGACGCCCGCGGGAAGGCCGGACGTCACACGGTGATGACGACCTTCGCGCGGGCGTGTTCCACCTCGACGTAGCGGATGGCGGCCGCGGTCTCGCTCAACGGGTACGTCCGGTCGATGACCGGGGTGAGCTTGCCGGACTCGATGAGCTCCCGCAGTGCCAACAGGTTCTCGCCGCTCGGTACCTCGGACAGCACGACGAGCCGCTGCCGGACGAAGCGTGCCAGCAGGTTGGCCTTCATGACCAACCCCATCGGGCCGACCAGGCTGCCGCCGCCCGATGTCCCGCCGCCGGACAGCACGAGTGTGCCGTCGGGCGTCAGCGCTCGCCGCAGGTCGGCCAGTGAACGGTTGGCGACCAGGTCGAACACGACGTCGTACCGCTGCCCGGTGCGGGTGAAGTCCTCGCGGGTGTAGTCGACGACGTGGTCGGCGCCCAACCCGCGGACCAGGTCGACGTTCCGCGTGCTGCACACGGCGGTCACCGACGCGCCGTAGGCCTTGGCGAGCTGCACGGCGAACGTGCCGACGCCGCCGGACGCGCCGTTGACGAGAACCCGTTGCCCCGCCTGGACATCGGCGACGTCCCGCAGACCCATGAGCGCGGTGTTGGCGGCGAGCGGCACCGCGGCGGCCTGCTCGAACGTCAGCCCGGCCGGCTTGTGCGCCACCTGCCCCGCCGGCGCGGACACGAACTCGGCGAACGCGCCGCTGCGGTGGAAGTTGTCGCCGAACACCTCGTCGCCCGGCTTGAAGCGGGTCACGTTCCGCCCGGTCGCGACGACCCGGCCGGCGAAGTCGCGGCCCCGGATCTTCGTCGGTGGCCGGCGTAGGCCGCCCATCATCAGCCGGGCGAGGTACGGGTCGCCCCGCAGGAAGTGCCAGTCGTAGGCGTTGACCGAGGAGGCGCACACCTGGACGAGCACCTCGTCGTCGTCGGCCACCGGGGTGTCCACGGTCGTGAACTCCAGGACCTCCGGGCCGCCGAACCTGTTCTGCACGATCGCCTTCATCGCTTTCCCCTTCGAATGATTCGTTCTGCCACAACGAGGTTGAACACCCAGGCCGCGCCGAGGATCAGCGCCTTCGCGGTCACGCCGGCCGGGCCGACCAGCACGCTCCAGAACCCGTAGAACACGCCCTGTGTGCCCGCCGCGACACCGACCGCGTACGCCCGGATCAGCCAGGCGCGGTGCGTGACCACGTCCCGCCGCCGGATCGCCAGGAACCCGAGGACGAGCGCGACGACCATGAACGTCCCGAACACGAGCCGGAACGCGGCGAGCAGGTCGCCGTCCAGGGGCGGCCGCGGGTAGAAGAGCGTCATCCACAGCGCGGCCAGCGTCCCGATCAGTCCACTGGGGACGACCAGCCGACCGGCGAGCCGGTGCCACGCGTGGCGGCGCAGGCTCGGCACGAACTGGAACGCGCCCAGCACGAGGAACACCGTCGCGCCGACGATGTGCAGCAGGATGGGCACGGGCGACGCGAAGAACCGGGCGCTCTCCTGCGTGACCGGTCCGCCGGCCGCGAGCTGCCCGACGCGGATGCTGCCGGCGACGGCCGGCACGAAGCTGAGGGTGAGCAGCCCGGCCGGCACCCACCACCGTGACCTGGCACGCGTTCGCGGGCGGCGGCCGGTGACCGCGCTGGAACTTGTCGTCATGGCCCAGAATCGTGCCGGCGGGCAGGGGCCGGACTCATCGGAAGTTGGGCCGCGATCGTGGTATCCGATGGTCCGGGTCGCGCGTCGTACTTTCGGCTACCTGCCCGGCCGGACGCGGTTCGTCTCGTAGGCCCACATCGCGATCTCGACGCGGTTGCGGGCGCCGAGCTTGGTCATCAGGCTCGTGATGTGTGACTTGACGGTGCTCAGGGTGATGTACAGCTCGGCCGCGATCTCGTTGTTGGTCCGGCCGCGGGCCACGGCCGTGAGGATCTGCTCCTCCCGCTCGGTCAGCGGGTCGATCGGCTGCACCGGCGGCGTCGACGGCCCGTTCGCCGCGAACGTCGAGAGCAGCCGGGCGGTGACGCTGGGGGCGATGAGCGCGTCGCCGTTCGCCGCGGCGTGGACGGCCTGGGCCAGCATCTCGATGCCGGCGTTCTTGAGCAGGAAGCCCCGGGCGCCGGCCCGCAGCGCGGCGTAGACGTACTCGTCGAGGTCGAACGTCGTGATCACGACGACGGCGAGAGGGTCGTCGACCGCCGGCCCGGCCAGCTGGCGGGTGGCCTCGATGCCGTCCAGCTCCGGCATCCGGATGTCGAACAGGCACACGTCCGGCCGCAGCCGGCGCGCCATGTCGACGGCCTCCCGCCCGTCGGCCGCCGTGCCGACCACCTCGATGTCCGGCTGGGCACCCAGGATCATGGCGAGGCCGGTGCGGACGATCTCCTGGTCGTCCGCGATGAGCACCCTCACGCGGTCACTCCTTCGGGCGACACGGCCGACACGGCGGCCATCGTCCGGCCGCGCATGGGAGCCGGGGGGTCTGTCTCGTGCGTGCTGTCGAGCAGGTTGGCGCGCTCGATCATGTCGGCGCTCCCTTGGGTAGCACGGCGGCCATCGTCCGGCCGCGCATGGGAGCCGGGGGGTCTGTCTCGTGCGTGCTGTCGAGCAGGTTGGCGCGCTCGATCATGTCGGCGCTCCCTTGGGCAACACGGCCGACACGGTCCAGCCGCGGTCGGCGTTGGGGCCCGCCTCGCACGTGCCGCCGAGCAGGTTGGCGCGCTCGACCATCCCGGTCAGCCCGTAGCCGTGCGGCCCGGCCGGGTGGGGCGCGCCGTCGTCGGTCACCCGCACGTGCACGTTCGTGTCGTCGATCAGCACGTGGACCTCGATGCGGGTGGCGTGCCGGGCGTGCCGCCGGGCGTTGGTGACGGCTTCCTGCGCGAGCCGGAACACGGCGGCGCCGACCGGCGACGGCAGCCCGTCGGCGTCCCCGACGACCTGCACGTCCACCGACGGGCGGCCCTTCGCCGCGAGCCGTTCGACGTCGGCGAGCCGCGGGCCGGGGGACAGGTCGGCCGGGCCCTCGGCCCGCAGGATGCGGACCATGCCGCGCATCTCGTCCAGTGCGCGGGCCGCCTCGGCGTCGATCACCTTCAGCGCGTCGACCGCCGCGTCGGGGTCGGCCGCGGCCGTCGCGATGCCGGCCTGCGCGCGGATGGCCATCGCCGAGACGTGGTGGGCGACCGTGTCGTGCAGGTCGCGGGCGAGGCGTTCCCGCTCGAGCAGCTTCACCTGGTCGAGCTCGCGGGTCCGCGCCCTGGCCCGGTAGCGGAACGCGGCGCCGACCGCCATCACCGCGACCAGGATGACGACGCCGCCGAGCGCGTCGCCGAGGCGCATGTAGCCGAGCGCCACCGAGACGCCGAGCTTGCCGAGCATGATGGCCGCGCCGAGCACCGCCTCGCGCCCCGATCCCCAGCGGAACAGCGCGAACGGCAGCAGCAACACGTAGACCAGGACGTTCTGGTTCGGGAACTCCGCACCCGCCACCAGCGAGGACAGCACGAGGACCCCGAACACGACGGCGACCATCAACAGCGGGTGCGTCCGCCGCCACAGCAGCGTCGGCACGAGCCCCGCGGCCACGACCACCGACAGCACCCGCCAGTTCACGTCCTGCCGGAGCACTCCCTCGAGCACGGCGGTCGGGACCAGGGCGGCCAGGAGCACCCAGTCCCGCCACACCCGCGGCGGCGCTCCCGGCGGCCGGGGTTCCCGCCAGACGGAGCGAAGGAGGTCGAACACCGATCCATGGTACGGGCCGGATCATCGCCGCTGATCGGCCGAAAGTACGAGTGGGCCGTTACCTGTCGTCGGTGAAAATCGTTCACAACACGACGACGTGTCGTGACGGGAGGGCACCATGAGAATCCTCCGCACCGCCGGTCTGGTCGTGGGGCTGGTCGCCGGCGTCGCCGCACCGGCCGCCCGGGCCGCGACCGCGCCGCCGCACCTCACCGACGGGTACGGGCTCACCGTGGTCAGCCAGCCCGGCTGGCTGGACGCGGCGGAGCGGACGTTCACCTTCACCGTCCGGACCGCGGCCGTGCCGGCGTACGGCGTCATGCCCGGCCAGGTCTCCGGCGAGCACGTCGTGATGGTCACGCTCCCGGAGGACTACGACGGCAGCACGCGGTACCCGGTGCAGTACACCTTCCACGGCGCCGGCGACCACCCCGACTCCGCCCGCAACAAGGAGATCATCGAACGCGCGACGGCCGGCGTGCCGCTGATCACCGTGCTGCCCAACGGAAGCGGCCGCGGCTGGTACACGAACTGGGTCGACGGCAGCCAGAACTGGGAGACGTTCCACCTCGACCAGCTGATCCCGTTCATCGACGCCAACCTGAGCACCATCCCGAGCCGGGACGGCCGAGTGATCTCCGGTCACTCGATGGGTGGCTTCGGGGCGTTCCACTACGCCGAGGACCGGCCGGACCTGTTCCGCTACGTCGGCAGCTTCTCCGGCGGCCTGGACCTGATGAGCCCGGCGGTGCGCCTCGCGGTCACCGTGACCGAGACGTCGCCGCTGCACGGCATCCCGCCCGTGCTGCCGACCGCGATCTTCGGTCCGCCGGTCCCGCCGCTGGACGGCGTGTGGCGCGCGGAGAGCCCCGCACAGCATGTGGAGTCGTTGCGGGGCATGGGGATCGTGATGTACGCGGGTAACGGCGGCAGCCTGGTTCTCGCCGACCCGGTCCAGTGGTGGATCGAGAACCGGGCCAGGCGGACCGCGGTCACCACCGCCAGGAACCTCACCCGCGCCGGCATCCCGTACGAGTTCGTCGACTACGGCGACGGGTCGGGTTGGGCGCCGGGCTGCACCGGCACGCACAACGACACCGAGTGCCTGCAGGCGGACATGAACCACTTCGTGCGGCTCGTGATGAGCTGAAAAGGGCCGGCCGTTGTCTCGGACGGCCCTTCCCGGCTGCTAGTAGGTGACCTCGCCGTTGCCGCCGTCGAAGACGACGTCCGAGCAGTTGTAGAACGTCTCGGTGCTGTCCGAGCGGGTCCAGACCGTGTAGATGATGTGCCTGCCGGACAGGCCGGAGGGCAGCGTCGCGTTCCACCAGTAGTAGCCGTCCTCGCTGCCGACCGAGCCGGTCGACGGCGGGTTCGTCACGCTGTTGAACGGCGTGCTGGACAGGTTGCTCCACCGCAGCGGCTGGGTCGGGTTGTACGAGCTGTTCGTGACGTACATGTCGAACCGGCCGGGGTGTGCTGCCCACATGTTGAAGCGGACCTGGATGGAGCGGCCCGCGGTCAGGTGTGTCGCCGGCCAGTCCGCGCGCGCGGTGTCGAACCCGCTGAAGTCGTAGACCGTCGCGTTGCCGCTGCACAGTTTCCCGTCCGGGATGAAGCCCTGCGTGCGGCCGGCGCCGTCGGACCGCAGCACCGCGAACCAGTTGTAGAACGGCGTCGCCCCGGCCTTGTCGAACGCCGCCTTGCAACCCGGGTTCGTCGGTTTGATCTCCCCGGTACTCGCGCGGCTGTGCTTGTAACACAGGTAGGTACGCGAGCCGGGGATCATCGTGGCGCCGTGCGCACTCGCCGGCACCGCGCTGACGAGCCCCATGACCAGGCCCGCGACCATGGCGACCCCGAACAACAGAAACTTTCGCTTCCTCACCATGCCTCCTTCACCGTTGAAAGAGAAATTTTGGGAGCGCTCCCAGTCGTTCGAGTGTAACTTGCCCGTTTACGCTTGGGAACCGTGGGTGATCGGGCTCGTCGACGCCTACCCGGAGGCCACGTCGGCCAGCCAACGCCGGCCCCGGGCCCCGCGCCGACCTCAGTCGTCGTTCGGGTCCTCGACCGGGGCTCGGCGGCCTTCCGGGGAGTCGACCGGGTCGATGATGGCGAACGGGGCCCCGCCCGGGTCGGTGAGGACCGCTGCCCTGCCGAGTTGGCTGTCGTAGGGCGGCACGGCGATCCCGCCACCCAGCTGCAGGGAGCGCAGGGCGGTCGCGTCCGTCCCCTCGGTCGGATCGGCGACGAAGTAGATCATCCAGTGCGGTGGCGTGTTCCGCGGGTACTCGGGACCCATGACGTACCGGTACAGCACCGGCTGCCCACCGAGGCGCCATTCGGCGTAGTCGATGTCGGCCGCGTTGCCGAGTTGGGTGGTCTGGTAGCCGAACATGCGGCAGTAGAACTCGTCCGTCGCCTGGCCGTCGTGGGTGTTCAGGTCGGCGCTCGCGAACGTGCCGACGGCGCCGGTCGTGAACAGCCAGCCGGCCGGCGGGCACCGCAGGACGACCGGGCCGCCGAGGGGGTCGCGGGCGTACGCGATGCTGTCGTACCGCGGCAGGTCGAGCGGGCCGAGGACGACGCTGCCGCCGACCGCCACCGCCCGCTCCGCCGCGACGGCCGTGTCGGGCACGGTGACGTGCGGCATCCAGCCGGACGGCTTGTCCGTCTGGAAGATCCCCGCGACGTCGAACCCGTCCCGGCGCGCGACCAGGTAGCGGCCGGTCATGACCGTCGAGTCGGGAGTGGCCGTGTACTCCCAGCCGAACAGTCCGGCGTAGAACGTCAGCGCCCGCTGATCGTCACCGGTCGACAACTCCACCCAGCACGGCGCCCCAGCGGGTAGGACCGCCGCCACCGAACCACTTTCGATAACCATGGCCCCAGCCTCCTGACTAGACACTAGCCCGCCGGCGGCGATTCATGTTGCTGTGCGGTCGGTTCGTACCCGAACGTCCGGACGTTGACGTACGGCCGGCCATGGTTGACGATGAGCAGACGCTTACCTACTCGTGGGTAGCTACCGTCGACGATGCCGGGGAGAAAGCCATGCCACGACGCCTGCTCAGGTCCGCCACCGCGCTAGCCACCGCAACCGCCGCCGCCATCGCCGCACTGTGCGCGCCCACCGCCCAGGCGGACGAGCCGCTGGACTACGTCGCACTCGGCGACTCCTACAGTGCCGCCTCCGGGGTCCTGCCGTCCGATCCCGCCGCCCCGCTGCTGTGCCTGCGCTCCGCCCGCAACTACCCGCACGTGATCGCGGCCGAGACCGGCGCCCGGCTGACGGACGTGACCTGCGGCGCCGCCGAGACCAGGCACTTCACCACCGCGCAGTACCCCGGCGTCGCCCCGCAGCTCGACGCGGTCCGCGCGGACACCGACCTGGTCACGATGACCATCGGCGGCAACGACAGCGGCGTGTTCATCGGCGCCATCCTCGCCTGCGGCAGCGCCGGGCTCGTGACGCTCGGGCACGGCAGCCCGTGCAAGGACCTGTACGGCTCCCGCTTCGAGGACACGATCCGGACGACCACCTACCCGGCGCTGGTCGCGGCGCTGCACGCCGTCCGCGCGAAGGCACCGGGGGCGGACGTGGCCATCCTGGGCTACCCGTGGATCCTCCCGCCGACCGGCGGCTGCTTCACGAGGATGCCCGTCGCCACCGGGGACGTGCCGTACCTGCGCTCGCTGCAGTCGACCCTGAACGACGCGGTGCGCCGCGCGGCCGCGGCGACCGGCGCGACGTACGTCGACATGAACGGGGTGTCCGAGGGGCACGACGCCTGCCAGCCGGCCGGCACCCGCTGGATCGAGCCCGTGCTGCAGGGCACCAACCCGGTCGTCGTCCACCCGAACGCGCTCGGCGAGGCGAACATGGCGGCGCAGGCGATGGGCGTGCTCGGCCTGTCCTGATAACCATCACCAGTTTCTGGTCACGGTGGCGCGGCTGTAACAAGGTGGGTGGTATGACGCGCCCAAGCCTGCCGCGCCACCGCGTCCTGGGCTTGGCGGTGGCCCTCGTGCTCGTGTCGCCCGCCCCGGCCGCGGTGGCGGATTCCACCAGCAATGCCGTGGTGACCTGGGACCAGAACGCGCAGACCGCGATCTGGGACATCGCCGGCCAGCAGCCGCCGCAGGTCGCCGGCCGGAGCTTCGCGATGGTCAGCGGCGCGGTCTACGACGCGGTGAACGCGATCGCGGGCACGCCCTACCGGCCGTACCTGGGCGCGCCGCGCGCCACCGGGTCCGAGTCGACGGACGCGGCCGTCGGCACCGCGGCGTACGGCGTGCTGGTCGCGCTGTTCCCGGACCAGCGGGCCCGGCTGCGCACGCAGTACGACGACTGGCTCGCCGGGATCCCGGAGGGGCACGCCAAGCGTGGCGGGATCAGGGTCGGCGCCCAGACCGCCGCCGCGATGATCAGGGCCCGCGAGGGCGACGGCGCGTTCGGCGAGGAGCTCTGGTCGGAGGGCACCGAGCCCGGTCAGTGGCGGCCGACCCCGCCCGGGTTCGAGAACAGCGGCGCCTGGGTGATGCACCTGCGGCCGTTCCTGATTCCCGGCGCGTCGATGTTCCGCACCGCCGGGCCGCCCGCACTGGGCAGCCGCGCGTACGCCCGCGACGTCGCCGAGGTCAAGCGGCTCGGTTCGGCGACCAGCACCGCCCGCACCGCCGACCAGACCGACGCGGCGCGGTGGTGGCACGACCGGCGCTCGGTCCAGTGGGAGATCAAACGCCAGCTCGCGCGGGGGCTGACCGTGCTCGAGACCGCGCGGCTCTTCGCGCTGGTGGACATGACCGGCGAGGACAGCGCGGTCGCGTGCGCGGACGACAAGGAGTTCTGGAGCTTCTGGCGGCCGGTCACCGCCATCCGGCTGGCCGGCACCGACGGCAACCCGCTGACGGAGGCGGACCCGGACTGGACGCCGCTGCTGGTGACGCCGCCGTTCCCCGACTACCCGTCCGGCCACTCGTGCGGCACCAGCGCGCGGATGGCGGCGTACCGGTACTTCTTCGGCCGCGACGACGTGCCGTTCAGCGCGTTCAGCGTCGACAGCGGGACCACGCGGCACTTCGGGAGCTTCTCGCAGGCCACCGAGGAGGTCATCGGCGCCCGCATCTGGGGCGGCATCCACTTCCGCACCGCCGACGTGGGCGGCGAGGTCCTCGGCGAGGCGGTGGCCGCGTACACGACCACGCACTACTTCCAGCCCCGCCGGTAGGTGATGGGCGTCCGTTCCCTGGCGGGTCACGTGGCGTTCACTCGCGCCGCTTACCGTCCGCGCGCTACTCACGCACAGAACGGAACACCATGAGAAGACATGCGGTCATCGGACTGTCCCTGCTCGCCTCGGCCCTGGTCGCCACGCCGGTCGCCGCCGCACCGGCCGCGGCCGGCCCGGCCGCGGCCGGCGGGGCCGACCGGTTCGGGCAGGCGACGCTGACCGGGTTCGCGTCGCTGCCCGCGTCGACGTTCGTGCCGGCCAGCGAGCCGTCCGGCG